>Ga0247608_10000073_pt1 | contig 192637 bp, 325 predicted proteins | sample 176DNAGHGlowgp2_FD_193490 | JGI IMG/M metagenome (GOLD analysis project Ga0247608, IMG submission 193490) | Sheep rumen microbial communities from Palmerston North, Manawatu-Wanganui, New Zealand - 1766 DNA GHGlow gp2 | ecosystem: Host-associated > Mammals > Digestive system > Stomach > Rumen... | reverse complement strand
AGTCTGTGTATGATTTAATTGTCATAGTATTTGATTTTATTTAATCATCATATTGAACACATTTCTTTGCATACCAATCGTAATGCCTACATTTATTATTATCACATTGACGACAAATAAATTTATCTCTATTTATATCTGCCATAGTTCTTTAAATTAAATTTTAATATAATGGGATATATGGGTCTGTGCCTAAAAAGAAATCGTCACAAGATTCTTCATCCAAAGGATCTAGAACGTCTCCAATACCACTTTCTGGGAGATTTAGTACAGAATCATCATCGTGCTCAATTCTATACATAAACTCATAATAATCCATAGTTATTCAAATTAAATTTTCAAGACAATACTTTATTGCTGCTTCAGCGGTTTTTTCATATTTTTCTGAAGGAAAATCTTTATCTGAAGATAAATCTTGACCAGTATTTGAATTAAATATAGCACAAGAGTAAATACCTTTACCAATCTTCCAAGGAAATATATCAATATTATGTACTTCTCTCAGCCACTTCATTGCCATTTGGAGAGTTGGGGCATAACATAAAAACTTATAAGATTCTTCAAATCTGTTTTTATTATCAAATTGAATTTCGATGTATTTTCTATCTCCTGAAGGATCTCCACCCCACATTGATGTATATTCAGCATACCATACTTTACAAGGTACATAAAACCCCTTCTCTTTCAGAAGTTTTGCCACTTCAAAAGAAACGTAATCTTCTGTAATCATATTCTAATCTATTTCTATTTATAAGTTTCCAGTGTATCTTGCAAAATCTTCACATATATCACAATAGCCTATGTAAGTATAGTTACCACATTTTCTTTCGTCATTTTTATAATACCAATATGATGGAATTTCCTTTCCACACTTAATACATTTCATAAATTTCTATTTTGTTATATTATACATTCCTTCTGGAGCTTCCAATGCTAAACCCTTCTCAATCAAACCTCGGTAATCAAAATAATGCGCATTAAGCCAATCAATAGAGAAAGCAGAGTCACATGCATCTGGAATATCCATTTCATCAGATACTTTTTTCTTAAAAATATCAAGCGTTAATTTTGCAGAACCTGAAGCCCATTCGTTTCTCTCTTCCTCAGTCATACTTGACATTGGACGGAGATAAGGTTTAATGTTCTCTCCATAATAACAACCACTAATTACTATGTAAAAACTAGCATTATTGTTTCTTTCATTGAATTCATTAGAGCAATCTTCTGGATATAATACGCCAATACACTGATATTGTCTGTCTAATTTTAAATCTTTATCGCCTGTGTTTATAACAATACCATAAGGCAATCTTGCGCATAAATCCTTCAACAGGAGTTTTTTATCTTCTTGTGTCATACTTTATTCTGTTTTATACCTTTTGCCATATTTTTCTAACTCTTCTGACGCTTGTTTTATGCTTTTCCATTCTTTCTCAAGATATGTTGCAACATCATTACATAGGTCAGACACACGAATATTACCTGTATCAGTGGTTCGGCCTTTATTTTCTTTTGCACATTGTCGTAAAGCTGTAATAGCTTGATTCAAATTATTTATTGTAATCTCCATAATTAATAAAAATTAATACATACCTTCAGGGGCTTCAAGAGCAAGCCCTTTTTCAATTAGTCCACGATAGTCAAAATGATGGGCATTAAGCCAATCTTGACACTCAGATGCTTGTATAAAAGTATTACATTGTGTACCATTAACAATATCATCCGAATTAATATAGCATGGCCTAATATTGCATAGTTCACACCTTTCCTCCTTAGTCATACTAGACATTGGACGGAGATATGGCTTGATATATTCAATTTCCCAAGGTTTGTCATATTCTTTTTGTAACACTAAATCAAACAATATAGGATAACCATCCTTAAAACCAATCAACTTTGCTTTACCACAATCAATTGGACTAACAATGACCCCATAAGGCAACCTTGCACTAAGGTCTTTAAGCAGTAATTTTTTATCTTTTTGTGTCATAGTTTATTTTCTTTCTCTTCTTTAAAGCGTTTCAGTATTTCGCCATAATAATCTTCTCCTTTTGGGTAGGTCTCTATAACTAATTCTTTCTGGCTATTGCACTCACGAAGAATATTATTTTCTATATCAAGAATAATCTTAATATCTTCCAAAGTGAGTTCCAAGTCTTTCTCTGCTTGATGGTAGCCTTCGATGAAATATGCTTGTTTCGTTTCTTGTGCTTCATTAAACACAGAAGCACAGTCACATTCCATTCCGATGTATTTTAGTGCTTCTAATCCTTCTTTATCATTATCTGCCATAAGAGGATATTTCTTCAGTGCTCTTTCTTCTGCCTTACTCATCTTTTATTGCTTGTTTTAAATAATACTTTAAAGTTATTTTTATTACCTATTCTAGAGAATTTTAATTATTATTTCTCACATATAGCAAAAAAGCGACGGGGACCGGAGGTATTTAAACCTTCGATCCCCGTTTTATAATAATTCCTGACTAGCTTGTACAGCTAGCTCATCACAGAGATTATTATAAACATTGTCAGCATGACCTTTTACATGTTCAATCTGAATTGGCTTCTTTACTAAGGCTTTTACCTTATTAAACACTCCATCAAACTTTATCCATAACTCTACATTCTTTTTACGTTTCCATCCAAGAGTTGCACAACCCTTTACATACATTGAATCCGTATAAATAGTAAGAGAGTTAATTGGATTCTTAATTGCTTGTAATGCAATCATTACAGCAATAAGTTCCATTTGATTGTTTGTAGTACTTCGAAATCCCTTCGAATAGTGAAATACTTTTTCTCCATCTCGAAGAACTACAATGCCAATTCCACCTTGATCACGAGAGCTACTATAAGCTCCATCGGTGTAAATTACATAATCTAACATATTTAAAATAATCTAATATATTTTCTTTTACCCATCCATGTAAACCATAGAAAGGGATAATCTAAATTCAAATCTAAATAGGCTAATCCTAATAAAATAAGTATGGTTAAAATAATAAACATACAAACATAAAAAAGCCGAACAGACTCATACGTTCTGCTCGGCCTTTCTTCAGCTATGATTTATTTACAAAGTTGTTGTGGAAACTCTTGGACTCGAACCAAGGACCTCTAGTTTGTAGGACTAGCGTTCTGAACCAGCTGAACTAAGCTTCCGTAATTCCGAACTATGCGCATTAATTGTAAATATATAGATAAAAAGTACCCTTGTTTCTATGCACTATTCCCTCCAACTTTCTGCAGAATCGTGGGAGTCTAAGGTTTCGTCAATTTACAATCAGTTCGGAATATGTAACGCGTAGGGGATTCGAACCCCTGAGGAAGCAACCTTCCTACAAGGTTGAAAGCCTTGTGACCTAAGCCACTAGTCGAACGCGCCATAAAAAGAGCCTATCTTCCCAGACAGACTCAATTACATTATTAACCCGAATTGTAAAGATCTCGTTAGGCGGGCAGGATTCGAACCTGCGAGAAGCTTTATAAGCCTCTATCAGAGTCAAAGTCTGACGTCTTCAGCCACTCGACCACCGCCCAATCAATTATTGTATAGAATCATATTCAGGATCATAACATCCTGGATCTTCATACCACTCTGGTGGAAATATTTCATCTATAGTTGTTGCTGTATCTAATCTTTCTATAACAGAACGTTCGTAATCATTCAAATAGATAGTATCCTCTTCTTCCCACCATTGTTGTGGTTTATAAGGACCTTTAGGATTGCATCCTAATGCAAATAACGTGATAAATAAAAATAAAAGCTTTTTCATAACCAAACGGGAAGAGCCATATTGCTCTTCTCGGCATCATTTAATCTAATAAATTAAAATCGCTATACAGGCATTGTACCAGTAGGATACATCATAACTGCAGCTTTACAGTAACATTTTACTGCTTTCTTCATTAAATTAATGATTTTCTTTTTCATTTAGCTTTTGTTTTAACTTTAATAATACTTTTTGATGATTTTCAATTATCCTTTCGTGATAATGAATCTCCTTTTTAATCTGTTCTTCTGTCATAATTAAGCTCTTTACTAAACATTGCTCTCCAAGCTTTTGCAACCTTATCAAAATCATCTTGACTTAAAGGCCAATAAACACTGTCAAACAATATACATCTTTTTTGTGGACAAATGGCAACTATTCTGTCTATATTAAGCTCAGTTTTGCCATAATCTGGATAATTTACTTCTACTATCATAATCTTTAAATATTAATTTGGGGGCAATGTTGAACTCGAATCAACGTATACAGGTACCACCGCCTTACCTCTCGGCCAATTGTCCCATTTAAAAAGACCTTGGAGCGTCCCTCTCCATTGATGAACTGTTTGTTTAGGTCGTCAGGGAAAAGGGAATCGAACCCTCGCATGCCTTCGGAGTGGAAGTCCGATGTGCGCCTCCAGCTACACCATTCCCTGAATGTCCCTAGTTATCTTCCACCGATGCTAGGGCTCTTTCAATAAGCTTACTTTGTGCCTTCTACGTTGTGAAGGTCCACACGTTAAAACACTTATGAACACGTACCCTTGTTGCGTTGTAAGGGCCAATCAGTATGACTTTTATCAACCTCAGTCATTTTGGTGTGGAAGAGAAGGTAATGAGAATCGAACTCACATCTCTAGACTGGCAGACTAGAGCACTAACCATTGTGCTATACCTTCATTCGTGTACTTGTAGAACAAGCACACTAGATAGGCTTCTCCAACCTATCACGTCCTCTAAAGTTTTAAACATGGTGCTTTGATTGAAACATACTATTCGTTGAATAGACGTATTACACTTACGCAGGATGAGGCTTTCCTCCAGACATTAATGTCTTTGAACCCGAAAGAGATTATAAAGTAGGGGCAACCGGACTCGAACCGACAACAAGCTACTTCCCAGAAGTAGTGACTTAACCTATTAGTCTATACCCCTATGGATTCTCCCTATACCTCACGTACAAGAAGAATTTTTACACACTATGCTTATAAAAGGAGGTAAGACTAGATTGTTCCGGACTAGAATTACCTCCAGTTCGATCCTAAGTATTTAGAATCTTCACTACCCTTTAAGGAAGAGCTGTGATAGTATTCCTGCTCTCTTATCGAGAACTAGCCGCCTCAGTATATAGCCGTGAGGTGCTGGAACATTTTGTATATCTAATATATTTAGTTTTTTGAAATCTAACAACTGAATTTACTTGATATATATCAATAATATAAATTTAGTTATTTTTACATTATTTAAATTCTTTGTGGAGAAGCGCGGAGTCGAACCGCGGTCCGAACATCTTATTCTTAATTACCATAACTTACACTCATAGGTTTTGTGAGAGTTTCCTTCTCTGGGGGTTAACTAGATAACCCATCCACCAGTCTATTTAGTTATATCTCCGATAGACACAGAATATTTATGGCTTTAAAAAAGAAAACATGTACGTATTATGTTCCCTGGCTACGTACTTGCCAGGTGCTTACGCAGCAGCTCTATAAGCAAAGCTCATGCTTACTACTTTAGCACGTGGAGTAAAGTCAATTTCTCCATTTAATTGTTTTGATGTCTTTCCATCTGTCTGCGATGCTTGGCGAATCCAAGTATAGCGCGTGAGTGAGTAATTTACCTTCCAATGCCGTCAAAACCAGTACTTCCCCTGATCTATTTAATATTGATTAAATTCACCTTTTACAAAAAACATAAAGTCTGGACTAGAACTCTTACTATAAGGAATATGTTCAGTTCTATATATTTGCCAACTAAGATTTGGAATAGTATTAGAGTGCATATATTTTCCAGTTGGAACATGAACTGTTTCAAATCCGTTTTTAGGTATTCCTTGTACATTAATCTTACTAAATGGAATATATACCCTTTTCATATTATTCATTCTTACAAACTGCTTACCTGTACCTATAGTAAGAACTGTATTATACCAATCCTTACTACATATATAAATAAGTTTCTTAGTCCAATTATTATACCAATGCTCTCTTAGATAAAACTCTCCAAACGGAACAATTTGATTCTCTTTTAAATATGACCTTACGTCTTTTGGGTAATGAGATTCGTTGTAAGTATATGCTTCTTTATGTGTTATACTTTTTTCATTACTTTCTTTAAACTTAGCAATTCTATTTTGAGAATCTACACAATAAGTTTGCTTTCGATATCTTGGATTAAGAGCATCATAAAAAGTGTCTCTAAGGCTAACATCATGATTAAATCTCTTGGCTCTCTTCACATATTCAGAAAAGACTTTATCCACATTCTTTCCAAGATTAGCCTTAAAGAATTTATCTAAGTCTTTCCAAGATAACCAACCATTATGATAGTTTCTATCGTATCCAAACTTAAAACGATCATGCATACTTTGATGCTTAAAATCTTCTTTACCAAATTCCTTTCTAGGATACTTCTTCTTCCAACCAGAAGAATGTTTGTGTTTTAAACCAAATTCTATCATAAGTGAAACAAAAGGGAAGAGTCCTAAGACTCTATCCCTATACTAGAAGGAATGTAAACAACCATAAATATCCAGTGCTGATACCTTCCTTAATCTTTATACCATCTAAAGGTAAATACAACCATCCTAATGAACATCTACATCTACTTATTTTAGATATAAAGTTTTTCATAGCTGTAGATTCAGATGAATCAATTTTAATCTTTAAAAAGTCTCTATTATGAATTTTGACTTTATAATAAAAAGTTTTAAAGTCTATCGTTAATCCATCTGGAAGCTGTATTCTTAATCCTAGTGAGAGTTCTGTCGGGTTCTTCATTATAATCTCGATTTGGGTCTATATCCAAATTAAATAGAAGTTGTGTAAACCTTATATCTGTAAACCTCCACAAGAGTCTAATCAATAAAAAGGCTATTTTTAAATTGTCATAAAATCTTACCATAATTTATTTTCAAATACTAATATTCTAGCTTGAGTATTATCTCCTCTAGTTACTAACCAAGGAAATGAGAGAGATTGATGTGGAAGCTGCAAATAAGATTGACTCCTGTGAGTTCTCATATTACAAACAAGAATAGTTTTCCAACAACTTCTTATTATCTTTTCAACATTTACTCCAAAAAAGGGAAGCTCTTTCTCAGCAAGTTCCATAAGGTTATGCTCTATAGTAATACCCATAGGAGTTACCTCTTTGAGAATCTGAGTCTTTCTTTTATTCTTCTGTAAAATGTTCTTTTTTGAACTCACAAAACTTCCTATTACTATGTCAGGTTGATATTTGTTAACAGCTTCTTGGGCTTCTAACTTTTCTATATCATCTGTATATGTAACAGGTTTAGTAATCATCTGCATCATAAGCCCAGCCATTACTGGATCTTCTTGTGCTTTTAAGTCAGTAATAGGAATACCTAATTGTCTTCCTATCCATCCTGTTCCAGCACAAATTTCAATTGCAGAATGAGGTTCATATTCAGGATCGTCATCAATTTGAGAGTTTAACCATTCACACAATTCATAAGTTGGAAAAGTGTAAAGAGCACACGCTTGCATAACAAAATTCAAAGTATCATCATTATCACTCTTTATAAAAGAATATGGAATAGGATAAATCTTATCATCTCTTCCATAGAGCTGATCAATAATTTTCTGAACTCTGTCCAAATCTACTTTTTCTTTCTCTATTTCTGTAGCAGAAAGTCCATTTTTGTAAGTTAATTTCATTTGTCAAGAGTTTTAGTTAATAATTTGTGGGCCCGGCCGGGGTTGAACCGACGACCTTCAGATTATGAGTCTGCTGCTCTAACCAACTGAGCTACGGGCCCTAAAGAACACTTATTTAGTGTGTTCCTTAATGTAATTTAGTAAATCCTGAACAGTTTTGATATGTTCAGCAGCATCGTCTGGAATGATGATATTAAATTCCTTCTCACATTCCATAACGAGTTCCATTATATCAAGAGAATCACATCCCCAGTCTTCTTTAAAGTCAGAAGTAAGGTTATAATCACTCTCAGAAATACCTAGTTTGTCTAGAATAATATTTTTTACTTTTTGTTCCATTTTATCCAAGTTTTTATCATAAGATCACTATCTAAATCAGACATATTCATTTTCCTAGCTAATTCTGCTACAGAATAAGTTGGAATAGCATTATTACCAAAGGTACATTCATTTTTTAATCCAATGTATTCTTTACCTATTCTTTTAAATAGGAAATATTTAGCATCAGACATGTTAATACCGACATCAAGAAGTTTTTGGGCTTGTTTTCTAGTTAAGAAATCTTGTCCTAATTGTTGTGTAAATTCAATCATAATAGAACACAGTGTAAAAAGCATTAGAATGTGTAATGGCCAATATTTGGGATTGACACAACCTATTGTCATTAATAAACTTACATACTTCTATAGGTGAATAAAACACCTTACTTTTTACTGATACCATGTTTCATTACCTCCCTGCTGTTTAGGATGTCTAACTGGTTGTCTTTGTGCCCTAAATGGATGAATATCATCGGGCCTACGATATTCATGTTCCTTTTCTTTAATGTCCATACTTTAGCTGTTTAAAAAAAATAATTTATTAGAAGAGAGTACTGGATTCGAACCAGTGGCCCGTTCTCACGAGCGACGCATTAGCAATGCGTTGGTTTAAACCGCTCACCCAACTCTCTGTTGTAAGTCCTTACATTTCACTACCCCGTACAACTCTCTATGTCTACGGTATCTAATTTTTACTTAGATGTGTCCTTTAGATACTTACATGGTAATTCCGGAATTTCTCCGAATTTTCTACATACAACGGGACGATTTTCATAAATATTGCATTTCAAATCCTTCCGAAGAAAGGGACATTTATTATATTCAATGTCCCAAGAGGTCATAGCTATTTTAACTCCACCAAAGGGAGTAAAGCCAAGAACTGGATTTACAATTTGACTTGCAAATCTTTCTAGCTCGTTATGCCCAAAAGCTATATTATAACAGCAATGAGCACTACATTTGTGTAGGAGACATTTCTTCATACATTTTTCTAAAATTTTCTTCTAACTTAGGATAAACTTCACACATACGATCTATATATATGTTTGATGGCTTCTTTCCGTTAATTAGAAGATCCCAATCAGATTCCCATTCAGATGGGCACTTATACACAAACATACGATAAGTTGGTTCATCTTCCATTACATAATCATTCAGATAATTTGGAAGAGCTCTCATTTCTTCTTGCTCTTCTTCATAATCTTCATGACCAAGTCTTGTAAGGATGTGTATAGTTTTATTTTTTCCTACAAAGCAATCCCTAAATCTTGGATAAGAATCAGGATGTTTACCTAGCATAGGAATAAAGAAAAATGTTGCAGGATTGACTCCATTTACTAAATTATAAATATTACCCATATTCAATAAATTTTATTAGAGGAAGAAGTGGGACTCCAACCCACACGCCGCTGTTATACGACTACTAGCACTTTTCAAGAGTGCTGCCTTAGCAATTAGGCTTATTCTTCCGTTAAAAGGAAAGCTCCTTAACGCTCTCCATGAGCGAACACAGAGCTTTCCAACCTTCCTCACTCGAGAACACAACCAATTTCATGCTCATTTATGCTAGCTTATTTCGAGCACTTATAAGGTTTTATCCAGTTTCTTTCCCACTGCAGAGGATAAGACGACGTAAGATATCTCTTCATAAGCTGGATTCCCAGCAAGTCGTTTGAGTGAAATAAGGTATAAGATTTAAAAGAGAACTAAACATCGTCGTGCTAACGTGTACTTGCGGAGCAAGCACACTAGGCATTATACTATCCCTCCATTTAACAGCTAAGAATAAGCGGAGGGAGATGGATTTCAACCACCACTAACGGAACCAAATTCCTTGTTATGAATTGCTGTTTGTTCTCTTTAGTTCTTCAATTTTCTTTTCTATTTCTTCAAGTTTTTCATAGATATCTTTATGTTCATAAACATGAGAACCCATAATAGCTAAAAAGCATATTGAAATAACTGTTAATATAATTGTTATATCCATAATAAATAAACTTTTTAGTGGTGCAGGAGAGACTCGAACTCCCATGTACATACCTAGAATACTTGTACCTCTAGATTAAATATCTAGACCTGTCTACCATTCCAGCACTGCGCCAATAAAACACTGTTCACTTTCACAAGCAAACAGTGCAAGAATTTTCAATATCAAAAAAGATCAAAAAAAAATTAATATAAGAAGCAGGGGAGGATGGATTCGAACCACCGACACACAGTTTGGCGACTATTGCTCTAACCACTGAACTACTCCCCCTAGGACTAGCGACAACTCCGTCTTACTAGTCCATAAACATTTGTATATTACTTTATATCCCTTTAAGCTGAAGCTATAAAACTCCGAAGTCCTAACCACTAGACGACTCCCCCATTTAGGTCTGACGCTTCAGACCATTTCTAAAACACACAAAATTGTAAACAATATGGTTATTGAGGGGGAGACGGGATTTGAACCCGCGATTATCGGAAACTGTAATAGTCACCAGGATACGTAATACACAGTAACCTTAATGCTAAAGCTCTGACCACAACATTAATGCTAATCATCTAGGATTGTGTAATGCTAATGTGTAAAGCTAAAGCTAAGGTCAAAAATAAAAAAAATTTATATATCATCCATAAATAAGATGTTTCAAGAGATCATCGATCTTACACTCCTTAGCATCTCGGTCATTAACCTTTTGAAGTGCAGTATCGATAGCATCAAGAAGTTCACTGCGTCTCTTTAAGAGGGCAGCTCTCTTCTCATGTGTCCATTCACCACTAAAGAACTGAGCAGTATAATCACCTGTCTTTACAGTAGTTGCTACATTTGTAACTGTAGCGCGATAGTTAGATGGAACGTTCTCAGGATTGATATTTGGATCCTTCAGAATTTCCTGGTGTGTCTCAGTTGTCTTGGTTTCTCCACTTTGACGTTCAGTCTGGACAATACCGCGCTTCTTGTAGTCTTCATCCTCATCAGCTTCAACCCAGACTCTTGTAGCTTCTCTAACAGGAATAATGTTCAGCATCTGAGAAAGTTTATCACTCTCAAAGATACCTCTCATTCTTAGTAAGACAGTAGCTGGATAAGGACCGTAAGTCTTTCCATCAAACTCAAGGGGAACAGTGGCTGCACCTTCACCATTAGAAGCTTCAATAGCCAGAGCAGTATTGTAATACTCTAGGGCTTCTTTGATAAACCAGTCCATCTTCTCCTTTACAGTAGTGACGACACGCTCATTAGCAACCTTAGTAAAGTCAACTGGATAACCTTCTAATGGTGAATGAGTCTTTAAGGTACCTCTAAAAGCACCCTGTTTGTTTTTAAAGAAACTTGTATAATCTCCAACCATCTGATTGTAACGATTAGCAAGCTTCTGACGTAATGCTAATAATACATTAAGTTTCTGCATTTTGTAACACGTTTTTGGATTTAACATAAAGCTCTCTAACTTCTAAGATAGTTTCGAGAGCAGGTTTCTTCAACATAGATTCAGGAATAACTGGAGCACCATTATAAGTAATCCAGATTTCTCCATCTTTCTCTTTAAGTTGCCAGAATTCCCTGGCTTCTTCTCTTGCTTTTCCAATTTTGTCTTCTTTAAATGGATTATTCATAATAACGATAATTACAATTTAAAAGGAACACTTACTACCTCTATGAATGACAATCATATGTACATAAATAGTTGCTGTTTGTGTTCCTAGAGGAAGGGCTCTGAAATCAATACTGCGTCTGCTATTGTATTCAAGATTTGCTGTATAAGCCCTTTAAACGTATTTACAATTGGTATTAACTTCCTATTTAAAAAGAGTGCTATTACAGATTATCGAATTACAAGTTCGGACCTAAAATAAGATTTTGCTGTATGCACTCTTTAGTGGGGCAGGGTCGAGTCGAACGACCTCCTCCAGATTTTCAGTCTGGCGCTTCTACCGAGTTAGCTTCTGCCCCTTTAGATTTTCTTAAAATCTACTTTGATTGGATTACTTTCCCATTTTAACTCTGGGAATAATTTTTCATCTAATTGAATAAATCTTTTAGATTGCCATGTCCAACCATTTCTAGATGGCTTACTCATATGAAGCCACAATGTTCCATTATAATCTCTTGCTATATACATAATTAAAAATTTTCAAAAGAATGGAGCCTGAGTTTGCAACCTCAAGCTCCGAGTGAGTCCAAAACATTTTACCTCCTAACTACACGTAATCAGGAGGCATTCACAAAAAACATTCCTGCCTAAGCAGAAACATTCTTAGTTGTGAAAATGTTTGAATTGAATTGGTTTGGTTTGTTTTGAATGTTTTGATTTGAACTCTTTATATAGAACAACTCTCCCTAAGGAGAGTAATGAACTATCTATGTAAAGAGACTATCTTCACAGACTGTCTCTAAATGGAACACTTATCTACAAAAATCGAGTAGTACGGAAGGTGGGAGTTGAACCCACCTGTTACTCTTTCAACTGCCTAATAATTATTTCCGTAAGTAATAAATTTTTAATAAGTCTCTGCGGCTGGACTTGAACCAGCATCCTCCATCTTATCAGGATGGTGCTCAACCATTGAGCTACGCAGAGCTCCTTATCAGGCAGAGGAGATACATCCGTAAGTAAGAAGTCGTTTGTGCCAATACAGATTCGAACTGTCGTTTCCCAATTTAGAGTTGGGTGTCCTACCACTAGACGATGAGTCCCGGCGATTTTGGTGGACCTAGATTTGTAAAAGTATTTGCTGACGACTTCTTTTTTATATGATAAAATGAAATTAAGACTATTTAAAAGAGAACATAGGGATTTGAACCCATTCAGTTTGAAATTTTCATATTTAAAACCTTGAACCAACAATTTTGCTGTATGTTCTCTTTATAAGAGAAGGACACTTCCAGAAATGCAAAACACAATTTTAATTGTTTAGTAATTGCTATGAGTGTCCTTTATAAGAGAATAATCATAACTAATACAGTTAATACACAAATGAATGGAAAGCTACACCATAGTGCCATAGCAAAGTTATGTACAAACTTACTGTTAACCATTGATGCAATTCCACACACAATTATAGTTAGGAATATATAGCATCCAAAAAATAATACTACTAATTTCATTTATTATCTCTATTTTTATATTTTATTTTACACATACTTTATAAGAAGGGCACCTTACTTAGACCATTTAACAACTCTAGAATTTGTCAAAGATGGATTACGTCGAAACCTGACCATCATCTCCCTTTATTACATAACGAAAATCCCTTATTAAATCTACTAATTCTTTAGGAGCTACATCTCTTTCTTCAAAATATCCATAGCCATAATGTTTACATAGGAAACATACTTGTGGATAACAATCCACTAAAGTTCCAAAATTCATTAAGGAACAGCCTACTTCTGCTATTTTTATTTTCATATTGTGAGCCGACAGGGACTCGAACCCTGCGTGAAACGAATTTCTCCGGATTAAAAGTCCGGTGCAGTAGCCAGCTCTGCTCTCGGCCCAAGATGAAAAGAGCGGACTCGAAGTCCGCTCATAAAGAGTACCAACAACTTTGTTTCGACATAACTTAAGACTGAGAGTAATTGCTGTAAGTACTCTTTTTCTGTTCCCATACATATAGTATGTCACCGTGGAACAGCGTAACGCAACGATCCTACTGAAATTCAGCACGATACGGTGCATATTAAATTATTGATTTGTGATTCATCATTCTTATAAAATGTTTTTGTTAATAATTTACTATACATATGACTCTTAGTTAGAATCTGATATGTATCAAACTCCCATTTAATTAGGAGCATCTTTCTTAATGGCCCATTATAAATAAGAACTCCTTCATATCCAAAATCTTCATAATATTGTTTGTTCTTATTAAACCATCTGTTAAGTACCTTAAGTTTAAATTCTCTAGTCATAATCATTAGCATAATTTGGCCCCCAGACAGACTCGAACTGCCAACTTCCTGATTACAAGTCAGGCACTCTACCAATTAAAGTTATAGGGGCAGAAAAGAGCACTTTCCATAAACTCTACCAACTGAGCTACTCTCCCAGAAATGAATCAGTGCGGGAGAGATCGGACTCGAACCGATGACCCTTTGATTAACAATCAAATGCAGAAGGATAAGTTGCTGTCTGTGCTCTTTATATTTAATTACCAGAACTTAACAGTCTGGTCTTTTACATATTCTTTAAATAAAGGATAAGTATTTTGAATAGGAACTCTCTCTTTACTCCATATAAATCCATGGTCTACACAAATCTTAGCAGAAGGCTCTCCCTTAAACCATTGAATTAAGTATTCGCCAGCTTTTCCAACCACTTTAATAGGAATGTTTTGTAATGTATAATTTCCTATTGTGAATTGAACTGGAGGATACTCATAGAAGTTTGTAGTGTTTACCATAGTTGATGTTGGAACACCAAAAGCATTGTGTACTTCTACTCCATCTATATAAAGAGGAAGAGTTCCACCTGCAGCAAGCAAAGTAATTACATTTCCATCAACTCCAAATACAACATCATTATAATCAAAATCACTTCCACTAGATACTCCAAGGTCTTCTGCTATAATCATTTTATTATAAGCAGGGGTAACTTTAACAATCCAGTCATTATAAATACCATCTCTTGCTTCTTGCTGATTTGGATTTTGTCCATTAGCTAAGAAGTCAAAACCTACATAGTAGTTTCCATTAATGCACACTATTACATATTCATCGTGGAACTTACTATCTAAAGAGTTATGGTATTGCCAATGTGATGTAGAACCATTTACAACCTTCTGAATACTACCTTTATTAGCATTAAAGTTATAAATATGTTCTGTACTCCACAACTGATCCATATTACTGTGATGTCCAATTACATGTTGTACAAAGAAGTTAGACCAATCTATAGAAATTGACAATGGATTAGGATTTTTCCTAAACCAATTATCTACATCTCTGATTTCATCATCTGTTACATCTTCAGGTCTCCATGTCCACATATTAGAATTTGGATCAATTGCTCTTGTAGAAACTTCTGCAAATCCCCAATAATGGTTAGCATCTGGAGTACCGAAGGAATCTACAAACTCAATCTTAAATTTGTTACTTACATAATCCTGTGTGTTTATAGATTCATGACTGCATCCTAATAGCAGTAAAGCAAAGAAAAATAAAAATAGTAATTTCTTCATATATCTAAAGATTAAGGTTTGTGGGCCAGACGGATTCGAACCGCTGCATATCCCGTGTTTCACGCTATGACGGGTGTGGGTCACGCACCAACTTGCGACTGGTCCTTGTAAATGTGGGTAGAGAGAGATTTGAACTCACCGAAGCCATAAAGGCGGCAAATTTACAGTTTGCCTGCTTTGACCACTTGCATATCTACCCCAAAAGATTCCTCTTATTCTGAACTTCATCCACTCCTACTTTCCATACTACAGAGGAATCTTATTTAAAGAGAACTTTGATTTAGGTGGCCGCCATTGTGTCCTTGTTATATAGGAATCACATCTTACCAGACTCTATAATAGGTTGTTGGCAGTGGGCTCCAGGTGGCTGGACGCTGTCTTCGGTATTTTACCTACCTTAGGGCCATTATTAGTCAAATAATAAGTACTGTTTGTTCTCTTTACGATGCAGGGTTCAGTTGGACTTATCTTTAGGATTAGAGTAACTTCACTAGTTGCCAACCATCGCACTGTACTCCCAGTTCGACTGCTACGAATCTTATCGTTTGTTGTGGTCGTGGGAGTCGAACCCACTATTATCTGCTTATGGGACAGATGTGATTTATAAATATCCAGTTTCACTCGACCACGATATTAAAAAGTACTCTATTTTTACAAACAAAGTACTAATTCTTCAGCTCTATTAAGCCGAAGACACAAAGAAAAGAAGGCAATACAGGAGTCAAACCTGTCTAAACGGATTTGCAGTCCGCTACCTAGTCGCTCGGACAATTGCCCATAAAGTATCCTATCTTCACAGACTGGATACTGAAAAACTCGTATTTTATAAAAATGAATGACAGCAGATCCTACCAGAATCGAACTGATGCTAGCGATTTTGGAGACCGCCGTTCTACCACTAAACTAAGGACCAGTATTAATGAACTTAAAAAGTTCATTAAAGAGAGAGTAAGCAAACTAAATGTGAACCTTCAGTATTAATACTAAGGCTATATGATTTAGCTGCAGCTACCAATGAGAGTAAATTAGATAACTTAGCTTTCTGTTTAGAAGTGCCTATAAAGATTGCTTTATTATCTTCTGTTAGATAAGCTCTCACATTTTTTAAAGGTGTTGTAAAGGTTTGTTTTACAGAGGAACCTTGAGAATATTTATTTATAATCTCTTGGTCCATTTTGAATTTAACTTCTTCCATAAACAAAACTTGTAACACTTTGGCTGTTTGTTGTTTTGAACTAGCGGTACATAAGGGGTTCGAACCCTTAGTTTTACTAGAGTGACAGTCTAGTTCCCCAGCCAACGGGGCTTAATGTACCATTTAAGAGGTCTATGCTAAGCAGCCCTTCAACATCGCTGCTACTATGAGAATACCATAACTCATAATACTGGGAGTCAAACCCAGGGGAACCAGGAAATTTTAATAAAAATTTTTGTGATAGTAATGCATAAAAAATTTTGCTGTATGACCTCTTTAGTTTGGTATTTTTAGTGAATTCATAGGAGATTCATGGCAACTCCTCGACGAGGAGTATAGTTTGGAGGAAAGCACGTCCAAGACAGACTTTTCGTTCATCTATCAGCCATAGTGCTATATGGTTATGGACTTCCTCCAGTGTGGAGCTAAAGGGAATTGAACCCTCCCAGAAACCTTGCAAGGGTTCCTCGCCAGCCTTGGAACATGTAACCCCAGATGGGCCATTCCGCACATCTCCAGCAGGGAAGTTCGTCGGTATGCACCCAAGTTTTATTGTAGCGAAACTATTAATTTAATCTAGAATATTTTCTCATACCATCTTAATTGTTGAGGTGTTAGATTTGAATACCATTCCTCAAAATAATGCTTATACTTAGCATGATTGATTTGGTAAAACCATTCTCTTAGTTTTTCTTTCATAATTGTGAAGGGACTGGGACTCGAACCCAGATGGAGCTTCCACCCCGCCAGTTTAGAAGACTGGTGCATTATCCATCCTGCCCTCCCTCCATTTAAAAATGAGGACTACCTTGCTTTGTACTACTGAATTTTATGAGAAGATGTGGCTCTCAGCCTCCTCCACTCAGCAATCCTCGGTTGATAAAACTTGAGTAAAAATTTCATTTAAAAATTGCTTAATATGCTTTTGCTGTTGTACTCCGAAGAGTAACCACATCTTTGAGAGGCCCCTGTGAGGTTCGAACTCACGACCTATTGGTTAACAGCCAATTGCTCTACCACTGAGCTAAAGAGCCTAAGTAAGAAGTCTTAAATAAACTACTCCTTTCTTTATTTAAAGCGATTATAAGTTGTTCTTTGCTGTAAGACTTCTTTAGAGAGCTACCTCTTGGTAAAATCCAAGGCTCTGCATTTCCTTGCCAGGTTGGATTTCAATTATATATCTTATTTTTTAGATATACAAGTAAATTAACAAATTTTTAGATTACCGTTAAAATTGGAACCCTTATACCTGCTATATTATCTAAATCTTCTATCTGCATTGCTACGGAATCATCATGGACAAGCAACTGACCATCTTTTCCATTCTCTCTCACTTCTAACCTGTTAAGTCCATAGTTAAGAAAGAAATCCTTCATAACATGAATACGAGAAAGTGCAGCTTCAAACTGAAGGACACCTCCACAATACTGAACCTTACAAGTAGTAGTCTTTAAATAGATAACGAACCTATTGTCCGCTTCGCTGGGGGTTACAAAAATCATCATAAGCTTACAAATATTTGTACTAGTTCGCACTCCCCAGTCAAGTGGAAGCATCGATGTGCAGAGTGCGAAGTTCTTGGAGAATTGAAAATAAAATTTTACATCCATCATACCAAGCATTATAGTATTTAGCACATCTTTGGTAAGTTCGTAATCTTTTTCCTTCTCTCTTAGCCTTGTGAGGATCCTTAATATAGTTGACATCACTCAGTATATGAGATAAAGTACGATTTACTGCTAGATGGGGCTTTAACCACTTTGTTTGGTCTTGTAGAGTTTTTATCTTTCTATTCAGTTTGGCAATCTCTTTATCTTTCTGATTTAGAAAATACTTTAGTTCGTCAATATCTGATTTTAATTCTCCAACTTCTTGTCTACTCTTTTTCAACAAGAAGATTATAGGAATTTTTTCTGGCATATCTCTATTTAAATAGAGAGCGGGCTTCACAGCAGGCTCTCTATGCGGATATTAACACTTCAAAAGTTGGATTAACTCTTGATTCATAGCAGCTTCAAACAATTCTTCTGGAGTGCGGGGAATAGAAGTTACTTGTTTAGTTCCTGTTAAGAAGGCAATTCCAGCAGGATCAAATCCAGACATATGGAATATGTTAGGAGTATCTGCAAGAGCTTCAAACTTAGGAGTAGATATTTCATAATAGTCATTGGGAATATCCCATAGAACTAACTTGAAGTTATCAACATACTCAGCAGAGAATCCACACTTTCTAAGATGACTCTTGAAAGCTTCAAAGACTGTTTCTCTTGAAGTACTGCTTCTTGAACTCCAGTCAGTATCCCCACTGACATTCCAATCTCCCATTGGTCTATCAAACTCTCCATCTGAAAGACATACTACACCAGTCGGGAAGTCCGACTCTGGATAACCCTTCGCCTTTAACTGTCCAAATAATTGAGCAATCTGGAAGAAGTTAGTATTACAAGCAGAATACTTATAGTATCCATTATAATACTTCTCAATCGGACTCTTTCCTTCAAACTTATCTATTACTACTCTATTGCTAAAAGCAAGCAAAGTATTTGCAAACTTACCTTTTAATAAGTAAGAGAAATACAAAGCCATTGCTCTGGCTACAGAATAAGCAGACATTGTAGTTGAACCTTTACACTTAGATGTCATAGAACCAGATACATCCATAGCTACAATGAATCCAGTTTGTCTGTTTATGTCCTGCTTAGCAATTTCGATAAGTTGTAAAAATTGTTTGTTAACAAGTTCTCTTTGATACTTCTTGGGATATAAAGATTCAATCAATTCTTCGACTGAATTTTTTCTGGGATAAGCATACCTAGATATTCCATAACACCCATCTTTAAATAGTTCGTAAGGATAACCTGTATACTTAGCAACATCTTGATGTAGCATCCAATTACTGAATATTTCCTCAAGATTATGGTTCTCTAAGAACTTGGAGTTCACCATTTTCTGTAAAGCGCGTCCCGCAACGGTATCCCAATTAATATTGAAATAATCTTGCTGAGCAATTTTCTTTTGCCAATCATGGGCATTACCAGATGTTTTAAGCTTTCTATACTCAATTGTATTATGAATTTTATCCTGTACATCTTCTGGATTTCCAAACATATATCTAGCAATACGTCTTCCAATTACAGCATTACACTGCTTTTGTAAAGTGTTACAATGCTTAGCACTATGTATTTGAGGAAGATACTTCTTAACTAAATTAGTTTGACTTTCATCTACTAATCCTCCAGCTATAAAGCGAATCATAAAATTCCAATTTAACATTGGATGATTCTTACCATTATAAGATAAGTCATATCTCATAAGATCAAACGCATCTTTCCAAGAACCTGCAACAACGAAGTATTGCATATTCTTTTCAAATGTATCTGGATGTTCACAAGCTAACCAAAGTAATCTTCCTAAGAACTCATGCTTAAGACCCTGTCCTCTTTGTGTTGAAAGTTTTTCTCCACTAAATAAGACAGTCTTACGAGTAATCATTCTTAAGAATACTGTAAGTTGTAATGTACGAAGAGGATCATGATTCCACAGTTTCTCCATAGTTGCGAAGATATTATCTAAATCTCTTTGCTCTTTGTATTTAGATAACATAGCAAAGTCATCTAAGAATACATTACCTGTGGTAGTATATTTATCACTACCATTTTCGGAGAGTGTTTGATGTTCACGAGCGAACTTCTCCTTTTCAAAGATATTAGCATCTTTGTTGAGGACATCCCTAGTGTCCTCCTTGCCGAATAAAGTTGTTACTTTTTTCATAATAAGAAAATTTTTAGCACTCAGAAGTGGATTCGAACCACTACCTCCTAGTAAAATCCAGGGCTCTAACCATTTGAGCTATCTGAGAATTCCAGCAATTAGAAAGGTATAACCGCCCGCAAGCAGTTATTTTCTACATAAACAATATGTATTGAATCATTTATTTTACGATAATGACAAACTACATTCTTATCTCCAGGCTGCTCTGGAATATCTTCTTCAGATAAACCTAGATAAGTAAACATCTGTCCACCATCATCCATTGCATGTTCAGCATATGGGAACATAAATTCTTGTCCTTCTTCGAGCTGTCCCATAGGAATACATCTGTCAATTACTGCCTTTTTATAAGAGATTAAGTCCTCTGTATCAGTTACATCCTCTATAAGAGAAAGTATAGATATAAATCTTTTTACAAACTTCTTAACTCTTCCTTTAGACATTAAATCATAAAATTCTGGATTATTTGTCCAGATTTTTCTTGTGTCTTTAGATATATGAGGCAATACCTTTCTAGATAAATCATCCAACATTTTCATTTGTAAATGATATTCTCCAACTACTGTAGCACAATCATGTTCAGTTTCATCCTCTTTATATCTATCTATAGTTCTACGAGAAGCCTCTTGTAACCATTTAGATATTCTAGGATAATCCTTCTTGAGAGTATTAATATATAGACTTGCCTGAGGTTCTTGCAATCTATCTATCATTTCATCAAGGATAGTTTGTGCAATAATAGGAATCAAGTCATACATACGCAAAAGAGCCCTCATATTATTTCTTTCTAGAGGATCCTTCAGATAGTCAAAAGCTCCCATTGTTGTAGGCGCTTTCTCTAATACTTGAAAAAGTAAGTCGTTTCTCATTATCTCGTGGTTTTAGTTTAGTAGGAATGAAGGGACTCGAACCCCCACGCCCGAAGGCACCTGATCCTAAGTCAGGACTGTCTACCAATTCCAGCACATCCCCGTATTGGTGAGAGGTCTACTGATTACCTCCAAATTCTATACAGCAGAACACTTTTCAGTCACTTCCATAGTAGTCGATCATGTTACTATTTAAATAGAAGGAAGGATTGATTACCTTCAACACTGCATCCAATCAGATACTAACTTCGTGTACTACTCAAGATCAAGTTGGCCCACCCAATCTCTCTTGTATACCTTATGTTTGCTGTATCCTAACCGCGTACAAGACTTTTCAGCACCTGCACGTGTACCTTACCCTCTTGGCAAAGAGTTGTTCAGTCACACCAATTTATTTAGTTTTTGAGACCTGAATCTCTCAGAAGTTGATCAACGGCCTCATCAAGTTCTTGTTTTTCTTTTTCTTCCTTGAATTCATCAGTACTCATTATAAGAAGTTTCTTCAGAGATTCAAGAGAAGTAACCATCATCATATCTAGGAATTTTGGCTTACCACTTTCCTTGTGTTCTTGCATTATTACACACTCCATAGCATCAATAATTCCATCGATAAATTTGCAAGATTTAAGCAGGCAATGACAGGCTTGATGAAACATAGCCGGTTCTCCTACCATATAAGCTCCACCCGCGAAAGCATCTGGATCATCTTCACTTGTGATCTCAGTATTGATTCCAGTTCCTGCTGCAACAGCACAAGCAAATTCTGGACCATACTTTACTTTCAACGAATCAATAAAGGCATGAAGTCTATCCATGTCTTCTCTAATTTCTTCTTGTGTATGCATAACTGTTAAAATATTATTTTATATGTACCTCCACCCGGACTCGAACCGGGACGCTTTACGGCAAGGGATTTTCCTGCTACTCTATGTTACCATAGCCAACTTTTTCAGACGCTTGGCGACTAATTAAGTTGTTGTAGTCTGGAATACATTATTACCATATTGAAATTCTTGTACAAGCAGTGTCTGTTTCAGTGATAGTAGCCCATAAACGTCTACTCATTTGACAGTCTACACAATTTCAACTTAGGCATTCTTATCAGATACATCTGAATAGAATGTGAGGGTTTCCCTCATATCTCCTCTATACTCTCTACACATTTATGAAATATCTACTGTGTCTACGGCTAGAGCCTTCAGCTATGCTTGTACTCCAACTCGCAAGTAATAATATTCAATTTAGCACGGTATTATCCTTACACATTATGGGTTAGTGTGCATTCTCTGTCGTTGCGTATAGTGTTTCACTCGAAGTGTTTTCACAAACTACCGCCAAGGATTTTCACCGTTTTAGGGAGATTCTACTATGGGATTTCTCGCCATAGCACTCGAATTGTACCAAGTCCCTCGGGTCTACCAATTCCCCCATGGAGGCTTAGAGAAGTTAAAGGCTAACTTCTCTGTAGAAATACTCGTAAATCACTACGAATAAAACCAATTAACATTTTTTAATAAAACCTTTTATAATATGAAGTGTCTCGCGTGACACAGCTACAATGGAGGTCGTACCTATAATACATAACCATTCCATAGCAGTAAGAGGCTCAGTTCTAAACATTTCGCCTCCAAATTGTACAATTAAGAACTGTCCTACTAAAATTACAAGTGCAATACCAGTAAATGCCCAGTTCTGTCCAAGTCCACTAAATATAGAACGGTCTTGTCCAAATACTCTAGCATTAAATAGATTCCACCATTGTAACATTACAAAGATAGTAAAGAACTGAGTAAGATTAACCCATTTAGTTACTAATAGTACAATCATAACTGTAAAGAATAGTATACCTACAGTGCCTATGTTTAACCACATATCTGTAGTTATTATAAAGTCCTTTGGATTACGAGGACGCTCTAGCATAACTGAATCATTAGCTGGTTCAGTAGCAAGAGCAAGAGCAGCGAATGTATCCATTATAAGGTTTACCCACAACATTTGCGTTACAGTGAAGGGGAGATTTACACCTATAAATGGACCAACTATTGCAGTAAGTATTGCTACTACATTGATAGTAAGCTGGAAGAGTATGAAGTGTTGTATATTCTTATATAGACTTCTTCCCCATTTAATACCTGTAATGATAGAAGGGAATGAATTATCAAGAAGGACAACATCAGCAGCTTCTTTAGCTACATCAGTACCACTATTCATTGCTATTCCTACTTCTGCATGATTAAGCGCTGGAGCATCATTAGTTCCATCTCCAGAAACTGCTACTACTTCACCCATAGACTGAAACTTTTTCACAAGAGTTTGTTTGTCTTCTGGACGACTTCTAGCAAACACATCAGTTGTAGATAATGTACCAAGATTAGATTTTTCTACATCTTTACCAAGAGTAACGACTGGATAATCAGAAATCTTAGCTTGTCTTGCTATTTCAGCAGCAGTATCAGCATTATCACCAGTTACAATCTTAACTTTGATTCCAGCTTCACGTGCTTGCTTAATAGCCTCAGGTACAGCAGAACGAATTGGATCTTCAATAGATACATGTCCCAAGTAATCGAAGTTTTCATTCAGCTCTAAAGCATCCGTTGTCTCATCAACACGAATTGCAAAACCAATAACTCGACGTCCCCTCGACTGTTCTACTTTATAAGAATCATTCTTGTCCTCAACACAGAAACCAATCACAATCTCTGGAGCTCCTTTAACAAGAACTATATATCTACCATCTTCAGCCTTATAAACAGACTTCATGTACTTACGATCAGAATTAAATTCTTCACGATATACGATGGGATACATGTCTCTTGTTCTTTGAATTGCTTCATCAGTAGTGCCAAGACTACGGATAAGTGCTTGTTCTGTTGGATTACCTACATGATTAAATGCAGTAGAATTTAATACTATATCATTGTATCCAATATTAACAGACTTAAATACTACAGTCATTTTATTCTCCGTAAGAGTGCCAGTCTTATCGGTAAGGATAAGAGTTGTAGCACCAAGTGTTTCACAAGCATGCATTTTCTTGATCAGATTGTTCTCATTAGCCATTTTCTTCATAGAATAGGCAAGTGCAAGTGTAACAGCCATTGGAAGTCCCTCAGGAACAGCAACAACAATAAGTGCAACTGCTATCATTAAGAATTGCAGCAAATCATTTATTATTCCTAAAGTTTCTTTTCCTATGTAAGCTTGATCAATAAATATATACTTAACACACAATGCAAGAATAAGAATAGCAGCAGAACAAAAGGCTATTTTATTAATAAGATTAGCCAAACGATCTAACTGCTTATTGAGTGGAGTTTCAACATCAGTAATTTCAGAAGCTTGTCTAGCCATTCCTCCAAGAATTGTATTATCTCCAGTCTTTTCAACTAAAGCTTCTACGCGTCCTTCTATAATAACAGAACCTCTCAATAATTTGTTCTGTTGGACAAAGAGTCCTTCTTTTTCAGCATTAAGAGGGCCTTTACTTACTGGTTTAGATTCTCCAGTAAATGAAGATTCATCACAAGCACAAGTTCCCGATAAAATGGTGACGTCTGCGGGAACTTCTTCTCCACTTTCCAATACAATTACATCTTCTCTTACGAGACATCTCCTAGGAACTTCAGTTAACTCTCCATCACGAAAAACTTTAACTAAAGTATCATCAGCATAAGTAAGCAGGAGATCAAATTTCTTACTTGCGCTGTAAGTGTTCCAGAAACCTACACCAACTGCTAACATAATAGCAGCTATAATACCTATAGGTTCCATAAATTCAGCTTTCATAATACCTATAGCTAACGATAGAATCGCAGCTACACTTAGAATAATGATTAGAGGATCTTTAAATCCATCTAAAAGCATTATATACCAAGGATCACGCTTTGCGGGCGTTAGGACATTTTCACCTTCTAAAAGTAGAATTTTGTCCGCTTCATTAGAATATAAACCTTTCATTTGACTGTTATTTGTTAATAAAAGTGAGAGCTGCCTAAACAACTCCCACTTGTGAGTTTTAATCCAACATTTCAGCAAGTTCGGCGGGAAGTTCAACTTCAGCGGCAAGAGCCTCGAGAAGAGCACGTTCGTTGTCGTCTATCTCACCATCTGCAGAGATCTGCTGACAAAGGAACTCAGTTTCCTCGTCATCGATCTTCCCGTCGGCTAAGATATAATCTTTAACTCCCTTTACGAACAAGTCCTTAAATTCAGGACACTGTGCAGTAGCCTCATTGTTAAGCTTGAACAGTGCTTCCGCTTCCTTTTTGTCGATTTTACCATCCTCATATAAGGCTTTTTCCAGCTGTTCGACTTCAGCTTTATCGATAGTACCATCAGCTAAGATACTCTTTATCAATTCTTTCATTTCTACTTTGTATTAAATAAGTTGTTTACAAATAGCAGGAAAATCTGAAACACTCTGTATGTTACCAAATTGTCCTATTGCCTTAAATTTCCACTCTCCATTACGACGATATGCTTCACCAAGAACTACAGACTCTTTACCTGCAAACTCTGCTGCCATATCCTTTAAAGAATACTGAGCAAGTACAGTTACAGGATCGGAAATATGTTCCTTTGGCTTATTGTTTGGAGAAGTATAGATTCGAATTCCTATATAAGGAATCTTATCAAACTTATGATGACAATAAGAATTGAGTACAAAGAAAACATGCTCTACTCTGGATTCCAGTTTAGATAGAGTAATTTCTACTGTCTCATTATCCATACCATCGTCACCATCAGCATCGCCTGTAAGATCATCCCCATAATGATGAATACCGGGAGCATTCTTATGACCAAAGTAAACAATATCGACTTTATTTCCGTTAGCATCAAGAAGAACTACAGAAGAGTCAAGGTCTACTGCTTCTTTAGCAAGACCAAAAGCCTTCTTAATCATTCCCCAGTTAGAGCCAAAGAAAATTTTGTCTAAACTGTTACCGTTCTCGTCCTTAGAGAGGTTAATGCGCCCACCTTTAGATAAGTTTATCATAAGTCAGATGGTTCAGACTGAATACCATAACTAGTGAGCACTTGATGATACGTTGTATCATTGTAAGAGCCCTTACTCTCATTCACAGCATTGAATCTCCACTCTCCATCTTTCTTATAGATCTCACAGAATACCAAGCATCTAGACATACTTGCATCTTCCTCAAGATCATACTTAGCTAGGATATCAGATTCTGCAACTCCTTCAGCCCCTTTGTAAAGAGTAACCTTAGAGTTCTTTACCATACCAAAGTTCTGTTGGCGGTTCTTAGCATCGTGAATGTTCACAATAACTACAACCTTCTGAACATCAGCTGGTAATTTGGAAGTATTAATGGTGATTGTCTCATCATCACCTTCCGCAGCACCTGTACGTTCGTCACCAGAATGCTTAATAGCATCCTTCCAGTTGAGCTGTCCATAGAAACACAAAGCATCATCTGCAACTGCCTTACCATCTTCTTTTAGAGGTATGGCAGCAGCATCTAGATCGAATGGTGCTCCAGTTCCTGTGTTAGCATCCCAGGCAAGTCCCATTCTAAAAACAGTAATGCCTTCTTTTGTGAGATTAACCTTCCCACCTTTTGTTAATGTTAACATAAAAACAAAATTTAATTATTAAAAATAAAGGGCTTCGACTAATGTCTAGGCCCAGTTACGAGAGATTATCGAATTATTACCTCGCTATTATCAATAAGCAAATGTAAGTTCAATATACTTTTCAGCTTCTCGAAGTTAGGATTAACCTGAAATATCAGATATTTACCTGTCTTCTTGAGAGCTTCAATCATATACTCCTCAGTAAGAGGAACACGTCCACTTTCTTTTTCCTTTACCTCTTTCTTCTTAGAAACAGGCTTACCATTGTAATATTCCTTCTCTAGTTCTTCAAAACGAGAATAAGCTGGAGACTCTTTAGGAAAATAGTAAGAAGTATAACGTGCTTTGCCTTTCTTTTCGAGCAGATGATATTTTCTACAGAGTTGCCACATAACAGGACTATGAATAGGAATTCCAATGTCTTGAAATATTTCAATAACATCAGCTTTATTCATATCATAGTGCTGGTACTTTTTGCGATTCTCCTCATATTTAGAGTAAAGCTCTAAATTTATTTCAAAAGAATATTTGTAATTACTCATATGTTTAGTGCTTTTACTGATTCTGAAAGAGAACGCATAGGTGACATACCTGTCAAGTAGTTCTTAAAGAAAAGATCCACCAAACTTTCTTGCTTATCCTGATGATTAGTCAGGTATTGAAACAAAGTCTGGGCAAAAGGAACATCTGCAATTCCTAAGATGCTATTATTACAAGCCACAAGAATGTCAATGTCCACTTTGGTGCTTTCGCGTAATTCCACTACTGTATATACATTTTCAGCAGTTTCGAAAGCATTTACGCCAATAAGCTTCTTAATGTTCATACTCATCTGTACATAACACTGTTTAAAATAGTTATTTTTAAAAGGTAGTTAACCTACACTACCAGGCCAGCCAAAGTAGATTTAAAAATTAATAATGTATCTGTATATAAGCTTTAAATAGAACAATGGATAATGTCCTACAAGCTGTACATGATCTCCTTTTATAATGCAGAATAATACAATGTCATTTTCTAACTTGTACCATCCATTACCATAAAACTTGGAGACTTTAGAGATTTTAAAGAACTTCGCAGCCTTACTTAGAAAGTCTTTATTCTTGTGATGCGAAATCTTTGGATCCTCCCCAGCTTTTACTGGGACAATATTGGTTTCAAATTCAATCTGTAAAGAATTTAGATTTATTAATCCGGCATCTGTTTGTAGTAAAGGTTTGTTTGAATTTATTGTTGTGTAAAGTTTCATAGGCTAAATGTAAGATTGTTTAAAAAGGAAGAAGAGGATACTATTGTTCACCTCTTACTTCCCAAACAAACTTTCTTTACAACACAGTCTTTACGGAAGACTGAAAACCGTAAAAGTCCTCACGTTGTGAGAAGTCATGAATTACAAAAACTTATCGCTTGAACTATACTTTATAAAGTTTTCTATTTCACTCCAATATGTATGTAGAAGACAGAATTGGTCTATAATCATTTGGACAAAGACCTTTTCTTTATTGTTCTCCACCCTTATTAAGGATTCGTTTACCTCATTTTTTACATATTCTACTTTTACTGGTCCAATTTTATTTGGACGTTCTGTAGAATAGTTAGGACGTCTTGCATTATTCTTGTTATTAATGACAAGATTTACAAATGCATAGAAGGCTTCATTATTGTCCGGAACTGGAACAAAATATTCTTTATTTCCATTCATAACCTTTTTCTTTTAAGAGTTCTTGCAATTTCTTAATACATTTAGGTCCTATATTATTACGAGGATCATTCTTAAGTTCTTCTATGCTAATCTTTTGAGTGAATTCCCAGATAGATATGGACAAATAACCTTTATAACTAAAATAATTTGCTAGTCTGGTTATTGTATTATCCGTCCCTATTTTTTCCGGTGGGAATAGATCTTTCATAAGCATGGCAGAACCAATACGTTGTAGACAAATTAATAGAACCTTTTTTAATTCCGGAATATTTGCAATTCCTTGATTCAAAAGGTCTAACTGTTCTTCAATACTGGTTTTCATAATCCTTTTATAAATGCTTCAAGTTCATACGATGGAATAACGCGAACAAAGATTCCAGCAAGTTCATTAGCCCAATAACCATTACCATTTTCTTCTACAGTAATATTCCAATGGGGCATGCTTCCTGGAGAAGTAGGCCTACTTTTAAAATAGGAATATCTACTTCAGCAGTTAATTCTGAAGGAATCCCATAAGCTGTCCAACACATAATAAAATACAACTTACCTATACGTTGTGAGGTTTTAAGTTAATAAAAAGTTTATTGGAGCTACTCAGTGAAGAGATCTTCTATTTCTACATACTACCACATGCAAGCTTATGGATATTGTAAGAGAATCTGCGCTAAAATGAGCAACGCGCTATCCGGACATACCGGTCCAATGATTGAGTGGATAAGTAGGGATTCGAACCCTAATGAATAACCCGTACTAAGACGTCTTCCTACGAATTATCCCTAATCTCTAAAAGAAATTAATCTAAGTCGTTACCAACACAACTAAACTTATCCATTTAAAGGGAAAGCAGTTTGTACCTGCACGTAATTGATAGTATAATCCTGGAGATGATTGGATCAGCTAATCCTGCTTGCTAGGCATCAACTCAAGGCCATCAATGTTCTAACACTTAAACTATTTCCCTTTTGTAACGGGCACTGGAATCGAACCAGCATCTTCCACTTTATAAGTGTTGCTCTACAGATGTGCAGCTGTCATTCGCAGGACCGACTATAGTCGGTCCTACTAGCCATTGAGCTAACCCGTTCTGCCTAGCTTTACGTTGAAGCCAGGCTGAGGTATCCAAGGTCATCTGCATCTGACCATGCTCCATGCTAATACCTCTTGGAGCAGTAAACATATATAAAAGATATGATACTTGTCTATACAAAAAGAGCCCGCACTAGACGGACTCTATTATAACCAATGATGTTCAACTAAAACCTTTCTAATAGTATCATCCTTCCAAACGGAATTCATTAAGAGTAAAGATGAACGTACTTTAACTACATCATCTCCAAAGATCTCATATGCAGACTTACCCGAATCAAGGATGGCTTGACAACAGCATATATAATTGTTACACAAAATTGGATTATTCATGTAAATATATGCATGCTCTCTATCCTCGATAGCATAAGTCTGGGACATACCACTTTTACCAAGACCTTTCATTTGTGGAAATATGTACCAAATCCAATGACCTATTTTCTTCCCACTTCTGATTTCCTTGATAGCTTGTTCAATTACATGCTCTTGGGCTCTTTTAAAATGATCTATTCTATGTCCCATCCGTTTTGTTTTATTATTTCCTTATAAATTGGATCATTAGATACTTTAACATAGGTAAGAATAGCTTTACGTATTATCTCTATATCTGCATCAGAGAGTTTTCCTTCCTTCTTAAAGTTATGTTTGGAAGCAGCTATTGCAATATTATGAAGAGAGTCAGGCTTTTCTTTAAATAGCTCTTCAACTTCTTCTATATTATCTAGCTCTCCTCCATCTTCTTTAAGACGTGGGAAAAGTAAATTTACTAAGTTACCTGGTTCATAACTTAATTTACCACAAAATAAATAAATGGCATTAGTAATTAGAGCACTAATATAATCACATTTTATCATGCTAAATTATTATTATTCTAAATTTTATTATAAGCTAATGGGCCTTGTCCAGGTTCAAAGTCTAGAGTATTCCAAGCAGATTTTGGGTTTGGAGCTGTTGGACTAAATATATATTCATTCACTCTCTAAGCTGGAGCATTAGCATCCTTAACATTTAAAGGCTACATAACCCTTCCAGAATAGTTTTCCTATAAAGTCTTCATTAAATTATAACTAGTTCCAGCTTTAAATGGGTCAGTTTCTAAATTAGGAGATTCATAGAATGGAACTGCATATCCATTTTTCTGGTAATATCCTGCAGCGTCTGAACCCTATCCTTTACTGTCCATTCTTATGGTCCAGTAACCATTTTTTCCTGGGCTAGAACTAGGCTTTACTAAATATCCCTTATTTTTTGTAATAGTTCCATGAACTGGAAAGTTATGGTAAGTTCCATCTGGTATAGGTAATTCTATCTACATTCCTTTTTCTTTTGCCCATCTAACTTTTATATATTCCTCTGGACGTCTAACTGGATAATAGTTACCATCTGGATATCGTCCTTCCCATTGTTTGGTAGATGTATTCTTACGTAAATCTCCAGATTTAAGAATCTTAGTTTGAAAACCTTCTTTACCATTATTATCCAACATATGAGTTACAACATTGTGATAATATCTCTATAAAAAAGGCTAATTAGCACTTCCAACTTTTGTTAAACGTAAATTATCATCCATTCCAAACATCATTCCTTGATTATCCAAATCACTCCAATTTATACCTGTCTTTTTGAAGTTATCTGCGACTGCACTTTCATAAGTAGTTCCCTTATTGTCTATAACGGTCTATCTAATTGCCTTTACTTTATTGGCATCAAGTTTAGCATTGTTAGTTATAGCTCTTTCAGATTTAGCAATTTGACTAACATCCTGTGCTTTTAGTTCTCCATTAAATCTTCTTATAAGGGCTTCAAATGTTCTTTGATACTGGTCTGGAAGTTCATTAGCAGCATATGCATCATATACAGACATTTTCTTTCCTGTTCTAGACAGAATCTATTTGTTTAAGAAATCTCTATCTTTCTAAGCCTTGAATGCGCCAATAAATTGTTTCTTAAATGCTCCCTTTCTAAACATCATAAGTGGGATAAGTCCAGCTTTAGTTATACCCCAAGGACTCGCTGAACCAATAATAAAGTTTAAAACATCATTATTAGTAGCTTGTACTTCCGGATTACCAAAGGTCTCTATAAATGGCTTATCAGATGTAATAACTCCAAACATATGAGATAGATCTGTTACCATAAGTGGACGTAGCATAGCCTAGATAGTAAAATCCTAAGCTTTCTACATTTTGTCCTATTTATATTGAGCATCTGATTTGGACTGCGCTTGTTGTCTTATTATCTATGGTCTATTATCTTGCTTTACTTCTTCATTTTTTACTCGTCTAACCAATTTCTTTTTAATAGGTTGAACTATCAGAGGTTTCTAAACTCTTGTATTATCATTTCTCTATGTAAATGGCATAATATTTAATTGATTAATTTCAACTATAAATATATCTATTTAAATAGAAAAAAGCAAGAAAGACTACTTTCGCAAGCAATCTTTCTCTTAAAGGCTGATAAATAATAATAAGTCTATAACAGACATTTGGGGAAAATCTTTAAAAATGGAGGAGATTTTAAGTCAGTGTTAGTTAATGCGACCGAAAGAGAAACTGTAACACATTTGGTACTCCTCCTACAGTTCTCAAGGGAAAAGTTGGGCACTCGGTTTCTTTATTATACCGCAATTTATTTACCTGTGCCAGTCTATGCTCCCGTTATTCAACTGGCCTGTCCGCGTTATGCACAAATGGTTACTTGGACTGTTGTGGAAGAGTGGGATTTGAACCCTTTTATATCTAATTCTTCTTTGAAGCTAATAGTATCTTACTAAGTACAAGTTACTTATGTACATCCTCCAATACGTCTTCATTAAAGCAAGATAGACACCTACTGTCTCTCTTCCCAGGAATTTGAAAGTAGTACTGATTTTTTCAATTCCCTTATTTCGGATTTGAGAAAGTGCCGGAGCAGAGAGTACCATACTACTACTCCTCAAGAATTGGTACTAATCTTGTGCACTTCTCTCATCCCTGGATCCTCCGTAATCAGAGTCAATCCAGCGTACTGTATTTGTCCGGAATACTTGCGAAGGCCTCGACGTCGCGACCGACACTTAAGTCTCGCGGCAAAATGGCGGCGCTCAGAATCCCCAACATCTATCTCATTTTAGAGTATTTTACAGTACTCCCTGAAGGTTTAAGTGTGTTTGGCTTCGCCAAATACACGACTCAGGTACTTGGTCGCTCTTTAAAATTTTACACGTGTCTCACCAGTATACACACAACTCCACCTTAACCTAGACAGGACGTCGGAAGAAAACGTTGAAAGGGCAGAGTATAATTTCTCTACCCTAGAAGCGCGGAAAAGGCGGCGAGACTTTATTCAAGTCGGCGGCCAAACGGGACTCGCGCTATATATTGCATACCTCAACAAGAAGTTCGCTGTGTCTGCTACCCACCACAAGTATAACATTAACGACATTTTACAGCAATCTTCCTGATGAGAAGGGCTCATTAGGACCTACAGCGGCTCCACCTCATAGTTATCCTCAAGGCTGGTTGGTTCCTCTACTTTCACTCGTCTTGGCTTATGATACCCGTATGCTACGGACAAACGAACAAGGTATATGCCTCGTCCGTGATAAGTTCTCTCATTGCTTGTGCAGGTCCAACTTGTCTTACCTTCATATAAAGAAGGACTTTAGATACTCCTGCTTTACTATGAATAAAATCTTTCCTGTTTGGACAATGATGAAGATCAATCAGCATTTGCTCATACTCTTTTTTCTCAAGTGCACTTTCAAATTGAGGTGCTTGCTGGACAAACTCAATCATGTGAATCAAGCCATTTAAAATCATTCTTAGTTGCTTCCAACTGATAATCCTTACAGTTTCTGATAAATTTCAGATCGTTCATAATGACACAATACCAAGCTCCTATATAAATGAAGACATTACTCTTACGGATAATAACCTTACAATCTTTTTGATCTTTAAAGAAGAAATATCTCCAAGCATATCTTATGTACTTAATAAAGCTAGGCTTTGCATTACGAATGACAAACTTGAAAACTCTTCCTTCTGGATTCATTGGAGTTTTCTCTGGGGTTAGTTCTGAACATTTCATCTTAGAGCTGTTAATTTTATACACTTTCCAGTCATATGAGGGTTAAGTCCAAAACCAATACACCAATTCCAGTCCTTATAGCCTACATAAAGTGTTGTATTTGTAGGCTTGTAAAGGACTTTCATTGCTATCTTATTATCTCGTACTTGTCCAAGTTGCTGTTCAACACACTTAAGAAGATTATCAAAGAGTTCTTTAACCTTGTCGTCTTGCTTTCTTGGATCATTCTTATGAAAACCCTCGTCATACTCAACGATACGATGTACCACACAAGTAGGATACTTGTAAAACTCTTCGACAACAAAAGCATCGGGATTCCAATCTATTTGCATTATCTTAATTCGTATGGATTTTTTCCTTGTCCTATCCATTCCCACTTATATTTTCCACACTCGTATTTTCCTACTAGTTTCCAAGGCTCAGGGAAATTATACTTACGAGCGAGCTTATTAGCAAAAGATTCAAAGAGACAGGTATTGATTGTCTTTTCCTGTGCATTCCTCGGAAGAGTATGAAAGTATTTGTTAAAGAGTTCACCACTCTTGTCCATATAACCTTCAATATACTCTCCCAACCAAGAGTTCATTATCTCGGCTATCACTGAAGGAGCATCTTCAGCAACAGCGAGAATGAGAAGTTTTTCTGCGTTCATTCCAGTATCCATTTAGGATTGTACGTCTTTTCTTTCCAAATCCAACCGATAGAAAAGGTTTCGGTGTAAGAGAGAGTGATACAGCCTGTACGAAGAGTGCAAGTTACTTGTAGCTTGTCTTCTTCTTTCCATTCTGGATTTGAATAAACTGCACCATGCTTGGTCTCAAATTTTCGTGAAGCATCATTAAATACAGATTGTAACAGCTCTTTTGCTGCCCTTTCTGTATCTACAATAGCTTCAAGGTAAGATTCTATATTTCCATCATTATTGTTGACAGAAACACGTGTAATGGTCCATTGTCTTTCCATTCCCCAATACGGTTGCCTATACACCATAAGGTTTTAGAAGGAGTCGCCCTTTTGGTATGTCTACTTTACGTCCGCTCTAAGAGTGACCTGAACCAGCAATCCATATTGTTCCAAACCCGTGCTCCTATATTTTTACTTATACTATTCCTTCTTCAAAAATTTCTATGCTTATACATAGTCTTTTTTTCATTTGTTCACTATCTCAATTGCACAATCTATGTACTGCGATAAAAGCGAGAAGGATGAAAAATTTGAAATGCCTGTGAAAGGGTGTGTGTGGTCCTGGCCCGGTTCTTTTGCCCCTACAGTGCATCTCAATCATCCATAAAATCTCTCAAATCATCTATCTTGATTGCTTTAACTAGTTCTACATCATGATACCCATTCCAGTAGAAGGTAATGAAATAATCACCTCTATATGCTACTTTCTTGGATAAGAACTCCCTACCTACAGGAAGTTGAACTACATCTTCTCGATCAAATCGAGCTTTGCAGGTTATCAGTTCCATTGGATTTTCTACTACTGAGATTTCAAACACATAACAAAATAGAATACAAACATTTTTAAAAGAAAGAGGAGAAGAAGAGCTGAGTTGCTCTAACTTCTCCTTCTCCTCAGCACCTAGACATGTGTAGCCCTACATACACCGCAGGTGTAGGGGTATTACCCCTATCACCATTATGCGAGTGCGAAGGTCGGGATAACCATCTGTCCGTTCTGACCTGGACGCGTCTTGAGGTCTTTGACCTTGATAGCGAAACCAGCAGAATCGGGATGCTCCTCGTTGTAGGTGTTGACCTTAGCGACAAAGTCGCCGACGAGTTCCTCACGAGTCGAGCCTTCGAGGTTCAGACCGTTGCCCTTACGAGCAATCTGAGAAATACCCAACATGGTGCCCTCGACAGACTCAATCTGCAAGAACTTTTGACCTGCGTTAGCGGCACCAGCACCAATGGTTCCTACGTGGATATTCTCCTTTGTAATCTCCTTGAAATGCAGAGTGTCGTTTACCAGCAGAGGCATGCCCTGAGCGTCACGCTTCCAAGCTTCCTTCTGGTCAGCTGTGAAATTCTCGTTCATTACCTCGGTCACGATTGCTAATGCTTGTACTTTTTCCATAATGTTTGATGTTTTTAAGTGAATAAATGTTTTGTTTTGCAACTCAAATATGGTGGAGGGGCTAAGGGGGTAGTGAGGTCCTGCTTAAATAATTCTTAAAAATTTTTATAATTGAAAAATTTCTATGAAAACAAAAACTAATAATATGATCACTTTTACTTCAAAACCCTGGGGGCGGTAATACTAATTCCAAAATTTTCTATTCTATCCATTAAAAAATTTATACTCAATTACTTGTTTTTATAAAAATTAATATTATTTTTTAATTATTATATTTATATATTAATATAAGTTAATTTCTTTTTATATAGAGGGAGGGGTATTATATTAGCATTACTAAAGAACAATAAATATGAAACAACTTACTAAACAAGAATTATTTGAGTTAAATGAAGCTCTAAAGGACTTTAGTCCTTCTTTACTTGGTTTTGGATAGTACACAGTTACTGCTTCTTAGGAAAATAATAAACTTATTATAACCATAGAAGAACAAGACTATTCTAAAGATTTTGAAGACTATTTAAAAACATTAGATGATGATATTTTTGTAGAAGCCTGTGCTCAGTATGCTAAGAAAACTGGACAAGACCTCTCCAAAATCAAAACTATTACTCCTCAAATTATCAATAACTTCAAGAGTATTGTACGTCTTGTTGCACAAAGTAAAATTGAGGCTATAAGAGAGAAATACTTATGATACTTGGCGAAGCCAGATAAAAATTTAGTTTTTATGATAGATACTAAAGTAACTCTACAAAACTTGCATCAAAGATTTCCTGATATGAATCTTGATGATTTATTTGCTATACTTGAGTGTATCGCAGAATATCCAGTTGGAATAACATATACTTCTAATTGGAATGAAAATCAAATCCTAAGTCCGAAAATTTATTAAGATGTACATCTTTTATAAACTTCACGTTTGAAGTTATGGAAAAGGAAGGTGATGGACTCCTTTTCCTTTTTATTGGGGTGTGGTGTATGGTTGCACGGCTAGACTCTAAATCTAGATTGCCTTCTGAGGGCGACGGAGTGGGTTCGATTCCTACCACCCTAACAAACCTTTAAATAAGAATGATTATGTATAATGAATTATGGAAGCAATTATTTAAAGCTCATATTGATGAAGCTGAAGCAATATTTAGACTAGTCCAAGAATATGATATGTTAGATTCACAAGAATGCTTAGATTGGCAAGACAAACTTAATGAAATATCAGTAAGATATGATAAGGAAAACTAATGACAAGGAACTCTGGGAACTTATACAACAAGGATTATCTAAAAAGAAAGAAAAGTATGGAAAAAGATATTGTCCTTGCTCATTTATAAATGATGAAGATCATATATGTATATGTAAAGAATTTAGGGAATCACCTACAGGCACAACCTGTCATTGTGGAATATATACTAAAGTATGAATGTAATTTATCCAAGAAATAAAACTGTCTTCTTAGCTGGAACTATTGATAATGGAGATAGTTCTAACTGGCAAGAAGAACTTATAGAAAATTGCCAAGATTTAAATATAACCTTTTTTAACCCACGCAGAATAGAATGGATGCAGAATCCAACTCCGGAAGAGATAGAATACCAAATTAAATGGGAACAACAGCACTTAGATATGGCAGACCTTATTATTATGTGTTTGCTTGATAATTCTAAGTCACCTATTTCTCTTTTAGAGCTTGGATTATATGCTCAATCTAAAAAGATTATAGTGTTCTGTAATCCTGCTTTCTATAGATGGGATAATGTAAGATTAACTTGTGAAAAATACGAGATACCACTTTATCATTTTGACTTAAATACAATAAGGTCAGTAATTGCACTAGAAATTTGTTGAAGCCGGCTTAAATGCGACAATCAGGCATACTTCTTCTTTAAATAGAGGAGGTATGCCTTTTTTCGTATAGATAAGACATATACTAACTTAAAAATTTATCATTATGACAGACGCTGAATATGAAAGAGCTAAAAGATGGCATGAGTACTACTTTGGAAAGAATTGGAATCCCTATAAAAGAGGTGCCCTAACAGAACATTCAAAGTATTGATATGACTTTAGATGAAGCTATTAAACATTGTGAAGAGGTATACCAAAGGTGTCCAAATAGAGGATGTGCAGAAGATCATAAACAATTAGCTAACTGGTTAAAACAATTAAGGCGACTCTTATGAGCCGCCTTTCTTGTTATTTGAAGTAATTCCAAATCTTATGATCTGGATAGTCTTCGTCATTTAACCAATTGATTGTAAGTTCTATTATTTTATCTCTAAGATCTTTTTCATCTGGAAACCATTCCCTTAATAAAGGAAAATAATCGCTCTTTATCATATTCATAGTAACTTCAAAGTCCCACTTATTATAATCTTTATTAAGACTTCTTTTATTTACATTATAAATAGGAGTAATATCTTCCCAATAAGGAGCATAATGTCTACCATCAGTATCAGTATAATACATTTTAGATATTTGTTTCCTAGCAAAACATTCATCAAAATGCTATCCTTGTGTGCTTTCATATATCTCTTTAGATAGTTCTTCACATTCTTTTTCGGATAAATGTTGCTCAAGGACTGATACTAATAAATCTAGAGTAGCATCCGAACTACCATACTTTTCTAGCACATGTTTTATCATTTCTTTACTGCCTTTAATATTTCAGATAGAGCACTTTGTATTCCATCTATAGATTGCTCTATTTTGGTAAAGCGTTCTTCTGTCTGCTATTGCTGTTTATAATTCTAGTCAAGCTCACTAATAAGTTGTTTTGCTTTTTCCAGTTTTTCTTCGTAATGAGGAACTCCATTTAAATAGGACTCACACTCCTCATGTATAGACTTAATCATTGCTAGAATAGTACTTTTATCTATGGCTATTATAGTGTCACTATCACTCTACATTTCTGCTACTTTCTAATCTGCTGGTAAAGTCCATATCTTTGTAACTCCTCCTGCTTCAATACTAACATCGGTAAGAAGTCCTTGTCCAAAGGTAGGATTCATTCTTTGCGGAGTAGCGTCCTAAATAACCTTACCTTGATTATATTCTAGAGTACTTTTATTTAGAATATAAACAGGAAGGCCTTTTTTAAGTTCCTTAAAGATCATGCGCCAGCAGATGATTTATTAATTAAAGGAGCAATTGCTGCATTTATAGCGGCAGTTTCATTATTCTGTAACTCTAGAAGATTTAATCTATTTTGTAGATTATTCTTTTCCTCTAGTAAGTCAGCATATCTTCCTTGTTCCCAAGCATTTCTAAAGGCATCAATAGAAGCTCTTGTTAAAGTATTTTCAGCTCTTACTCCAAGAAGAATATCCTGAGTCTAATTAATTGTTCTTATTTGATTCTCATAACCCTGATTAGTTATAGCACTTCCCAATGCATTTGTCTGGTTTAAAGTAGAAAGTCTATTTTCAAACCCTTGATTTGTAATGTTACTATTCAGAGTATTTGTCTGTTCTACAGTCTGTAACTGACTATTAAAGCCTTGCTGTAATACTTCTGTTTTAATACCACAGCAACAATCCTTCAGGTTCTGAATAATATTCAGATTACCATTAGAAATTGCCTATTGCACTCCCATTATTCCAAGACCAGTTTGGGTTCCAACTTGTGCGATAGCCATATTCAAGCTGTTTACACCTTGTTGTACTGCATTAAAATCTACATTCAAGTTTTGAGCAAGTTGAGATTGTGCAAATGCATTACCTTGAACAGCGCTTAGAATACTGTTAGTACTTTGATTATCTTGAATTTGTGTAGCTAAAGAGTTTAGCTTAGCATCTATGTCTGTTGCTACAACAGCCCCTGCTGGATTTCCTCCTCCAAATCTATTTCCAAAACCTCCGTTCTGGAATATGGAAAGAAGAATAAGATAAGCCCAAGGGTTGTTAAACATTTGATTTTGCTGCATAGCCATTAAAGAAGCAGCATCTAATCCCTAATTTGTAGGTACAGTTACGATCTTTTCGTCCATAGTGTGTAAAAATAATAAAAAAGATAAAAACTTATCTAGTAACGCGTTACAATAGTTATTGTAAAACAATATTAAAACCTAAAATTGAAAGTAAAAAATGTTTACAAAAAAATTTTTTACATTTTTATTTTGAAAACTACAGATAAAAATAAAGGCCCTCCTTTACTTGGAGAGCCTAGCACTTATATAGTTAAAATTTTAAAAATGCAAAATGAGATCTATTTTCTAAATAATGTTCATTATCTTCATGCCCATATGCTTCTTTTTCAAATCTTATATTTCTATAGGCTTTATGAGAGCTTCCATACTTACATAGTAATATTAACCATTCAATTAAATACCATAAATAGAAACCTAAGTAAAAAAGTTCTCTCATCTGTGCACTATGTATTTTTTCATGATTAAGGTCAATAGCAGTAAAGTTACAACCTTCTCGAACAAATATAAGTTCAAACAAATTTATTGCTTTATACCCTTTAAATGGGATAATTTTATTATAAATAACCATCAGTAATTAAATAATTTCATACGAGCACCTACACTAGTAGCACCATCACTTCTATTCTAATTATTAAAAGCAAAAGCTCTAACACCTCCAGGTCCTCCTAACCAACAACCTGCTATAATAGCATTATCTGTCCATCCCATACTATGTAATCTATTAAGTTCTGTCTTACTAAAACTAGACATAAAAGAATTAGCAAGTTTATTAGCTGCTCTTATCTAAAGTACTGGGGAGTTTCTAAAAGTATTAAGATCTACTCCACTAAATAATCCTACATTATTGTAGTTCTTTCCTCTGTAATTTCCCTACATAAATTGGAAATATCCATATGCAGGAGCTCCTCCTCTATTCTATATAGCGGAATTAAATCCAGATTCCATCTAAGCCAGATGTGTAAACAATGCTCTTCTACTCTATAATTGAGCAGCTTCATTACCTCCTACTTTCAGAGCTTCATTATAGTTGAAGTTGAACTGGTTAAGACCTTTAGATGCTTTAAAAGTTGGAGCAGTGTTTATAACTCTTTTTACAGGATTTTTCTTTTTTACTTCTTGAACCTCTTCCTATATAAGAGCAGTAGCTGGCTAAGCCTCTCCATTTAAATAGGATATATTTCCATAATTAGGAACGTCTTGAAATTCTCCAGTTGGAATATCTAAAGGTTTTGAATCTGGAATTACATTATCAATATACTTAACTTGGTATTGTGAGTAATCCATTGTGTAATTTTTTATGACAGTTAGAACATATACATATACATTTTTCTAGTTCCTTTATAAATAGGTCTGTAGGTATATGACTAGCTGCTTCTGATATATTATATAATTTATCTCTTAAATGGTGAAATTCTAAACAACATTTAGCTTCTTCTCCACATATACAACATTTAGTCTTATGTTCCTAGAGAATACGCTTATTCTCTTTATAAAATTTATTTTTTCTCATAAATTTCCACCATTCTTATACATAAGTTCCATCTACTACATATTCTTTGGAATATTAAATTCAAACCAGCTATTACCTTTCGTATCTTGAACAATCTAAGGTTTCTAGTCTTTAAATACTTTCCCAAACATTTTAGGAAATTGGTCATACCTTTTTAGAATAGTTTCTTCCTAAGGAGAGTATATTTGTCCTGTACTCTACTGTTTAAGGGTATTGTACTATTGTTTCAAATTATCAAGCTATTTAGATAGATTCCTGTAATTTCTTATATTAGTTCCTTGTTGTAACTAAAGTTCGATCTAAAATATCTAGTCTTGTATATTTTTAGCTTCCTATTCTAACTAAGGATTTCCTTTAAACTATAAAATAGGTTCGTATCCCTGTACTTTTATTGCTGTACTTCTTGTTGGATATCTCATTTTCTTGTATCCATTTTTAGAAGCATATAACATATTCTCTTGTAGCTATCTAGAAGGATATGTATCCTACAAATGTTTTATATGTTCAGCAGATATATCTCTATACTAAGTCTAATAAGGAACTCTAGCTTCTGTACTTTCTGTAGCAATACCCCTTTCTTTCTATTGCTATATCATTTTTCTTAGTTGACTTAATCTATGAGGAGCTGCTTTACTCATCTTATTATAGGATACCATTCCCCAAGGATGCTAAGCCCAATCGCTCTAAGATTCAAGAACTGTAAAAGTATTACCTTGAGAAAGACCTCTTGTATGTCCAAGAGTATGTGGCCCATAATGTAAGTTACTGCCCATAGGAATACTTGGGCTTTCAAACGTAAAAGCCACTGGTGTATCTCTTACAAATTCTCCATTTTTAAAATAAAAATCTCCAAGACCTAATCTATCTAAACCATATTCTTGATACTAAGTAGTTGGAACAGTTTGATATGAAATAAGTTCATTCTATGCTGCTTTTCTTAAGTTATTATAGTCTATAGATCTCTAATTAGGAAATTTAGTATCAACAACTTTATTAAGAAGCTAGCCTTCAAACTTAGAACTATTATTTGCAAGCTATTTTACTGCTTTTGTACTAATAGTTCCAAGTTTAGAAAGCTATTGTTCAAGAACGCTTCCTTGCTATAATCCCTTTAAATGGAACCCAGGAAGAATTGGAGGAGATCCCGTCTACTTAGAACTTGGTCCATCAAGAAGATATTTCAAAGCCTTCAAAATATTAGGAAGACTAGGACCTTCTTTTAAATAGAACTTAGCTATATTCCAATTTCTCTAAGTATCTGTTAATTTCTTGGGATTAGGCATAACTTTCCTCCTTCCTCATGTTTCCATTTTTTACTATTCTAAGCAAACGTTGCCCTTTTAATAAGAGTAGGATTACCACTAGCTTTAGCCTTAGCTATACAAGCACTAGTTACATTTCCTCCACAATATGCAGTAAACTTACCTCTATTCTTCTTTTTAATATGAATTTTATTACCGTCTTTTAAATATAGTATCATGTTATATAGTAAAAATCAGTTCTATGTTTAACATCATCTAAATTATAGTTTGTATAATCTTTATTTTGCATATAGACACACTATCTAAAAGGATCCCATTTAAAATATCCTTTATAATGAGGCAATAATCCCCAATTTCCGTTTTTGATGTATGGTATTACCTCTTCGAATGTCATTTCTTCTTTCTTTTTATTAACTTTTTCTTTTTATCTTTGTAATCACTTTTCATATTAGAAAGACGGGGATTACTATCAACAGTTCTATTAGGTCTGAAGTCAAAAGCTCCAGCAGGTTTTCCTCCAAATTTTAATCCATAAATTTTCATATTCTTAACAATTTAAATAAAAATATAAATTACTTTGGTTATTCTAAAAATAATGTTAAGTTTGAATAGTTCAAAATTCAGAAAGTAAAATATATAAACATAATAGATAAATATGCTATATCTTAGTAGTATATATCTTGGACTTCTTACTAAATAATAGAAACAGAATGCAAAGTAATACAAAGGATTGGATTCAGTATGGTTCAGCTATAGCTATGATCCTTAGTGCCATTGTTTTAGCCTTTCTATCATTCTTTGCTATATAGGCAATTGAGGCTAGTATATTATGGTACGTAGCTCAAGCTTTAGCTTATGCCGGTGGTATTTTTGGTGTAAGTATTTATATCAAATCTAAATTAGGAGAAGCCACAAGTAGAGTAAATCAGAGAATACGTGAAGAAGTAAGAGATTAGATAGGTAGACATACAAACTTTGAATAATTATGAAAATTGATAAGAGGAACGGTGACGTGTGTTTTAATGAAGATTCACATGTGTACTGGAATGAACATGACAATGCAAAGTACATCTCAGTGACTACACTGATAGAAAGATATGCCCAACCATTTGATAAAGACTTCTGGTCTGCTTATAAAGCACTAGAACAGTTGTTACCTGCAAATGCTTGGGGAATTGAAAAGAAATCGTTGCTTGCTACTCACAAATTTGATAAAGAGCTTCTGGATACTTATAATATATCCGAGCTTGACTTTAATAAAGCACAACAAAGTATTTTAGATGAATGGGATAAAACAAACAGAGAATCATGTGAACGAGGCACAAAAATTCATGCAAAGCTTGAACAAAGTATGTATGATATGGGAGCCAATGTATCCTTAAAAAAATTTGGAGTAGGAGGTAAGTTCGTATGTGATAAGGGACGTACCACTTTAGACCTAGAAAACGGAGTATACCCAGAATATTTAATTTCTTATTCGTCCGATGATAAACTACTAAGATTGGCAGGACAGATTGATTTGCTAGTTATTTCAGGTAATACATTTTATATATTAGACTGGAAGACTAATAAAGAAATCAAAACTAAATCTGGATTTAATACTCAAACTAAAAGTAGTGCTAAGATGCTTTATCCTTTAAATAACTTAGATGATTGTAATTTTTATCATTACACGTTACAACTCTCTACTTACGCCTGGATGATTCAACAAATACGTCCTGAACTCAGTCTACAAGAACTTATAATGGTTCACTGGGATCATAACGGAAAACAAACGGTTTATCACCTAGACTATTTAAAGGACGAAGTAGAAAAAATGTTTAAGCATTATAAGAAGGAAGTACAGAAAGAACTTCAAAAAGCTAAACATAAAAGAATTGAGTACTGATGGATATAGGACAAATTGTACATGGTCATGTTAATGAGGTCTTAGGACTTAATGAAGACATTAAAGAAAAAAGAATGAAGATATGTCTAAAGTGTCCTTTATATAAAGATACACTTGGAGGAATATGTAATAGTAAGTTATGGCTAAATCCGAGAACAGGCGATGTTAGCACAGAACAAGAAGATGGTTATTATAGAGGATGTGGATGCAGGTTATAGGCAAAAACAACATTAGCAACTGCCACCTGCCCAGCTAATAAATGGTAATGTATATGGAAACGATTAATGGACATGATTTTAATAGCGTTCCTACTGAGAAAGAACGCCTTGCAAGAACGGTATCAGATGGACAATTATTTTATGCAAATAAACAAAGCGTAGATGAATTAGTTGAAGACCAAGCTAAAGCTAAGTTCAACGACCAAGTTGAAGAATATGTAAAGAAACTAGACGATCATGCAGAGCTTTTGAAACAATATCAAGAATCTCTTTGTGATGACCTAGAAAAACTAGAAATAAAAGCAATAGGAGCTGGACTTCTAATTAAATCATTTGATGAGAATCCTTTCCAAACAATCAAGAGAGAAGGGGCAATCATTACTGATCTTGGAGGTATGAAACCTACTTACAAAAGTCGTGAGACAGGTGAGTGGGAAGAAGAAGAACAATTTATACATGTAGGAACTGTAATAGATAATGGACCTGCTTGCAAATGGGTACGTGAAGGAGATATAGTTATGTGGAGAAAAGTTTCTGAAACTCCTGTACCTTTCTATAAGCAAGGTCTAGTGCTTGTAAATGAACAGAGCATTATGGTAGATGTAAATCAAGGCCTTACTGCTCGTTTTAATGATATAAAGAACAATGGATGAGAAAACTTATTTTATGCCTGGCGATTTGGTTACAATTAAATAGAACCTGCCTAATAAGCCTATAATGATAGTAGTTAAAAAAGAAACATATATATATAAAAAAGAAGATCAATCTTTGAAGGGTATTCGTTGTAGATGGTTTACTAAAGACGGTATGCTTCAAGAAGAAATTTGGAATACTAAAGACTTAATTAAATTAGAAAATGATTAATAAATTTCAACAAGGTGGTGCTGCTCCACAGTAGGGTGGAGGTATCTTAGAGTAGATTCAACAATTACCTCAGGAACAACAATAGCAATTGATGCAAGCTTTCGCTCAGTGGGCACAACAGAAAGGTGTTGATATTCAACAATTACAGCAAAATCCTCAAGCACTCGAACAAGCCCTTGGACAATTTATGCAGGAAATGCAAACACAGCAAACACAAGCCGCTAAGCATGGAGCTAAGCTTCAATATATTAGAAATTTGAAGCATCAATGTGGTCCAGACGAAGAACTTGTTTTCTTTAAAGCTGGAGGTCAAATTGGATGCAACTGTGTAAAGAAAAATCAAGATGGAGGCGCAGTAGAAACAAAGAAAAGTGCACTTGACCTTTACAAAGAAAAATGTGGAGGTAAAATGAAAAAGAAAATAAATAAAGATTGTGGTGGTGCTAAGATGAAGAAACACCAAATTGGAGGAACTTTAGAGCAACTTAGAAAATCTTTAGGACTATGAAACTAATCAAGAAACATCAATTTGGAGGACTCTTTGAATCATTACAAAAATATTCTTTAAAAAATAATAGAGTGCCTCCAATTGGTAATTATAAAAGAATGGGCCCTCTCGAACCTGATATAAAGAAAGTTCTTGATATGCCTATACCAAATATAGACAATTCTGTAAAACCTGATGCTCTTAATTTAAATAAACAAAACATTACACCTATTCCTAAATCCATATATACGCCATATAATTCATTTTTCTTGGATAATATTTTTACAGATAGTAAGGGAAAGCCTTATGAATCTATAGAAACTACTTATAATCCAAATATAAAAGGAGTTACTTGGACTGTAGTAAAGGATAATCATGCCTTTAGAAAAAGATATCTTAATGATAAGGAAGCTTAGGATTTCTAGAATAGTAAGAGAGCCTAGTTATAGCGTAGTAATCTTAAATATGCTATGAAATATCACCAATCTGGAGGTATAGTTCTTCCTACAGCTCCTAAAGCTGAAGATAGGTATAAAGGTGGTAAAAGATATGATTTATGGATAGGTCCAGAAGGTATGTATAATGAAAAATCTGTTAGGACTAATGATTTAAATCCTGGATGGATTACTCAAACTATTAGGTATACTCCTATGCATAAAAGTATGGATACTACTTATACTGAAACTCCTCCAACATTACTTCCAGTGAAAAGATAGAAAAGAATTGCAGTAAGAAATGGAGAATGGAAAGGAAATTCTTTTGTATCCAATCCTAAAGAATATGAAATTTTAAAACGAAGATTTAATACTGCTTGGGGAGTAGCTAAACAATAGTAGGGAGGAAATATAGAACCATCTGACAATACTAGAGTAAGCAAAATTCCTAATAATGGAGAAGCAATATATAAAAATCCAGAAGATGAGAATTGGGCTTTAGACTTTGTACCTATATTAGGAACTATGAGAGCAGCTAAAAGATATGACCATAATGGACATCCAGGTGATTTAGTTGATGCTGGGATAAGTGGAGTTATGGATTTATTAGGTGCAGGAATGATAGGATCTGTCATTAAAGCTGCAGGAAAAGCTAATAGAATTTACAAAGCTCTAAAAACTGCCGGGTTTAGGCAAGTTGGACCAGAGCCTACAAAGTTTATAAAGCCTGTTTAGAGAGCTTCTGCTTCTTTTACACCTTCTGAAAATACTGCGTTTCTAAGAGGAGCTACAAAAACTACAGGAATTAGTCCAACTTATATCACTAAAAGCGTCCCTAATGTAGATTACTATAATGTGGCTATGCAACCTATGATTCAATCATTAAGAGTTCCATTTGAAGCTCCATTTAAATATTCTGCTTATTAGAAATAATTATGTTACATATTTTCCAGTATAATAATGTTAATGGCAAGGTTGAACTAGAGAAACCTGAAATTCTACTGATAAGTGAGTTTAAGGCACTAGTACAGAAGAGTAGAAATGTATGTGATGCTGATAAAACTGGAGAGAAATGTATAAGGGCATTTAAAGAATTTACATATATATGGCTTGCCCTTGACTGGCAATCCTTATATGCTGGATATACAGAACAAGAGAGACATGAAGAAGCTCTCAAAGATTCTGGACTTACAGAAGAAGAATTTAATGATCCTTTATTTAGAGCTGCTTGTAGAAAATATAGAGCTTTACAAGAAAGTAATAGAACTATAAGAATGCTACATGCCGCTCAACTTACAGTAGATAAGTTTATAGACTATTTTAATAATATTGATCCTGAAGAGAGAGATGCTCAAACAGGAAAGCCTATATTTAAAGTTAAAGATATAATGGCTGAAATCTCTAATCTTTCTAAAGTACATGAAGAACTCAAAACACTGGAAGCTGCTGTCAAAAAAGAAATGGAAGAGGCTTCTCAATTACGAGCTGGTGCTGTAGAAGGATATTTACCAAGTGATATGTAATGGCTGAATAGAAGAAACGCGGACGACCTCGTAAGAAATCTGCATTACTTCCTGAAGTACCAGAAGAGGTGCAAGCTATTATATAGGAAGTGGTAAAGAAAGAAGAAGAGGAAGTTCATGAAGAAGTGCAACAGTACGTTGCCGAGTTAAAGTAGCAGCGTTCTGAATGGGATGTTCCCAAGGACGCTGCTATTTCTTTTTTCGATAAAAGATTATCCTACGAACTTACAGGATATAAACCAATAGATGAAACGCACAGTCTTGACTTTAGACCTGAATGGTTTACAGAAGCAAGAGATAATAAACTTAGAACAGGAAAATATTGTTAGTTCGTTCCTGGTTCTAAAGCATATGCAGACTTCTGGCATTAGGAATATGTTAGATGTCGAGAAGGGATGACTGTGAATGGATATACAATTACAGGTTCACATTATTTCTTTCTTAATTACTATCAAGTTCCAAACCCAAATGCTGATAAAGCAGGAACTTCTAGAGGAATTATCTATCCTAATTTCTATGTATATCAATATGAGTTCTTTCATTATTACGAACTCTGTATGATTCTACGTAAGAATTGTGGACTTATGAAGTCCAGAGGTTGCGGTTTCTCAGAAATTAATGCATGTTTATGTACAGCAAGATACAGCGTTTTTAGAAACTCTAAAACTCTAATGACTGCAGCTTCTAAGAACTATGTTGATAAAACACTTGAAAAAATATGGGAAGAACTAAACTTCTTGAATGATAATACAGAAGGAGGATTCTTTAAACTTAGATAGGCTGTAGATACTGCTTATAAGAAGAGAGCATCTTACTATAAAATAGTTCAAGGACAGAAAATTGAGGATGGATGGAAATCTCAAATTGAAGGTATTGTAGCTGATAGTGATGCTAAGATAAGAGGTGATCGTGTGGAACTCCTAGTACTTGAAGAGGCTGGTTCTAATCCAAATTTCCGTAAGTCCTTCATTAAAGGAGAAGCTCTTGTTCAACTTGGTGGTAATAAGATTGGAATTATACTTGCCGGTGGTACTGGTGGTGACTCTGGTCCAAATTTGGAAGGACTTTCAGATATGTATTATGATCCAGAGGGACATAACGTTCTTCCATTCCTACACAACTATACATAGGATGGTGATTGGGTAAAGACATGTTACTTTATACCTGCTTTCATTGCTCTTTATAGAGGAGATTTTATGGATGAAAGAGGTTTTTGTGATGCACAACGAGGAAAAGAATACTATGAAAACGAAAGAAGGCTTAGAGCAGGAAGTCCTAAGGCTCTGATAGAATACTCTGCTGAGTATTGTTTCAATGCTGAGGAAGCCTTTGCTCTTGAAGGAACTAACAAATTTAATAAAGTACTTATAGCTGAACAGCTTACAAAGATTAAAGTACTTAAAGAAGGTCCAACTATTGAACATGGAGACTTTCAGTTCTTATTTAAATAGGGTAGTGACCGAACAAATATGAAAAATGTGACAGGAGTTAGATGGATTCCTGGAAATACAGGACTTGTTCACATTATTGAGCATCCATTATGGCTTGGAATACAGGAAGATGATGAAGGAAATTCTATCTAGTATGGACAAAAACGTAATCTTTATGTGGCTGGAGTCGACGGTATCGACATTGGTATGGAACAAACTTCAGAAGAAACTAAAGATCCATCTAAATTCTGTATAGTTATAAAGAAAAGAGCTTTTGGTATGTAGGAACCTAAATATGTTGCATATTATATGTTTCGTCCAGATGATGAAAGACAGGCATTTTAGACCGCTATGAAACTTATGCTTTATTATAACTGTAGGTGTAATATAGAGGCTACTCGTCTTTCTTTCTTAAACTGGGCTAAAGGTAGAGGTTGGGGAGATTACTTTATAAGAAGACCTCGTGCCACATATCCTGAAGCTACAAAGAAAATAGGTAATGCAATTGGTACTCCGGCTACTCCAACTATCATTGCTCATCAGACAGATCTTATTGCTGCTTACGTAGAGGACTATTGTCAAAATATATGGTTTCCTGAATTTCTTGACTAGTTAAATAGATATACAGACGAGAAGAAAGGAAAGTTTGATATTATAGCAGCTATGGGTATGGCTGAACTCGCTGATGAAGAACTTGGAGGAGTTGTAGCAACTGATGTAGAACCTGATGATAGTCAAAAATTCCAAGATATAGGCTATTACAAAGACGACAAAGGAGTAAGACATTTTGGAATTATTCCTAAACAAGAACAACCCAAAGTAAGGGTATTACAAGAATTTACAAATGAAATAGTTAACAGAAACCGAACAAGTGATCCTCGAAAGTATTCGTAATACTTATTGTGTGGATTATACAGGAACTCTTGATGTAGAAGAACTCAAACCCGTAGGTTATAGAGTACGTCTCGGAATTCAAAACTGTGAACGTCCTATAGTTATTATGGCTGAACTTCCTCTAGACAAGTTCTTAAAGTTCTTTGTTCAAGAATTAAGAGATAGACATTTAAATGACGTTCACTATTACACTGGTTATAGGGTCCCACCCGATGATTAGTGTTTTGATACTAGCTGTGCATGTAAGAAATGAAAACAGATAAAGAGTTTATTGAAATTACAAATAAAACCATAGCAGAACTGGTCAAACCAAAGTGGGAACTACAAAAAGCATATAACTACTATAATGGTAAGAGAGATGCTGAACAGTTCCGCTATCTAGAAGAAAACTATGGTATAGGAAATCCAACTTCTGTTGAGTTTATTCCTCTTATTCGTAAACATGTTGATGCTTTAGTTGGAGAATACTTAGGAGTTCCAATACAACCAAGAGCTACTTGCAAGGATTCTAGAACTATTACGCGTATAACAAGAGAAAAAGAACTTAAAATAAAAGCAGAAGTGTATGATTTTCTAAAGAGAAGATATAAGAATAAGATATTATCCTCTTTATAGGGAAATCAACAAATCATTGATAAGAGCATAGAGAAGGATATGCAAGATCTTATTGATGACTTAGATGCTAATTTTGTATCTGAATATGAAGTAGCAGCATAGAATGTTATATAGTTTATAATGTAGAGTCGTGAAGCAGATATTATTACAAAACATAAAATGCTTCTTCTCGATTTACTTATAACTGGATGGACATTCTATAGAGCAAAACAAACTCCATCTGGACAAAATGTATGTGTGGAGGTACTTAACCCTTTAAATACATTCATTGATCCAAATCCAGAAAGTCCTTATGTAAAAGATTCTCATAGAGCAGTTGTTCGTAAATGGCTTACTAGACAACAGGTTCTTAATCAATATGGAGAACAACTTAGTAAGGAAGATATTGCTACTCTTAGAGAAGCTTGGAGAGATACTTTTGACTCTGACTCTTATTATGTACGTTCATTCGCTTATTGTGATGGACGTCCTTCTACTGATGGTATAAGAGCTGGAAAGGAAATAATTCCTGGATATCCAGTTGATACATTTCATTCACATCACTTTGAACTTATTCCAGTTTATGAAGTGGAATGGCTTGAAGCAGACAAGAACTTTGTGATGTAGAGATATAAAACTGTACGTATAGGTGAGAATATCTATATAATAATAGGAAAGGATGATACTGTAGTAAGAACTCATGATAATCCTTCTCACTGTACACTCTCTATAAATGGTATATATTTTAATAATAGAGGTACAGAACCATATTCTCTTGTTCTTGCTTGTGCTTCTTTACAAGATAAATATGACCTTCTACATTTCTATAGAGATAACCTTATTGCTTCTTCTGGTAACGTAGGAGATTGGATAGATTTATCAGTACTTCCTAAATTCTTAGGTAAAGACTTACCAGAAAGACTATAGAAATTTATAGCATACAAAAAAGCTGGACTTGCTCTTATAGATACGCAACAAGAAGGAGGTAATCTAGGATCTTAGACTCCTATGAATACCATATATAATGGATATGATGATACTATAAAAGCATAGGCTATACAAGCAATATAGTTAGCAATTGATTCTGTAGAACAAACAGCCTCATCAATTACTGGAGTATTCCGTGAAAGATTAAATGGTATACAACAAAGAGATGCTGTTACTAACGTATAGACTTCTGTAAATAATTCATTTACTATTACTAAACAATACTATTAGTAGATGGATGTTCTTACAGAAGAAATGATGCTTGATATTCTAAATGTAGCTAAAGTAGTCTTTAAGAAAGGACTTACAGGAGTTATAATTCTTGGAGACAGACTTTAGAAAGTATTTACTGCACTTCCAGAACATTTTACAACGTCTGATTATGATATTCATATAACCACATCTACTGATATTATAAAAGATTCTGAACAATTACGTGCTCTAGTTCCTGAGTTTGTAAAAGCTCAACTACTTGATCCGGAAGTTACTGTAGATATTATGACTACACGTGATCTTACGGGAATAAAGTAGAGATTACGTAAAGCACTTGCTAAATAGAAGAAAGAAAATAGTCAAGTAGCACAACTTACTCAACAAAACGAAGAGTTACAAAAACAACTACAAGACTTACAATCACAATTATAGAAAGCTCAAGGACAAGTTCAACAACTTAATGAGCGTAAACTACAAATTGAACAAGATAAGATTAATAAGGACTATGAAGTTAAGAAGTTCCAAGCTGAGGCTACTGATAATTATCAAACTGAGAAGAATCGTATTGAAGACGAGAGAACTAGACTTGAAATTATGCAGCTATCGGATGGAAATCCTTATAATGACACAATACGTAAATCATAATGGATAATAAGAAAATATCAGAGATGCCCACAAAGACTCCTGGTACTTTATAGGAAGCTATAGTAGCTGGTAAGTATTGGATTCCTGCTCTTATGCCTAATGATCCTGATACCAAGAATGGTAGAGTGGATTTAGGAGAAATGCTTCTACGTCTTTATAACGCTATAAATACAGCAGTATCAACGGAGATATAGAGAAGAATAGATAATGGAGAAATAGGTCTTGGAGGCGGAGGAGGCAGTTCTTCTGGACAAAGTCAAGATACAACAACTCTTTCTAATAGAATACAAGCAGTATCTGACAGAGTTACCGCTCTTGAAGCTGCTGGTAGCTGGCCTACTCATTATATCAAACTTATAGCTCCAGGACAGACTCCAGTTACGTATGCACTTTCTACTGGTATGGGAGTTTCTCCATATACATATGGAAATCCTATAGAGATCAATACTACAAACGTTTCTCTTCCAAACTTCTATGCTACTATAAGACCTGGAGAACCTACTGTGGCAGCTAATGGTCAAGTAACTACTAGAGTTACGATAACTATAAGTGATAAACAGGGTACTATACAACTTCTTGGAGGAACCATAGGTTCTGTAGTTGTAACTGGAAGTATAAGCACTTCTGCAGGAACTTATGAATTCACTGCTAGTACTATAGATAAATCAGGAGTTACACTTGGTGAAAATAATCACATAGAATCATTTGATGTTGATCTTGTTTCAAGCGCTAACTTACCAGAGGGAACTACTGTAAGCTTAGTAAATGTTACTTGTTCTATATCAGGTAAGGCTCTTGGACAAAGCGGTTCTTATCTAGTACAGAATGGAGTAGCAACAACTGGATCTGGTCAAATAAAACTTGATAGTAATGGAAGCTAAATTTAATATATGTAAAAAAGGGACTTGTGGAATACAAGTAAGTGGACTTGAAAGAGATTCCGATTTCTATCTAGATTCTCCTCAGGTTAGTTTTAGAAACTATACTTTTGAACATACTGCTACTCTTAATGTAGTAATAGCAATAGGTTCTGATGAAGAAGAAGCTCTTGAATCATATAGTCTAGTTCCACACACAGATATAGATATAGATGAAATAACTCTTGAAAAGGATGGACTTAAGAGAGTAGAACATATTCTTATTCCAACTTAGGAATGGCTCTTTTATATAAGAGATATGGATGAAGCTTCTCTTGATGAATATACAAATGGAGTCTATTTCATAGGTTCTGAAGACAAGTTCTATAAATATCACCTTGGAGTTATTGATGAAGTACCTCTGGAAGAGATATTAGAAATTAATCAAGAAAATACTACTCTCATAAAGACTTCTCTACATACATTTGAATTATGTCATTTAGAAGAATGTTTCTTCAAGTTATGCATGTATCTCTTAGAGAATATGCCTTGTACAGATCCTTGTTTTACTGATAAGGCAAAAGGATTTGCTGGAGAGATTCTTAATCGTGACATAATATGGATGGCTCTTAATGCAATTAAATATTGTATAGAACAGCAACAATTCTATAGAGCATAGAAGATTTTAGAAAGAGTAGAAACTTGTTGGGGAATCTGCAGAGATCTTGATAATGTAAATTCAACTCAATATAAAGGTTGTGGATGCCATTCTTAATTTAAAGAGTAAAGTCATAACTGACGTTGAAAAATTACTTGACAAACTAGATAGAGGATATACAGATGTAAATTATTGCAAAATCTTACAAAGTATTTCCTTTATTTAGAATGCAAGTAAGATAGAAAAAGTTAATTCATTGTACGAAAAAGTTATAAGTCTATGAGAGATAGATATGCTTGTATAAGTGATCTTAGTAATTACTTTAAAAAGAAAGATCTTTTAGGAGGTCTCACTGCTCTTGAGTAGGCTTAGGTTCGACAAAATCTAGGAATTGTAGATTATACTGGAGAGGGAGGACAAGATGCACCTATTTCTCTAAACTATGCATAGTTTTGGGAGAAGTATAATACTAAACAACTTATAACGGGTGCTTCTTATTTAATAACAGACTTTCAAACTATATATTCTTCTAACACTACAAACAATGTTGGACAAAGAATAACTTGGGGACTAAATATTAATGCATCTCAAGTTTGGGGGTTATATGTTAGAGCCCTTTCTAAAGGAGAAATAGATAGAAGAGTAACTATATCTGGAAAAACTTGGGAAGTTGAATACGATCCAACCCGTGAAGTACTTCCAGATGGAGTAACAACAAAAGGAAAGATAACATTTTTAGCAGATGACAATGGAAACATTGGTTTCTATGACTTTAAAAATATAAGATATAATTGGACACGTACTTAGTTAGCTGAAGCTGGAATAAATGTTCCTTCTGATTTAGCTTTATATACATTCTCTAACATAGAAAGTGGACAAGTAACTGATTCTTCAGAATTTGAGAATACTAAATTCAACGTACTCGGAAAAGATTGTGAGAATAATATATTTATAGGAGATACCTATTATAATATTCTTGAACCTGAATGTTAGAATAATATATTTGCTAAAGGAGCTCACGACTGTATTATTAAATGGAATACAGTAAACAATAGATTCAATGAACCTGTTTGTTATCTAACTGGTTCCATATATCATAAAGAGTTTGAAACCGGAGATACAGTCCTATCTACAGCTATATCTAAGACAATACATAAGGTTAATGAGGCTACTATAGTATCATTCTTAGACCCAATTACTTATACTTATCAGGTAGTTATAGTATGAACTTTATCAACATAAACGAGGATAATAATATTCCTTCTATTAATTTAAATACTATCCAGATTGAACAAGAGCCTGTTAGGGATATAATTATAACTCCTGTGGAAGTAACTCTTCCTGAAAATGCAGAGGAGAAAGAAGGATGTATAAAAGAGGAATGTCCAGTTACTGTTGGATGTTCTGACGAATACTTTTCTATTAAAAACTTATTCTCTGAACTTACTGACGATTATCAAAGAGCTATAATTAGATAGAATCTTGGAATTGGAAGTGATGGTTCTTTACTTTGGGGAAAAATAGAAGGTAATTTGGCAAATCAAAAAGATTTGTATAAATTCATCACAGATACTCTAAGGGGAGATGAATAGGGAATACTTGATAAAGTAAATCTAGAACTAAAATATTGGACTTAGTATATTGAAAATAAGATTGAATCTTTAGCAAGCAATATTATATCTCTCGAAGTTATACCTAGATATGCTACAAGCAATCAACTTCCTGTTGATGTCTTAGTTACATGGGAATATGATCAGCCTGTAGAAGCGCAAACCATAAATAGAATAGTTATAGATCCAGAAGTAAGGACCTATATATTCGAAAATGTTACAGAATCTTTCTCTGTAAGACTTTCTTACTATTATAATGGAGTCTGGCTAGCTAGAAATGTCAGTTTTGAAATTAGTTTTCCAACTTTCTATGGAAAGAGTCCTAATTGGGAAGATGACAATTACACTACACAAGATAAAGTAAGAGTAGATGCAGGAGAAGGAGAATACATATATGTAATAACTAAGAATTAGTCTGATTTTTCAGTTAATGGAATAATCGGAGGTTTTATTCAAGAAGCAGTTATTTATATATAGTCTATAAGATACTACGTTTATAGAAGTGTTAATCCGAATTTAGGAGATACAATTGTAAGAATACATGATAAAGAATAAGCAAGTCAGTATTTGGAGAGGAACAGATCCTCCACCAACTCTTTATCATATATGGTTTAAAGATGAAGAGTTATTATTAAGATATGATGAAGCAGAAAAAGATTGGGTAGTATTTCTTGATAGTGGCAGTATAACAAAAGTCATATCGGACTTTATACGTTCAATAGACAATCTATCCGTTAATGGTTATCCAATTACGGACAGTCCTGTACTTGATGCCTCAGATTTAAAGGTTGGACAAGACGGACACTATATAAAAGCAAATAATACTCTCCAAGAAGCTGCTTTAAGATTAGATTCATTACTTACTACTGAAGTATATGACTAGTAAATTTTTATATTTCACGAAGAGAAGAACCTTTGATGCATTGGTCGACTCTATTCCAGAGGAATTAAGTCCTGTATGCTTTATAGAGGACAGTAATGAAATATGGTTTAATGGACATTTCTTCTAGGCTGGACATGAAAGTCTTAGAGTAGAAGAAATGAATAACACAGTAATTGTCTCTTTATCTGAATCATCTTTTACAATGGTTCCAGGTTCTGCTAGTATCCAAATAAAGGCACAAGATAATGCTATTGTGATTTCTAGTAGTGCTTTAACCAAGATTGACACTGACGATGAATTAGAATGGAAAGAAAACAAGCTTTATCATAAAGAATCAGGCATAACATTAGGTACATATGGCCCTCTAAATAGTTAGACTGGAGTAAATATTCTTACTGTTCCAAAAATTACTTTTAATAAGTATGGTCATGCTACAAGTGCTGAAAATATATCTCTAACTATTAGAGATTATGTAGAGTAGAGAGGTGCGGATGAAACTAATGCTGATAGACAGTTATTATTAGCCGAAAGTGAAGTAAGTACAAGTAATACTAATATTACCAGAAAAGGACGTGGAATCAGCTTTAATAACTATTCTCAAGTACTAAAAGTTCCTAATATATAGGTAGAAGGAACTAAAGACTAGAGTGTAGTTATAAAGAATGGGGATCTTGTCGTATAGAATGGTACAATTATAGGTAAATTTCAGGGTGAAGTTGCTGGTACTGCTACTCCTAAGATTCACTTATCTGATAAACCTGAGTATGGTGGCGCTTCGAAGAATTTGTATGGTCATGTTAAACTAGTAGACACTATAAATGGAGAACCTTCTCCTTCTAGTGATAACTAGGATGGCAATGCCGCTAATATAACTGCAGAAGCTGCTTCCCCTTACTTAGTTTATAACTATGTTCAAGCTAACCGCTTTAAAGTAGGAGGAATAAATGCAAATAAAACTGTTATTGAAGTTACAGATAGAATAGATTTTACAGACGATTTTGTGTTATAGGGAAGTCGTGTATCAATAGGTTGGACTGAATTATGAGTAAATTAATATATTCTCAAACCTCGGCCCTGATGGAAGGGACTTACGATGGTATAAAAAATAGAGACTAGGCCGTAAATCCTGTGTATTATGCTATTGCTTTTACTGGTGATGGCTTCTTATATACACATGGTAGAAAATTTAGATTATTTAACGTAGTTGATGATGCTATTGAAGGTTTATCCTTCTCAATTACTAACGGGCTCGCTGGACTTTATGCAGACGGAGTATCTATTGGTACTGGAACTGTAGTATAGTCAGTATCTGGGGACGGAATAGTAACAGCATCAACTTCTAATGGAGCCGTAAGTGTAGGACATACAGAATTTCTAACAGAACAATAGGCCGGTTCTTATGGAAGTGCTACACAAATTCCAATTATTACAATAAATAAAAGTGGACACATTACTGCTGTTCAAAATAGTACCACTATAGATATATCTAAGATACGAGGAGATGCAACTACAACTACTGGGCAATACCATCCTGTAGGCGTTACAGACAATACTCTTCAGAATCCTGTATACTAGAATAATTTCTACTTTGATGGAAGTGGAAATGTATATGGACATAACTACTATCTAAATGGTACATAGTTATCAGAGATATTTGCTCCATTATCTCATGTAAATGCAAGTGCTACTGATCAAGATTATGGTCATGTACTTTTATTTGATAGTGCTGATGTTAATAAAGCAGCTTCTTCTCATTATGCTGCTACTCCAAAAGCCGTATATGATGCTATAACTTCTGCAAATCAATATTCTGAAGATTTGTTTGCAGCACAAGATGCTATGGTATTCATAGGCACTCTTGCTCATACAGGTGTTATTACATCTCATAATAGTGATGTAGTTCCTGGAGTAACTGATAATACTACCACACTAGACGAACTTGACTATAAGGTAGGTTGGACTTTACGTTTTACGAGTGCAGGAACCTATCAAGGAGAGGATGTGGAGGCTGGTGATATGATTATCGCAGTAAGAGAAAAGGGAGCTCAGTTCTCTATAAATGACTGGACAATCATACAGACTAATATATCCGGAGCACTTACAGCTACAACCAATTTAAATGGTTTACTTTATGCTAGTGGCTCTAGAGTAGTAAATGCTCTAGCTCTAAGTAATGGTATACTTAAATATGACGGAAGTACTTTAGCATTTGTTAATCCAAATACTACTTGGAGAGACATACAAGTAAATGATACTTCAATAGGAACTAATATTCTTAACTTAGTTTCTGGGACTAACGTTACAGTTTCTGCTGTAGATGGAAGGGTATCAATAAGTACTAACACTGCTGACATCATATCCAGTTCTTCATATTTAAATATAAAACAAGGACAAGTAAAATTCCGTTACAAACCGAATGCTGAGGCTACACTTACTATAGGAAATCTACTCAGCCTTACAGTCAGTAACAAGCAGTATACTTTATCTCATGCTACAGGTACTTAGTTTACTAATAAGTTTGGTAGCATTACTACTGATGCTTATGGTCATATTACAGGAATTACAGACGTAACAACTCTTGCTAACCCATATAGCCTTACATTTAAAGATAATAGCGGTACAAGTTTCTTAGAATATTCTGGTAGTGTTGCTAAAGTTCTTGTATTTGCTAACGGAACTGATATAAGCTTTGCTACATCTACAAATGTAAGTAATGAAACAGTAATTACACCAAGTATTACTCATAGATATAGAGCAGTACAATTCTATGCTAGCCCTTCAAGTGAGAGTGCAACACCTTTACTTGCTAATAATGTTAATACAATCCTTACACTTGTTGGAGGAGAAAATGTTACTATTAGTAATCTAAATGCACTTGGAGAAAATCTTCCAGATGGAACTATTAGAATAAATGCTGAGGACACATGGAGAAATGTACTTGCCTACAAATTCCAAAGTAACTTACTTTCAAGATCTTCTATAGGAGATACTCCTTTAAGTTTTGGAGATGATTTCTTATGGGGAGATTCAGAATTAGGAATAATGTGGACAGAGATAGACGATAATGGTAACGTTCAATATGTAAAATAACATGGGAAAGTTTACAGCGATACAAACATATGATAGATTTTAGAGGTTATGGGAGCAGAATAAAGTTAATGACCGCTCCCTTAACTTCATTCTTGATACTGGACAATTATATACACATGGTATCTTCTTAAATAGTGTGGCTTACGGGACAGAAGCTAACGGAGCTGTTTAGCTAACTATTGCTGGAACCCAAAAGACTCTGTCCCTAAGTAATCATACACACTCAACTTATTTAGAAAAAAATGCAAATATAGATCTTGGATCTTATAAAATAGTTTCAGGACAAAAAGATCTTTTATATTACAGTGGAGGAAATACTTATCTTGGAAATACAACAAGTCCGGCTATTATATTAGGAACAAGCCTCAGCACTGTAAGAAACAATAATACATATACTGTATTAGATACAGGTAATTTCTCTATAGGAAATACCACAGCAGCTGGATATACTCTTTAGAATGTAGCAGTATTTAAATATGGAAGTAGCTCTTTTCAACTTGATTATGTAAAAAGAGTAAATACTTCTTCTACATTTGATGCTTTAGCTGCTTATACATCTGCTGGTACTACACAAGTAAATAATAGGCAATATGGAGTTATAACACTCTATACAGACGGTACTATACTTAATCCAAGCTGGGCACAATTCAGAGTGGATATAGCAGATCAACTTGTTTAGTTTAGAACAAGTAAAGATTCTACCGAATGGATTAATCTTAACCAAATAGAAGTACCTCTTAATGCTTTAAATGTAGCAGGTAGTGTAGCTGCTCCAACTTCAGCTGATGTTAATAAAGTATGGAAGACTGATGGTTCAGGAAATCCTGCTTGGAGAGCAGACTCTGGTAATACTTGGAGAAATATAAGAATTAATGATGAAGAATCAGATTCTCTTGGTACTGGAATAGGTACTGGAGCTTTATATATAAAACAAGGTACGGGTATCACAGTATCATGGTCTGGGAATAAAATAGTTATAACTAATTCAGCACCTGATACTTGGAAAGCTGCAAATAGTTTACAAGAAGGATATGTACCAAAACTAAATGGAAGTGGCACAATTTCTACACAAGCATCTGAGTATGTACTTACATACACTTCTGGTTCTGGAACAATTACTCCTACTTGGAAATTACTTCCAGCTAATGCTTTTAAGAATACTACTTACTCAGTTACAGATACTACTGGTATTTCTCTTTCTGGGACTACACTTAGTCTTAATGTAGGAACAAGAGATACTACAAATGCTTCTTCGGCTGCTACATATGTACAGAATAGATTCTATCAAATTGTAACAGACAAGAATAAAAAATTAGGTGTTGTAGTTCCTTGGTCTGAAGGTTCTAATACCACAGCTATAAAACAAGCATCTGTAACTGGAACAAAGAAAAGTGATGATACTCTTATAGCTTCTGATAATGGTCTTATAATACAAGGAGGAACCAATCTTATAAAAATAGGAAATGGAACAAACTATATAGAAGTTCCCATTACTCCTTCTATATCTAATAATGTTACAGGTTCTGGTACTAGCGGTAAGCTTGTTAAATGGAATGGAACAAATACAATAACAGATGGACCAACGCTTTCTAGTGCAGTATCATCTTAGTCTTAGTCTACTAAGTTCTTAAGAGAAGATGGTACTTGGGCAGCTCCTTCTTATACAGCACTTCCTACATTTTATAATCTAGTATTTAATAATGGATCAAACGATGTACTTACTTATGATCCTGATGGTTCTACAAGTAAGAAAATAATAAAAGGAAGTAATATAACTTTTACTGTAAGTGACAATAACTTAACTATAGCTGCTGTCGATACTTGGAAAAAGAACACAGCTACCCAAGAAGGATATGTAACAGCTCCTGGTGCTAATGTAAGTGGTAAAGTATGGATGACTGGAAGTGATGGTACTCCTAGTTGGTAGAATGCCAATAATCATACACACTCTTATTTACCATTGTCAGGAGGAACTTTGAATTCTGGATCAATGATAGTATGGAAGGATTGGGGACAATGGGGAGCCGAAAATCCAACATATCCTAAAGCTAATGGTGGTTTACAATGGGCTGGTACCTCTGATACAATAAAGTTATTCGCAGAAGAAACTGCTCATAATGATTTAAGACTTGTATTATAGTTTGGTGATGATGCCTCTCCAAGATTTGAAATTAGAGATAAAAATGGAAATGCAAATGCATATATAACTACTGGTGGTGCAGCTAATTTTACTACATTAACTGTTAATGATACTGCTGTATCTTTATCTGGACATAAACATGCTTATACTGATTTAACTGGAAGTTCTACTACTGCTAATCAAGCTATAGTCTCTAATGGAACTGCTAACGGTTGGACTCTTAAGACTTTAGGTTCTAGAGCATTTGATTCTACTTCATACCTTCCTCTCAGTGGAGGTACAATGTCTGGATGGATAAGCTTTTCTAATTCAAGTTCATTGCAGTGGAGTACTGGAACTTACAGACAAAGAATTCTACTTACTGATGATTCTACTGCAGATACAGCTGTATTTACATTCTAGTAGAGTAGTGATTCTGGAAGTTCTTGGTCTAATCTTCTTACTATAAAAGATAATAGTAAAATCGTAGCTAAAACATTTGTAGGAGCTCTTTCTGGAAATGCTACATCTGCAACTAATATATCTGGAGGAGCACAAGGAAGTATATCTTATTAGACTGCTGCAGGAACTACAACATTCCTATCAGGAGGTTCAGATGGGCAAATACTTGCTTACGATGCTACTAATAAAAAACCATATTGGAAAAATGACTCTAATACTTGGACTGCTTGGAAAGGTGCTACTGAAAATGCTAATGGTACTGCAGGTTATATGCCAGCACCAACCTCAGCTTAGAGAGGGCAATTCTTACGTGGCGATGGTTCTTGGGTAAGTTTAAATAATTATAGTCTTCCTGTTGCAACTAATAGTTCTTTAGGAGGTGTTAAAGTCGGAACAACTTTAGATAGTGACACTGGATATACAAAAGTTCATATTAAAGATAACTTTATATATTATAAGGACACTAACACTTGGAATGCCTTTACCGCAGCTTCAGCTAATGCAGATGGAACAGCAGGTTATATACAAGCACCTAAAGGAGCTCAAAATAAGTTCTTTAGAGGTGATAACACTTGGTAGACTATTAATTAGAATGTTACCTCTGCTTTATATGTAGGAGCATCTAATGGTACAGGTAATTCTGCTCAATCTACAAACGGAAATGTATATTTGATTTTTGCTGAAGGTTCTTCCTACTCTAGATATAATATTGTAGGTTCAGGTAGAGCTTCTGTTACCTCAGATTCTAACGGTAAAATAACTATAAATAGTTCAGGATATTCTAACTTTACTTCTGCAACAGCTTCTGCTGCAGGTACTGCTGGACTTGTTCCTGGCCCTGCAGCTAATTAGCTTGGAAGTAGCGGTTATTATTTAAGGGCTGATGGTGCATGGGTAATTCCACCTAATACATGGAATGCAGTTAATAATAGTCAAGCTGGGTATGTACCAAAGTTATCTACAGGTGGAGGGACAATAGCCACTCAAAGTATAGAATACGTTCTAACCTTTACTTCTGGAGGTTCTGGCACTATTACACCTTCATGGAAATTGTTGCCAGCTAATGCATTTAAAAATGACAACACGTGGATTGCAGCTGATAATTCTAATGCAGGATATGTACCTAAATCAGTTAAAGGTAAATATTTGCACGCTAATGCTGATGATGGTTCCCTTGAATGGATAGATGATAGAGATACTACTTACAGTGTATTTACTGGAGCCTCAGCTACAGAAGATGGAACTTCAGGTCTTGTACTTGCTCCAACTACAGGAAATTAGGACAAGTTCTTGAAAGGTGATGGCACTTGGGCAACCCCAATAAACACTAATAATCGTAGGTCATTCTATGGTACTTGTGATACTGCTGCTTCTACAGCGGCAAAGGTTGTAACAATTTCTAATACTGCTGGATGGGAACTGAAGGCAGGTACAATAGTGGGTATTAAGTTTACCAATACCAATAGTGCATCCGAAGTAACATTAAATGTAAACGGCTCTGGTGCGAAGTCTATTTGGTACAATAATGCTGAATACACTGACAGTTCAAGTGTAATATGTGGTTATGCGAGCAGAGTCACTTATTATATGTATGATGGCACATACTGGGTGTGGCTTAATATGGGTGTTCTCGATGGTAACTCAAAGGTGGCACAGACTGCAACAAAGACATCTGCAAACTATGAGGTGTTGTTTTCCGCTACTGCCGATAATACAACAAGAACTGAGGGAGCAAGAAAGAACAGCAATCTGAAGTTCAATCCTTCTACAGGAAACCTTCAAGCGACACAGTTGAATGGTGTAACTATAGGCTCTTCTCCAAAGTTCACTGACACCACCTATTCAGTGATGGGAGGCTCGGGCGCGTCACATGCAAGTGGACTTGTTCCAGATCCAGGAGCTACAGCAGGCACTACTAAATATCTAAGAGAAGATGGTACTTGGTAGAAACCACCTAATGATAACACTTGGAATGCTAACGCAGTAGGAGTAGCAGGTTATGTAGCAGCACCTACTAAAGCAGCTAATGCTAATATGGTATGGAAAACAGACTCTGAAGGTAATCCAGCCTGGAGATCAGAAATTCTTCATACTGATACTTGGAGAAATATTCGTATTAATGACGAAAATTCTGATAGTTTAGGTACTGGAACTTCTTCAGGAGCTTTATATATAAAGAATGGTACTGGAATCCAAGTAGCCTGGTCTGATAATAAAGTAGTAATAACTAATACAGCTCCTAATATATGGAATGAAGCTAATACAAGCCAAGCTGGTTATGTTCCATAGTTAACTACAGGAGGAGAAACAATAGTTTCTTCTGATGTTGCTTATATACTTGCTTATAAAAGTGGGGTTTCAGGTGCAACAACACCTGTTTGGATACAATTACCTGCAAACGCATATCTTAACACATGGGAACAAAACACAGCTACAAAAAGCGGTTATGTTACTGCTCCAGGAAAAAATGTATCTGGAAAAGTATGGATGACTAATGCAGAGGGTACTCCTTCTTGGTAGGATGCTAATAACCATACACATAATTATCTACCATTGTCTGGCGGCATTTTGGAGAATGCTAACGGAATTACTTATTCAGTAAGTAATAGTACCGTTATTGCTGCAAACCCAACCTCTCTTTTTCAATCTCCAATACCAAAGTATTTGTGGCATGACGTTTTTGCTTTTTGCAGAGCATCAACCCCAGCATATTATACAACAACCGACAATGTAAATTGGACTGCTGCGACTTTAGACAAGCGTGTTTTTGCGCAGAAAGAAGCAGTTAAAATAAGTATTATAAATCCAACAGGCGTGACAGGTTCTCGCTGGGTATGGAGTAGTGGTATTCGGTATACAATGTCAAGATGGATGGTTTTAGGTCTTGCTTACCAAGCAACGCAGGCACATATTACAATCGTCATAGAGAAATCTTCTGATGGAAGTACGTGGACTGTGTTACACTCGTCGAGTTTCCGTCCAGAAATCAACGCTGCTCCAATATGGATTTCAATTCCAAGTCAACTTTCCACAGACGCAAATTATCTTCGTCTTACAATAACGAAAGACCCGCAAGACACCACAGGTGCTACCTCTATTACGTCTATAAAACTGCTTACCTCAAGATGGGGTGACCAAGGACTCGGTAGCGAATACGAGTATCCTTATGACTGGGATGCAGATGGAAACATCTTCATAAAAACAGGCAATGTCGGTATTGGCACGACATCACCTTCTTACAAACTTGATGTCAACGGTTCTGCCAATGCCACAACACTCTATGAAAATGGTAGTCGGGTTATTACAAGTGGAAATATCGCTTCTCAGTCAGTAAACTACGCAAGCTCTGCGGGTTCTGTAGCTTGGACTAACGTCAGTGGTAGGCCTACAAATGTGTCATCATTTACCAACGACAGCGGATATATAACAAGTAGTGGTTCTTGTGCAAGTGCTGCTGGTCTTAACTATAAGCCAGTTGTAAAGTCATCAGATGCTCTCGATGCGGCACATTGGGCAAATCAACTAAACGCATACCTGTTTACGGATTTTGATACATCAATACTCAGTTCAAATGGAATTATCATTGATGGTGGATGGGATAATACAAATTTTGGCTTCCAGATATTGATAGACGATGACCCAACTTATATAATGGGATTAAGGCAGCGCAATGGTGGTGGTTGGAGTGATTGGAAACGTATTCCTATGGGAGATGGTACTGGTGCAAGTGGAACGTGGGGCATATCCATATCTGGTAATGCGGCAACAGCAACCAAGTTACAAACTGCAAGACTTTTCACAATCGGAAATACTGGAAAATATTTTGACGGCACTGCAAATGTTTCATGGACACTTACTGAAATAGGAGTTCAACCTGATAAATATTTATGGTCAGAAGGAGTGGCATCTCCTTAGGATTCAACATATGGAGATAGTCCAATTAATTGGGCTATTTCTTATGCTCAATCCCATCCTCGTTCATTTGTATGTAATTCTTATGGAGATGAGTATTCTTATTTAATTGGAATGAACACTAATAATAGTTATGGTACAATTATTAAAATGGGATATTCTGACAGATATTTAAGAATTTTACGTAAAGCAAGTGAAACATGGTAGTCTTCCGATTGGGAAAAAATTTATGCAGGATATGCAGATTCTGCCGGAAATGCTGATATGGTTGACGGAGAACATGCTTATCAGTTTGCGCATCGAGGAACAGCTAATAATCTACTAACTGCAGGTAACGAATTTAATTTCATATCTGCAGGGTTTAGTGGTGCAGTATGGTTCAATTATCAAGATGAGAACAGAGAAGGTGCTGCAAATATAACTGCTTATTATTTTGGAAATGGAAGAAACGGCTGGAATACATTACTATATGCAGGTGGTTATCAAACACCAACCAATTCTTCCGCTTATGCTTTAACATCAGATGGAGGAGTTGCACATATAGGTTCTATGAGTGTAAACGCTGCAAATTATTTACCAACATTGTATATAGGAGATGACCAACCAAATCCTCAAACATATTTTAACTCTAATATTGGACTTAGAGTTGCTATGACAAGATATGCTGATATTGGTATGGGAACTACTTGGCATGATACTCTTTGGATTAATGGATACAATGGTGGAGATGTTCCTTATATGTGTGCGCTCCATTTTATGCGTGATGGTCAACCAAGATTTGCCATTTCTTCACAACAAAATACTGGTACATCCTATGGTTCTGCGTATGAGGTTATAACAGCATATAATATTGCTTCCCAAGCAGTAAGATATCTTAATAGCTACAACACGATACAATATGGAATAACAGGATTGCAATTTGCACAAGATACTGGCCATGTAGGTACTGACCCAACTGTTTTTCAAAATCCTGCTGATGATTGGTATTCACACCTTATACTAAATCATGGAAATAGTACTGGTTACTACGTTGATTTAGCTTTTTGTTTTAATTCTGATGATTTTCGTTTTAGAAGAATTGTAGGTGGAAGTAGTACAGGCTGGGGAACCTTTATTACCTCTTCTAATATAAGCAGCTAGACCGTTTCTAATTCAGATATGGTAGATAGTTTACATGCTTCAGATCTTGTAAGATTCTATCTATCTCCTATGACAGATGACGCTCCTGCAGATTCTGCTAAATCTTGGTTTACAGATACTATGCCTTCTGCTTCTGGAGCAATAGTATATAATAACCCAGGATCAGAGAAAACCATAATTGCAGGTAAATCTGCTGGAGCATATGGACATATGTTGCAACTCAATTACGATGATACATATCTTAGAATACTTAGGTATAGGGGAGGTAGTTGGATGTCAACTGACTGGGAGAAAATAAAGGCAGGTTATGCTGATAGTGCAGGTTCTGTTACAATAAATTATAATAATGATAGTAACTCAACATATCAAATGCTTTGGGGTAGCGGTACTCATATATATGGAACTAGTGGAATTTATTGTAATCCTTATTATGATAATATCTATGCTGCTAATTTCTATACAACCTCAGACCGTGCTAAAAAACAAAATATCTCTTCATTCTCCGAGCATATCCGTAAATTCCAATTAAGGGATACTGAAAAATGGCATTACGGAGTAATTGCTCAAGAAGTTCCAGAAATGTTTAGAGATGGAGAAGAAGGTAATATGACAGTTAATTATCCTTCAATACTATCATTCTACGTAGGACAATTAGAAAATAAAGTAAGAGAATTAGAAGAACGAATACGAATCCTAGAAACTAAATAATTATGGCAGATTTAATACTTACATTAGCAAGTTTAAAAAATAAAGCAGATGCTGTTGGGGTAGGAACTACTGCGAGTAGTTCTACTCCTAACCTCTGCCCCACTAAAAGTGCAATTCCTGGATATGTAACAAATGGTAACAGTACAGTATCAATAAGCGGAACTTATGATAGTAATCAACTTGTTAGAGATGCTGATGTAACTGTGTCTAGAACTTAGACTGGTACAGGAACTATTTATTAGGTATATGCTACTACTAATTATGAATGTGATGGAGGAGATATTCCTGCTTCAGGAGGCTAGCGTCGTGGTGTATAGGAAGTTAAGTGGAATTATAAGACAAGGACGTATTATTCTGATGGTACTTATGAAGATGAAGTAAGTTGGCATTATGGTGGTTCTACATATATTTATGGTCCTTATGTTTCTGGAAGTGATTTAGGAAACACTAAAACTTCTAGAACACTAAAAGGGTATAGTAAACCTACAGGAACTGTTAAAGGAATTTACATTGAAGGGCCTGATATACCTATATATTAGGAAGCTAACACAACATATATAGCTACTAATTAGAGACCTGATATAAGATGGAACACAGCAGAACTAGATACTCTTACTGTAGATTGGGCAGGCGGATATGTAAATTACCCTAATTATTATCCAAGAACAATATATGTTTATATGAATTATACATCAGGTTATTCAGCTTATGCTACTATTTATCTTAGAGATGGAGCTGTAGGTATTGGAGATTGGCCTGGATATAATACTGGACAAGATAACTTTACATATACTATATATAAATATGGAACTTCCCAAGAAATTTATGTTGAACCTACTAGTCAAATTGGAAATAGACCAATTTTTGTTATGAATGCATAGGTTACTATTACTTTATCTGATGGAACTCAATTTTAGCCAGTTACATGTACTATTTAGTAGTATCCTTAGCCATCTTCCAGTTAATGAAGTTATCTTATATATAAATTGTTAAAAATTTTTAAAATAGTTTGCAAAATACAATAAATATTATATCTTTAGAAAGAAAATTAATATTACTTAATATATGGAACTAACAAACAAACGTACTCAGTACACTGTTACAGAAACAGGAAATGACTTTAAACTTCAAGGTGAACTAAGTGTTAATGAAACATAGAATACTTTCACTTTGAATGGTAGTTTTCAGAATGTGGATGGTTCTTACTTAGGCACTTATAGCTATAGTCAAAGAGCTGGAGAAATTATAGATAAGAATATTAGTGGTATAAAAAAGCAGCAATTCACCGCTGTCGAAGCTTTCTTAGACGGTGTAATTGCAGCAATAATTAATGAATTAGAACAAGACTGATTATGACAACAAATGAGGCTCTAGTAAAACAGAATTTTATCTCTAAAGTCCTTCTAAAGAATGATGGAAAAGAACTTTCTAAGGACTTGAAAGTTAAAGTTATGCAAATGCGTATTAAATTAGGAAAAGTAAGAAAAGAGTTCGATGAAGATGTACAGGAAGCAATTAAGGGTTTTACTCCAGAGGGCTATTCTGAGATTGTGCAAAAGAAAGATAAGAGTGAACAAGAAACAAAGCAGGTTGAAGATTGGAATAGACAAATTCAAGAGGATTACAATGGGTTTGTTTTAAAAAGAGGTCAAGAAGAAGTTGTTATCGACACTAAACTAACTGAGGATGAATATACAGAAATCCTTGAGCTAAATGCAGGTAATGACGTAGAAATTAACGGACAAAAACTCAACGCTGCCGACTTCTTGGAAATTCTTTATACATTATTTGTTGAAGAAGACTAATATAAAAGGCGGGCATTTGCTCGCCTTTCATTGTTTATGAGCGAATTTTTAGAAATTATATCAGAATTTAGACCAAAGAACGGTCAAAAATTTGCTATTGCTGATGTAAATGACTTACGAGGTGGTTATATTCAGGTAGAAACCATCGAGGAAATGAATGCTTTCCTATCCACTAACAAACTAAAACATGGAATGCTCTGCTATGTTAAAGAAGTTGCCGATGATGCACATATGTTTATATATAGAAATGGTGCTTGGGAACTTTGGGAAGGACAAGGAGGCTCTGGAGGAGGAGGTCTTTCTCTCGTGGTTGTGGAAGACCTTGATGAATTGGCTACAAAAACTGCTTTACAAATGAGAGGTCAAATAGTCTATATAGATAGTCTAGATGATCTACGCTTTTGGAATGGTGAATATTGGGAGTCATTCAGAAAAATTTACATTCAAGATACTCCTCCGGATGATAAAGGTGGAATATGGATTGATACATCTGAAGAAGGTTATTAGTCTTCGTCTGATGTTGTTCAAAATATGCTTAAGGTACTTAACATCTTATAGCAAAAAGTAAATAGATTAATGTATATGTAGACAGAGATAGATCCAGGAGACTTCTCACATAATAAGTCTACATCACAAGACGATTTACCCTCAGAAGAGCCAAATTATGGAACTTCTGAAGAAGAGGATAATGCAACTTAGGAGGAGAATTCCCATACTGAAGTATATGAAGCTCCTGAACCTGAATATCTAAACGCAGAACATTGTCCAAATACTTATTGCTTAAAAGTAAAAAGTGGTACTTAGATTTATATGAAAAACCATGCAGATGACTTTGAAGAAAGAGAACTGCTATGGTGCTATGATACTTAGACATTATGGATTAAAGATCCAAAAACTTATCAATTAATAAAGATTGGTGCTACAAGCGGAGGAGGCTCCGACGAACCAATTGATATAGAAACAGACATGGACGGAATTATACAAGAAACGATTAATAATTATAAGAGAATCACTGGTATAGAGTTCGTTGATATGATGAATAACAATGATCTATATGTTCTAGGTGTAAAGAATGGTGATCTCACATTAGTAGATAAATCACACAGCGTATTGAAAACTTCTCAGAAAGTCCTATCTGGAGGTATGTATAGTCCTCTATACTATCCTTTAAGTGAACATTCTTCAGTAGAAAGTCCTTTCGTCTATATAAACATGGTTTATTGTGGAGGAGACTCTGATAAATATAGTTATAATCCCGTATCCCATAGTTTTATAGAATTATGTAATATTTCTACTTAGGATCTTAATCTTAATGGACTTTATCTTCACTACTCTGAAGGAGAAGTTGCTGTAAATGGTAGATAGTGGATTACTCTTCCTCTTACAGGTCATATCCCAGCAGGTAGAACATTCTTAATAAGATGTGCTCCTTGTTCAGTTTATGATTCAAATACAACTTTGATAAGAGTGGGAGAACCCGATATGGAATGGACTTATGCTAACACTAAGAATCCAGAAGTTCTTGAGGTAGCAGCAACAAATGAAACTTCAGCTCATTCTGTATGGGATGAAAATAGACTTCTTAAATTGGGATATTCTTGTTCTATTTATCTAAGTGGAGGATTCGAGGATGCAGAACAAGCCGATTATGCTCTTGGACTTGCCACTCCATTTGATGAACATCCATTTACTTCTACACAACTATTTAAGGATGGTAATGTAGCTAAGTACTTTATCGATCTCATAGGTATAGGTGAAGGCATGGAATGTTGTAAGTCTCCATTTAATAATAGAAGAACTGGACTTACTCCTAATAATTGCTTAATATTTAGATATTTTAATATGGATCCAGTTAAATAGGCTCTTAAAGCTCCATCTGCTCTAGATAATAGTGCAAATGCATAGTGGACCTATTTCAATTTAGCAAATGTTAATCCTTCAGTAGATATAAATGATTATAAACCATGTAATTCTAAGGAAGGAAAGAGTATATTCTTTAATAAGGCAAAGCTTGTTGAAGGTCCTAATGTAGTTAACTGCTCATTTGGATGGAATGCTCATAGAACTCGTTGCTTCAACTGGATTTCTAAAGGATACTACGATGAATTTATTAAAATATGGCCAGTTGGTACTTCAGAAGACCAGGCAGATATTTATGAATCATTTAAAGAGGGCGATGGTCGTTCTGGTAATGGTCGTAACTGGGACAGTCCTATTTATAATAGGATTAGAAACGTAGCTACCTCTGGTGAAGACTATACTGTTCACAAGTTTATTCACGATTTTGATGAACCCGAAGATACTTAGGTATATAATTATAAAGTTGGTAGAGATGGGCATTGGTCTGATACGTACCAATTCACTATGAGAAATCGAGACAAGGTAATTGAAAGAGGTTTCCAATTTGTACAAACTACAGACCAATAGGGATTCCATGATGAAGAATACAAAACTTGGGGAATTACTGCTGATTTTATAAAGAATGATGGCGATAACGATCCAGATCTTGCTTATGAATGGCAAATGAATACAGGTGACCAGACATAGAATGGCAATCGTCTAAATGAATGGTTAGCTTTTTATCGTGATGCATCTAGGTTTTATAGAAATATAGAACAAATGTTCACTATTGGTAACAATGACTTGTGTTCTGCTGATCCAAAAGTTCTGGGAACTGGAGAAGACCTTAATAAAGTAAATCCTGAAAATATTAATTTTTTCTTTACTTTTGAATTCCCTTACGATATGCCTATTGTTGATAGTAATGATAAGTATATTCCTTCTGTATATTCATTTATATATGGAGATGTATACTTCCTATGCATGAATTCAGAGTTTACTCTTACTACACAACAAGATTTGTATGGAGTTTCTAGTAACTATAGTGCTGACGGAGATCCTACAGGTCCTACAGGAATATATAGCATTATTAAACAGTGGTGTGTAAATGACTTACAACATATAGATAACAAGATAAAATGGAAGGTTGCTTTTACACATGACAATCCATTTACACTTCTTACTAGAGGACAAATTTATGGAACATCCAGTGGAGATACTGTTAAATATAACTACTTGGATGGAGACTTAAACGAAAATGTAGCTTATAGCAGAGGTGGTTCGCATTTAAATTCTGTGGGTAATTATTGGTTCAGTAAATTCCTAGAAGATAATAACTTTAGACTTTGTATAGGTGGACACAAGCATACTTATACCTGTTCACGTCTTATGAGGGATAATCCTGATAATAGAATGAAACCTTTCGTATATGATCCAGACTATCATGTAGAAAATGGAGAGATAACATATCCTGCTTGGTACACTTCTATGGGCGGTGATAAAGCACATCTTGTACAGTTTGGAGACTTATATGATGGACAGGGACATGAACAAACATATGTTAAATATGTAACCTTACAAGCTACTGGTTATAAGACTACTTCTAATAAGGAATTACCTACTGCTAATATTCCTTGGCTAGAAGCTTATTACCCAGCTAAGGGTACTGCTGCTTCTACTGATAGATTCGCTACGGAAAAGAAGAATGGAGGCCAGAACTATCCACACTATATATTATGGAGAGTTGGTAAGGGAACAGAAGTTACAAATCCAGCAGGTTCTACAACTGAAAGAGACAGAATTCTTGGAAGAGTATTTAAGACTAAACCTACTTCTTTATCTATGGATGCAAGTGTAGGATGGGTTTATACTTACAACAATCCTTATACAGCTGCTGACTTGGAAAAGGTTCCTGGAAATGGACAGAATAATCCTTCTAACAATATAATTGTAGAGCTAAGTTATGCTACTTCTGGAGGTAATGAAGAGCCTGGTGGTGGGGCTGAGCCCCAAGAAGGTAATAGTGTATACTCGGTAGTTAATGCAGAATTAACAGGAAATAATGGACAACAAGTAACCTTACTAAATAGTAATTAATGGCAGTAACTAAAATATTAGTGGATGGTGTAGAAATAAATAATCTCACTACTCCAGTAAGAGCTACGTTATAGGGAAACGGGAAACATAAGATATAGTATGTGATGGATACAGATACAATTAAAGCTGAGGCTTTTAAGAATTGTGATATTTAGAAAATAACGATTCCACATACAATAACAGAAATTAAAGAAGATGCTTTTAAAGATTCTAGTATAACTGAAGTAGTTTTACAAGGAACATAGAAAAAGACGTTAGCTGCTGGGGTAATTCCCCAGCAAGCTACGCTTACTGCTAGTCACGAAACTGTAGGATATTATAGTGTATTTAATGCTCAAGAAGCTGTATCAAAGACTAATGATTTCGTCTCAGACATACCTGTAGGGTGTGTTCTTTACGAACGAAGTAATGGAGAACTTTATACAGCAGAGTACGATGAAAATATAACAGACCTAGCTCTTGGTGTTTGTGTAATTCCTAAGGGAATGTTTGATGAACATGCCCATTTTATAGGTTTAGAAAACTTAGCTTATGACAATACTGATGGTCATGTAAAGAGTTGTGAAGACCATTATGAAGAGTGGTGTATGTTTGCTCCTAAGCTTGAAGAAATGTTATGGCATGAAGACAATATAGAATGTTATTCATAGATTCCTTATACTGGTCTATTATTCCATAGAGGAGAATTTGATGGACCTATTCAATATGATACAGAAGAAGAAATGCCTGATTTAGTAAGTACTAACAAGCCTTCAGGTAATATGAGCTATACAGAAGCTGTTGATTTCAGAAGCACTTATGATATACTTGGAGTTTATGATTGGAGTTAGAAAGGACATACTCCTTTTGTAGAATGTTGTCACGACGGAGATCCTTCGTATGTACTTCCTGGAGGAATGACTATGAATAACCCTTATTATAGAGGTAGTTATTACGCTCCATAGACAATACAAATACAGGCTACTTCAGATTAGTCAGACCATAAATATCAATATAGCAGACATTACTATTCTCCTTGTCCATATATGCAGGTAGCAGCTAGTGATGATGTAACTGCTAATCCGATACTTCTTAAGGATTTACCTCCTTCTCCAAATCTTTTAAATGATAGAGGTAATCCTTATAAATTCTTTGGTTCTGCTAATGAATTCTTGATTCCAAATATTATAAGTAGATGTGTAAAACCTCAAGTAAATACAAATGGAGACTATTATACAGTATGGCAAATGGGAACATCAGAGGGAAGTACTCCTACATTCTTTCCTGCTCCATATTTATGTTATGAATATGCTCCTGGTACTGGAGGAACTCAACATCAATGGGCTTTAGGAACTCCACTTGAATGGATATGTGCATTTACAAAAATAGCTAGAATATAGAACGTTCTTGGACGTTTAAAATGTCCTCTATTACCAAGTAAACCTGCAGATCTTATATAGGTTAGAAATCTTAACGATTATCATAGCTCTGACTCAGGATGGTACTGGGGAGGTCTTATGGTTAACGATGGAAACTGCTTCTTATTTGATGGAACATCAAGAAGAGTTGAAAGTATGATAACAACTAATCAACCAAGATTAAGTACAAGACCATTTATCGTAATATGAGTAAAATAAAACATTGGGACGAGCGAACTCAGCAATGGGTTATTGATGGAGCTTCCAATGCTGCTAATATTGAACTCTCCAATCCCGGATATGTAGACGAGAATGGAGAGTCAATATCAGTAGATTAGGGCTTTACCAAATTAGATAATAGAATATTCCAAGCCGAAAAGAACATCGCCTGGATCTATCAAAATGGAGCCAAAGGCGGTGGTGGAGGCGGAGGTGGTGGAGGTGGTGACTCTACTGCTTATACTATAGATATAGAAGAAGGTAACAGAGTCTATACCTCTGGAACTTCTGTAACCGTACATATAACAATTAATGGAGGTAGTGTTAAAAAGAACTTTAATGTAATAATTCAAGACGAAAATGGTAATACAAAAGGAAGTTATGTAATTACTTCTCTTACTCGTTCTGAAATAAAGATTAACAATCTCACAAGTTCTACCAATAGACTTACTATAAATGCTAACTCTGGATAGAACTATGCTTCTCCAGTTACTCTTACTGTAATTGCAGGAGCAATCAAACTTACATAGACATCTGTTCCAAATTCAACTATATATCCACAAAATCCAGTTGGTTCGGTAGTTATTACAGCTTCAAACAGTACTGATAGCGATCTTAATATAGTTGTATTATGTAATGGTGATTAGATTGATAGCTTTGATATTCCACAGGCAAAAGAATCTCAATTTAGAATAGACTCTATCGTAAACTATCTAGATGAAAGAAAAAGTACATCTATTGGTGAAACTTTTACTTTCGAGATTTATGCTGTTGGTGTACTTAATGATAATTTATTACGTTCTGAAAGTGTATCTTTTAGTTGCACTATCGTACAACCTAATACTCTGTATATTCTTACATATGGAGTAGATAAAACTGTGCCTACTAATAATGTAGACTTAGCTAAACTAAATAAGTTTGTCTATGGAAACAGTATACAGTTTAATTATCAACTTACATATTCTAGGGTAGCATATTCTTATTATAATGTATATTATACTGTAACTCCATGCTACTTTGAAAATGGAATGTTGATAGAGAACGATTCAAGACAAGTAACAGGAACTATAAGTAAGGTTATTAAGGATGTAAATCAACAATTCCTATTTAATACTTCTTCTCTTCCTGACGATACTATATATGATACTGATAATAACTCTTATAAATTTGTAAAGGTAACCCTTAATGCGATATCTGTTGACTCTAGTGCTATTCAAGATACTAAAGAGTTATATTTTACTTTATCTGAAGCAGCAACTAAATACATAACAGCCACAAACTTTAATAATAGTTTATTTGCTTATTTCTCTCCTGTTATGGGTATTCCAACTGGTAATATTACCGAATGGATGTATGATAACAGAAATACTCGATTCCCATATAGTAGTCAGGGTGTGATTCAATAGAGATATATAAATATGCAAGGTCATAACTTGTCTGGATTTATGCAACAAACAGATATGCAAGGAATGCACTTATCTGGTAAATCTTGGACAGATCTTGAGCTTCCTTTATTCTCTGAAAATGCTAACGAAGTAAATCTATTAGATGGTAGTGGATGGACACTTTCATTTACATTCAGAACAGACTCTAACGTTGATTCTTCTGATGTAGTTGCTTGTATTGGCAAATATGATGAAAATCAGAACTTGCTTGCAGGAATAGAAATACAAGCAGGTAAAGTATTATATGCAGTACAAACTGCCCAATATAGCTCTAATATTACAAAGGGAGACTTAGTAACTATAGATATAGTAGGACAACGTTATGTAGGTCCTGGTGATACAGAGGCAAATCCTAATCACTGGTTTATTAAGACCTATGTAAATGGTGTACTTTCTATGATTACTTCTCATACTTCTAATCAGATATTTAATACTGATAATAGTGGAGCTTATGGATGGTACTTTAACGATTATCTACACATAGGAGGAAGAGTAATAGATGGAGAAATATATGATGCTTGTTCTGTACACGTATATGACTTTAAAGGTTATTCTACTGCACTTTCAGATAATGAAATAATTCAAAATTACATATCATCTACTATATATAGTCAATTAGGTCCTAATGATAATCCAGATATGTCCACTTAGAATGAAATGTTACAAAATAACTTCATTTAGATTGGAACTGATGGTAATTATCATAGTTTACTTTTTGATGAAAATGATGAATCTGAGTACAAAGATGCTAACTCACTATTAAATAGTCTTGTAAGTGCTTTAGCAGAGTCTCGTATTCCTTATCCAATTGTTGTAGTAAATCAGCTTACTTCTGATTCTGACTTCTTAGGAATTACTGAAGCAAAGTTCAATGAGGATCTTAAAGAAACCGTGATGGCTTCCAGATTCCCTATAAATATAGACTATTATACAATGGGTAATGCTACTCCAACTCGTATTGATAATACAGTCGGAACAGGTATGACTATAGGTATTCAGGGTACTTCTTCTCTTAGATATAATAGTAAGAACTATGAAATTTATATGGGACAAGACGATACTAATAAAGATGTTCTTGTTCAAATGAGAGAGGATTGGCTACCAGAGAATAGATATACCTTAAAGGCTGACGTGATGGATTCTTCTCACGTAAATAACATTCTTGTTGGTAGTATAGTAAACGGACTTGTAACTACTGAAGATAACCAAGGAAATACTGTAAAGATTGTACCTCTTGATAATACTCCTCCAATGGAAAAGAGTGGATATCAATATGCTAGTAAGGTAAAACATACATCTGAAGGTTATCCTTGTATCCTATTTATAAAGTTTAAAGCAACTGGTAGTAATGTAGCTAACTGTCGTTGTATGGGTATTTATAACTTCAACTTAGGACGTTATGCTTACTACAATCTAGGTCTTAAACTTTTAAATGGTGTTACTTATACTACAGAAGATGAAACATATCCTAGAATGGTAGCTTCTTATTCTGAAGAAACATCGGTAGAAGCAGGTTCTCCTATCTATTCTATGGAAGTACAAGAGAACAGTGCTATAGCTATGTTTGACCAAGATGATCCTGATATACTGAAAGAAGGAGTATTTGAATTCCCTTATGATTCAGATGGACAGGGAGAAGCAAATCTTGGAAGATTACTTACATTCTTGGCTTCATTTGGCTATAATATAGAAACTGATAAAAAAGTATATAGATAGAATGATTGGCAAACACCTAAACTTAAAAAGATAGAAGGTACTTGGTAGGAATCAGGAGAGTACTATCCATCTTATGACGTTGTAAACTATGTAAAATCTACACTAGACCTTTATATGAATTGGAACAATATGGTTAGTTATTATATGATAGCTATCGTATTTGGACTTGTAGACTCTATGGCTAAGAACTTAACTTTACGTTCTTGGACAAAATCAAGTGCTGGTGAATGTATTTGGTATATGTGTTTCTACGATATGGATACTGCATTACGTGTAAACAACGTAGGTGCTGAAACTGTTCCATATAATGCTCATTTACATAGATATTATACTGATACATCAGCTCTAGCTGAGGCGCGTGTAACTAATCACTGTTCTTCTATTTCTGGAGTATTTAACTAGGAATATTCTGGATATAATACAAGACTTCAAGAGATAGTAGAGAATATACGCCCTGATAGTGTGGATGCTAAATCATTACAATCTGTATATAGAGACCTGCGTACTAATCTTTTCCCAGACCCAGCTGAATTTATTGATAAATATTATGTTGGACAAATAAATAAAGTTGGACCTGCTCTTTATAATTATGACTATTATCTTAAATATCTACAAGTAGAGAAGAGTTATAATCCTGCTACTGGTACTTATGGTGATAATACTTATAATTACAGTGAGATTTCTTACTTACATGGTAACGGTAGTGCTAACGTAAAAGACTGGTTTGTAAAGAGAATCAAATTCTTAGATGGTGTATATGGAGTAAATACTGAAGGTTATAGCACTCTTACAGGTGTTACTAATACTCCTCTATATGATAGCTGGAAAGAAAACAATGCTACTTATATCACCAACATAAGCCCAACTAGTGTATCATTAGGTCTTACTGCAGAAAGTTAGATACGTATTACAATAGCAACGTCTGCACGTCCTATGTCATTCTGGATTGATGAAAATCCAAAACAATACAGAATTAATAACGTAGGTGGTACTCAGGTTGTTACTATATTCGCTAATAATTATTTAACATCCTTAGATAATTTTAATCAGTTTACTTGGAATACTATTTCAGCTCTTAAGTTCCCACTTATTAAGGAGCTTAGTCTTAGAGACCAATCTAATATTAGAAGTGATAACTTCTTAACTGATGCTAGTAACCTAGAATCTCTTGTTAAGTTGGATTTACATGGAGTTACTCTTCTTGACTCTAACTCTAATATTGTATATAGACCTCTTAATATAGCATAGCAACTTCCAAATCTTGAGGTTTTAGATGTATCTAATTCATCATTCAGTGAAGTTCCACTTTCTAGTAGTTCAGTACTTAGAAAACTTGACCTGTCTTATACTAAAATTAAGACTCTTACGTATCAAGATCAAGCTATGTTGGAAGAGCTTATTATAGATGGATGTACAGAGCTAGAAACAATAAATCTTAGAAACTGTCCAAAACTTAAACAACTTACAATTCCAGCAAGTGTCAAGACTGTATTTATAGGTAACTGCCCCGGTATTCATACCATTATAGCAGATTACTATGGTTCACAACTTTATATAAGTAATCTAAAATCGTTTACAGTTTCTGCTTGTCCTGGACTTAAATACGTAAGCTTCAATAATTAGAATAATCAAGAGTTAGAAATAAATCTTGTAGGTGCTTCAAACTTAGAGAATGTACAATTAGCAAGAATACTTACTACAAATATTACATTCCCATCTAAGGCTAATTGGACTACACTGAAAGAACTTAATCTAAGTGGAAACAATATCAGTTATCTAAAATATGATAATACAGTTCCACTTGCTACTACATATCTTGATTTACAACAATTTGAAGATTTGTAGATGCTTACACTTACAGATAATAGAAATGTACAAGGAATTAAATGCGTAAATGATCAAGATAATCCTATAAGATTGATGGGAGGAGCTTTCTCAGGTTGTAGTAGTTTACAATTCTTACATGGAAACTTTACTATCATGGGCACTCGTGTGTTTTTGGATTGTGCTTCTCTTACACTTAATTCTCCTTCTATATATAGTAACTATCCAGTATTACAATATCCAGTTCCATTTATAAATAATGCAAACGCTTGCAATATATCATTTGACACTAGTCTTACATCTACTGATGAAATGTTTAATGGATGTTCTTCTTTATCTGGAAGTGATTTTGTAATGCTAATGCTTAAGTTACATGATAATATAGCATCTCTAAATAAGATGTTCCTAAATTGTTATGGAATAGATGCTGAAATAGGATATGATTTATTTAGGCATTGTCCTAATGTAACTAATATAAATTCATTCTTAGAAAGTACTTCTGTAAGAGGTGGTATTTATTCTAGAAAGAGTAGCTATAATGCTTAGGATACTACTACATATGGAACATTTGATTTCTTACCCCACTTACAACAAGCATCTAATGCATTTAGTGGAACAGCTCTACAATTTATAGATAATAATGCTTTTGCTCCTCTAGATGGAGATTATATAGGACTATTAGAAGCAGACTATATGTTCTCTAATTGTTATAATCTAGAGAGCTATCAATTAGTAAATAGAGATTCTCTCATTCCTAATGGAAGACTTAAGTCTAAGACCTTCTTTACTAACTTAAGGAATCTGCCAACATTCCCAAAAGGCATGTTCTCTGGATGTTCTAAGGTTAGTATGGATATAGAATCTGAAGTTGTAGATGGAATTACATTTGATTATTTATTCCACTGGCCTACTCCTATTACAGTAAGAACTATAGATTCTTCTATATATCAAGGAATAAAATTAGTTGGAGAAATTCACGATAACGTATTTGGAGGAAGACTTACTTCTGATGGAGAATACGAAATAGTTAAGTGTACTGTTATAAATGCTCCATTTGAAATGAGTGGTGGAAGTATAGAATGTAATTTATTCTAGATGAGTAAAATGTTTACTAATCTTAGATCTACTCTTTTACAAGCAAAATATGTATTTAGAGGAGTTACATTTACAGATTCTACTATTCCTAATGATATATTTGAAGGTTGTACTGCACTTAATAATGTACAAGGATTCTTCTCTAATGAAACTCTTACAAATGAAGGTATAACATATACATTCCCAGACGTGTTACTATTTAGAGATTGTACCTCATTGAAAGATGTTTCTTATCTATTTGATAATGCTCATAATCTAAATATATAGCTAAGAGGAGAAGGATTTATAAATTGTGCTCTTACAAATGTGTAGAGTATGCTTTATAATTCTGGAGTATTTGGTACTATTCCTTATAAGTTCTTCTATATGGAGAGAAATGGACAAATACAACAAACTATAGAAAATATAAGTTCTGTATTTGCAGGGTGTTACAAATTGGGATATACCAAAAATAGAACACTAGATATAGGAACTCCTTATGTTCTTAATAAGATGGAATTGTAGACTTCTTGGGATAATATAGTTATTAAGACTCCAGGAACTAGAGTGAACTTCCAGTTAGATTTTACCAATTTTGACGGAAATGATCCTTACTATATAGATGGACGTGACTGGGCTACTATAAATCCAAATCTTACTAATTCTCCTTATTATTCAGATCTATATGATAATGTCTTTAGATATGATAATGAACAATTACAAGCATTGTCAGATGCTAGAGATAGAGAAGTAGGTTATTAGAACTATATGTTCCCAGCAGACTATCTGAGATATTGTAGTTCTGAGAGTGATTTACAAGGAGCATTTAATGGTCTTACATATACAACTTCTGTTATTACAACAAACGATGAAGGTGTAAATGGATTATCTACAGGTGTAGTTGATGGACTCGTTGGTAGATTACCTTGTAAATTATTTGAAGCTCTTCCTGATAATACTAAATTTAATTCAGTATTTGCAGGACTTGGATTCTGTGCATTTGTAAACTTTAATAGTTATAAATTTAACCATGGATATCCTGCATCTCAATGTAGAGGTATTAAATATCCTCCAGACTTATTGAAAAATAATCCAAATCTTCTTTCCATAGAAGGACTCTTCTAGAATACATTTATAGAAGTTGGAGTGGATGTTAATTCAGATTTATTAGTTAATAATACTCAACTTACTGATGTATCTTCTCTATTTAAAGATGTACTATTTAGTGAATGGGATTATTATGAAGCTAATGAAGGTGAAAATCCACAAATAAGTTGGAGTATATTTGCTGGATGTTCTGAATTACAGAACGTTAGTAGATTATTTGAAGTATCTAATGCTAGAGATTACGATAGAGGGTTACGTATTATTCAGTCTATCTTGTTTGATCCACAAGGTAATGATAATCCATACAACCCACGTATTGTTAATATCTCTGGTATGTTTAATAACAATAGATAGTTAAGAGGTTCAATTCCTTTGTTTGATACAAGTAAATTTACGCGTATTAGAAATGTATCTGGATACGTCGAAGGTGTTAATAAAGGTTCTATTACTAATGCTAGCACATTCGTTGGTATGCACGATGCTTCTTGGATACCACAAACTTGGATAGAAATAAATGGATAATTTAGTTAGAACAGATACAGTATTTGGCAAGAGAGTCAATATCGTAGGTAATATTTCGGCTGACTTGGTGTTAGAATCTTTGGGTAAGATCTACATCAAGTCCCGAAATAAATCCTAGACTTTAGAAGAAGTTATTAGAAGCTTAACTGGAGAGGATCCTAATATAAGTACTTCAAGAGTTAAAGTAGTAGAAGGTATAGAAGGACTTGATACTACTGAATTTAAAGAAGGAACTTTTGTTTTTGATAAGTTAAGCAATATATTATATTTATTTATAGATGGTGAGCTCTTAGAACTCATAAATGTGGCTCCTGAAGGTACTGGGTATGTAAAACGTTCTGGAGATACAATGACAGGTAGACTTGCTATATATGTAAAGAATGGTCCTCCTCTTTATGTAAATAGCTCTACACTTGTCGAAAACTTAAATGCTAGATATCTAAATGGAGAGACAGGAGAATCTTTCACTCGAAGAAATCGAGACGAAAAAATTAACGGTGCTTGGACTTTTAGAAAGCCTATTACGTTTGAATCTTCTACTCTTTTCTATAAAGATATCGTAACGCATGGAAGTATAGGAACTCCCGAATTCTCTAGTGGATTCGGAGGCTATGGTTGGAGAATGGACGCTGATACTAATACTCTAACTATAGATAATCTTGTAGTTCGTAAACTTATGCAAGTATATGAACTCGTAGTTAATAGAATATCAGCAACTAATGGTTCTTTATGGATTACAAATGCAGGTAAAGTAACCTCAGTATAGAAGCTAGAAATAAAAGAAAGTAGTTTCTTTGCTGATACTGCTGAATATAATAAGTTCTGTTTAAATAGACATTAGGGTGAATTCTTTATAAGACTTTTTGATCCAATAGAATATAAGAGCTTTACTGACCCAGTAGCTGCCTTCTCTACAGCAAGTGGAGATGGAATATTTATAAAGCAATGCTGGAGTAATGAAACTCTTAGAAATGCTAAGATAGTAAAGACTCTTGTAGATACTAGTTATGCTGGATCTTACTTTAATGATACAAATGCTGAAAATTACAGGATATATAGTTTATTCAGTGATGAATTTGTATTTGATTGTACCTTTCCTATAATAACTAGAAATGATTATACAAGATATCTTCAAGAAAAAGAAGAAGGAAACGTAGATATAGCTTCTTATATATCTGTTATATATTCTTACTTTAAATACTTTGCTGGAGGAGATTACTATATAGTAACTTTCGATGATGATGGTCTTCCAGTATTTAAGCCTGGAGATATTCTTAGATGTTAGAAATGGACATATGGAGGTATAAAGTACTACGATGCTGTTGTATGTAATATCATAGGAAAGTAGTTTATAATATAGCTTGCAGATTCAATTCTGGATAAAAAGACTACTATTACATATGATTCGTCTCTAAATGCTCAAGTTACATATGGGGAAGATGAAGTAAATCTTAGACTTTATTAGCAATCTTCTCATTATAAAGAACCAAGTGAAGATCCAAATGAAAACATAAATTATGACGAAAATGGAAATGTCATAAGATTATCCTACTAGAATCAACAAAAGAAAGACTTAATTGGACTAGTAGAAGAGAAGGATTCCTTAGTATAGATGGGAAATCTATGGGATCCACAACGTCAAAATGCAGTCTATATAACATCTACAGATAATGGTGCTCCATTTATGGATGTTATTTCTGGAGTAAATCGTCCAGATTATTCTGTTATTTATTATGTACCTATATATTAGACAGTAAAATTACATACTACCGCTTCAGTAAATAAGAATACTTTTGTTGGATTTACCCATTTAGTGGATATTCCTTATACAGGAGATTACTATATATAGAAGGATGGAACTAAATGTGAATATGTATACTTTAAGTATAATGATGTATATTACTTAGCTTCAGGAAGTGCTGTTCCAAGTATTCCAGGAGGTTCGGTAGATATAATTTATTACTTAAGTACTATACCAAATGAGAATACAGAATTTAGTTCGGCTTCTGAATTCTTCTTTTTCCTTACAGAAGATGGAGAGAAAGTAATAACTGAAGGATTTGAAGGTGGAGAAACAGTAGAAGAGGATTATATAGTCCTTGAAGAAGAACATCCTCTTTTATAGGTTGCTTCCACCAGAACTACAAAGGCACGTCTTGGTAATCTAAATGGAATACAAGATGAAATTTTCCCAATGGATAAATAGCCTTATGGTTATGGACTATATGGATAGAATGTATTCTTGACTGGAGAATTCTACCTAAGTAACGGACGTTCTCTTGCTGATATAGGAAATGATGCAATAACATTTGCAGTTGCTGCATAGAATGCTTACTATAATTCATTAGATATACTTAGATAGGATACGGAAAGGGCTTAGACTCTTATAAGACAAAGTGTTTACTCAAAAGGAGAGTTACGATCCGCTGGTATGAGAATAGATAATAATAATATTCTTCTTTGGGGTAATCATATTATTATAGCTACAACACAAGACGAATTTAATGGTTATGTAGCTCCGACTGCTTTGTTTGAGAATGGAAAGATACAAGCAAAATTCCTTAGTGTAGATTAGGTAAGATGTACTGTAGCAACCAATGTTGCACAAACTCAATTTACCATCGTTACTCCAGGACAAACTTAGAGTGCCCCATCCACAAGTATAACATATACAAGTAGTGACCCTATTGCTAGTACTCCTGCTTTATAGGGTACTGTAAGAATATATAGAATAAAAGAACTTACTAGTATCGGTAATGAAGGAGAGCATTATTTTAGAGATACAAAAGTTGTACATTATGTTAGAAGATTCTAGAGAAGCAGTGATAATAAATATATTTGGTTAAGAGTTAATCCTGATGGCTATCCAATTAGTAAAGGAGCTGATGGACAGTACTAGTTAAATCCTGTTGAATTTACATGGTATAGAGTTCCAGATAATCCAAATGAAACCTTTAATGATGGATTATTATCTGCTGATGCTGAAACTGCTTTCGTAAATCAGTATACAGAACCCTTAAGAGTGTGGGGACTTGAAGTAGATGGAAAAGGAAATCTTGGAGGTCCTACTTTATATTGGAACCAAACCGGAAAAGTTGTAGTAAATGGTATTCTTTATAGTACTGAGGGTAAAATAGGAGGTCTTAATATTGGAAGTACTACGATGTTTACTGTGGATGAAATACATAATTACAATCCACTTGTTATATCAAGCACTGGTTATGGCTACGGTGAAAATCAGACAAATCTTCCATATATACAGTTACAATCTCATGATAGTACAGGAACAGTAAAACATAGAAATATTATGACCTCTAGGGGTAATTTTGCTCTTGTAAATGTAAATCCTAATCTTACTAATCCTACATGGAATGATTTCGTTTCTATTAGTAATCCTGGAATAATATTTAACTTGACTATTATTCCTATTCACAGTACTGTTATAGGAAGGCCTACATTATATGTTAGATATTTCTGTAATGTATCTGCTTTTTCTTATGTTTATGTTGGATGGCAAGCTGGCTATTATGCTCTAAACTTCCCTCATATGGAAACTAATGATAATAATCATAAAGGATTTCAACAAAGAGAATGGTTTATAGAACAATTAGTTAAAGGTAATATAAGTTTCCAAATTACAGGACATAATGAGGGTTATTGTGATGAAAACTATGAAGATGCTATAACAATAGTTAATAGTAGTAAGTTTGTGGACTCTTAGCCTATAGTTAAAAAGTACTTTATGTTCAATAGTGAGTATATGCTAGATAATCCAAATATAAAGTTTAGAATGTATAATAGTGATAATAGGTGTACTGATAAGATAAAACCTTCAGTAGATCAAATATGTTTTAAAGGAAATACCTATCATTTTAATGATGCAGGACTTTATGATGCTAATTATAGTCGTATATATGACTATGGATCAAAAATATCAGCTTTATAGGATAACTCTACTAGTGGAAAATATGATTCTGGAGGACTTTACAGTTGGGGAAGTAGTAGTCTTGTATTTGATGATCATGCATTTAATAGAAGTACTATTCTAATAACAACAGCTGATGATGACACTGTAAACTGGGGAGGATTCACTCTTACTTGTTATTATCACCCTTCCTTTGATAATAGATATATTCGAGACCAAAATCAGACACATACAACTACTGATGATGAAAATAGTTAGGATGCAGAAGCAGCTTATGCTTTAAGAATACAACTTGAACAGTATTATGGTGACAATGGTACAAGAGTAGCAGAGCTAAGAGCAGCTCTTCAAGCTAAAATTTCTGCTATGACCACAGAACAAAGAACTAATCAGACTACTGTTATAAATACTATAAATGATGATATAGATAACTTAACTACTACAGTTAATAATATAAATATATTTGCTTCCTATTCTGAATTATAGACTATAGAAGGACAATTAAATCTTTCTTATACTAATATAGGAACAACAATTAGTAATTTGGAGGCCGGTTCTTCCGGTGAATGATAATGGATATAAGAAATAGGTTATTATTATTAAATATTCTTCCATCTGAAGGTACCCTTTCAGAAATGGTAGATATATATGATTTAGCTAGAGAATTAAAATTAAGTGATGAAGAAAAAGCAGAAGTTTCATATATAGAAAATAATAACTATGTTAAATGGGACTTTGATAAAGATCCAAATAAAGAAATAAAAATTAGCGGAGATCAAATGAAAATAGTTAAAGAAACCATTGATAAACTAGATAAACAAGGTAAAATTAAATTGGAAATGATTCCACTCATAAAAGAATGGCTGATATAAATAAATTAGTTCCACACATCCTTAAATGGGAAGGAGGTTGGTCAAACGACCCAGCAGATAAAGGAGGTCCCACAATGAAAGGAGTTACTATAGCTGTTTACACAGCATATAGAGCTAAAAAAGGAAAGAAAACTCCAACTCAATAGGACTTGAAAAATATAACACAAGAAGAATGGACAGATATTCTAAAAACTATGTATTGGGATAGATGGAAGGCAGACTAGATAAATAGTCAATCTATAGCTAATCTCCTAGTGGATTGGGTATGGGCAAGTGGACTTTATGGAATAAAATATCCTTAGAAAGTGCTTGGTGTCAAAGATGACGGAATTGTAGGACCTAATACACTTTATGCTATAAATAATTACCCAGACCAAAAAGCCTTATTTAATAAGTTGTGGTTAAGACGTAAAGATCATTTTGTTTCTATTGCTAATTCTAGACCTGCTAATAAGAAATTTCTAAAAGGATGGTTAAATCGTCTAAATGACTTGAAGTGGATTGGTTAATTGGAAAATCTGCACTTGAGATGCTTTTTGCTTATTTTTATCCAAATAATGGCTTTAGCATTTTGAGTGCAGAGATTTCTGATTATATTTGATATGTTTTATAAATAATACGAATTATGGCAATAGGAATTGATGATTTAGACTTTTACGAGGAAGAAGTGCAAGACACTCCACCTCAGGGTGGTACAGAGCCACCACAAGAACCTCCTACACAATAGGAGCCCCCAACACCTGGGAATGAAACCCCTCCTGCTGAAAAGGGTGAGGAAACACCTCCGCCCTCTGGTAATCAGGAAGGAGAAGATGATATAATTAAAATACTACTTAAAGAAAAAGGAATACAAGATCCTTCTAAAATTAAGTTTGATGGAGATAACAATGAAGTAGAGGAACGTGCTTGGGATACTTTGTCTCGTGAAGAACAGCTTAATATCCTGAGAGAGCCTACAACACCTCCTTCTCAAGAAACTAATGAAGAATCGGATCTGACAGATGATGAGATAGAGTTTCTGAATATGTTAAGAACTAATAACTTGACTCCTCAGCAATATCTCAGTCAATTACAGCAGCAAATGTTACCTGAGCCTTCATATACTGTGGATGAGCTTAGTGACGATGACTTATTTGTTTTAGATTTACAAGCTCGAGTGGATGGAATAACCGAGGAACAACTCGCCAAGTCACTTGAAAATGCTAAACAAGATGAGGCTCTTTTTAAGAAACAAATAGAAGGTATTCGTAAAGAATACAAAGACTTAGAAGACCAAAATAAACAGCAACAAGAGCTTCTTGCTCAACAACAACAAGAAGAACAATATCAACAGTTTTCTAATGTAATCACAGAACAAATAGATAATCTAACTTCTATCGCTGGACTTGATGTAGAATTAGAAAAAGATGATAAAGAACAACTAGCTGAGTTTATTTTAGGTCGTGACGAAGCAGGCATAAGTAATTTAGGTAAGGTTCTCAATGATCCAGAGTCATTAGTAACAATGGCTTGGTATGCACTTAATGGGGACAAAATGATAGATGATATTACAACAATGTATAAAGATTCCATCAAGAAAATAAGACAAGAAGCCTACAATAAGGGACTTGAGGATGGAAAGAAAGGCATATAGCCTGGACACGTTGTTGTTACTCCTCCTCCTGCTGCTAAACCAGAGGAGAAGAAGAATATCTCTTCTATTGAGGATTTAGACTGGTAATTAACTTTTAAATAAGATTTTAACTATGATTGTAGCAAATTTTGTAACTAACAGATCTACAATGAGTGAAACCAGAACTTATGAGGATTTCTATAAGTTCCTTGGTACTCAACCTTACAAGCTAGGCGTTGTGTCTAGACTTTATCCTGAATTAACTGCTTCATATCTAACAGAATCTCTTAGAAATATTTTCTATCAAGATAGAAAGCAAGGTAACAAGTATCAGTCAATTGATGCTATGTACTTTGAGTGGGAAGTTGAAACTAACTACATTAAGAGAGTTGAGTTTGCAGCAGTTCCTGAAACAGATGGCGCTGACGGTGCAGAAATCGTTATGGCCTTCAAAGAAAGATACTATGAAAAATATGACATCTTTAAGATTGACGAAACTGGACAGCAATGTTTTGTTGTAGCAAGACCTGTAAGAAAGGCTGACGATTACTGGGAAGTAACTGTTCGTCTGATTGATAATGACTATAAGTCAGTTCTTGACCTAAGTGGTTGTCAAATTGGTATGACTACAAGATTCCAGAGCAATGCTATGCCTGAAATGCACGAAGAAGGTTACGTTAAGTATCAATCAAATATTGAGAAACACAGAAACTACATCACAACTCACCGTGTTGATGATAGCTATTCTGCTCAGTATGGTGCTTTCGAAGATAAGTTTATCTCTATCGGTGAAGGCAAGGGACAAGGTAATCTTACAGAAACTATTTATAGAATGGACAAACTAGAGAAGAATCTTCTTGATAACTTCCTCTATGTAAGAAATAATGGTTTACTTTTCAACAAGACTAACGTCGATGTTAACGGAAAGCCAACTATTTCTGATCCAGATACTGGTCGTCCTATCTATATTGGTGATGGTATTATCCCACAAGTTGAAAGATTCGCTTCTAAGTATGCATTCGTTAAACTTACTATTGATGTATTTAATGTAGTGATTGCTACTATGAACGAGAAAGCTAAGAAACCAACTGGTAATAAGTACATGTTCATCTGCAATGAAAGAATGTGGACTCTTATCCAAACAGTTCTTGGTGATTTCTTAGCTAAATACAAGACAGAAGGTACATATATCTATAGCAAACAAGCTAACGACTATATCAAAGTTGGTGCTACATTTGATTCTTATGAATATGGTGGTAACCAAATTACCTTCAAGGTAGATAGAACATTCTCAAGAGAATATGGATTCCAGAAGGCTTATTGCCTATGTCTTGACCTAACAGCTGATGCTACTGAGGCTGAACCACCAATCCAGATGTTCACACTGAAGGGTGGTGACTTCATCACTAACAAGTATCTTGGTGTAGGTGGACGTAATGGTCTAAGCTCTGGTGAAGTTTCTAGCCCTGTAGCTGCTTCTAAGATTATCAACTGGGGTTACAGTGGTGTAGGCGTATTCAATCCTTATAGAAGCTTTATCCTAAGAGAAGTTTGATTATAAGATCAAGATAAGGGAAGAGGAGCCGTAATCCTCCTCTTCCATATTTTTATATAAATTTATTCGATGTTAATATGAGTGTGACAAGAGAAAATTACATTGTTTTACGCAGTGTTTATGGTAAAGTAGGAATAAAATATTATTTACAACCTTGTAAAGATCCGAAAACTGGGAGATACCCCGAATGTGTAAAAGCAACTAATTCTTTAGGAGATTTAATTCTTACTGACGCTGAAAGAAATAGTGGTAAATACTATATAAAGGAAGGAGAACAGATTATAGTTGAAGATGGAACTGTATTTAATTTGGATGACGACATTCAAGCAGCTCAATGGGAAGCTATAAAGAACTGTCCTCTTATTGCTCCAGAAAGATGGGCTAAAGATGCAAAGGGTGACTACCTTATAGATGGTACAATGGACTGGAAAGCCAAAAGACCTCGTTATGGTATTGCTGAACTTTACGTAGATAGACCAGGAGAAGAAGTAAAACTACGTGTTTCTAAGAAAAAGAAGATTTTACAAGCTTCTGACTTTATTATCAATGATGATAATGGAGTAGATGGAAGACTTACTATGGCTAAGATTCTAGGTAAGAGAATGTCAGGTCAATCTGATGCTGATGTTGAAGATTATCTATTACAGATAGCCGAAAAAGATCCAGACAAGATTATTAAGCTATACACAGGAGGAGATCTTACTTTACGTATTCTTCTTGTTGATGCTCGTGAAGCAGGTATCATCTTTGTTCGTGAAAAGAACTATTGGTACAGTGATAAGATTTTAGGTGGAACAGATGATGCTGTTATTACATGGATGAAAAATCCTAAGAATAAAAAAATACTTGAACTTATAAAGAAAGATACTTATCCACATTTATACCCTGATAATATAGATGAACCTCAGGGGAAAGATAAGACAAAATAAACTATAAAAGTTTATAAACTATGACGGCAAGACAGGTATATGAAGCTGTTTTAATTGAATTAAACAAGTCACAAGCACCTAATCTACTGCTTGAAGACTTTAACTACTTTTTTAACAAAGCCGTTGATCAATACGTAAATAGAAGATATAATATCTACGACATTAATCAGCAAACTACAGATGATGTAAGAGTCTTAAAGTCTACAGTTACTCTGGAAGTAGCAAACGGAAACAATGCTCTTTATAAGACTGGAGTAGATGTGACTAAGAAAGGTTCTCTTTACAACTCTATATATGAGTTTGACCTTCCAACAGATTACTTACATCTATTGAACTGTATTTGTGAGTATAAAGTGCTTAAGCCATTTAAATGCTACGATGCTAATACATATGTACAGTTCGCAGCTGAAAGACTTACAGCAGATAGCTGGTCTACAGTTATTAATAATGTTTATACTCGTCCTACTTACAAGAGACCTTATTACTATCTACACAATGTAAATAGAGATTTAGTTAATACTGCAGCAAGTGGTGCTGATCCAGTACTTTCAGACTACACTTCTCATTTCTATGATGGTAAGAGTGGTTTCGCTGAACCTACTGAGAACAAAGCTCTTCCAACTGATCCTTATGGACCAGACATCAAGACTATTGGTACTGAGTTTACAGATTCCGATACTTATGGAGAGAATGTTATTAATGCAACTCATATTACTGATAAAAATGGTAACCAGTATGCTAATGATAAGAGTACTACTGGAGGTGTGAGTAGAGTTATAGATATTAGAAACACTAGCGGTGAAGGTTTTACTCAAGTAAATGCTGTAGAAAAGATTGGACAAATCCGCTATGGTAATCCAGGAAATGTACGTATTGAAATCAGATACGGCAAGGATAATTCATTATTCCAACTAGAGAGAGTCTATGTGGACTATATCAAGGCTCCACAACATATTAGACTATCACAAGAGCAACTCGATTTAACAGAGGATACTTCTCAAATGATGGAATTCCCAGATTATGTATGTCAGGAGATTATCAACGAGCTGGTACATATAGTTATGGAGAACGGACGTGACGATCGTCTAAATACCCATATCCCAGTTACACAGACTATTGCCAATCCAGCTCAGCAATAGGAACAGCCTCAACCAGCAAAGAGAGGTTAATAAATAAATGATAAAGTATGTTTCAATTTACAACAACTACTATCGTAAATAGTCTACAAGACTATAATTTCCCTGCTAACGACCTTATTACTGAGATAAAGGAAGGTAATACAGTGAAGGGAATCCACATTAAGAGAGATTTCAATTTTTTAGCTGACAATGTAGAAGCTATCTATAAAAGAGCTGCTTCTGATCCTGTGATGGCTCAGGCAACTATAGATTTAACAGAAGTTACTGCACCTGCTGCAGATACAACTTTCAGAATCGCTATTTATATCAGACTCTCTGGTTGTCAAAATAGCTACTATGCTAATGATTTCGTTTTCAAAGGAAAGCCTTTCTATATTGAGTTCCTTTGGAAGAACGGCGAAACTGCAGCTAATGTAGCAAAGAAAGTGGTGAAAATCGCTAAGAAATATCAGCAAATGGTTTATGAATATCAGTTACTTGCTATTTCAGAAAACGCTGGTGTTCTAACCATTGACGGTACAGATGAGTATCAAACTCTAACAAAGGTTGACTTTGAAAAGTTTGATGAAAATAAGGGCGCATGGCAAGAAGGCGGTCACGTAGGTGCTTTCGAAGCTATTGATAGCATTGAGGACGAGAATGGTGACATCGTTACTTTAGTTCGTCAAGCAAAACAAGGTTTTGGTACTTACAGAAATATGATCAAGGATTACAGATTACCTACTGCTGCAAATACAAGATGGAACAAGATCGTCCAAGACGAGACTCCAGTTGTAGGTGCAAAGTACAACCAGTATACTATTGTTTACTGTGTAAATAGAGGTATTATGGGTGGAGATGCAGTTGGTGAAGTTGTTAAATCTAAGACAACTCACGTATTCTTTGTAAAGCAAGATCTAGCTAGTGCATTTGAAACACAATTAGCTAAGATTGGAACTGTTACAGCAGTTACAGATTGATATTAACCGATTAAGAATAGGGCAGGGGCACGAAATGCCCTTGCCCATTTTTTTTTATTTATGCTCATAAAGAAACTCGCAGACGCTATATACAATGATGTTGTATCAGGTCTTTAGGGATACCATCATAATCCATCTATTTCAATGGAATAGTTAGAAGATGATGTAGTCGATGAGCGCTTACAAGTCTTAAAAGAGTATTCTTTAAAGGGTACCCTTCCTATAAGGGACTTATTAATTGCTGTTAATTGTATACCTGTAGACTGTAAAGACCTGGAAAGATGTAGATGTAGAGAAATGATTGGTACTACTCCTACTGCACACTTTGAGATGCCACAAGTATTTAATGACTATGGTGCTCGTGCTATTGATTATATAGGTTCTATAGACAGATAGGTTCCCTTTATGTTTTATACTTCTTCCTATCAATGGAATTATTATCATAAGTATAGAAAAAGAGGAAAGAACAAACCTTTTGTTTATGTAGATACAACTCCAAATGAAAATGGAATGTATGATGCTTACATATTCAATGCTCCTATGATTAAATAGGTATCAGTAGTAGCAATATTTAAAGACCCTAGACAACTAGAAGATTATGCTTGCTGTTCTGATTTAGATGACGATAATTTCTCATTCCTTAATAATGAAGTTAAGAGAAGACTCACTGAGAAAAAACTACGTTATTATAGACAGCTTGCTATGCAACCGGCTCCTAACGATCAAACCTATAAACCCTAATGGAAAAGTTTGGATATGCTATGTTTTTAGCTAATCAACTCTATGATTTAGAGCTACTTCCCGATGACTTCGAAGAGATAGGCTTAGTCGCTTGGAGAATGATTGGGAACAAAAAACAAAGACTATATAGATATTGTGCAGATATAAACTGTCATGCTAATACAGTAGAGTTACCATGTAATTGTGATGAAATAGAAGCAATTACATATGGATTTGAAGACTGGAACTTTGTTTCTAATTTCTACCCAAATGGAGATCCTTATTCTTCTTGGGTGGAAGATTATATAGAAGCAAGAAAAGCCTTTGAGAATCCACTTTATATAGGAGGAAGATATGTCCATTATGAAAGAGTTGGAGATACACTCTATTTAGATGGGAAATATACAGGAAAAATCTTCATCCTTTATAAAGGTACTATATTAGATGACGATGGACTTCCAGAACTTACAGAGGAAGAGGCTATGGCAATAGCAGCATTCTGTGCGTATTATATGAAATTTAAAGAGGCTATTAGAACTAATAATAGGAATACTCTTGAAATAGCTAACATGCTTGAAAGAAAATGGAGAACTCTTTGTTCACAAGCAAGAATACCTCAATATATTTCATAGAATGAATGGAATGAAATTCTCGATGCCAAAGTTAATTGGAATAGAAAAATTTATAATAAATCTTATAAACCTTTAAAATAATGTATCAGAAAGCAATGCCTGCTGGAGCAGCAGGATATATTACACCTTCCTATGGAATGGAAGCGGTTTTAAAACCAACAGAACCAGTTCAAGAAGAAGAACAACAGTAGGAACCTGAGCCATAGGAGCCTCAGCAACAAGAACCTGTTACCCCAACACTTGATCCTGGACAAGAATGAACTACGCTACAGGCTATGCCTTTAATACGGATGAAATCTTCGAGAACTTTCCGTATGATAAGTTACTAGTGACCTGTTCTGATTGTAATATTGTTAATGGTGATTACCATAAAGATAAATTAGTGAAGCGCGTATTTAAGGACGCGCTTCAACTAATACTTAATGATATTATAGAAAATAATGTAACATTTTAGTTACCAACTGGAAGTAGGCGTTCAGAAATTCATGTCAATAATTATGAAGGAAAAGCTTTTGAAGAAGCCCGAAGATATGGTAAATGGCTTGATGTAGATTTCTTAGCTTCTAATTTCACCGGTAATTAGCTAGTATTAGAAATGTATGGAAAGGATAATGGAATTAGACGAAGAAAACCTATTTATGTAAGTAAACGTCTTAAAGATAAGCTTACTGAAAATACGAACAATGGAAAAAGATACTGCTAATGGAAATAAAGACTATTAATGACTATTATGAAGATGTACGTAAACTCTGGCCTCGTCTTCCAGAGAAGGATATAATGAGAATTTTAAATTTTGGATTTAAATCATTATATTTACATAATAGTTATGGCGGGGACACACTAATAAAAGACGGAGACTTTCTATGTTATATAGGATACTTGCGTAATAATTCTATACAACACTTTAAGTATTATGTAAAGAAATTAGTTATAAAAATACGTGTCCTTTATAAACGTAGAAAATTTGAATGGGATGGATATTATTACTTTGCTCTTACAGATCCTTAGATAGAAAACTATCTAAAACAAAAGAAAAGTAAAGGACGTCCCAGAAAATGGTTTGATTATGGACAAGTTATGCTCTATAAAATAAGAGAAGAATGTGAAGTAAAAGAGTATAACTGTAGATATATATTTAGAGTCCCATATAAAAGTGATATTGGGATGAAATCATTATAGAGAGCTTTCCGTAGTAGAGAAGCCGAACTTATATAGATTAGAGAACCCTTAAAATTTGAAGATATTTTAGTAACAACCCATAAATATTAGGTATTAAATGAAAAAGGAAACGACTAATACGTTTTAGAAGGGCATGATTAAAGATTTACATCCTCTTACCACTCCCAATGATGTTCTTACTGATGCTCTTAATGGAACTCTTATTACCTATAATGGTAATGAAGGTGCTTTATAGAATGATATGGGTAATGTGAAAATTAAAAATGCATTACTTAAAGCTGGATATGTTCCAGTTGGTATGAAGGAACATGGGGGTATTATATACGTAGCCGCTTACAATCCTACTACTAAGAAAGGACAAGTTGGTTCGTTTCCTTCACCAAAACAATTATGGGAGGGAGAAAACTGGGATATAAATAAGCCAGCAAACATATATACAGCTGTTACTATCCCATCTACCATGTACAATGGAAACTTTATAATTAAAGAAAATGTAAAATAGGCTTTATTTACATCAGCTAACGGGGAAGCAAGAATATTCCATCCTGGTGATAAATATATTATAGGATTTCCCGATAAGAGTGATTTAACTTCATATGTACAGAATGGTTATGTTGATGTTCAACTTGGAGTTGTAAAATCAGACGGAGGTATAGAAATAATGAAAACTTGGACTAAAGGAACAAGTGGAGATTTCCTTCTTGATAGTGCAAGTACTAATCTTTCTTCTTATCTATATGATGTTACTAAAGTACAAGTCTTTGATGCTTCTTCTTCTGGAGAAATGATTCTTATAATAAATTTAAATACATTGGATTCTTTTAATTTATTAAGGGAATATTCAATGGTAGGTAATAATATCAAAGTCACATTTACAGGAGAAGCAACAAAGGATAATGTAACTTATTCTAGTAAGAACGATACTTATTTGAAACTAGCTACTGGAGGTTCTGATTATGATAATAATCAAATAGAAGTAGTAGAAGGTGGTACTATTCCATCTATGATTTATCCTAATGTTCCATTTGGAATTATTCAACGTATGGGACGTTCTATTAATATTGACTTTGACAAAATACGTAGAAATTAGGATGATTTTGGAGAATGGAGATTCTTTGTAACTGATACTTATGTAAAAATAGGATGGGCTTATGATTTCTATAACTTAGATGGTTCTAAGAAGATAGAATATATAAGAATGTACTTCCATAAACTAGAAGATGGTTATGATAGAAGTAAAGCAAAACAAATAGACTTCCAAAGAGAATCATATAACGGAAACTTTGAAGACTATATAAATTATGCAGATATAGGCTTATAGTACCGCAGGATTTATATAGTTGAAATAGTAAAGAAACTTACTGGGGAGTCTGAACAAATTATAGACTTTAAGATGCTTTATTTAAGCAAATTATATAATTCTAGTTATAACGGTTTCTATACTAACAATGCCATAGGATTAGCTGGAGAAAATGCAGCTGCTATGGATAGGCAATCTTTACAATATACATGCGCTTCTAATTGGGCTTTTGGAGTAAAACTAGATCCTAGTTTAGAAACAGAACTTATAGGCTCTGACTCTAATATTCAATGTCCTAATGGAACTTAGTATAATGTTCCTACAGTCGATGTTAAATCTAAGATGTATATTACCCCGGTGTCTGATTTAGATATGACTTAGGCTGATAGTTATCAATACTTGACCAATGTCACTAACGAGTATAAGAGCAAATTCAAAATGACAGGAGAATTAGAAGGAGTTGATGAACTTTATATAGGAAAACCAAAAGATGGGCTTGTACATGATTTACTTAGTACCTATTCTATAAGTTCTATAACAATAGATAGATCTGAAAAAGAGTGGATGAAAAGTACTAGCCTTAAACAATTTCCTACTGTTACAGAACCCGACCATAGTATTGATTATAATAGAGCAAGTGAATATACTACTGATGCTAATCCAACTGTAACTGACAATGTATTTACTCTTGATAATATAAAATTTAAGGATAATAGATTTATTCAAGGGCTTATATCTGATGTTAAATCTATGACTTACTAGTCTAAAGGACTTAAGCCTCTCTATGCTCCTGACTATACTCTTGATAAAAAGAATAAGGTAGCTCCTTATTGGAATCCTGAAAATACTTTATGTATATCTGGTGCTGGAGATGGAGATAATACCACAATGCATTATAACTCTAGAATAATGCCTGCTGGATATGTAGTAGAAGGCCCAGACGCTGGAGGTGGATGTGATGATGGAGGTTTATTTACAGCTAATAATTATATGGGACGTCCTATGACTAATATTTTCTCTGGTGATCATGGTGAAGATGCTGAACTTGAATTTGATCTTTTAAAAGAAAACAGTTCGGTTGCTTCCGGAGAAGGCTCAATGCACTTCTTAAGTGATGGAGAAAATGGAGGTTCTTATATGGATTATCAAGATGATAACTTCCTCATTGCATGTTGGAAATTTACTGATGGTGATATACGTTTTGTAAATCTTGAAACTAAAAGGGATATTCAAGCAAAAAGTGATTAGAAATGGCCCAGACTTGATGTTATGCTTAAATGTATTCTTAGTCAAATTTTCTTGGTTAATAGAGTGACCAAAAAAGCTGAATATGTAACTACGAATGAACGTTTTTATCAATATCAATAGGGCACTACCAAAGTAAGAATAAATCTATCACAAAATTCTACTGGTTTAAACAATATTATCAATGACGTAATGGTTTCTGAAGATGATAACATTGCCCTAAGTACTCACTTTGCTAATAAATGGGGAAACGGTACTTTTACAACTGGAGGAAAAACATATAATATAACTAATCTTATTCCTACTGTAAATGTAGATAATCCTAATATATCAGAGACCATAGAAATTGAAATACCTAATTTATACGATTTAGATGTTTTAATTGGATATTATCTTGGAGCAACATTTAATTCAGTTGAAGCTGAATCTGATCAAGATGATTATGATATAAAGGCTATATATAAATTAGATGTCAGTGATAGAGCATTTAATGCTTCTGTATGTGCTAAATCTGAGGGAGAAGGAGTTTCAGCTAAACCAAAAGCTAATCTAGATGGTACATATGAATGGATAGGTACTCCTAAGTGTACTAAATTGGATAACTCTAATAATGGAACGTTATCTATTTATAGATGGAATGATTCTTCATCTATAGTAACATTTCCGCAGTTCTTTACTCACTTTACCACTAGAGCCAGTGAACTTGAATGGAGTGATATTCCTGATGATGAAGATAATGAAATTTATGCAAAGACTTCTAATGTAAAAACTAGTGGAAACTGGACTGATGCTGTAGATGAGAATGCCCCAGATATGTACTATACAACTTTGTATAGTCCTGAAATATCAGCACTTAAAAATGAACTTCAACATATTTGGTTTCCTGGACAATGAATACTATAACTCCCCTAACAAATTCTCTAAGCGTTAATTTAGCTATTAAATAGCTATCTTAGAAAGGAAGCTTAGTATATGAATATAATCCATTTAAAACTTTAAGGATAAACAATGCAAGTGATCCTGAGTTGGGAATAGAACCAAAAGGTGCTTTGATTGATTTGGATACTAAAGCGTTACCATTTGATTTATAGCACCCTGTGGATATGGCTATACAACCTTCATATGATGGTTCGGTTAATGTTATCTTAAACGATGGCATTAACCAACCTCGTATGATAAACAGCCGATTTTCTGTTACTGGAATGGATACTTATTAGATAGTAGATAGAGAAGGAGATAATGATACAAATATATATGATAAAGAAACCTTTAATGCTGATACCTCTTTATACAAAAAGGTTAGAACTGTAGCTAAGATAAAGTTTATGGGAGTTAGTACTGGGGGTAATCTTCCAGTTGGTAACTATCATTTTTATTTCAAGTTATCTGATGCTGATGGTAATGAAACCGATTTTATTGGAGAATCTGGAGTTGTAACATGTTATATAGGTAATATGAATGAGCCAGGTTCTATACAAGGAGGTATTAGAGATCAAAGCAGCTTTAAAGCTGTGCATTTTAGATTATCTAATTTAGACGCTTCTTACTCAAACGTGGTTGTATATTACACTAGATATACTTCAGATAATTTAGCTAATAAGACTACAGAGGCATTTAAAATAGATAAGAATTTTCCTATATATAGTAATAGTTGTGAAGTAAGAGTAAATGGATATGAGGACAAATTAGCAGTAAGTATCAATGATATTAATGTTCAATATAATGTTGTGGAATCCGTAAATACTCAAGATATAGCACAAAATATGCTATTCATGGGAAATGTGAAGAAATTTGAAATTCCTTATAAAGAACTTACTGATTTATCATTACGTTTTTGGCCAAGTCTTGTAGAAGGTGATAGTATAGGTTTTGTAAATGAAAATTATCAAGACGCTACAGGTAAATATGAATACTATAATGTAAATAATATTTATTACCGACTTGGTTATTGGAATGATGAAATTTATCGTTTTGGAGTAGTTTATATATTGAAGGACTATACTCTTTCTCCAGTGTTTAATATAAGAGGAAGAGAACTGATAGACATGAGCTCAACTCCAACTATAGAAGAGATATATAATGGAACAACTAGAAGGTATATACCAATAGATAAATACACATCTTCTATAAATGACACAGATAACTGTAAAGGGGTATTTAGAACACATTCTTCTGTATCTTAGATACTTAGTAATGCAGTTAAACCTATAGCAATCAAAATAAATGGTAGTCCTGATCTTATCAATGAACTTAAGAAATACACAATAGGATGTTTCTTCGTAAGATAGAAACGTATTGCGACTACTCTTTGTCAAGCTGTTTCTATGGGTGTAGAAAATATAAGTCATCTTCCTGCTCTTCCAATTTCTGGAGGAAGTGCTGAAAATACTACTAAATATTTGATGGAGGGCTTCTTTAATAAGGAAAGAATTCTTACACATAATTTTGATGAAAGACGTGTAACCCTAGATTATAGCTCAGTAAACACAGGACAAGCAGCTCTTTGTCCAGAGTTTGAACTTAATCCTGGATTCTATAATCAACTATTTACTGGTTCTGACTTTGAAGTAAGATTTTCTACTAATTAGTTGGTTACACCTCATTGTACTCGTAATGGTACATATTTATATAGTATAGCAGGTAAAACAGATACAACCAATGCTCTTAAATAGTATAAGATAGTATCACTTCAAGATGGACAAGCTCTTGCTAAAAATAAGAATTATCTATATTCAGCATTAGCAGGAACAGCTGAAGAAGTACAAAGAGTATCTTATTATACGTATAGAAATCCTGCAGAAAATGCTACAAATGTTCTAAGAGGAGTTTATGGTCCTTATCTAGGACTGGAAGGCACCGAAAAACTTCCATATGCTATGACTGTTATGGATATTAAAATTCCTAACTATAGCGAAGCTAATATGTGGGAGTACTTCCAAATTAGATATTAGGATACATCTCCATTTGAGCCTATTTCTGATAGATTTGAATGGGATGAGTTCTCAAAAAATAATATATGTTATAGAGGAGATTGCTTTATTGGTAATTTCACTCACAGAATGACCAGAAACTTTGCAGATCCTTCAGCACCATATAATGATGAAATTGTAAGTGTAAATACTTGGAAGGACAATATGAATTTGGAGGATGCAGATTCATTTACTAAAGTAAATAGAGGAGATGTAAATGCGGTTAAAATAGGACACTGGGTAACTATTAAAGTTTGTTCTAATGTAAATTTATCATTACGTAGTGTTGATCATTCCTTTGCATCTGAAGAAGGACTTACTAATAAGCCACGTGCTTTCTACCCATTATATGCAAGGAATACTTCAGGAGAAAATAAAGTTCCTGAGTCTAGTGTATATAATGACGGTTATACTACTACTTTATCTACAAAGTACAATTATGAAATGCCTGATGTTCCAGCAGTAAAGAATGTCTTTGTAACTAGGATTATGTATTCTAATGTAGCTATAAATGATGCTTTCCGTAATGGCTTTAGAATATTCGATTTAATGAATTATAGAGACTATACACTTACCTATGGAGCCTTAACGAGAATTTTAGAACTTAAAGGTAACTTAATTGCTGTTTTCGAACATGGAGTTTGTCTTATTCCTGTGAATGAAAGAGCAATTGCTGGAAGTGGGGCAGGTGGAAATGTGTTTATAAACACCTCTAACGTACTCCCTGAGAACCCAATGGTTCTTTCTGATATGTATGGTAGTTAGTGGCCAGAAAGCATCATCAAGACCCCGTATTGTGTATATGGTGTAGATACAGTTGGTAAGAAGATTTGGAGAACAACTGGATAGAACTTTGATATTATCTCAGACTTCCGTGTTGAAAAATTCCTTATTGATAATATTTCTTTAACTGAAACTGAGAAAACCCCAATAATTGGAATTCGTAATGTAAAGAGCCATTATAATGCTTTTAAGAGCGATGTAATGTTTACATTCTACGATGATATTAATACAATAGAGGAAAAAGTTTGGAATCTGTGTTACAATGAAGTACAATAGCAATTTACAACATTCTATTCTTGGGTTCCTTCTTATTCAGCTAATATTGATAATATTTTCTTTAGTTTTGATAGAAATACATCTAAAGTTATTACTAAATTGACTGATAGATATCCAAAGATTGCTCTTAAAACTAATGATATTGCAGGTACAGCTTAGAGTGGATACACATGTGTTGGTAAGGTAATTGTCAATGATGCAGATAATATTAATTATGTTATTGAAGCATATGATGATAACCAAAATAATGTGGATAGATACAAAGTAGTAGGTAATTATCTATATATAAGTGATACTGCTTTAAATAATCCACCTTATCACACTCCTGCTGTAAAGGCTACTCCTACAAGTTCCGATAGTACAAATATGGAACAAGAAAATGTATCTTACGGTCCTACTATATATGGAACTGTTGGCTATGCTAATCAGACTTACAAGAATGGACTTACTACTTCATTCTGGAAGCATGGACAAGCAGGACTTATGGAAGTTGAAGGAAAAATAAGACCATGTAATTGGTATGGTAAGCAACATCCATTTGAATTTGAATTTGTTGTAATTGATAATCCTCAACAACATAAGATATTCGATAACTTACAAATTATAAGTAATAAAGCACAACCAGAGTCATTCCACTTTGATGTAGTTGGAGAAGCCTATGAATGGGCTCCTAACAAGTTAAATATGTATTGTAGACAAGAAGCTACGAAACAACTTTATCAAAGATTAGGTTCTAATATTAAATACAACCCAGATTATAAAGAACTAGAGCCTAAGCAAGAAAAGATTCTTGGAACTTAGTATAATTAGAAGTCTACTTACTTACCTCTTTATTATAGAAGGACTGCTCCATTAGATGAAATATATAATTATTATACAATGATGTAGCAAACTTCTCCAGTTAGTAATTAGAAACCACCTAGAGATTATGCTCACTTATCCGGTTCAGAGATTATTTATGATCCTCAACTAAATGAATTTAGAGTATGGACTCACATAGGATGTTGTCCTATAGATGGTTATTACGATAAGGAGATATCTAGTGCGGATTATAATTATATTATAGCACATTTCGCTCCAACTCATAGAAGAGCTTTCGCTTGGTAGGAGAATGACGGAACTACTAAATATTACGAGCGTATATTCTACGGACGTATAAAGGGTAATTCTGAATACAAGGAGGATAAATGGTATGTATAGATACCTTCTATTATCTTTATGTAGAAGAACGAAGCTAATTGGACTAAACCACCTATTGTTATAAATCCAAGTGAGTTACCTAACGATTTATAGAGTACTTAGATTACAGAAACTACTCTTCCTAATGGTTATTCATTTGATGGTATATAGGTTCTTCCAAATACTGGAGATAGAGGAAATGCTTATCCACCTACTTATGGAGGATGGACAGCTCGTAAAGAAACTAAAATAAGAGATAAGTTTATGAGAGTACGTATTAGATATAAAGGTGATGAATTAGCTACCATCACTGCTGTAAAAACAATTTATACTGAAAGCTATGCGTAAGTTAATTAGAAAAGGACAATGGGGTCTTAATACTGGCAATATAGGAGCTATGGATTTAAAATTATAGACTCCAGCAATGGAACCTAAACTTTCAACCGGCTTGGGAGGTATATTAGGTGGTGGATCATCTGCTTTAGGAAATATATTTGGAAGTGGAGCATCTAAGGCAGGAAAGAGTGTCTTAGGAAAAGCTTTTGAAGGAATGGGAGGTACTTCGGGACTCGTATCTATGGCGGCTAACATAGGGGAGTCCCTTCTTCCTAAAAGAATAACTTCTAAAGGTACTGATGTAGTAAATGGAGTTTTAGGAGCTGCCTCTAATATACCAGGTCCAATTGGATTATATGCTACGGCTGCTAAATTTGCATTTAATGCTATAGACTCATTAGGTGCATCTAAATTAGCAAGTGTAGTTAATAACCAAGACACTGAAGATACTCTCGCTAGAACCAGTGGAGGTTACGGAGACTTTATGGAAGACTGGGACGAAGCTAAATCTTTATCTGGACAAAGAGCTGGTCTTTTTACTTCTAAAAGTTCTTTAAACAATAAAATCTATGATGCCAATAGACAAATGTCTATATTACAATAGATAATGGGTAAGCAGAAGACTAACGAATTATTAACTGCTTAGATGGGAGATAGATGGAATGAACGTACTATGAGAATTCTAAATGGAGGTTTCGGAAATATTTCATTTGGACGTCTTGGACTTAAGATAGAAATTTTAGATAAAGTACATTCCATTTTAAATGCTCCTAAAGTTCTTGATACTCTTACTGAATTAGAAGATGAAGTTCCTGAATTCAAAGAAGGAGGTAAAATGAATGTTATTCCTGAAGGTTCATTACATGCACGTCTTCATCATATGGAAAATGCAGAAGGCCTTACTAAAAAAGGTATTCCTGTAGTATCCGAGATGGAGGGTGGAGAACTTGAACAACAAGCCGAGATAGAACTTAATGAAATAATATTTACTTTAGAAGTTACTCAAGAACTTGAAAAATTAATGGAAGACGGTTCTGATAATGCAGCTATTGAAGCAGGCAAACTCCTTGTTAAAGAAATATTCGAGAATACTGATGATAGAACTGGTCTTCTTAAATAGTTAGAACCTGAAAAGAAAGTACAAACTCCAGAAGAAATAGTAGCTTAGCATCAAGCTTTTCAACAAGGAGGAGTAATAAACTCTGGTAAGTCTATAGAATAGCTTGTTGACTACGCAATTCAGGTAAATCCTTTGTTTGTTCAACGTATAGGTCCTAATATGGGATATGCTGAATTTGATGATGAAAAAGGACAAAGGAGAAAAGGTACCCATCTTCTTGGTTATACAGAAAAAGATGGTAAGTACTTAGTATTTCCTCAGATTCAAATGAAAGAAGGAAGACTTCAATATATTCCAGATTGGAAAGAGGCTTTTGATACTGCATTAAAATAGAATAATGTAATCTCTTTTGATAATGAGAAAGACGCTTTAACATTTACAGAAAAGTATAAAGATTCTAAATAGTGGAAACATCATTTTGATATATGGAAGCAGCGTTATGATTAATATTAGTATTGGAAATAAATAGTATAAGGTAGAAGAAGCTGCCTCATATAAAGAAAGAAGAGATGGTCTACAAGGAGTAACAGAGCTACCTGCTGACTAGGGAATGATCTTTTATTTTGAAGAACCTGACCTTGTAGAAATGTGGATGAAAGATACTCCAATTCCACTTGATATTATATTTATAAATAGTGACTAGGAAGTTATCGCTGTTGAACAAGGACAGCCTAACGATCCAACTTTATTAGGACATGAAGATACTCTTTATGTAGTAGAAGTAAATCAAGGTTCTGGAATACAAGTAGGTGACACTCTTGAATTTCTTGATGATAAAGCTCCAACTATGAGAGTACTTGCACCTGATGGTTCTACTTAGATGGAATTAGAAGGAGGTGAGAGAATAGTATCTAGAAGAGAAACTAAAGTTATTATATCTAAGGCTTATAGAGCAAGAGAAAGTCATAACGATAAAGATTATAAAGCTTTAGGACGTTATATATTTAAGGTATTTAAGAAACAAGATTCTCGAGAGCCTGAATACGTAGAGAAACCTAATAAGAAAGATTGACTTCTTAAAAAGTGTTAACCTATTTGTAGATAGATAAATAAATATCTATATTCACTGTACTTAAGAGTTTAATTAAACTATCTGATTTATGAAATTTAAAACATTGAAATTCCAAGAAGGTGGAGCTATGCCTCCACAAGAAGTACCAGCAGGCGCACCTGAAGCAGGTGGAGCACCAGCTGGAGCACCAGCAGAGGGAGGTCCTGAGGCTGGAGGTCAAGATCCACTACAACAATTAGTTCAGATGAGTATGCAGGCTCTACAGAGTCAAGATTGCCAAGCAGCAATGGCTGTATGCCAAGCCTTTGTTCAGTTAGCACAGCAGCAAGGTGGTGCTGAACAGCAACCAGAACCACAGGGCGAGCCTGTTTATAAGAAAGGCGGTAAATTCGCTAGACTCATAAAGAAATGATAACTGAATTGGGGCATGCGTTAACTCGTGTGTCCCATTTTTATTATATAACATATGCCAGACAACAAAAACTTATTTGACTTCGGTACCGGAAGTATCGATAAAGACCAATGGCTACGTGATATTGATTCTAAATAGGAAGAGTTTATTTCTATGTATGGAAGTGCTGCTAATAAACACAGAACTACCTTACTAAGACAAGCCTTTCAGGATCTTCGTAGACGTATTGCCACTGGTGATATGCTGAACCGTACTGCTGATGGTTAGTATCAATTCGGTTCAGCATTAAATAGAGAAGATAAGCATATGTAGGAAGCATATCAACGTGCTCTAGGCTTTATGGGTAAACTAGCAAGAACCCAAATTAAAGCACCTACACCATTAGAAGAGAAAAAGTACGGAACTACTACATTACAGTAGAACTGGTTAAAATATTTAAATCCTTCAGGTAAGTTTAATGAGAAAGCTTACTGGGCAGAAGGAGATGATGCAAGTCGTATTGCTGAAATTAAAAAGTTCTTAGAACAAGAAAAGAATGGACTTGGTGCATATACAGGATATGAGGGCTATAAAGATAGAGCTGACTTAGAAAGTAGAATACAAACCTTTTTAGATAGTCCTACAGAAAGAAACCTTCAGAGACTTGGTTTTGACAATAGAAATTGGATAACAAAACCAGTTGAAGAAGTTCCTGAGGAAGAACCTAAATCTGAACTACAACAAGTACAAGAACAAATAGCTGCACAACAAGAAGCTCAACAAGTACAACAAGGAAGACAATATCTTAATTATAGTAGTAATAAAGGAATTCATGAATATGCTTTAACTCCATCTACTTATAATTTTGATTAGGCTTTACAAAATAATCTTGATCTCAATAGATTCCAATATTCGGGACCGGTAGCCGCTTTTAATCCTGGATTTGAAAGAAGATCTCGTGAACGTATTGCTAATGATTTTGTAAGTCAACAATAGAAAGAACTTGATAATTACTTCTCTACTTTTGCTACTGGCTGGAAAGGTATATATGATTTAGGAGAAGAAAATAGAAATAGAATGTCTAACTATCTAGCTAGATTATTCTCTACATATAATACTAAGGATGATGCAGGAAATCCTGTATAGAAGTCTGCCTTTAACTGGCAAAAGTACTTTACATAGATTGGAGATAACCAATATCTTATAAATGGAAGTCTTGATAATTCTACAGGTAGATATGCATTCTATGTACCTGGACAAGGTATAAAAGAAGCAAACTTACTTGATACTGGTAATCCTTATATAGCACAACAGCTTAATTATACTATTCCATCTTAGAAGGAAGGAGGTAAAATTGAATTCTTACAACAAGGTGGTGGATTTGATTTCTCTTCTTGGGATGAAGTAAATAATCCTAAACCAGTATAGAAACCTGCTCCTAAGAAAGAAACAAAAGAAGAAAATTCTTAGTTCTCTAATTCAGAAACTGCTAGAATAGCTGCTACTATAGCAGATATAACCTCTATGGGAGCTGCTTTTGTTCCTGGATACGGTACTGCTGCTTCTGCAGTTCTTGGACTTGGAAGTACAGCTACTAACTTTGGTGCTGATCTAGCAGATGGAGCTGGACTATGGAACGCTACTAAAAATGCTGGATTTGGACTTGCTGCTGATGTTATGGGACTTATTCCTGGTCTTGGTGGTGTAGGAAAGAGTGCTAAGATAGCAAGAAATCTTATGTGGGCAGTTCCTAAAATGATGTAGTGGGTAAACACAGTTAATGGTCTTGCTAATGCTGGAGAAATAAAGAATTCTATTATGAAACTTACTTCTCCATCTAGTATGAGTGTGCAAGACTGGTAGAATGTTTCACAAGCATTACAAATAATGACTGGACACGGACGTTCTGTTGCTACTAAAGTTAAAAAGGCAGGGATGACTAAGACTACTACAACTACAGAACCTGAACATTATATATATACAAATAAAGGTAAGCAGAAGGTTTCTGATGAAACATTTAAGAAATTAAGAGAAACAAGAGGAACAAAAGCTAGACAAGCTCTCACTGAAGAACTTATGGGACAAGGAGTCACTTTAAATCAAACACGTTTTGCTCCTTGGAATACTTCTACTAGATTTGGAGCCTTTAAAGAGGTACCCGGTAGAACTACAATAGAAGTACAAAATAAACATAAAGGTTGGTTTAGCGATGAAAACTTAGTATAGAAAGCAGAAAATGCTAATCCTTCTGTTGATATAAGAGGTATTCTAACTAGAATAAATCCTTATAAAGCTTATTATTCTGGAAGAAATCAACCTATAGTTCCTAAGAGAGATTATAGTAAACTGTATATATTCCCAGCAGATTCTCCTTTAAATATACATAATACAACTTCTAAGGTATAGCCTTATCCAACTGGAGAAAAATATGCTGCTAGACCAACAGAACAACCTAAAGCGCAACCTAATCCACAATCAAAGAAGAAGCATAAGAGAAGAAAACATGAAATTGGAGGTATTCTTTATGCTTTAAGAAATGGAGGTATTATTAAAGCAGTAAAGGGTGTAAAGTTAAGTTCTAATGCAGGTACTTGGTATAATGATGTATTTAGTGGATATGGCGATACTATTATAAATAGACTTAAAGATCTAGAAGGAAGTGATAGATAGGCAGCTGTTGATTGGCTAAATGGTATGCAAGATCAACATTCCTAGATGTATGCTAAAGCTGGAAGTAACTTTAATGCCTAGGCTTCCGGTGATTATACGACACATGCATATCAAGTTGCTTATAATCAAGGTAATGGATTTACTACAAAGCCTGGAGGATTTAATACTCTTGGTATACAGCCTCATTATGGCACTCGCTATGATTTTGAAGGGGTTTCAAGAAATACAGGTGACAATGTTAATCAAAATTGGGGGCCTGACGGCTATTATAGTTAGATAACTGATGATAGACGTATTCTTGGTAGGTTAGATGACTGGACTCCAGAATAGCTTAATACTTTTAATGAAAAGTTAAAGGAATTAGGTTATGTAATGGATAATAACTATGATGATAAATATTATAGAATAAAGCCATTAGATGGAGCTGCTCAAGCTAATTCTCCTACAAATCCTAATGAAACAGTTTTACAAGAAATGGCTGCTTAGGCTAAACCTGGAGATATGGGAGGTGAAGGAACTGGAGATATTGAAACAGGAAGAGATACAGTAGTGTCTACCAAGTTAAAGAATCCATTTGATCCAACACCACTTATTGTAGCAGGTAAAACAATACAAGGACTTCTTGGAAATAGAGATATCTACGGAAATCTTCTTAAAGAGATGCCCCAAGCTCCACTACGTGATCCTATAGATAGGAAGTTAGCTATAGTTGGATGGCAAGAACGTATAAAGCATGGTCAAAATGAACTTGCAGACTTACGCAGAGTTCAACAAAGACAACAAGGCGCTGACCAACAAACTAACTTTGCTACTGCTCTTGAGACAGAAAGAGTTGGACGTGATGTAATGGATAAGGCCTTTATGGAAGATTCTGGAAGACAGTTTGAAACTGCAGGTAAATCTTGGAATATTGACAATGAAGATTATCTTTATAATATTAAGGTTGGTGATGACAATAGAAAGGCTATAGCAGATAGAGCAAGAATGATGGCACAAATTAGAGCTGCTTGGAGAAGTGGTGACAATAATATTCTAATGGGAGCTATATCTGATACGGGTAACTGGTTACTAAAGAAGTATCAACGTGAACAAGACTTAGTTGATAAAGCTAAGGAAATACAACTTGGTAGTCCAGAAGAAAGAGCTCAATCAGATCTTTATGAAAACGATTCTAAGTACGCTGCTCTTATGGACAAATATCAGTCTGGACAGAGTCTTACTGATGAAGAAAGAGCTTATGTAAGATCTGCACAAGCTAAGGCTCTTAGAAATATTAGAGGTAACTATGCACAAGCCTATTATAATATGTATCATACACCTTGGTTTGGAGGAGGTTATAAAACTGTTCTTGAAGTAAAGGACGGAACAAAACTTGAAATAGCCAAACTAAAAGCTAGAGGTAGAGATAATGATAGATACGTTAGTATGATTAAGGATTTAAGACCTTCAAGACGTAGAAGAAGAAGATGAAAATAAAAGTACAAAAATTTCAATTAGGAGGCGAATTCGCTTCTTTAGCTGTAAATTATATACCAACAAGTGCTAGTACAACCGCAGGGGCTTATGCTCCTGCTGTTGCTAGTTCTTCTGAAGGTTCTGGACGCTCTTCTAAAAGTTCTGAAAAGGATGAACTTAGTATTAAGGATGTCCTTAAAGTATTTGATAACGTAAAGGGTTTACCTATTGATGTTCAGTATGTTCTTAAAGACTTTAAATAGATGTTTGAAGATGATACTTTGTTTTCTTTTAGTGGTAAACCATCATATTCTTCTTTAGTAAGTTATTATCTTAATAATATAGGTAAGTTTAATATGCTTGCTCAAGGTAAAGAACATTATGAAGAAGCACGTAAGGAACTTGTAGCTAATAATAGTTTAGATGAAATTGCTGTTGATCGAAATGGACGTGTAGTTGTATCCGATGGAGAAGGTATTGATGCTGTAACTCTTGATGAATTTAAAAAAGGTGACTATGTAGCACTTACCAACAGAGAATTACTTAACCTTAGACAAACAAAACTTCCATTTGGTGACTCTATATATAATACAATGACTGGAGTTGGAATGGACCAAGTTATTAAGAAAGTTAATAGTTTGGTTCAAAACCTTGGAACTTCAGAAAAGAAAATAGAAGGCTATACTGTTAAATAGTCAGATGCTATAAAATCTGGACTAGCTCTTCTTTAGGATAAGACTACAAATGCTATGGAAGCAGGAACTTTAACAGTAGATGGACTTTATAAAAACTCTGTAATTACTAAGGATTAGAAAGAACAAGCACAACTTGCTTTAAAAGCAGTTTATAATAGTCTCACTCCTCAAGAAAGAACTTTACTTGCTTTACATTCAACTGGAGGCACTCCAACTGAAACTCTTTCTAGTCTTATATTATCTAGAACTTCTGATACATATAATTTTGAACCCACTCTTTAGGTCTCTCTTAACCCAGATGGGACTAAGAAAGAGTCTTCTAAGACAACTAAAGAGCCCGGTGATGAGAACGATAATCCACTTACATAGATGTTAGAGCAAAAGGGAGGTGCTTCTAGACAACTTACTATTATAACAAGAGAAGGACAAGAAGCAATGAACTTTAATAGTACTCATTATCCATTACTTAATAAAGTTGGAAGAGACATGAGTATCAGTGAATTACTTGCAACTAGTGGTATAGGTGGTATTACTAAGAGTTATGCAGGAATCACAATGGGTAACCAAAGGATTCCTACTGAAAATCTTAAAGATATTATGTATGCAGAAGGTGGAGGTGACGTAGCAGTACTTCCAGCTACTACTGATGAATATGGTAACCAAGTAGTAGACCTATCTATAATGGATAAGTATCAAAAGATTGTTAGTGAAATACAGGCCCCTAAAGGAACTAAGGCTTGGGAAATAGAACTTGCTAAAGGACTTAAGAATGAGGGCCTTGACCAATACCTATCCGGTTCAGAGAGTCTTGATCCTAGACGATTTGGACTTTTCTTAATGGTATCTGGATATACTACTGACAGATGGAAGTTTGATACTAATTCTAAATATGTAGAAAAGGTAAGTAATCCCGATAAGGCTCTTGCTGATAGAATGTCTAAAGCACTTAGCACAGACAAAGATAATTCCAACTATAATGTAGATATAGATGATTGGGGACTTGGTTGGTTATTTGAAGGTGGATATGATGATATTTATAGAGGTACCATTTATATACCACTTAACCCAAATAGAAATGCTGCCGTAAGCTCGTTTGGGGATCAAGTTAAACATTCATCTGGAGAATTATATGAGCGTAACTACCAAGATATTCTTTCTGGTAAAGTAGACAAACAACAGTATATAGGTAGTGATATATTACAAGAACAATGAGGAAAAATGATTTTATAGTTGCTAGTATAAATAATCCCGATTTCACTGTAGCTGATTTTAAAGATATATCAGAAATGAACTTAGGGAATACCTAGATGTTATCAGAGGATGAGTACTTAAAAAGTAAGTTTATTAAGGAAAATCCTCTATTCTAGGATAGTAATGGAAATTTTGTAAAGCAAAAATTTACAGATTTCTATAAATAGAAACTAAAGGAATTTGGAGAGTTTAGTACAGAAAGCTCTTTAGATAATTACCAATACGGATTATTTGATACATTCCGTAAAGCGAAAGATAATATACGACCTTTTGGTGTTAGCTTTGAAAGAGTTGCTAATTCAGAACGTAAAAGCACAGGTATAGTAGGACCAAACTTAGGTGGAGAAAGATTGCTTTCAGATAGAGAACTGGCTCAGAGAGAGAAGGTTTTTGATTACAAAACTGGACAATTTAGAGACTATTCTCCTAATGATTTGGCTTTTACTCACAATCCTTTTGCTTGGATTGGTTCATTATTTGATGATCCTTTAGTTCTAGCAACATATGATGAAAATGGAACTCATTTCGATCCTATACTAGGTAGAGAAGTTGAACATTATAAAGGACAAAAGAAACTTAATGATAGAGGAGTTCCTTACTATGAAACATTAGCTGGTCGTTCTGCAGCTAATAAAGATATATTAAGTATTACTGATAATCTCACAGTAGATGGCTCTTGGCTTAATAAATATGACTTCTTTGATTCTGATGGAATGGATAAGAGTGTAGCTGGAACTGTTATGAAAAATGTAGCAATATTAGCACCTATGTTTATTCCTGGAGCAGGTCAATATTATGCTGGTGCTCTGGTAGCAAGAGAAATGTCTAAAGCACTTCCAATGTTATATGGAATGGCAGGACTATTTGATAATGATATTCCTGAGTCTTCTCTTGTTAATACTATAGCTGGAATAGGAGCCAAATTTACTGGTAATACATCTGATTATGCTAAAGAAAAAATGTTCTCCTTTGAAAACTTTGGTAGTCTTGTTTCAGATGTAGCCTTACAATGGGGACAGCAACAATGGGTTATCAATAACATATCTAAAATATAGAAGGCTAATAAAGCCACAGAACAAGCAGCTAAAGCAAAGGCACTTGGAGAGTATACAAAACAAGCAAATGCTCTTATGTCTCAAGGAGAAAGAGGAGAAATTGCTATGTCCCGTGTTACTCAACTTACTGGTGCTAAAGACAGAGCTGCACTTAATGAACTTACTAAAGGAGACCAATGGATGTCTACAGTCTATGGTGGAGCTGCTTGGCAAAAACATGTGACTCCTGCTATGGAACAAATAGCTAAGAGAACAAAGATAGCACAAGACTTATCTCTTGCTTATATGGCTATTATATCTAATGGTGATGTTTATCAAGATGCTCTTTCTCATGGTACATCTAAAAGAGAAGCAGCAATGCTTGCTCTTGGTAGTACTGTAGGAATGTGGTCAGTTGATAAATATCTAGGTCTTGGTGAAATCTTTTATGATCCAGCTTAGAGAGCTGAACGAGCTACCTTTAGAAATGCAATTCTTGGAGAAACTAAGAAGATTACTGAACAATTATCACATCTTACTCCAGAAGTAACTGTTAAAGCTGGAAAAACAGCAGTAACTGATGAACGTAAAGGTCTTGGAAAGTACTTTTTAAAAGGTATATAGGCAGGAAAGAAAGCCGTTCAAGATTATCATGGAGCTATAAAAGAAGGAACTCTTGGATTCTTTGGTAAGGCTTTAGGTGAAGGTCTTGAAGAGGTTTCTGAAGAACTTGTAACTGATATTGTAAAGCAACTTGGAGAAATAGCTGGGGAGTATGGATTATCGGAAGTAAGAGATTTAGGTGCTTGGGCAAATGCTAAAGACCGTTACCTTATGTCCTTCTTAGGAGGCGCTATTGGTGGTGGAATATTCTCTTTAAAGGATGGAAATTTCAAAGCAAGGCAAGCACAAGGTGAACTATTAACTCTTCTTAGACAAGGAAAAGGACAAGAAATACGTGATGAACTTGCTAGACTACATAAAGATGGAGACCTAGGAAGTACTGAATTATCATATAAAACTGAAGAAACTACAGACGAAAAGGGTAATGTCCAATCTATATTTCTAACAGCAGATGAAAATAATCAGTCTCAAAATGATTATGCTTATAATACACTTACATAGGCTATAGAACAAATTGAGACTATATTACAGAAAAATCATCTTACTAAAACAGAAGATGAACTGTTTGAGCAACTTGTATTATAGGATGAAAACTATACAGCACTAAAGGATTACTTACAAGACACTTCCTATATAACAGGTTATCAAAGACGTTATCAACAACTTACCAAGAACATAGTAAATCAAGAACTTCATATTGAAGAACTAAAAAGAACAGCTGGAGACGGTAAAGGTTCTGTAGAGCTTGATAGAGCAAAAGCTGACCTTGATAAAATGCTTCTTGAAAGAGATAAATTTTTCAATGGAGATTACTCTCTTGAATATATGTAGAAAATGCTCTTTGCTATTAATCCTCAATTAGTAGGAGCATTTATGCCTTTAACAAAGAAATAGTACGCACGTCAATTATTTAATACTGACTATGATTTCCTTGATGGAGGTATGAAAGAGTTTGTTGATAAACTTTATGAACAAGCAGTAAAAGACCCATCTAAAATAGAAGAGGAACTTGACAAATCATTTGATAAATTTAAGCAACTCCAACCATAGATGGAACCCATTCTAAGTCGCCATATGGGAGGTAGCGAACAATGGGAAAGAATACGTAAAATGCTTGACGAAGAGGGTATTCTAAAGAATGAGGATATGTACGATTATAATTCTTTACTTCCTGGAGAAGATGAAGAATCTGAATCTTATATAAATAGAAATACACAATTAGAAGGTGAATCTCCTCTAGACTTTGCTAAAAGAAGAAAGGAAAGACTTATTACAATAGCTGAAATAAATGCTCGTAATAAGATACAAAAACTACAAAGACTTCTTGATGAGGCAGAGGCTTGGGGAACTACTGACCCAACTACTGGAAGTGTTAGACCAGGAACATTTATTGATCCAAGTACTAAGCGTTATTTAATGGCTTATCTTGGAGAAACATAGCAACAAATTAAGAATAGACTTATTGCACGTACAATAGGTACAGGTATAAATAAAGATTTACTTGATAATGCAGAAAACTATCCTGAACTAGTCAATAAAGTAAGAGAGTCCTTAAAAGTAAGATATGGTAAGTAGATAGCAGACCAATTTATTGAACGTTTTGGAACTGCTGACTATGGTGGTCTTACATATTTTTTCTCTCAATTATCTCCTAATAGAAAGTTTACTCTAAAAGAAGTACTACATGGAGTAAATAGAGAAGGATGGGAGGGCTATAGTCTTGCTGAACAACTACGTGAAATGTTATCTGATGCTGCCGGAGATAAGGACTTCGATGTTATATAGAAAGTAGCATAGTATGAAGATATTTATGCTCAATATATGGTAGAAAATAATGAGGAAAAGCAAAGAGAACTAAAGGATTAGTTAGACGCATTAGAAACAGAAGAATTTGAAGCTTGGGATGAAGAGACCTATAATCAAATGCTTGATGATATGGTTAATCAAGAAATGGAAAGACTTGAACCTCAACTTCAAAGACTTAATGAACTATTTAAAAGTGATGAAGATTTAAGAGCAGCAAAAGACTTAGAAGATAGACTTTCTGTAGAAGAAAATCCGGCTGTAGAGCTCGTTAAGGAACTTGCTCCAAAGATTGGAAGTGAGGCAGTAGAAGTTGAAAAAGCTCTTGAATCTATATTTAAATAGTTCAGAGAAAATGAAAAAGCACATGACTTTATATTATCTGGAGACCAAATAAAATATTTAGAAGAAGCAAAGAAACTTATAAACATAGTTACTGCTATGGTTGCTGCTTCTTCTCGTCCTTCTAATATTGGAGATGGAATGACTTATAACAAGGCCGTAAATAAATTTTATGAAACACATAAAGGAAAACAAGGTGATTCCGAGTTCTTCTAGAAATTTGAGCCTTTATTTGAAATGGACGAAAAGATAGGTGGACAGCTTATTATGGCACTTAATGGTTATACTAGAGAAATAGACCAATGGATTCAGTTATCTATGCAAAACCAGGCTAATAGTGCTGCTAGCCTATAGAGAGCAGAAGAAGCTCTTAGTAAGTCTAGGCTTAAGTTCTTAAGCACTAGTATGACTTCTAATGAATTCTTAGAGGATAGTATAGTTGATCCTAATGGACCTAATGCTTTATTCCATTTTGAAAAACAGTTCCATGATAATGTATAGAAGGCTATAGCAGAAGGAAGAGACCTTAAAGATATAATGCAAAGATTACTTGCACATATTAATCAGGATGAACAAGTTATAAGTGGTGTTACTTCTAATGTTGATGAAGAATTAAAAGACCTTACTGCTTATGATAAGTTTATGTATCTTGTATCTTTAATTGGTATAGATCCTCAAAAGCAATTAGAATTAGAAAGAGATTTTATAAAAGCTAATCCTGATATTGCTCCTTTAGCTACACAACAACCTGCAATGCAACTTGGACAAGCACTTGCTGCCGATCCAAAAGTTATTAACGCTGCTCTTGAAGCACTTCAAGAACTTGCAGAAAGAAAAGGTCTTAAAATGCCAGTAATGTATAATACTACAATTGTTACTGGACTTGGAGGTGCAGGTAAAACTAGTGTTGAAGCTAAATACCTTATTAATGAGGACGAAGATACTTGGGTAGCGGGTCCTACTAGTAAGCAAGTTGAAACTCTTTCTGCACTAGCTCCTAAAGCTAAAGCATTTGGAATAGATGCTCTACTTAAATAGATTCTTCCTGCTGAACTTGCTAAGAAAGTACTTGATGAAAGTACTGATATAAAAGAATCTAAATCTAATGGAGGTCTTGACAAGCAAACTACTACAATACTTAAAGGAATTAAGGATTCCGATTATGTAATAAAGGATGCTCCAAAGCACTTAGTAATTGATGAAGCTACTCATATTGGAAACTTAACATTGCAAGCTCTTGGAAATTGGGCTAGACTTACTGGAACAAGAATTACCTTACTTGGTGATGAAAATCAAAGAGGTAAAGGTAGTGAAGTAGGAAAAGCTTATAACTTAGCAAGAGAAACTTTACTTGCTTTCAGAACTCCAAGACTTAATTTCTCTCTTAGAAACGAAAGTATATGGAAGGTTTCTAATCAAAGACAGATAGTATCTTTACTTGATAAGATGAGAGGTTCTACATCTGAAACAAGTTCAGAAATATTTGCACAAGTACTTGAAGCTTTACATAATAAATTAGGACTTAGCTTCTTTGAGAATGATAAGCAATTAGAAGGAGATAAAGTAACATCTTCTATAAGTTCTGAAGACCTTAGCAAATTATCTGGGTCAGTTGCTTATATAGGTAATAACAAAGAAAGAATAAACTTTATACAAAGTCATCTTGGTTCTGGCGTTACATCTTTTGAAATCTTTGATAAAGATAGCGTTCAAGGAAGAGAGTTTGATTATGTAATTGTAGACTCCGATTGGGGAGGTAAACTTCTTAAGAGTGGAGACAAAAAGGCTTATGAAACACATATATCAGAAGCTGCTGAATTACTAAGAGACTTATATACTATGATTTCTAGAAGTAGAAGAGGTAGTATAGTTCTTGATAATGGTATTTCAGAAATAATTAACCCAGTAAAGGAAGATTACACAACTAAATATGAAAGACTTACTCCTGAGGTAATTCAAGACTTTATATAGAATAGACTTAACTATATAGAAGGATTACTTGCAGAACTTAAGCCAGAAGAAGTAACTGTAGAAGAGAAGAAGGAAGAAGAAGAGAAGGAAGAAGAAAAGAAAGAACCAGCTCTTGAAGATATTCCCCCTGTAGATGTTTCCGAAGAAAAGAAGGACGAAGTAGAAAAAGTAGAAAAGCTTCCAAGTGAAACTCCAGGAGTTGGATATCGTGCTTATGGTAATGTACAATTTAAAGGTAACATTACATCTGATGGTAAGAGAAGATGGATACCTAAGTCTGGTCCAGTAAGAGATCTAGGTCTCTTTATTCCTGGAAGTGATGGTATTCTAGCACATAATGGTTCTGAAAAGAGAGCTCTTGTAAGAGATCTTAACTTCTTAAAGAGCTTATTCTTATATGATTTAAATATAGATTTATATGATATTCCTGTTAATTTACAAAGAGTTGTAACTAAGGAACAATTAAAAGCTGCTAAGTTCTTCTTAGTTTCAGAAGACAAGAGTGAGGTACATGACCTTATAGGTTAGACTACTCTTGATGATGAAAAACAAGATTTTATACCTGACAAAGTAATTAGTATACAAGCCAGAATAGAAACAGCTAAAGGTCCTGCTGTTATTACACTTGGTGCTGTAGCCGATCCATCTACATGGATAGAAGGAATCGAAAGCAATCCAGAATTATCTCGTGAAGAAAAAGACGCTCAAATAGCACAAGCAAGACACTATGAAACTTAGTTAAAAAATCTTGTAGAAAGTGAAAGCTAGGAAATTCAAATAAATAAACCTAAATTTAGCGGTAGAACAGAATTAATAAAATTAAAGAAAAAAGATATTAAAGCTCTAAGGGATGCCCCAGATGCTGATGAAAGACGTAAAATACGTCTAGAAAGCCTGTGGGATGGAACTTCTGAATGGGATGCACGTACAGGTAATTCTGTTGTAAGTCCAATACACGTTCTTACTGATGAGATTCCTGGAATTGATCCGAGTCTTGTTGGACATGCAGTAATATTTGTATCTAATAACAATACTTTATCACCTGAACGTCTTGGTGATCTTTATCTAGAACAATAGAGATTACGTGCTGCAGGAACACCTTCAAAAGCACAAGTAAGAATGATTGTTCTTGATAATGCTGGAGTATCATTCCACTCTATTTATAGAAATGGATTTAAAGATATTTATACTACTAATCGTAAGGAGTCTGACTTTACATTCCCATTTGATTTAGGACCTATGGGTATTAGAATGTTAGCTTCTTTATGGAACTTTAGAGCAGATCTTAATAAATTTATAAATGCCTTAAATGATTTCAAGAGAGATAATGGTATCACTCAAGAACAACTCATTTAGATGGCAAAAGAGGATGCAGAACTTTATCATCAACTTCAAGAAATCAAGAAAAAGGAATATGAAGAATCTACTGGAGAAACTCTTGAGAAACTTCCAACTCCTTCCAATGCTGAATATAAACGTTGGTTGGAAACTAATTCTGAACTTGATAGAGATAAAGTAAAACGTGTACAAGCACTTATAGCATTTAATGAAGGTCTTGACATACCAAGATTTAGAGTTGGATGGAGTAATCGTACAGGTTCTGTTATTAGAAAGATTGTAGGTCTTAAAGAAGATAATCCTTACTATAAGGATAAATTTGTTAATGGTACTTATACACCAGATAGCATTAATGGAATCTTTATAAATCCAGACTTAGCTTATCAGTACAGTGAAATGATAGAAGAACTATTTACTAATGTAATAGATAGAATCTTCGAAACTACTGGACTTAATAAGAATGAAAGAATCAATTATAAAGAAGCAGAGAATTGGGTTAACAATTCTAAGGAAAAGAAACTTTTTATAGACCATGAAGGGAATACAATTCCTATTCCTGACCAAGTTAGAGTAAAAGCTGTTCCACTTATCTTAGCTAAGATTGCTCAAAACCTACATTATAAAATGCACTTTGGTTCTGAGTCATTCTTTGAAAGATTTGGTAAAGAAAAAAGTCCTTCCTTCCATATTTATATGGATATGAATGATAAAGAACATACTGATCTTGATTATTCTAGACTAGACGAACATCTTGTTACTACTATTGGAGGAAAAGAAGTAAGAGGTCTAGTACAAGAATCTGAAACAAGACTTGATATTATAGGACAAAATGATTTTACATATGAAGACTCTGGAGATACTGTATATCAAGATTGTAGAATGGACAATTTCTTTAATCTCATTTTCCACGGAGTTGCATTCGAAAAGAATTACAACGAATTTGAAGATGGACAGCAAGTAGCTACTGATGCCTTATTTAAATATGGATTCTTTATAGATCCAATACTTATAAAGGCAGGAGGTACAGCAAGTGATATGATAGCTCCTTGTGCTACTAATAGATGTCTATTTAAGACTGATGTAATTCCAGGCAATCCTATTCTTCAATTTACTTTTGATAAAGTTGGAGAAGGTATAGTTGTAGAAGAAAAGAAAGAAGAAACGGTAGAATATCCAATTCTTAAGGAACTTACTCGATTTGGAGTAGACACCTCTTCTTGGAACTTTGATGGTTATGAAGAACACGAAGTCCTTGGTTACATACAAGAACATGTAAAAGAGCTTAATAGAAGAGCTTTCTCTAAAGGAGAAGTTGATCCTGATAATATTATAGTTGAGGTTACTTTAGATGGAGTTAGAACTCTTAGAGACTTACTTAACGAACATAAATTTGGAGATGTAGTACAAACAGTTCCAGATGGAAAAGGAACTGCTGTAGAATATACAGATGCTGCAGGTAAGATAATAGAAGTCCGCTTTGATGGAGAAAATGTAACTCTAAATGATAAGACTGCTCCAGGCAAGAGAGATGATGGAGAAGAAACTAATGTACCTGCGGTATATAAAGGTAGTGAAATTAATTCTAAGATCCGTGAGATTATGAAAGCCCATTCTCAATATGAGGAAAGTGACTCTCTTGAAGCATGGATGGAAGAAAAAGACGGAACAGAATATTCTAAAGATAATCTAGTAGCACTAAAGAAAGACTTAAGAGCTACTCTAGATGAAGAAGGAGTACTTGATGAAGATGATATAAAGCTATTAGAGAATGTAATAGATGAATTTATCAATCAAACAAATGAAACTGATTGTAATAAATGAGTTGCAAATTACCAAACTTTGGGAAACTTGATGCATTAGGACTTCCAGTAGAAATACTGGAGGTCCAAAATGCCAGTGATATGGTTAAGGCAATAATCGAGAATTTTGATCGTACTGTCCCTAACTATAGTTTATCTGAAGAATCCTCTGTAAATCCTGAAGACTTTAAATAGTCTATAGACAGGATGACTTCACAACTAGAGGATCTATTAGATGCTAATGCGAAGAATAATAAATCTCTAGACTTGAAAAGAGGAGGTACTGATTCTCAAACAATCATTGAGAATATTAAAACTCATTATTATCCAAAAGGAAAAATAACTAGAGATGAGGAAGTAGATTTAACAGCTGTTATAGACGGACAGTTACAAAGTCGTGAAGAAATAGCTTCACAACGTCTAAGTAAAGTACTAGACAAGTTCTTTGCAGGTAATCTTCCAGCTAAGGAGTACTTTAAAACTCACTTTGCTAGAGAACTTGGACTGACAACTGTAGTAAGAATTGGACAAACGTTAAAAGATTCTGCTATTGTTGATGATTAGAAATCTCTTAACGAAAACATAGAGAAGTTCTTAGCTAACCAATATCTTATTGTTTATAGATATTTAAGTGCTTTAGGATTTGCTAAGGGACTACCTAACTCTATGTTTAGACAAAATAAACCTATTGGAACTTACATAAATACATTAGACCGTTTCTATAATCTAGTTATTTAGAAAAGTAAAATAGGAACTCTTGAAGATGAAGTTGAAGAAGGTTGGGCTCTTAATGTAAATGGAGAAGGACAAGGTACTAGTCTTTTCGAAGCAATAAATGCTTATTTATCTATAGTTTATTTTGATAAATTATCTAAAGAGGCTATAGGTGACTATATTTCTGCAGACAAAGATCAAGAATTTCCTATTTATATAGATGAAGACAAACAACCTCATTATAAATATCGTTTTGGTAAGGATACAGAAAACAGAGTTCATGGATGGCAAATAGATGTTCGTGATGCTTTAAAAGAAATGGGTAATTTCTCTAAGTTCCTTATTTCTAGTATTCCTATCGATGATACATATCTTACTCCAGTAAATTATCTTGGAGCATTTACAAACTTATTTGGTAATATATCTCAATTACAAGGTGGATCTGAAAAGCTTCTAGAATTATACTAGGCTATGGCTACATTTAATTAGGATCCAGTGAATAAGATGAGAGAAATACTTACTATTATAAACAAGTATGATTCAGTACGTACTGCTTTACTTAAATAGAAAATAGTCAATCCCTATGAAATGAAGGTATTTGATGCAGTATATGAATATGTATTTGCTGGTAGTAATTCTCTGTTCAATATTGAAGCTTCTTACAACAGACAAAAAGGACTTACCAATAGATATCCACTTGTGGAAAGTCTTGCTGCTTAGATAGCTTCAAGTACTGAAATGTCTTACTTACAAACTGTATATGATTACAATGCTGGCTAGTATGTAACTGAAGTAAAGAAGAAGTTCCAAACAAATAAGCAATTCTATGATATGGTTAGAGCTATCAATAACAATAATCAGACCATGGAAAATGTAGAACTAGGCTATAAGATCATTTCTAAGAGTCCTAGCCATTATGTTATAGATTTAGGTAAAGCAATACTCGAAGTTGATATTGATTTAGCTGAAAATCCTTATGGTATACTCACTAAAAGAGCTAATGATAAGGGTATCGAAATTAAGGTAAGAGCTAAGGATAGTTCCTTAGAAATGGGACTTGAAAGTTTGTTTGGAAGTGTAGACCTAAGTACAAAGACTAAGAGACAATTACTTATAGATTCAAGAAGTGAAAAAGGCGCTACATTTATGAACGTTCTCGAATTCGTAGACTTCTTTTCTGGAACTGGTTTTACCACAACACAAGACGGATTACTTGAATTTGAGTTATTTAAATAGAACTTTGCTGCTTCTCCAAAAGAAGCTGTAGCAACTGCTATAAGAGGACTTGTAGTTAGAGATATACACGATAAGTTTAGACAAGCTGTTGATAATGGACAGTATAATTCAAGTCAAATTGAGAAATTTATTGAAGACTCTAAAATATATAAAGACAGTATTTTAGGATTGGATCCTACTGATAGAGATTGGAGAAGTATTTGGGAACCTTCAGTACTTGGTCCAGATCTTATCACAATAGGAATGTCTCAAACCTGGCTTAATAACTATGTTATAATTAAACAAATTATGTCTGGAGAAATATCTAAAGCTAACACTAAAAACTTAGCTGGCGATAGTGTTCCTAACTATGGTTTATCATTTATGGGAACTGACTTGCACACCCTCCTTTCAGATTCCCAACATAAAGTTGATAATTTTGAAAGTCAACCTTTAAGACATAACTTGTTTATGTAGAACTTAGGAGCAATTAAAGGAACTGTTATTGATACTGATGTAAGACTTGCTGATGGAACAACTAAGCAAGTTAAAAGAATGACAGAAGGAGAATTATTCTATCATGCTATGGTAAATAAGTTCTTAATTCCTTTAGTATAGAATGAGAATAATAAATACATGATAATTCAACCTACTACATATTCTGATAAGACTAAGTTTGTTAACTATAAAATAGGACTTAACTTTAATGGAAAAGATATAAGCCTAATGTCTGATTCAGAACTTGAAACCTTATATGTAGGAACAATTGGTGAAAGTTATCGTACAATATTAAGAAACGTTCTTTCTGACTATGCCCAACTATTTGATATGCAAGATATGTTTATGCTTGCTTATCCTGCAGATGCAGAAGGGTTAGCTCTAGAGCCTAATTGGAATGTAGTTACATAGATGGTTAGACAGATAGATAGACGTCTAGCTACTATGGATGAATACGATTTAGTGGCTCTTAAAAACTAGAAAGGTCTTAAGAGTGAAATACTAGTAGATACTCATTTTAGAATAAATGGTAACAGAGCGTTTAAAGATGGTAAGAACAAGAAGAAAGGTCTTGCATTTAATGAATCTCTGTTACATTATGCTACTGTAATTTATACTAAATCTAATATAAGAGAACGTCTTAATAAAGAAAGAAGAAGATTTGTAAATCAACTTCTAAAGAATAAGATGATTGTTAGTGGAATCCGTTTTGTAAAAGGTGAACCTGATCCAGAAAACATTTGGGTACAAGCTCTTAGGTACTTCGGAGAAAGACCTAGTAGCTGGATTACTTCTGATGGAACTCTTATTCTTGCTAGAGTTAATGACGAACCTATTACTTCACATGATGCTATAAAAGAAGGAGATACTCTAGAACTGAATCCAGTTCTTAATAAATTCTTCTTATTACATAGTCTTATTGGTAATAATTTACGTATGGCTCTTACTGGTTCAGAAATAAACCATAAGAACAAACATCTTGGAGGTATTAAGCCAAATATGGTTATTACTAAGGCTCTTAATCCAGATAATAAGTCTAGTATATTATCATTCCAAGATCCGGAATTAGCTGCTGCTATAACTACTGTAGCTACTTCAAAAGGAATTGATGCACAAGATTTCTGGAATACTATGAGTTTAACAGAAGCTTATGAAGTAATTGAGGCTATGCCTGATTCTAGTAATAAGCGTAAAGCAAAAAGAGCAATAGATGATGCCATGTATGAAGTGGAATCAGCAGGACAAGGAGCTTAGTTAAAACGTAACGTAATTATTCCTGCTACTATGAGATACTACACTCAGGGTAGTCTCAGAGGAATAGCTTCAACAATGCGTATTGCTGTTATGGATGATATACCTGCTCCTGTATTCAACTTTACTGGAGAGGAAGGTTCAGTTGATTCTCACGATGGTGCTGCATTTATAAATCCTATAACATCTATTTTAGAGAACTGGTCACTTCAAGAAAATGAAGTTGGAACTGTAAAGAAACCTATATGGCATTACTATGATAAGCAACATATGACTTCTTCACTTGTTAAGTTTGCTGCACATACAATGACAAATAATATGATGCAACAATCTCAAGGTTCTACAGTTAGTATGTTACATATGTTCAAGAAAATGGCTAATAAGCCTTGGGCATTTAAAGGTAGTATATTAAAGATAGCTGCACATAAAGTAAGTGGAGAAATTACTCTTGCTGATTTATCTGGAGGTAATGATCTATATTATAAAGGACCAGAAGGAGTACATTATAAAATAGTAGACTTTGGATATGATGAAGAGAATGCTGTATATTATACCGACGAAATAAGAGTAGATGATAAAGGTATAGGTAGTAAATCAGTAAGAAAGTATCATTATTTCGATGCCTAGAGTAATCATAGAATATATCTAACTCCTCAAAAACAAGATACTACTTTACATACTATGTCCTCTATCTACGAAGCACATCAAGTATTTGGAGGTATTAATAGTGAATCTCTTGTTGGAGAAGGAAATGATAGAAAACTAAGATATTCAGAAGCTTCAAACTATGTAGTAGCAAATTTAGTTAATAACGTAACAGTTCTTAGCCCAGAATTTATTGCTGCTCAAGAGAAAGCAAAAGCAGAAGGTAAAACCCTTCCAAAGAGAGAGTTTAATCAAAACACTTATGAACAACCTCTTAAATACTTAATGATAGATTATCTATGTAATAATAGTGCTATCAAAAATGGAGCAGGTAATAGAAATTCAACTTCAAGATTTGAAAATGATGAAGATCTTGATACAATAACTCTTGGTACTGAATACTATGGTATCCAGATGGATGCTGACCATGAAGCTGATGAGGCTGAAATGACTGAGTTCTCTCAGGTTATTTCTGCACTTGATGCCGGTGGTAGACTTCATAACTATGTAAAAGGTATATATCAAGCTCTTGGACAGATTGCTCTTGAAGAAGCTTCTCTTGAAATGGAAAGTATTGAAGCTTATCAATAGAATCCTACTGATGAAACTAGAGATGCTCTTTATGATATTATTGGTAGAACTATTATAAACAATATTAGTACTTCACGTGGACAAGCAGGACTTGCTGAATCTATTGTTACTCAAATCAAAAAGAGATTTAGTCTTAGCAATGCCCATGCTATGGATGACTTAAAGATTCCATTTAGTGATGCTAATATTTACAGTAATATACTTTCAACGTTTGCTTCTATAATAACAAATAAGTCAATTCGTAAGAAATATCCTGGACTTGGAGCAGTTCTTTCTCCCGGATATAATATTATGATGATCTACGATATAGATGGTAAACAATATCAATATAAGGATTTAGTAAAATTAGCTACTAATGCTTATAAAGACTATAAGAAAAGAACTGCTGAAGAAAAAGAAGATCCTGAAGATAAATATTTCAAGCCTCTAGCTACGCTTGATGCAGATTAGTTAGCTGCTGGATATTAGATTTCTTCTGAAGAATGGAATAATTAGGTGGTTGAAGCATATTTAATGCAAAAAACTGACCAGTATAATGCTCTTAAATGGAAGTATAAAGTAATTGAAGAGCCAGGAAAAACTCCTGATTGGGACTTACATACAGAAGAATTCATGCCTACAGATAATGTTGGTATACTTATCCAAAATGCTGATAATACTCAAGAATGGATAGATGTTGCTCTTGATAAAATATCTGATTATTATTTATTTAAGGCTGATCCTAGAGCCTTTATATAGGATAAGTTAGAAAGACCAGTTAAAGTTCTTCAATTTAGAAAGAATGTACATAAATCACGTAACTTAGCTCCTACTAAGATATGGTGGGAATATAAAGGTAAAATAAATGGAAAGCCTGGAGATAGAGTAAATAATATATTCAATTCTATACATCTTTTAAGAAAGTTTGCTAAGTCTAAAGGACTTTCAGATGAACAACGTGGAAGAGTAAATGCTTACATAGAAAGGCTTATAGCCCAAGGAGTTAAGGAATATTCAAGCACACAAGAATTACTTGATGAACTTGATGCTAGTAAAGATATTACTCTTTACAATACTCCTGCTGAACTTATAATGTCTAATATTTATCAGTCTAGATTTGGAATAGAAATGGACGAATCTATGGCAGATGTAATAGCAGAAGGTCCAAAGAAAGCAAAGAAAATAAGACAAGTACATCAAAGTGTGTCTCCAGATTTCTATGATTTTGTTATGATGAAATCTAATGGTAAACATACTTATATCTCTTTAGATAGACAGTTTGAATCTACACAACCTGATGAAGATGGAGAGTTGCCTGATGTATCTTATAAACATACTTTCTGGAAAGATAAGCATAGAAAAGAAGTAAGAGATGGAAATGTATTAAATGAAGTTTATACTACTACTAAGGACCACAGACTTTTATTCAGAGTAGGACGAGATATTATAAGAGATGATCTTGCTTACAGTGAGGAAGGTAAATTCTTCTATGTAAAGAATTATGGCCCATCTGAAAAGGTTGAAGGTAAGTTTACATATAACTCTAATGGACAAGTTACTGAATATGTAGAGTTTGTAACTAGACATGAGGTAACAAGTAAAGGTAAACGTCATGTAGTATTTAATATAGATTATGAAAAATTAAAGAGAACTATTCCACAGAAAGACGTTAAAACTCCAGATGGAAAAATTCTTACTGGAGAAGAAGCTTATAAATATCTAGTAGATTCCTATGTATAGGGACTTATAAAGGAAATGTATGAAGCTGATTCTTATGAATTATTAACAATAAATAATCAACAGTTAAGACTTTCTAATCTAGGTAAAGTTCAGAGAATACTTGAAAAATATGCAAAAGCTGATGAAGAAGGATTTAGTTATAATCCATAGCTTTCTAAGTATTTAGAATCAATATCTGAACAAGTTAGTAAAATACCTAATACTAAGAATTTTATACGTCCTGACTTATAGTATGATGCTGAATCTGGAGCTATATTCTTTATAAAGGCTAAAGAGCCTGGATCTATTGCTAAAATAATAGATGACAGAACTGTAGCTGCTAAGAATGGTCTAAACTATAAGAAATATTATTCATTCTTAAGGTCTCAGTATTATACAGCTTCTCGTATTCCTGCTTAGACATTATAGTCATTTATGAATATGAGACAGGTTGCTTATACTGCTGAAGGAAGTAACTTAGCCTATGTAAGCCATTGGTAGACCTGGCTTCAAGGTTCTGACTATGATATTGATAAGGCTTATATAATGGGACTTGCATTTGATGATAATGGACAATATATAGGTTGGTCTAGTCTCTTTGACTATAATGATCTAGAAACTATAAAGGCTTCTGAATATTTACCTCTTCCAAAGAATGGAGTAGTTATAGAGGAAGCACAAGATGGAATTGATGTTTCTGAAGAAGCTAAAATAATCACAGAGGCTGATGCTGCACTTAAATAGGGTATTTCAGATTCTAAATTAATAAGTCAATATAAGACAAATAGAATACTCGCATATGTTAGTATTTTTAATAAATTAGAAGATGGTACTAAAGTTAAAGGAGCTTCAGAAGAAATAATAAAGACTCTTAACCAACATAATGCAACTAAACTTCCTGCAGAAATAAAAGCACAAGCTCTTAGAAACTTTATTTCTGTGCATATTCAAAATACTATATAGCATGTTAGAAATGCTGCTGATTCTTACGTTCCTGTAGATATGAACGACCTTAGAGATGCAGCAGATGACTCTCCTAAAGGAGCTGAATCATTGGAAATAACTCTTATGAATCCACTTTCTGTATATACTATGCAGTATTAGAATATGACTGGTAAGAATGTTATTGCTATTTCAGCTACAGGTCAGAAAGGAGCATTTATGTGGATGTTCTACTTGAATGATACATATAAAAATGCTAAATTAGGACTTGATTACAGAGTTGAAAATGGAGAAGTAATTCCTACTCCTTTCTCTGATTTGGATTATGCAAGATTTAATTTCTCTACAAGCCGTATTGCTGGTAGAAGTATTAAAGATACTAATGGTAAACCAATGATGAGACAAGTATCTACTTCAATACTCCCTGATATAAATACAGAAGGTATAGTAGATCCTAACCTTGTACAACTTATATAGAATGGAAAGTTAAAATCTAAGATTCCCGTTGATATTATTATTAGCCAGATGATTTCTGCAGCTACTGATAATGCTAAAGAACTTATTCTTGCTAAGATTAATGCTGGTAGTAAGTTAGCTAAGTGCTATCTATTCCTAATGACTATGGGATATGATATTAACGATATAGTTAAGTTTATGACTAGTAATGCAGTTTCTTGGATAGATGCTCTTTCTGATCCTAATATATTCTTAGGACAAGATTTAAGAGTCGATGAAGCTATAACGGAGATAGAAAATTACTTGAAGAATTATGCAATTAATAAGGATGCTGACCATTTCGAAGATGAAAATGGAGAAGTTCCAGGTTCTAGAAAGAAATTAGCACTTATAAAAAGTATAGTTCCATCTAATTTGACTGCTGTACAAGTACAAGAAGCACTTGCTGATATAGCTGAATTTAAGACTGTACAAGCTGGAGCTGATGAGTTCAGTACCTTCGGACGTCTTCTTAGTATTAACCAAGGTCTTCCAGGTAAGGCAGAGGACTTGGTAGGTTATCTAAGTAACATTAAGAAGATTATTACTGGAAGAGAAAAAGAAGTAGGAGTCTTAGATAATAAAGGTAATCTTATACCTGATAATGAAATAAAGAATCCTGAACGTTATGCTGATATAATGGGAGGAAGATTTGATCCAGTTAGATGGTTATAGGATGAAGAATATCAAAGGAGAGTTGCTGAATATTACAACTAGATAAAGGTGAGCCTTAATATATTTGCTATAGCTACTACATTACCACACTTTAAGAGTATGTTCAAATTACTTGGAGGTGAATGTACAGTAAACCAATTTGCTGTTAAGAGCCGTATATTAAATGCTTGTCTTGAAAAAATAAATAAAGAATGTCCTACAATGTATATAGATGACAAGTATTATTCTAGAATACTAGGATTTGCTTCTAATCTAATGATGCAGCAATTTGTTGTAGATGGTAATTTTAGATTCCCTGTTAGCGGTTCTGTTATTAACAGTAATAGAACTATTTCAATAGTTAAAGATGGACTTATTAATTTAAGTACTGAAGAAGGAATTGCTTCATTTAAATATTACTTTGAAAATGTAGTTATTCCTGGATTAAAGGCAGGAACTTATGGAGAGTGGTCTGACCAAGACAAAGAAACTATCCGTTACAACCCATTTATTATGTCTCTTATGAGAGGTAATGATAGAGATGTTCCTGTTTGGAAGACCAATGTTAATATCTCTTCGGATTCAGCATATACAAGAATACAATTATCTAAGTTTAGTAAAGGACTTAACCAATTACAAAACTTTAAGATTGGAGAATATTCTTTAGCTGATTGGTTCGCTCTATATAATTTGATAGTTAATAAGAACTAGTATGGTTCTGATCGTCTAACAAAGATATTTGAGAATTTCGTAAAGGAATTTGATAGTAAAGGCGATAACTTAATAAATAGATATTTGAAATATGTAGGAGAATATGACTACAAGAATGGCAGTATTGACGATATGATGAACTTTACTGCTATGGACTTATTTATTTCTCAAGCTAGAATAGTAACCAGTCTTGAGGGACAAACAGATCCAGTAGTTATAATGTATGAGGATAAAGTACCTAAGTATTATAAACGTGATGGATTTAACTATAAGCCTATGGATGATATACTTCCACCAGTAACTGGAGAAAGTGTTGAACAAATGCTTCATAGATTCTATCTACAACGTGCTTACTTTGTACTTGGTAAACCTTATTCAGACATCCTAGTTAAGACGTAGAACTTATTAGATGATTCTCCTATAGAAGCAATAGCTAATCTAATGAGATCAAGTAAATTATTATTAGACGTAATTTGTGCATGAAGAATTGTACTATAACTTTTAAGTTCGGGGACTATGAACATAGGATTACAGTCCCTGAAGAAGAAATCTACGGATAGGAGGGAGAACATTCCCTCCCCGCAGATGTCTTCCAACAAAGATTAGCAGCAATAATAGCCAAACATAAAAATCAATGGAATAGCATTAAGTCCGATATTATGTAGAACTTAAAAGATAATAGTGCTGTTTCTTATGCTGTTACATATTCAAAGATTAGTGGAAAGGAAGGACTTGTTCCAAATGTAAATGCTAAATATATATAGGACACTTATCCAGAAATTGAATTTCCAGATACAAATGTTCCTATATTATTACTTGATAATCTCGATCTTAATTCTAAATTTCCGGTATCCGGAAGAGTTCTAGATAAAAGTGGAAGAGAAATATTTGTAGTGAGAGGAGACAAAGATTCTCTCGTACAACTTGCTTCTTACTTAAAGATTAGAGATAAAGTATTAAATGGAGAATGGTTAAAAGGATTAGAAGAAGATCTTGCTAAGGACTTACAAGAGATTGCTGATAAAGAAAAAATGAGTCCTGAAGAATTAATGTTATCATTTTTAAATGATAAAAGTAAAATAAGAAGTTCTAAAACTGTAGTAAATGGAAGATCTGCCTATGTAATACTTAATTTAGTTGGAAATATTATTAGGGATGTTCCATCTAAGAAACAATATAAAAATCCTATACTCAATGAGTTTAATCAACGTCTAAAGGGACGTACAAATGGAGATTTTACTCTTGATTTGAGTGAGTTTGCTAAACAATTACAAGTTCGCTATCCGCATATATTTACAGCTTAGAAAGTTCTTAAGGAATTATTTTCTAAGAAAGCTGGTCAAGTAATAGAACATATATCTGCTATTACTGGACTTAATGACGAAGAAAAGAAATTCTTAGAAGCTCTAACAAGAGAAAGAGATGCCTATCTTGCAAGACATGTCGATGATGATTCCGATCAATGGGGAATGACTACTCTATTTAATGCTATTAATACTTTCTTAGAACCTAATGAAAATCCTTTATCTCTAAAACCCGTAAGTATGAATAGCAAGAGTCTTATATTAGAAAATAAATTCCCAACTTTACATTCTTTATATGGATTTTCTTACGATACTGTAGCCTCATTTACAAAGGAAGAAACTAGAAATGGATACCATATTTATAGTCAAACAAAAGAAGTTGGAGATAAAACTCAAACTTATTATTTTGTTACTCCTTACTTTATAAATGAAAATTTACAAGCTATAAGATTTGCTAGTCTTATTGAAGCTCAAGAATGGATTGATAATCATTATTTAACAAGAAATCTCAGAAAAGATGGTTTTATTGATCTTAAAGAAAGTTTTATTGGTAATGATATAAAGGAAAGAGGAGGTAGAACTTTTGCTAGCCCAAGATTTATACCTGAAGGTACTGTATTTTCTATGTTAGATATACCTTTAGATGTAAGAGCTACTAGTATGTTTGATGAAGAGTATTTGTTGTTGGACAAAACTCTTCAAGATTTCTATAACTATATAGATACTTGGACAGATATAACTACTGCTACCAAAGAATCTATAAAACAGAAAATAAATACAGCAGAAAAAGCTGTTATTTTTATAAGTGAAATAAATAGAGAACTCAATATTACAGAAGAAGGACAAACTACATATCCAAGAACCAATGAAAAGAAAATAAATGAAATACTTACTAACATAGATACAAAGAAACCTTCATTCTATTATGTAAGTAAAGCATTTAAAGTTGACGAAGGACGTTATCGTATACACTATATTCCTACAGATGAAACTGCTGTAACTACAAAAAGAGCTCAAAAGAGAACTCCAGTTATATAGCTATTGAATAGTATAGCTGTAGAAATGAAAGAAAAATTCGGAGTTCCAGTAAATATTGTAGGAGAAGAAGAACTTACAGAAATGGGAATTGAAGACTTGAACCTTGTAAGAGCCTTTATTCGTAATGGAGAAATCTATATAAATAGGGCTATAGCTAAAGGTTCAGATGCATTTCATGAATATGCACACTTGTTCTTAGGAGCAATGAAAGCTGATCCAGAACTTAGGGAGAGCTACATAGAACTTATAGACAAAATTCTCAGTACTGAAAGAGGATAGAGAGCTTTAGCTAAGAAAATGAAAAACTTTCCAAATGTAAGTAGAATGGACTTAGCAGAAGAAGTAGTTGCTGATTTATATGGAGAATTTATGGAAGATAACCTTCCTTATGATCTAAGTTCTTTATTTGCAACTAATGACAAAATAAAAGCAATGGTGGATACTATCTTTGATAGAAAAGATAGAGGTAAATCAATACGTGACTTCGATGGTTCTCTTGATGGTATTTGGAAGAGATTCAATTCAAACATAGCTAAACACGTTAGTGATAATATAAGTTTTCTTAAAGATAAAAATATACAAGTTCAAAGATAGAAGGCTAACTGGATAAGCGAGCAAATAGGTAAAGACATTATAGAAAAGTGTGACTAATGAAAGAATGTACTTATGATGTACTAAGCACAGGATAGAAAGATATATCCTTTATAGAACTATTGTAGTACGTAGACGAGTAGTTCGCAAAAGTTTTAGATACAAAAACTATATCTAAAATAAGTGATATAGTATATTCTAAAGATCCTTATAAAGATTCTATAATAACTAGAATTGGAGAAGTAAAGCATGACTATATAATGACTACTTCTAGAGTAGCCTCAACATATGATGATGAACTTGGAGGAGACGGTTCTATTCTTTCTTATCAAGAATTTATTGAGGATCCAGCTTGCCTTATAGATGGAGTTCCTCTTGTTCGTCCTTATAACAAAGAAGAATTTAGAAAGAGAGAAATTGATAGTCTTGTACATGATAAAGGATATACAGAAGAAGCAGCTACTAAAGAAGTAGATACACATCTTGAAAATATGGACCAATTTAAGAAGGATTCTGTAGTTTTCCACAAAATAATAGACGGTTTTGGAGTTATTTCTACAAAAACTAAATCTTCTGATTATGTAAGAGCTGTATCTGAAGTAGTTGATGGGACTCCATTTGAAGGAAAGACATCAATGTTAGAAGGTATAAAGAGTCAAATGGAAAACTTTGTAAATCAGTATATTTATCACACACAAGTTGGTCCAGTTATTATAGGCAACGTAGGGCTTAAAGCTAAAATAGAGGCTCTTGGAAAAGAACTTGTTGGTCACGTAGACTATTTATCAGTAGATTCATCTGGAACATTACATATTTATAATTTTAAAGCTTCTCAATAGACCATGAATAATTGGTCTAAGGATAAGTGGAAGAAATATAATTATGGTATGGCTTTCCTTAAATAGATGCTTGCTTATAATGGAATTCCAGTTAAAAACATAGAACTTAATATAGTTCCTGTTCATATGACTTACGGCGAAGATGGAGACTTAGAAAAAGTAACAATAGGAGCTCCACAAAACATCTCTGTAAATAGGACTGGTGATTATATGCTTGGACAGTACGATAAACATGCTAGACATTTTATTCCAAGTAATGTATCAATTCCTAAAGTATCTATAGAAACCTTTGATAAAGCTGATGAATTATTTCAAAATACCTTCCCAATTCTTAATATGAGAAGTGAAGGAATTCACCGTTCTGCTATTGAACTTATTAAACATGCACCAGAAGCTGGTGAAGCAGAACCTCTTGTTATTAGAGAGGTAAATGATGAAAAAGGTAGATGGGAGGTTATTATAGGAGGAAAATCTTACAGACCTAAATCTAATAAAAATAAAAATATAAATTAGGATATCCTTGATATAGTAGTTGATAATCTTAATGAAATAGAGGATGATACTTTATAGACAGTACATACTCTTAAAGAAGCTATACGTAAAATGAATCAAGTAACAGAACATGGAGTGTATGTTCCAGAGTCTGATATTATAGATAAGCTAAAAGGATTATCTAGTTCTAGAGGATTTATTAAAACTATGCTTGATGTTTATTTTAATGATATAGAATGGGGACCTGCAGATCCTAGAACAGGAAAACGCTCTATGACTTATAGATGGAAGTTACGCGATGAACTTCTTGATTACAATGTCATTTTAATGGAGAACAAGGAAACAGGACAACTTGATATTATATCCCTTAGTTCTTTTGATTGTAATGCTGAAATACCATTTGGTAAAGGAAGACATACTCTTCTAGGTGCATTTAAGACTGATGTACAAACAAACACATTGAGAGGCGATTATGGTAATGCAGAAGTAATTCGTGCTATCATCCTTCTTAACTAGGTTCTTCCAACTATGGATATGGAAAACATAAAACTTGGAAGAGTCAAAGTACTTAGTCATAATGGTAACTCAAGAAACTATGCTATTGGTGACATTACAAAGAATTATCTTCCAGAGATAATCGATACTGTATCTAAAGAATCTGATATAGAATTCCCTAATAACTTTAGAAATCTTAAGAAAGAACAATTTGTCGATCCTCTTGACGCTGTACTATATGAGTTTGCTTTACTTACATAGGCTAAAGGAGAAGGACAGATGATGGAATATTCTCCAGATAAATTTCAAGCTTTAGCAGATCTTGTAGGAAGTGATGAAGATTATAAAAAGACGGTGATTCTTAAAGAACTTCTTAATAGTTTATATCTAAAACTTCCAACTAAGAAATTTGACGAAATAGCTAGATATGCTAACGGACAAATGGGACATGGTAATGAATAGAAATTATGTAGACTTTATAGAGTAATATCTGATGCCTATCATCATTATACAGGAGAACGTCTTAACTATGAGATGGAACTTACTGATATATATAGACATATGTCTACTACAAACCACATCCCTAATTAGAATATTCGTATAGTAACTGATAACTTAGCTGCTACATACAATAGTATTGCTACTGAAGTAGAACAGTATCATGCTAAGAATATGAGAGGATTCATCATGGAATTCTTAAAGGCTAAAGGTTATGGACTTGCTCAAAATGCTACTCTCGGTAACGAAGCATCTCTCTTTGATAATATGTTTGAAAGAGATGAATAGAACAATAAAACTATGCGCTTTAAGAATCCTTGGACCGATGGTAGTCTTAGACCTGAAGAGGCTAAGTTCTTAAAACAGGCACTTTATCAATTCTATTTAATTAGAAATAAAGGTACTGATGTGCACGGCTTTGGAAGTTATGATAGTCCAGCTATACCTAAATTTATTGCCGAAAGTGCTGGTGGATTTAAATATTTATGGTGTCCTCTTATGAGAGCTTCTAATTCTACACGTGTTATGTAGAATCTAGATGCAAGTACTTGGAAAGGTAGAGCTAGGAGAGTTTGGAATGTAATAAAGAATCCAGAACAATACTATGATGAACAGGTTGAAAAACTTACAGAACAAGAAAGAAGCCTTATAAAACAAGGTCTTGAAGCTGACAAGGAAAAACTTGGATATGTTCATAATATGTTTGATATAGGAGATGAGATGGACAGAGCAGGAACTAGACAAGAATTTATAGATGCTCAAGGAGTAGATTTCTTTGAAACTAATATCGAAAATATTCTTGTTGAATATCTATCTAAATAGGTAGAATGCACCAAACTTAAAGACTTTATGATTGGTACACGTTCTCTTCTTTTCCAACTTACTCTTATGGGAGAAGAATCTGGTAATTCAGAAATAATGGAAAGAGAAATAAAATATATTAGAGATTTCTTAAAAGTTAATGTATTTAATACTACTATCAAGAGTGAGACTGGACGTGTTCTTACAGGTGCTCTTGCTGGAGTGCGCAGTCAAGTAACTCTTATGAATCTTGGAGGTAATATGATTTCATTCTTCCGTGATGTATTCCAGGGATTTGAAGAAAACTTTATGAGAACTGTAACTAAATTAAATACTGATATAGATGCTAAGACTCTTAGTGAGGCTTATGCTTATGTAGTTACTCACAGTATGACTAATACTATGAATATTAGTTTACTTAGTAAGTTACAAACTCGTTACAGACTATCTAACATAGACCTCGCTAGTACAGAATCTCTTAAAGTAGGAAGAGGAGGTATAACCAATTATAGAAACTGGGCATATGCTACTCTTCGTAGACCTGATTTCCTCAACAGAATGACTCTTTTTGTAGCACGCTGTATGAAAGATGGATGTTGGGAAGGTTGGGAAATTTAGGATGATATTCTTGTATACAACTGGAAGAAGGATAAGAGATTTAAGGCTCTAGTAGATGGAACTCCAAAGGACTCTACTGAATATAAATAGGCTAAAGCTCTTTATATGTCTAAAGCAAGAGAATGGAATGCTGAACATCCTGAACAATAGATTGATCTTAATCCAGAGACTGCAGAAACTTTCTTACCTGCTCCATATTCTGATAAAGAAATACTTGCTGTAAAGGAAGTAGCTGATAATATATATGGTGCATACGATAAGTCTCTTAAGTCTATGGGAGAACATACTACACTCATGTGGTTCTTTGGTATGTATACTACTTGGATGAATGGTATTTGGAATAATTATTTTATGAAACCTGGTAAGTATAGTGCCAATCGTTCTAATGTTGAACAACAGACTGACGAGGCTGGTAATCCATTATTCTTGGATGAAGATGGAGGAATTACTACAATGGATACTGGAATGCCTCTATATCATAATGTTCCAACTATTGTACAAGGTATTGCTTACACATTAAGAGACATATACTATATTACTAAGGATGGAGGTTTACAAGCAATGAAAGATTATATAAGAGCTAACCCAACCGTTAGAGCTAGTCTCGCTAAGTTACTTAGTGACATGTTTGTAACTCTTCTATTGTTTAGTATATTTAAATTTGCTCTCGATCCTGCTTATAAGGATTATAAGAAAGTAATGAAAGATAATCCAGTAATCGCTAACTTAGCAACCGAAATACTTTATAAAGCTGGAGGACGTTCTTACGATTCATTTAGAGGTCCTCTAAATTTTAAAGATTGGCTTGGAGATAATACTGCTTCTCCAATGTATGAAGTAAATCTTAAAGTTATGCAAGATGGACTTAAAGTTGTAACAGGTCGTAAGTCTGTATCTGATGCATTTATGGGCAATTTTGCTGTTGCACGTGCTGGTAAAGATACATATGCTGCTTGGAAGAAAGCCCAGTAGTAAAAAAAAAGAGGGGAGCCCGATAACCGGACTCCCCATTCTTTTTATAAACTGTTTTGTACATGAAATTTTACTACATTAAATAAGTCTTCAAGTGTACCAACATTGTCAATTACAATATCCCATCTTTTATAATCGTCTAGAGCAGTTTCACTGATGTGATTGCCTGCTCCAGCTCCAGGACGTTCTATTCTAATCAATTTTCCACCTCTTTCTTTTATAGCTTCTGCTTCATTCGGGAAACGCACATCTGCTACTATGATATTCTTATCATAAGTATTAAATAGTGCTTTTACCCAAAATTCTGAATCAATTGCTACTCTTACTCCTGTTCCTAACCTTTGTAAGAATTCTCTTACAGTCATGTCAAGCCAAGGAATATAACGTTGTTTTACCTCTTGATCATTAAAATTCTCAAAAGGCATATTAAGCATTGGTCCAGAAATTTCCTTCAATAAGTCAGCATAATGTACAACGAAATGTTGTTGTGGAAATACTATATCAGATTCCCAATACATTTGCCATGTTAAGTTAGGATTAGAAAGTAAGCAAGCTAACATTTTAGCAGTAGTATCCTTACCTGCTTGTGCTTTACCTGCTATACCTATAATCATACAAATATCTTTGCTTTGACTATATTAGCTAGTACTGCACCATCTGCATTGGAATAACTATCCTTGAACATTTTGATAATTTTACCCATGTCCTTTTTAGTAGGCATTCCATCAAAATTATGTTCAATTATATAATTTACTTTCTCTTCAATTTCTGAAGCAGACATCATTTCTGGAAGAAGCTTTTTGAGTTCATTAGCATATGCTGTATATTCATTTGCTATTTCTTCTCTTCCATTTATTTGGTACATCTGAGCTTGATCTGTATAATGCCCAACAAGTTTCTTAAGTACAGCAACTTCAGTATTTGTATTAATATCTTCTCCCTTAGTTTTTCTAAGTAAGAATTCTTGCTTAACTTGTTTATATGCTTCTAATTTAATTGGATTTTGCTCTTTACGTGCTTCTGCTATTAAGTTATCAATATTAATCATATAATTCAAATGTTCCAAGTACCTTAGTTTTAAGTATCTTCTTCACTAAAGGATTCTTCTGTAACCATTTTCTATTACCAAGCATAAAGTAATCACCAGGAGATAATGGAGAATATTCTGTAAGTGGGTAGATATAATTATAGAATAAGTCCTTTATAATCTTTTCATGATCAAATGCCCATTTATAATTATCTATTTCATCAATAGCAATCCAACTTACTGCGTCGACTTCCTGGTCTTCTCCTCCATTAGGTGTTTGTCTAGGACCTAATTCGTGTTCAAAGAATATTGCAAGATGTCTTATAGTAACGTTAGCATTATTTGAAGTCTCTGGATCGGTGTGAGTAAATACTTGCAGAAATTTTTCTGGTTTTATCTCATACCCAGTTTCCTCAAAAATTTCTCGTGAACAACCCTGTTCAGCACTCTCATTGGCCTCTAGGAAGCCGCACACTGCGTTCCAACACCCTTGGAAGTCTGGTGTACCAGGACCACGAAGATTGGCTAGAACTGACCATATGCCCTCTATACGTCTAAATACAAATGCTGCTACGGCACAGTATCTTCCACTCCATAAAGTCTTGCCTGTGTGAGGTCCATCAAGAATTTTATAACTCCAATTCTTTTCCATTCTTCTTAATAGCTTTAATTATTACATCTTCATTATGACGCTGTATGGCAAGTAATGCTTTTTGATACTCTAACCATTCTTCTTCTGTGAATTCAGTTATTTTTAAAATGATTATTGGATCCTTTTCTCTTACATTATGATTATAGGTATAAGGCTTAACAACAATCTCTTTTAAATTAGAATAATTACAAGCCATTACTGATATTTCACCTATAAGAAAAAATCCTCCATAACTATTTCTATAAATACCTTTATTGTTGTTTATGCAATCATATATATAATTACATAAATTAGTTAGTGTTATTTTCTCCATGTTCACTAAAATAATAATAAACTTCTTCTCTAATAATTTCTGGAATAAAAGAATTAAATAAAATAGGACATTTTCTATATAAACTTGAAGACAAATCTCCTTGTGGTCTATCCACAACTAATAGGTCCCAATCTTTTAGTATTTGTCCTCCATTCATCCAATCATTTATTTCGTCGACTAAATCTTCTCCAACAAGTAGGTATGTTTCATCATTACAATGCTTAGTTCGAAGAGCATGTAATGTAGCATATGAATAGAAAGGAGGAATCATTAATTCCTCGATTCTATCCACTTCTACATAGCCCTGAAATTGAGCACTAAGTTTTTCCATCCACGAACATCTTATATCGAATGGCGCAGGCTTCTCCTGTTTAGTTGGATTATGCATAGCAGGAACCACTATTATTTTATCCATCTCAAATTGTTGAAGTCCATCATTTATAACAGTAAGATGTCCATAATGTGGAGGATTAAAACTCCCTAAATAAAAGGCTACTTTCATTGTTTAATACGATAATGTATAAAGTCTTTAGAAATTTCTTCTCCTTCTAAATTAAAAGATACTTCTATTGTATTCTTTCCGCTATAATGGAGTTATCTCATCCATATTAAATATTTTCTTTATTAAACCAATTTTGCATAGTCTTTAATGTAACAGGAAGATAATGTTTATAGTAATTTGCTGCTACTCTATCATCAATTCTTTCTACTAATTCTAGACCACACACATCAATAGCTTTTCTATAACTAAATCTATCAGTAAGAGAGTTAAGAATAAAATCTACATCTCCGTATGTTGCACTTGGAGCAATCTGGTCTATATCAGTACCTCCAGTGTTTCCGTCGGTAGGCTGTAGATTTATTGATTCTTGTATAATATCTGCTGCTTCTGGGGCATAATTCTTAAGAACTTCTGCAAGTTCCCAGATTTCATGTTTCCATAAGTAACGAATACCTACATTATAATCTCCTACGTCACCATGTACAGTATAGAAACCCAGTTCATGCTCAGTAGCATTATCTGTATCAATAACTATTCCTTTATAATGATTAGCAAGTTGATAAAGATAAATCATACGAAGTCTAGCCATAATATTACCGTCTGCTATTACAGAGGCTTTAGATTCCTCTTCTTCATTGTAGAATTGTTCTCTAAAGTTATTATAGAATGGAAGCATGTTAACTTCTACAAAATCATCACAAAGTTTCTCTCCAAGTTTCTTTGCTATAGAGGTATCATCTCCAGCATTTTTAATAGGAAGGCTTCTCCCAATAAATGTAACACCGGGTGTATTTTTAGTAGCTAAGTGGCATATTACTGCAGAAACAGTGCTGTCTATTCCACCACTAAGACCAAGTACTACACTTTTTAATTTATAGTACTTTATATATCCCTCTAAGGATTCTACGGCATCATTTATCCATTTGTCCCAATTTTTCATATTCTTCTTTTGTTAAAATAGTATCATGTAAATGTTCTATATTTACTAACCAATTCTGACCTTTCTCATCTTTTGTTACTACCCAATCGGGATCCTTTCCATCCTTTATATACACTCTTTTATGATATGTATCATCAGGAGGGTAATAACAATAAAGTTCTTGTCCAGAAGTTAGTTTTTCTCGTGGTTTAGGTGGAAACAAGGGAAGTTTTTCCTTTGTCTCCACCGTTTTAGTCGTCTTTTTACGCGGCATTTTCTAATACACAATCAAGTATTTGCTGTTGAACTGGATCTCCTAATCTCTTACCCACATCATCTGAACGTTTAATACAAGCAAGTTTTGGAGCGTTGGAATGTTGTTGTACTTCTATAAGTTTCATTACTTCGTTAAGAGGAGTTACTCCACAGTCATTTGTAAGATTAGTACCTATACCAGCTACAACATTTATTCTACCTAAAAAGTAATCTCTAATAGTCTTAAACTTTGGAAAATCAAGAGCATTACTCATTACAAGAGTTTTAGTCATAGGATTAATATTCATTGATTTATAATGTTCAATAAATAAATCTCCTAATTCTCGTTCATCTCCTGAATCTAGTCTTGGACCATCAAACAGTTTACTATACTTACGAGAGAACTGATTTATAAAGAACTTTGTAGTGTAAGTATCAACAAGAACTGTTCCTAGGTCACCATCATAACAGCGTACCCAGTCTCGCATTGCAAGTTCGTTTGCTTGTTGATATCCCCATATTGCTCCATGGAACATAACCCACTCATGTGGAAATGTACCACAAGGCATCATATTATACTTAAGAGCAAAGTAAACATTTGAAGTACCTACACAAGTCTTAGAATATTCTTTTATATATTGAATTACTAACTCATGTATATTTGATGAATATCTTCTTCTTGTACCAAACTCTGAGAATATAAGATTATTTTCGTTAGCATAATCTATCTTCTCTTTTAAGTTCTTATACATTAAATTTATATTTGCATTAATATTAAAGAACTTATAGTAACATTCAGAAACAGTGTAAAGAATAGGCACTTCATAAAGTGTTACTTTATAAAGATAATCAGTTACTCTAATATGTAAATGTCCTTCAGTATCAAGCCAAATATTTATCTTTAATGGTTTAAATGTAAAGCCTTTAAGCCACTCCCAATATATAAAGGGAATAAAACGCATTAACCATTTATTAGACAATATTTGAATAAACTCTTGCTCAGTTAATTTAACTTCATCTAACTTGTCAATTTGACTTTGTAGATAAGTTAAGAAAGATTCATCATAAACAGTATTATTCCTGTCTACATATTCAAACATACCTATTGCATTAGGGTATAGTTTCATATAAGCATACGATGTAGTAAACTTATATAAATCAGTGTCTAAAATACTTAAAATCATAACGGTAAATTAAACTTTTTACTAAACTTAGATAAAATCACATATAGATCTTGAGGTAGCCTGCTTTTAGCTTCTTCTGCTATATCTTCAGGCATTCCCCAATATGCCGCAGCAATAGCGCCAGCCATACAGGCTTGTGTATCAGTATCACCTCTTAGAAGTACTGCTTCTCTTATAGTTTGTTCATAGGAATTACTATTTAAGAAACAACATATAGCTTCTGGTACAGATTCTTGACAACTTACTTTAAATGTATATCCAGAATCTCTAATTTGCTGCGGAGTTCTATCAAGATTATAATCATATCCTCTAATTATTGGACGTTCTTTTCTAAGTGCATACCATATATATTCAGCAACACATTGTGCACCTTTTATTCCCTCTAGATGATTGTGACTTACAGATGCAGATTTTTCAGCAAGGGCAAGAGTTCCAGACAGTGAATCTAAAACACAAGCACAAGGACTAACCCTCATAGCTGAACCGTTACCCCAAGAATTGTATGGTTGAGGATATTTACTATCTAGCCAAGCTCCAAAATTACCACCATAACCCCTGTTACGATATTTACGCCCAAGAGTTACCATACAATCTATAAGATTCTGAACAGAATAACTATCGTCTTCTAGTAACCATTTAGCTACAGCTAAAGTCATTACAGAGTCGTCAGAAAATGTGGAATTGTCCGACCATAAAGGAAATTCTGGAGATACTACAACTCCATGACGAAGGAACTCGTAGGGAACACCTATCATGTCCCCTGCGATTGCTCCTAAAACTGGATTCTTTATCATACCTCCACCAAAGTAATACCGTGCTGACTGGCAAGGGCTCTGAAATTACCATCATCTAAAGATGCAGTAAGATTATAAATGATTACAGGCTTTAACTCTTTTAGAGCTATTGCTGTATTCATTACACAAATATCTCCTGCTAAACCACAGATTTCAATAATCTCATCTTCGTGAAACTGAAAGTAAGGATTATGATCATCAGTAGTTCCGAATTCTTTCCAATGAGCATACTCCTCCGTCTTATGAGTAAAAGCAGTAAATTCTTCTATATACTGTCCTTTCTTAAGATTGAACCAAAGTATATTATTTTTCTTGATGGCTTCTACGATTGGTGCATATAGATCTGCTCCATAGGTTCCTTCTACACAATGCTCTGGGAAATCTCCACCTTGCTCTTTAAAAGAACAATGCTTACCATTATGCCAGTCTTGAGTAGTAATTACCATAGAAATTTCTCCAGAGTTCAGGTATTCTACTATATTATCTAGAGCTTGTTTACCTCCTTGTACTGCTAATTTACCACCTTCAATAAAGTCATACTGACCATCAACAATAATTAAAGTTCTATTCATACTTTTTGAATTTTAAGTTCTTTAAATAATTCTTCTCTAACTTCATCGTCCATATTCTCAATTAATACCGAGAATACATCTCTAAGAGCTCTCATATAACCTTTTTTAAAGTCTTCGTTTATATTGTTATCCATATTAATAAAGTAAATCCTACTCCTAAGATAAATTGTAAAGCATATTCATAATCTTCTTCAATAACAGACTTTACTATTGTGGAGGAAACTATAAGAATTGCTGCCAAAATACATAATATTTTTATATCTCAAACATATTTTTATTTTCATAAACCTGTTTCTGCAACTTCTTTATTACACAATCATAGCTGATTGGAGTGAAATTATTCCAATCTACTCCTACATCATACTGAGTTGGAGTAAGCATTTTCTTTGCTTTTCCTGCGTCAGTACCATCAAATATATAAGGACTGCTATGTATATGTCCAAATAACTGATAAGTATGTGAATGATGTCCAGGATAACATAAGTAAGGATAATGATTTAAATAAAAATTATCAGGGCCAATAACTATATGTTGTTGATAACTAACACTTTCAAATAAGTTCATATATCCTTGTCTTAAGTTTTTTTCATCATGATTACCTAATATAAGATGAATTCTTCCATTTAATTGTCCAAGAATAGAATGCCAATCTACAGAACCGGCAAAACAAAAGTCTCCGAGGTGATATATTATATCAGTTGGACCTACTACTTTATTCCAGTTCTCTATTAAAGCATTATTCATTTCAGCTGTATCCTTAAATGGACGTCCACAAAACTTAATTATATTAGCATGACAAAAATGAGTATCTGATGTGAAGAATATAGGAGTATTTACATCATATTTAGTAATTATTTCCATCCTTTTGTATGCTTTTCATCTAATACATACTTTCCATTGAAACGTTTTTCATAACATTCACACTGTTTATACTTTAAACCAGAATCACAGAATGGACATATTTCATTACGACCAATTTTTTTATGTCTACGTACCCAAGGAGTATGCATTTTCATCCACATTCTTCTAAAATCTTCGTTTTCTAGTATTCCCTTGAATCCTTCAAGCTTCTGTTGTTTTGTCATTGTTTCCATAAACGTAATTATAAACTTCGTGTACCCACTTCCAAAAACCTAATGCATTATCTTTAAATACTGGAAAATCATCTCTCTTTACACAGAAATACCTATCAAGAGTTTCTGTATCTTTACATTTTACTTCTGCTCTCCAATCATTATACTTCATTAAGAACCAATTGAAATCATTAAGTTCTTCTTCAGTGAGAGCAGCTACCATATCTTTAAGGTTAATGACTACATACTTACAATCAATACTTTTAAAGTATTCTAGCCATTTCTTACCAAGATCCGTAATCGGTAATGTCCTGTTCGGCATCCCCACCTTTAATTTTTATACAGGTACCTATTGGACCTGGAGTGAAACAATATTGATAAAATCTAGATGCATGTTCTTTCTTAAATTTTCTTTCTTCTTCGACTGAATAATCGGTAAGCCAGAATGTTGTATTCTTATGAGGAATAATGTAATTATTTCTTACATCTACCCAGCGGTGATTCTTCCACCATCTTTTAATCGAAGTCCAAATTATCATCAACTAAGTCTCCTACAGCTTCTGCAAATGCTTCGAGTAAAGCCCCAACTTTCGTCAGGGCTTTTTTAGTTTTACTCCGTAAGTTTCTGAACATTAGAAATGAACTTCTCGTTTCTGGAGATACTTTTCTCTATATCTCCAATTTGTGAATTAAGATCATTAATCTTCTCATTTTTCTTTTGAATATCGGAGTGCATTTCCTCATTGAGTTTCTGACACTTCTCGATAATCTTAGTAAAGGCAGACATAGACCTAGCAATACGACGATTATAATCGCCAAAAATCAGTTTAAGAATAAATTTGAACATAAATAATTATTTTAGATAACCCTTATTAAGGAATTGTTCTTTTAATTGTACAGCAAGATATCTTGCATCGGGATGTGCAGAAACAGCACATCTAAGATCAAAGAAGTGTTTCCACTGCTCTATTGTACCAGTCATTACTAGTTCAGTCTTAAGAGCATTTGGAAGTATTTGTCTAGCTTGCTGAGGAATTAGTTTAGTTCCATCATCAAGTGTCAACATATCTAGATAGCAGTCTTCAATAATCTGTAGAGTATCTACATATTGAGAAACTGTTCTATCTACAGTAGTAAGATTAACCATTAGAACATTAGTTTCATAGTCTCTAAAATATTCCCTTGTAAAACCAGTAGTAGGTTCAATTGTTGATGCTATATTCTCTTGAATATCATGAATCCATCTTGGAATTATAAAGGTAATTTGATTACCAAACTTGTCCTTACCATAATTACAATAGCGTGTCGATTCCATAAGGAAACTGAAAACGCGATGACGGCAGAATTCGTGGCTTACTCCCCTGTCGCAAATAAACTTTACAGTAATACGACGATGAAAATGTTGATAAGAGTCATTACTTTGGAACTCATCTTCAGTAGGAGTTACCATGTAATCTAGGAGTTGTTCATATCTATGTTCTACAAGAACTCTATAGTTGGTAGTAAGATAAATATGGTCTTGTCCATCAATTCCTCCTCTATAATCGAAGCCATACCATTGATATGGACAATCCATAAAGTTAAAATCATGATTATCTACAATTTCATTCCAAACTTCACGTGGAATAGCAAGATAGCAAGTACCATGCTCTAATGCAGCACCATGATTTCTATTCTTAAGCATCTTTACAAATTTCTTTGCTGAATCTTCTGTTATATGATCTTCTGATTTATATGCTGTACGTCCAGCCATTTCTATCATCTTCATCATTCCGTCAATTCCAGGTTCTTGCTGGATGATTTCTACAGAAGGTTCAATAAATTTCATTTACAATATAAACGATCAAGTCTATCAATAGAGTGATAATCTTGGTATACCATTTCTTCAGCTTGTGGCCAAGATGCTGCTGTTACGAAGATAGTATCTCCATCTTCATCACCACATTGAAAAAGTCTAAAATAATAAGTTTTCATTTTCACTAGAGGTGCTTTATAAATACTCCAAGCAAAGACTATAAGGCCTAATACACACCATATACCTAATATTGCTAATAAAATATTCATTTTATAAAACTAATATTATCTATAATCCAATTATCTCTGGTAGCATAATCTAAAATTCCATTATTTAGATATCGAGCAAGTTCTTCTTGATCAAAATCTAAATCTTTACTAACAATAATCTGTACTGTCATTTCTTCTTAATTTCAAATTTAACTTGAATAGGAACGTCTTTCCATTCTTGAGCTTGAATAAAAGATGGGATATCGGTAAGTGGGAATTCTCCCAACCTACCGACTGCACCACCATTTATCCATTCTTTTCCATTCTTAGCTCTTTCAGGCTTCTTCTCCCAGATAAGTTTATCACCGTAAGTATCAGTTGTTACCCACATATTACCAAAGATTATTGATACGTCTAAAATCTTCACCCTCTGGAACTGGACAATTCTCTTTCCATTCCATTTGTTTTATTCTAAATATACTAGAAATATCATCCCATTTATATGGAGATTTGGCAAGTTCTGATTCTATAAAAGTTTTACCTTCAGGAAACAGATTTAACCATAATGATTTAGATGGAAAACAAGATAAATTAGGGAATATTTGATCATATCCATTATTTACGTTCTTAACTACATGTAAAAGTTGGATTAATTCTCTTGCATTATCCTGTGTATGTACAGTATACGTTATTCCATCTAAAGTACAGATAATATCATTCCATCTTTGAGGATGACAAATCGAAGTATATAAATAGATAAGAGGATTTCTTCCCATTAAACTCTGGAATTTCTTAAATATGTCTAAGAATTCACAGAGTTTTTCAGCATTTGGGAATAAAGGTTCACCTCCAGTTAAAATGAATTCGTCATAATCCCAACGATCTATAACTGGAACATCGTTCATAAGATTGAACTGTTTGTTACAACATAGTGGACAATCATTTGGACACTTAGTTGTTAGTAATAATCTACATCTTTTATTCATAATTTTAAGAATTAGAACCTAAAATGGCTCCTATAAAGAAGCCAATTATACATAAAACTATTATATTCATAATCAATGAATCCAATGGTCACCACACTCAGGTACTGCTGGTATGGGTAATTTCTTACAGAATTTAGCAGATGCTTCTTCCATAAACTTTTTAAGTATTGTAGACACCTCTGGCATTGTTTCTGGATATTCTATAACAGCCTCATCATGAACTAAATCACAAATCTTTACTATTCCGAATAATTTATTCTCTACTATCCATTTAAAGAACTTAGCCATAGCATACTTAAGAATTATAATACCACTACCTTGAGTTGGAGAATTAAGAGCTAGTCTAGACCACTTAGAAGAAGTTTTACGAAGTTCAGAAGCTTTATGATATTCATATGTATGAATAAACTCTTTATAAGGCATAGTGTCATGTAGATAATCATACCTTGTCCAAAAATTTTCATCATCCATAGCTTCTCTCCACTCTTTCCAATCTGGCATATAGGTTCTATGTCCAGTATACTGACAAATCAGTACATAACCAGTTTGACATACTTTCTTGAAACCTATTTCTTTAAAACGAGCAATACCAGCGAAACCTTCATTATATGCCTTAGCAATCGCTTCTGCTTCTTCTTTAGTACAGGCAAGAGCATTTTGTATTGCTTTAGCACTTCCTCCAAATTGTTGACTAAACTCTACAGGTTTAGCACGACTTCTTAAATCAGGTCTCTTCTCTTTAATATCTTTAACCTCTATACCTGCAAGTTCTACAGGAAAACAATGTTTAGCAGTAAGACTATGAATATCTCCAGTGCCATATAAATACTCATCAATCATTGATTGTTCGTTATAAATATCGGCACCAAGCCTACTTTCTAGAGCAGAATAATCACAAGAACACATTATATTTCCTTTCTCAGGAACAAATGCACCTCTAGTATCATGGTCTGCCGGCAAATTCTGCAATTGTGGATAACCACATTTCCTTAGTTTAGCTGGAAGTTTAGAAAGTTCTGTATGTTTTAACTTAGCGAGATCATCATTATTTTGTTTACTACCACAAGCCATTCTACCAGAAGATGCACCAAGTTGCTTAAAGTTAGTATGTATTCTGCCAGTATTAGGATTAATAGCGTTAAGATACGTCTGTCCATAAGTACTACAAACTTTAGATGCTTCCTTATAATCGAAATACAACTTTAAGAATTCATCATTAATTCCTTTTTGAACTTTAAGTGCTTTTTCCACTACAGAATCTTTATCTTCTCCTGTAGCTTTGTCTTCTACTTTAGTATTAAAACCAAGTAACTGACAGAAATAAATAACTTGATCAGAACTATCCCAGTTAAGAACACACTGAGGATCGGTATTAAATCCAGAGAATAAGTCCCCTTGTAAGTCTATCTTTATAAAGGGAATTATCTTTCCACTCTTATTCGTAATATAGAATGGAATAGAAAAGTCTTGGAACAAGTCGTCTACATTTCCTTCCTTTTTATATGGACGAGACATAGGCTTAGCAGATGAAGGAGGCTCTTGTATATTACTCTTTATAAAGGAGGATATTACATATGGAACTCCTACCATATTGTCCTTACCATTTCTATCTCTATACCATTTAATAAGGAAATCATTCAATTTTTCAAGTCTTTCTCTTCTATTGTTTTCATCTTTAGTCATTTTAGCCTTCCACTTATTAATATCTAGCTTGATTCCACACCATTCTAGATAAGCAATAACTGGAACGAAGTCCATCTCAATCTGTAAGGCACGCATACAATTACGTTTCTTACAAATTTCAATTTGCTTCTTAGCTATATCTACTAAGTCTACAACATCATTAGCTGCATACTCAATCACATCATCATCAAGACCTTTATACTGAATTTGTCCTCGGACAGTCTTATCAATATACTTACCAAGATAACGCATAGCAATCTCATTAAGAGCATAGGAAATTCCTCCTGGCTTACCAGCTGGAGGAAATCCTAAATATATAAGTTGCTCTGCTATCATAGTATCATAGACTTTTAAAGGAACTATACCATAGTTAAATAACCATTGTAAATCAAACTTTAAATTCTGACCTACAATTAATTTATTTTCCAGTACATCTTTATAAAGTCTTATATCAACAGTAGTCCAGTCAACAACAAATTGTACACTCTTGTCTGGAGCACCAAACTGAGCAGATAAAGGTTTTCCAACGTGTGCATCTTTTCCGAGAGTTTCAGAGTCAAACTGCACACTAGCCCAAGTCTCTATAATATCAAGAGACTCTTTAACACTAACTCTAGGAAACTTGGAAAAGAATGTTGTTTGATTAGTTATTACATATATCACACTTAAAGATTTTTAGCTTTGGAGGCCATATTTCTCCTATACAACCCTTGTTACATCCAAGTCCTATCCATTTTATTTCGGGAAAGAAATTAAAGAAATATATACAAGTGCCTATAGCAAAATTGGGAATTTCATAATCATTTATATATAACATTAGATGATCTTCCCATATATAACCTCTAATAGTATTTAACCAATAAATCTTTAGATTAGAAAGTATTTCTGCAAAGTTTTTATCTTTTATATTTTGATTTGAAACTATTGTAGCAAGCCCAGAATCAGGATCCACAAATACTGGTTTTCTTTTTTGTAAAAATTCTTGTTCAGTCATAATTACATTCAGGTTCATGTGGATCTACTCTACAATCCCTATCAGAACAATAGTGATATGGTACTCCTTTAGAGTCCTTTTCCATTTTATGGTATCCACATCCAAAACAATTTCTCATCTTCATTAGAATTTTCCATCATTTGGTTGTAAACAAGTAAGACCTAGATCTCTATACATCTTAACTACTTTAGTAGAGTCATCAAGTACAAAGTCTACATAATACTTACCTTTTATATGCTCTTCAAAGAGTTCCTTCTTAGAAGCATCACCTCTCTTGCGAGAGCCCATAGGTCTAAGAATTAAAGCATCTAAATGTATACCCTGATTCTCACATTGTTTAATTGTACAAGCTCGTATTTGTGGTTTATCTTCTCTTCCACTAAGACCAATAACCAAATTGCCAGTATTTTGGTAAGCCTTAACCAAAGTAATAGTCGATAATATAGGTTCATCCTTTAGAATATCAGTAGGTTCTAAATCATCACCATAGAAAGGTCTTCCATTTGTATTTAAGAATAAAGTAGCATCCATATCTACAAGAATACAATGAGGAAGATTAGGATTCTGTTTAAGTTCCTTAGCTTTCATCTTCTTTATACTTTCTCCTATAATATAGTTTCTATAAGTATTCCAAGTACGTTTAATTATAACTTCTCCAATAGGATTTTCACGTAAATGATCCCTCCGAATACACTCATCCACTGGAGTGTCAAATAGTACCTTCTGAATCTCATAGTTATTCTGTGCGGCCCATTCTTCATATTTAGCTATAGTCTTTGGATTAAGATTCATATTGTCGATAACAATATCATAGTCTTTTTGAGTTGCTTTAAGTAGAAAGGCTTGTTCCATTTCTTTGAGCATTCCTTCTCTAGAAGGAACCCAGTACTCTCCCATCATATTACGAAGATCATCGTAGTTTAATCTTACTCTATGTTCTGGGTCTTCTTTAGCCCAGGCTTTGGCCCAAGTAGATTTACCTGAGCCTTGTATACCTTGACATAAAATTAATTTACCCATTTACCCAATCGTAAGCGTCATCAATAATATGGTCCCAATTGAGTCCATCTCCAAAACTTATATGTGTAAGTCCTAATTCTTGTAGAACTTTGAGTTGCTCTTCAGTAAGTTCCCTGGACTCGTTTAAACATTCCATAAGTTCTGCTGTATTAACATCGATATTCTCATTGGTTCCAAACCAGAACTCTCTTTCAATCCATTCTGTTTTGCCTATTAGTCTTTTTGCATCTTCCAATTCTTCCTCTGACATTACATCATGGAAGTATACATCAAATTCATCGGCATAATTGCCATCATATGTTACTAGATAGTATTTCATATTAGTCAATCTTTACACCAGTATCAGCTAAATATTCTGCATTATTAGTAGTAATCTCAGCTTCTAAAGCATTAAACATTGCAACACCCTTAGTATGTGCATTTCCTAAAGTATTTCTATAACAAGATACAACACTATTAATAGTATCATAACCTTTATACATCTTACCACGAGTAGTAGCAAACTTATATCCTACTCCAACTCTATCTGCATCTCTAGTATTAGAGATATCAGTTCCTATATAAAGGAATGTCCAAGAATATTTGTCTTCCTGATGTTTAATCATTTCACGAACCTTAGATGGTTGGTAATTATGTGAAGAATTTTCTTCTCCGTCTGTCATAATAACAATAAGGTTCTTCTCAGGACGTTCTTCTTCAGGCATAGCAGCAAGTCTTTCACCTATTTCATCTATAGCCTTACCTATTCCATCATACATTGCTGTACATCCAGATGGATTATAATTAAGAGCGTCTTCTACTTCTCTTATATCCTTCATTACAAAGTCTGCTTCTTTTGGAGTAGTAGCAAATCTAAATATAGAGATAGCACAAGTTCCTTCTTTATTAGCTTTTTGTTCTTCTATAATTTTCTGAAATCCTTCTTTTACATCCGTAACAGATGTCCACATTGATGAACTTTCATCAATAATAAAACAAACATGAATAAAATTACTCTTCATTTCTTTCGTCGTAAACAATTTCCAAACAATTAACATCTCCTCCTGGAGCATTCATTTCTATCTCTTCATCAGTTGCTTCTTCTGCATAAATATTACAATCACATCTCCAATCTTCCCAGGCTTGATCCCATGCTTCATCTCTTTCTTCCTCAGAGTCAAACTCTTCATCATCTATATGTAAAAGATAAGAATAATTATCCCATAAATCTTGAATTATTCCTTCTTCCACTTCAGATTGGTTTAATGGATCTTCCTTAGAATAAGCGATGTAATGTGTTTCTGTCCCACATAATGGAGCTTCAGCAGTTATTAACCATTGTTTTATCATATACTTCAAATTTTATTTAAGATACATTCTTACATTATCCTTTATAATATCTAAAGCCTTCTCTTTTATTTGTCTTATTCTCTCACTAGTAACTCCAAACTTTTCACTAATTTCTGTAAGAGTCATTTCTCTTGTTCCAAGTCCGAAATACATTCTTATTATATCATGAGAACGTGGACCGAGAGGGGATAGTACTTTAGCAATAGCTACCTCTTTAGACTCTTTCATAAGTCCAGCATCAGCTTTTGGACTATTTTGATTTGGAATTATATCAATATAAGTACCTTCTTCTTCATCTTTAAATGGAGAATCAACAGATATAAGTTTAGCAGACATATTTAGAATTGCATAGACTTTATCAGAAGGTATACCTGTAATTTCTTCCAATTCTTTAAGAGAAGGATCTCTTTCATTTTTACCTGCAAATTCTGCTGTAGCCTTACGTATCTTATTTAATAAGGTAACTTGATTAAGAGGAAGTCTAATAGTTCTAGACTTATCAGAAAGAGCTTGTAAAATAGACTGTCTAATCCACCAAACTGCATAAGAGATGAACTTAAAGCCTTTGTCTGGATCAAACTTTTCTGCTGCTTTAATAAGACCTATATTTCCTTCTGCTATTAAGTCTTCAAGATCAAGACCTTGTCCTTGATATTGTTTAGCTACAGAAACTACAAATCTTGTATTAGCAGAGATAAGTCTGTCCTTGGCTCTTTTATCACCTTCCTTTGCTTTTATAGCTATTTCCTTTTCCTCTTCAGCTGTCAGCATTTTAATATGACTAATATCCTTAAGATAAAGATTTACTGAATCTCTATCTCTATTAGTTATACTTTGTTTAATTGTAAATGCTTTCACGAGTTGTCCTCAATATTTGCTTCACCAGCAAGGGCTGCATCTTGTTCTAAACCTAAGAATTTGAAACATTTCAATTTGAAAGCTTCACTCTTCATATTCTCTATCTTGATAACAAGACCTTCATGTGGAACTGGATTATTACATTCTGGAGAATTCTGCTCCATATTAAAGCCTTTATCATTTGCTAATCTTTGTAAGAAGTTCTCATTCCAATGTTCGTCCCTAGGAATATCTGAATATAAGTCACAAGCATATCCATAGTAATATTCAAGAGCACAAAGTAAACTTCTATTTCTACACCAAGTTTGTACTTCGTGTGCAGAGAACTCATGTACTTGTCCATCTACATTAGTAAGAGTAATACGATATACAAGTACTTTAAAATGCTTTCCTTGCTTATATTGTACTACGGTTTCTCCTGTAGCTGGATCTGTAACTTGAGTAGGAGGTTCACATCCATAGTCATAATTCTTTTGGATCCAACCTCCATTTGGAAGATAACCTACTATCTCATAATAAATAGTCATACCTTTAATAAGGAAAGGCTTTATGAAATCATCAGCATACTTCCATACGTCACATCCATAATAACCGTCTGTTACTCCTTGATTATAATATCTGTTTTTTATAACAGTGCGAGACGAATAGATATAATCATATGTATCAAAAGGATTCTTTGTGAGCCACTTAGCAATCTTTTCTTTCCAATTAAGCTTTCTATGACATAGCACATAAGCAGATATACCAGACGTACCATGCCACTTAGAAGATATATGGATAATATCATCAGGCTTGATAACGTGAGGACACTTTTTGATAAGGGTTGTATCATAATGGAATCGGAATTGTTCATCAATAATTTTATCAAGTCCTTTCTTTTTCTTTCTCTCCTTAGGAGAACTTGAGGTTCCGGGAAGTTTCTGAACAGGAGCTATATATTTCTTAGAAATCCAGAAGGTTTTACCATTATGTTCAACCTCATCAAATTCCGTGTTAGGAGTAATATCTTTTAATTCTGCATTTACGGAATCTACTATAAAGTTCTGTAGATCTGACATGGGCATTAAAAATCCCTCAGACTTTACTCCTCTTAAATTAATAGCCTTAACAATACCCTTATCTTCAAAGTATCCAGTTTTCTCTGGATCTTTATTTTTTTCTTTATTTCTATATAAATTAAGATATTGTAATAGTTGTGGATTTATCTGAGACAACACTGGAAAATATATATACAGTCCAGGCTCACTATCTATTCCCACAGTAATTATAAATCCATCTACTACAGCACACTTTATTCTTTCTACTTTAGGATCAGGATGCTTTACAAATTCCTGAATATCTACCACTTTAGATAGGTAGTTTATATTAGCGTTTTTACTTATTTGTAGCTTCATTTCTTAGATTCTAAGAATTCCATCATAAAATTGGAAAAGCATTGAACTTGTGCTTCATCTGTAGTACAATCAAACATATACTGAAAAGCATGAAATAATTCATGCCAAAATGTAGCTTCTCTTTGTTTTTGAGGTATTATTTCTCCAGCAGTTGTTTCTGCTATTCTTATCTTAGCAGGAGTATAGCTATAATCACCATATATGTCATCATCTAATTTATCTACTATTTCTACATTATACTCTTGTCCTCCAATCTTAAAATACGATGGTATTTGCATATTACATATCAGATTTATCTCTAAAGCATATCAAAGAAGGTTGCAGGGGTACTCCAGTCTTCTCATCATTTCCATTAGAGTAATAAAAGAATTTAATCTTAGCCATTTTATATTGATATTTAGTCTTAAAGTTTCGAACATATTCCTCTTTAATTGCTCTATCTCCCCAAGGCTTAGCTTTGAATTCTAGACCTGCAGGAGTGGTACAAGTAAATGTCATATCCTCTGTACCTCTAAGTCCTAATTCATAATCTATGACTATAAATTCGGCATCCTTATACTTCTTAATCTTTATCATATCATTAGTACGCCCATTAGGTCTATACACTTTAGATGGGTCTCGTATTACGACACCTTCCCATCCTTCTGATACATAAATATCGTGAAGTATATTTATATTCTTGTAACCCGACACCTTCTGCTGTGGAACCATTTGGAATTGTAGTTCTCCTTTTTCCCATTCTCTTTCTGGGTTAAAACCTAGTCCTAGTTCGTGTTTAATTGCAGCTAGTATCTTGAGTCGTTCTTCAAACGTTCTAGTAGTGTCTACGACATCATATATGTAATATTCTAACCAATCACAGTCGACAGCATTTTTCTCAAGACGTGCAGCACCTGAGATTTGTTGAAGACTTCGTCCGTGTTTATATAATTCACCGTCTAGCACTACTCCAGGATGCCGTTGGAAGAATAAATTAAGTTTTTCATTATTTATAAAATGATAACAAGCAAAGTCATAATGCTCTCCTCCCCTACTAGAAGTATGTATTTCCTTACCATCATAGTAGAAAGAACAGCGCACTCCATCTATTTTTCTACTTGCATACCAATAAGGAACCTTGTCTATAGCTTTCTGAGATACTTTATCAGCTTGCTTAGCTAACATAGGCTTAAGTACACCATGCTGATTAGTTATATCTTCTCCAACTATTTCATTAAGTTCCTGTTCTGTATATTCTTCAAGTTTCTTTTCTAATTCTTTGTAGCCTTTATCTTTATACTCTTTTAGCTTGGACATAAACTGCAATTCTCCTTGAGCTATAAAGTTACGTCCAGCCTTTCCCTCTTCTATATAGATATCTGGCTGTCTAGTATGTTTACCCCCTAACTGATAAGTTTCTCTACATATAGTATAGGATTCCTCGTCATATTCAGACCAGAGATCTACGACTCTTATTTTTCCTTTACTATCTCTAGTTACTAAGGTCATAATGTATTGTAATAATTTTCAAGAGTCTCTGCTAGATTAGCCCATCCAGGAATATCAGCATTGCTTTCCCAGTTAGTATTATAGTAAGCATCCCATATAAGAGGTTCTCTAGAATACTCTGGACATTCTAACTTTTTAAGAGCATTGGCAATATCAGTTACCCAGCATCCAGGATACTTATACTCTTTATCAAGGATAAGTTTCTCTGCATCTTGCTGAGATTGATCCATTAATTGCATTGCCTTAGTTATATCTGGATCAGACTCTACTATAACATTGGCATCTAGGAAGTCAGAATTATCTACAAGATCAGATATATTTTCCTTTAAATATCTATATACATATCCAATAATTGCTTCGTCTGACCAATTATTCTTTTTTGCTCTAGATACTATATTATTTATCTCGTATGGAGCGAGAATTTGACCAAGTGTAGTCCTCTTAGAGAGGACCACATCAAGGTTCACGAAAAGTCTACTTATATCTATCATCTTTAAATTCAACACTTACATCATTATTATCAATCTCATACAAAGGATCAAAATCTTCATCAATTGCAATTTTTAATTCCTCTATTATATTAAGATTATCAAGACTTTCTCTTTCTAAAAGATCATTTTCAATCCAAGATGTGAAATCATAAGTTTCGAAAGATACAACTTTATCAACTTTAATTCTAAGTTCAATCTTGTCTGGAATTTCATCAATGAGCTTATATAACTCATCATAGAAATCTAATTCTACAGTATTAATTTCTCTTTCTATTAAACGAGTTTCTCTTTTAGAATCAGTAGCTTCTGCTTTCTTTTTTAACTCTAAAATTTGTGAATGTAACTCTTTTAGTTTAGAAATATCCATGCTCTTTTAAATATTTAGCAAATTCTTCAATATCTTCTACATTAATCTCCTTTCCATCTTCTGTTATTACTTTATCCACGTCTTCAAATAACCACCAATAAATAAGGTCTTGTCCCTCTTCATTAGTTATTTGATCAAGCCAAGCTTGAAATATTGAGTCTGCACTTTTACATAGAGGGGTCTCATAGAAATCTAGACCAACATCATACATATTTTTTAGAAATTCAATTCCTTCTATATAGTCTTTAATATAGCTTATAAATTCGTTTGTATTCATTTAAATAGATTCAATTTGTTGATTACAAGATTATCTGGTTTCTTTGGTTCTGGAATTTTAGGTACATATACTACAGGAACCTTTCTTACTGATATATAATTAAGAAGATCTTCTGTATACTCCTTAAGTATTGAATTATCTTCTGCTATATATACAATTCCTATTTCATTCTGGGATTTAAGAGCTATAATTATATAGTCTGCATATTCATCATCAGAGATACTTGTCACAGTATCCCATCCGAGAGCTTCTAATGCTTCATTATAGATCTTGGTAGCAATTCCTTTATGCTCTCTTCCAAAACCCCAAGGCTCCATCCAACTACTTATGTTAAATATAGCAAAGTGAGCATCGGGAGCCATTCTCGAACGAAGATCATTATAACGTTCAGTTATAAGTTCTTCTTTACATGAAACAGCAATCATCCTTCGGTAAAGTATTCATCAAAGGTCTCTTGAGCAAGTTTTAACTGAATATTAACTTGGTAAAGTTCTTGTTTAGCATTTTGTAAATTCTTTACCCATTCTACTGCATCCCAATCCTTTGAACCAGGACGTAAAGAATCAGTTGAATCTGGGGAAAGATCGGTAAGACCAGCAATCTTTAATTCAATATTAGTCTTTTCTTGTTTAAGAGCATTAACTAAGTTTTGTTGTGCAATTTCAGCACTTGTTGAAATTTGAGCAGCACGGCGCTTCAAAGAAGCACTTGTATTATCCGAAATTAATTCTTGAAACTTTTTCATAATTGTAGTATTTAAATAGGTTTATTTTACTCCGGTATGTCCGAAGCCATTTGTTCTAGCTGTTTCGTCTAATTCATCTACTTCTACCCAATTAATTTGTTCTACTTTATTAAGTACTATCTGAGCTATTCTATCTCCCATTTCTATAGGGAAATCCTCGTCAGAAGTATTAAATAGAATCACTCCTATTTCTTTTCTATAATCAGCATCTATGGTACCAGGTGTGTTAAGTACCGTAATTCCTTTCTTTAGAGCAAGTCCAGAACGAGGTCTTACCTGAATTTCATAACCTTCTGGAATAGCAACAAACATTCCCGTTGGGACAAGTACTCTCCCATGAGCAGGTACAACTGTACTGATCTTACTTCTTACATCGGCTCCAGCACTTTGTGGAGTCTCATACTTAGGCCACATAGGAGTTGGCTCAATAGTACGCTTAATTTTTACATTAACCATAAGTTTCTTGTGCACTTTTAATAAATTCTAAAGCTTCATCTAATACTTTATTACTACTCTCAGAATAGAAACATCTAAGAACTTTATCTCTATACTTAACTAAAGCAAATGGTTCTTTTTTAGCGCCCCATTCAGATTTTAATGTATAAGCTTCTTTCTTTGTATAGACACTATTAGAATCTATAAAAGAAAAGTAAAACCTATCTATTATATCTGAGTTAAGAACTTTTTTCTCATCTTCTAAGTTCGAGGATACAAGCATTAATTCTACCATAATTAGCATTTATTATTTCACATTTTAATTCATCATCTTCATATATAAAAGCTACTGGTATATAAATATCGTCTTTATATGCGTGAATCTCAATATCTTTAAATTTATTTAGAATATTTTCACTTACGTTAAGAGCAAATAATTTAATCATTGTAAAATAAATGCATCATGTCTTGTCCTAGATAATGCTACATATTGTAGTTGCCTTTTGACAATTTCATCAGAACAAGTATTTATATTACGTAAGTCTACAAAGATATTTTCATATGAACTTCCTTGTAATTTATGAGATGTAGAAGCATATCCATAGTCAAAAGATTTTTTTCTTACTACTCTATCGTCGTATATAAGAGCCTTAGGAGTAACAAAACTATGCAATAATTCATAATATTGTTTCCAATATAAAGAGGCTTTAAAACTGCTATGTTCTTTAGCTTCTATAGCTCTAAAACGAATTGCTTCTAATGTTCCAGCTAAATTTTCAAATATCTCTTCAGAATTATTTTGAGAGAGTATCATCACTTCTTTAGAATATTTATCATATGAGTCATACAAGTCTAGAAGATAACCCTTCACTGTACAGCAGAAATGAGGTAAATCAAACTCAGATTCCTCTGGTTCATTGTCAATTATATAATCCATTGAATTATAGAACATTGTTCCCTCAAAATCTGCATTTTCATAAGAAGTTAAGAACTCTCCTTTATGATAAGGTGCATTATCTTTCCATAAGAATTTTCTCATTGCTTGATTAAAAAGTGCTACTCGAGTATTTGTATAAGCGGCAATCTTAGTCTGCAAAATATTCCTCTTGTCTATAGCCTGTAGAAATTGGACTTTAGCTGCATCTAAAAATTCATGCATGTCGGACGTCACAATAAGACTTCCGTCCTCAGCAAACTTACTATCCAAGTGACCAAGTTTATGTTGTCTAAGAGCCTGTAAGATGTCTGTAAGGGCACTTTCTTGGCTTTGTCTATATATATGAGTCAGCTCAAACTGGTTCGGTAAATCATACACCTTTGAACACCTTCTACTTTTTACAGGATTAAGTTGTTTACTATCACTTAGAAAGATTATCTTAGCTTTCTTATCTTGACATTTCTTAATAAGAAGATCAAATAAATCGTCATTTATCATAGATGCTTCATCACAAATAATGACACTTTTTGGAATAATAGCATTTACAACCCTAGAAGTTTTAAATTCTAATTCTCTAAAATCTAAATCTAAGATTTCAACATTGGGAGATAGAGATAGTAACTTATGTAAAGTAATGGCATCTTCCCTGGTAGTCTGACGCATAACTAGTGCTGCCTTATGAGTTGGAGCACATAGAGAGTAATTAATCCACTCTTCATTTAGATAATCTATAATTTCTTTCTCTAACGTGGTCTTACCAGTACCAGCAGAACCACATAAAGAGAAAGCAGTTTCTTTACTATTCTTTATAAAGTCTTTAATAAGAGAAAGAGCTTGGAGTTGTTCCTCTCCAAGCTCAAATTCTCTCTTTTTGGGTTTCTTTATTTCTTCTGCTAATTTTAGGAAGTCAATCACAATGTATTTCTATTGGAATTATATCATCCTTACTCATCCAGCTAACATCACCTAAGTTTAATCCTAATGTATTTACAATAAACTCTTCAGGATCTTCTGAGGAGTCTAAGGTGTAAATATCAACTCTTCCTACACTGTAGTCTAAGATGATAATTTGCTGCATATTAGTATTGGATATTTACCACGACAATCAAACTTATCTATTCTATATTTATCACTTCCAAAATAATTCTGAAATTCAAATCCTATAGGCATATATGGACCTCCGTCAGGATCTATTATTTCAGGAAATGTAAAGTCATTTCCTATAGCTCTATAATAAGATTCTGGAAGCATAAATTCTTGTTGTTCTGGACGTAATGGCTCATCTCCTAGCCCATCCCATCTATTCTTAAATGGAATAAGCATATGAGGTCCATATCTGCCATCTAGATATACTGGGTTAATTATTTCAGGTTTTTCCATAATTTTGGAGTTATATTTTGTACACCTTTAAATCCTTTTTCAAGTTTATCTATCTTATATAGTCTTTGATTAGTATTAGGATTATTGAGAGGACCTAATTCTTCTATATACTTTCCTGTTTTTATATAATCAAGGGTATTTTCATATATAGGTAATGCAGAGAACCCAGTATACCAAGCAGTTTTTAATTCTGGAAACCATATATGTATCCATAAAGACCAAGCCTGTATTTCTTCGAAAGGACCTCCCATAAAGGCAACACAAGTAATTCCCTTATTTCTCTGTATCATTTGATAAAGAAGAGGAGCAGTTAATTCTATTCCAACATCTTTCCATAAATGTGGACTATGACATCCTTTACAGTGATAAGGACAATTACTTATATTTATGGCTAAAGTTATTTCATCAGGTATTTCGGCTAAAACAACTTCATAATCAGTGAACTTCATAGAAATTATAATTACCATAATAGTCTTTATCATCTACATTCCAGTGTGTTTCTTCTTCTAACCAATCTCTGAAATCGGTAATGGCATAATCCTCATCCCATAAATCTTCATTTATATATTGAAGTTGTCGAGTATCAAGATTATCAAAGAAATTATCAAATTTTTCTTTATTATATCTAGCTAGAATACCTCTTTCTTCTGCATCTGTAGTTACATAAAATTTTACATCATTTATACTAATTACATGTTTATTTATCTCAAGAACTTCTATGTCTTCAGACATATCTACATTAGCAGCTATAAATTCTAAAATGGATTTCTGTAGGTTAGATTCAAAATTTTCAATTCCTTTAATCATATTTTTTCAATTTTAAGTTCATTACCATTCGGATCTTTAAGTATTCCATCTTCTATATAGTTCCATCCTCCTCCAGTATCTAACATAGCAAACCATTTAGTTACTATATTTCTAGTTAGATAGGTATGCCCAAATATTTGATAATATTTCTTTAGAGCATCTATAGGCATTTTTCCATAATGTTCTCTTACATCTGCCCATATAATACTACTAAAGCTATCTGGACCTCCTCTATAATAAGATACCATAGCAAGGAGCATTTGATTTTGTTCTTTATTAAAGAAGTCATTTATTACATCCGCATTAAGTTTATCATATTCTTCTATGAATAATTTACCCATAGAATTATTAACTCCAGCATGTGTAAATAAAAATCCATCTTGCTCATATGCCCATTGAAATTTATCTAAGTTTTCTCTAAAGAAAGCTTGTATATCTTCATGTCTTAGATTATCATGTCTACTCCAATAATCTAATTGTTTTCTATAAGGTTCACACCAATAAAAACAATCATGATTTCCCCATAAGAGAGTTACTTTATCTGGATTTTGCCTTTTAAATTCTACTATATCTATAAGCTCAAACATTACATCAGATTGTTCTGCTTCTCCAGAATAAGGATCTACATAATCTCCAAGGAAAACTATTTTATCCCATTCACCTTTACAAGGTTTTCTCCAAAAAGCCCTACCATGTACATCTGGAATTATTAGTATTTTCATTTCCAACTTATTATTGTTTGATTTTTATACCCCGACGGAGATTCATCTACTTTACCATAGGGATATTCATAGTATATAGGAAGTTTTTCTACCTGTACATCATATCCGAAGTCTCTTAATACTTTAATAGCTCCATCTCTTACGATATAGTCTAAAGTTAAACTTAATCCTCCTCTATAAGCAGATTCACGAATTAAGTCCATTAATTGAAGCAAATCACTGTTTGCTATTTTATTAGCCTCTTTTGCACTTAACATAATGAAAAAAGGCCGGTTACACACCGACCTTACTATATACTCTTTTAGTTTGTTCAATCTTTCTAGGATCTGCCCAGTTACGTATTCTAGTTAAATATCCTATAATTCTATCATACAAATCTATATGATGGCTTCCACAACGTGGACAAGCATCTACGGGACGCTTACCGATCCATCCACAGTCTTGACATTCAGAATTAGGAATATTAAAGGTAAAATATTGACATCCTTCTTCAGCAGCAAACTTCATTAATTTCTTACACTGTTCATAACTAGGATGATCAGCAAGATTAATATGAGCTGCACTACCTCCGTCTAGATAATCTCCTATATAATTCTTACCATGTAATACAAATTTGTCTAGAATAGACACATATTTATCATTTGGTTTGAATATATAAGATGCATACAGATTAGTATCATCGGGCACCCAATATCCATCTTCCTTATCCCAATTATAGTTCTTAGCCGCAAGAGACTCTGCAGGTACACACTCGGTATTGAAAGTAACCTTATGGTCAAAATACTTACCATTGTTTTCTGTGTTAGATTCCTTTATAATACCAAAGATAGCTTGACAGAAATCTTGATATTCTTGATTAACATTACAAGTTATTCCTAGAAATTCAGCAGCTTGATTAAGACCATTAAGACCAATAGTTAGATATTGCTTATTTAAAGAGATAAATCCATTGGAATAAACTGGGAGTAATTTAGCCTCATACATATCCCATAGACATTCATTATATGCTATATGATATTTATATACTCTTTGTAGTATTTCTCTTATATATAAGCGTAGGCTATCATACTGATTACCTACTTTAGGAACTCCTCCTATAGACTTACACCAATCTTGAATAATTCTATTTAAGTTAAGCGTGATAACACTCTTTGAGCCTGTTTCCACACCCATGTTTCCATTAGTGAAATTGAACTCCTTAGTATCCACCTTATTCTTAAGTCTACAGCATGATGAGAGACTGTCCGCAGTATCTGAGATGTAAGTAAAGAAGCTATGGCCCCTCGCATACTCCTGAGCAACAAATTCAGCATTTTCTTTATCAACAAATTCTCCGTCTTTATAAATTAAAGCAAACGATTCTACAGGAAACGCCATTATTGTACGTTCTCTTTCCTTATTAAACCATTGCATAAATTCTTTTTGTAACCAGTTAAGACTTTCCCATTTAGGAGTGCTCATATCTGGAAACATAAAGTTATTAAACATAGATTCAAAGAAAGGTTTATCAAAATAAGCAAAATTGACAAAAGCGGACTGCATTCCTCTCGCAGCTGCAGGCTGATTAATACTATAGATAACCTGTTGGAAATACTGATGAATTTGCTTACGTATAGTCATCTTTCTTGCTACTATATCAGTAGTAGTAACAGCATCTGGATGTAGATAATAGTCATCCTTCCATTGTTTACGGGCAAAATAGTCAAAATAAAGCAAGAACTCTGGAGTAGCAACAGCACCAGCAAATTGAGAAGAAACAGCAAAGATAAGATTAATATACATTCCACAATAACTGTCAATATTTTCAGGTTTAGCAGATAAACCACCAATACCTTTAATACCTCCTTGTAAGAATGGATACATACTTATAGAACAACAATAAGGAGCTATAGCACCCATGAATCCAGATTCATCATGCTTATATATAATATGACTTTTCAAGTCTCTTACATATTGTTTAGCATCAAAATCTGGATAAAGTTCTTTTAGCTTGTCTTTTATCATTACTCGACTAACAAGAATATTTTCCTGTTTATGTCCTTCAGCATTAAGTACTCCAATGTTTTTTGTACCTACATTACTATTGTCATCAATAGTTGCATTAGCAGTATTAGAAGAATTTTTATATCTGTTTATAAAATCTTGCTTAGAACGTGCAAGTTCTCTTGCTTTTTCATGACTCCATCTATAGAACAGAAACTCTCTTGCTACATTATCATATCCCCAATCAGTTAAAACTTCAACAATCTGGTCCTGAATATCTTCAATATTCATTTCATTCCAGAAAGATATAGCACTATAAATCTTTCCTATTGTAAGTTTATTAATTTCTTCATCTGCTTCTTTAAATGCAGCCTCTATAGCTGCTTTTACTTTTTCAGAGTTAAACTCTACTAAAATTCCGTCTCGATTAGTTACTTTCATTATTTCCATATTTAAGCATGAATTTTAAATATAGTAAATATTTTAGTAATCTACAAAGAGGGGTCTTCAACCTTCTTCCATGTCATAGACTCAGATATCATCTCTGGGCAAGGATAACCATCCCAAAATGGAGTTGGCATATCTGCTACACAATCTAAAGTGTCCCTAATCCTCCAAATTTTTTTAATTATTTGAGTATCATTAAGGTTATCAGGAAGTTCTATATCGTATTCAAAGGTTTCCTTAATTCTTATCTTCATACGTCTAAGATGCGTTTAAGTAATAAAGTTTTTTCTACTTTATTCATTATATCTTTATCCTTATCATTAGAGATAAGTTCAGTAAATGCATTATACACATTGAACATATCAGTATTTTGGTCACGAGGAACAAAATAAGAAGAACTTTCCTTTTCAAATAAAAGTTTGAAAGCACCTTCTACAACACTTGCTGCTATAGATGCTTTAGTAACTCCATTATCATACTCCATAGCCCAGGAACGTCTCATCCACATACCTAAATGTTCATTAAGATTTTGGGCTGTACGGGAGAATTGTGTAGCATGGAGTTTCTGTAGGAATTCTTTTATAGTGTTAGCTTGCTTAATCATTGTATCTAAAGGACGATAGTCGATAGCTTCTTCTGGATTAAGTTCTTTAGCACTAAGAGAGTCTGGACTAAACACACATAGGTTAGTACAAGCTCTATTAAGTCCACCTCTATAGAACTTTACAATTGGTTTACGTACATCAAGCCCATACACCATTCCAATTACATCGTCATGATTATCAACACGATATTCTTGTGGAAGTACTCCTTGAATCCAGACTCTATTATAAGTAATATCTTGAGTATTTATAGTGCCATCTTTAGTAAGAGTAATTTGAGATGGAGTTTCTACTTTAATTTCAAATCTCTCTACTACAGTTTCTAGTCTCTTTATAAAGGGAGATACATAGGCTTCAGTTGGCCAATATTCTTTATTCTTTATCAGGGTTCCTTTACCTGCTAACAGTTGTTCAAGTGTTACTTCCATTTAAAAGAGTTAAATTTTTGTTCTGCTCTTAGCTTAACATAATTATTTATTTTATCTAGACAAAGAGTCCAGAGAGCTTTATCTTTATCTTCCTTAGTTTTAATAAATAAATAAGCATCCTCACTGCGATCTATATTTATTTCTAACTCTCCTGAACTGTTTATACGATGATAAAATTCAAGATTTTTGTAATACCATTGATCTATTCCTTCACATTTAGTTGGAGTTTTTTCACAAACACTTATATTATAATTACCATAAATAAGTATTGATACATTATTTTCAATACATTTATCAAAAAAGTCTATAATGTTTTCTAAAGTAATCATTCTTCGTCTTCTATATAAACGGATTCATCAATAAGAATGGTCTTATCTCTATATAACTTCCAATTCTTTATAACTGTTTCCTTATTAGAACAAGGACTTGGTCCTAGATAAACAGTCGTATTAAAAGAATTTAAATCTCCATTCCAATTAAAGAAATTTCCTGCCATATCAAGAAATTCAAAAAATTTATCTTGAATTAATCTTGTAGTAGAAGTATTGTGTAATATTTTCTCTAATTCTTTTTCTAAATTATCAGGATGGTCATAGCCTTTATGTCCTGGTTCATCATCTTTTCCTTCAATATATTTATCAACTATTGGTTTTTTACAATAATTTTTAAGTGTATCTATAATATCTAGTAATTCCTGATGTGCATCTATATTATATGCCTTTACATAGGAATCTATAATTTCTTTCATAATATCTTTAGGAAGATAATAAAATTCATAAGGACGAGGTCCACAGAATTCTTCGATAGGGAGAATTTCTCCCTTTCTTCTTCTCTCTTCCCATTCTTTATACTTCTTAGAGTAGTCTTTATTTTGCTGCATAAAGTCATCCCAATCAACAGCGGGTTGAACCTTACTATAAAGTTCTTTTAAGCATTCTAAAGATGCTTTCTCAAGTACGTCTCTTCTAGTCATACTAGTTTATAAATTTCTTCGAGAGTTTTATTTAATTCCAAATCCCTTAATAAGGTGGTATGAAAATTAATATTATAACTCTGAATAGTCCTCCTTAAATCAAAGTCATCCCAAGATTTACAAGCAGATTTATCAGATTTAGAGAATAGAGGAGATAAAGTACTTATTAAGTCTTCTATATCTTCTCTAAGTACATATACATAAAATTTCTCTGAATTAAGTACGAATACTTTTACAGATGGTTCATTTTTATATAACCATAAATATCTAAGAGCTTGTAATAATTGTTTTTTGTACTGATTAATTGAATTACATACCTTTCTCTTTACTTCCTGGATTCCATAAAACTTTTCATTTCCATCTATAGAGAAAGTCATATAACCATCAGTCTTTTCTTTAGACTTATAGAATCCTCTCTTTACAGTAAGGACTTGCATATTACTAGCTTTATAAGTCATCATCTTATATACATCCTCTATGACCTCTTCCAATTCAAAGTCATTATGTTCTTCATCATATATTTGGTCTAGTATTTCCAGACCACTAACAGGAATAAATTTATTTTTCATTTATACAGTTTCCACTGTTGGAATAGAAAAAAAAAATGGGAGTTCGAACCGTTAAAGCCCGAACTCCCAACTGAAAACTCATATGTTAGAAGTTACTAGTGCAGATTAAGCCTCCACACCAAATACCATATAGGTACCTACCTTAGAACTCTTTGAAGGAGTATACTCTGCTGTGAAAGCAATTGGCTCTCCATCAAGTACTTGCTTAGTGTACTTACAAGTAATAGGATGTTTAAATCCATTCTTATAAAGTTCTTTAGCCATCTCCTTAGCCACAGCCTTAGTCTCCTGAGTCATACCTACTACCTCGCCAGTTGTTTCATCAACAAGCTCGTATGTAGTAACGTACTTTCTCTTTCCCTTCTCATTCTTAACATCGTTAATCTTATAAGGACGCTCTCTTGTATCAGCTACTGCTGGATCAACAGTTACTGAAAAACCTACACCTGCGGCTGACTTAGCCTTTCTCTGAATGTATTCAAGAGCGAACTCTTTAATCTTAGCATCTGTTACGCCATCAATTTGCTTTTTCTTCCAATTCTTGAAAGCCTGAGTAGCATCACCGATAATCTGGAATGGAGCCTTTGCTAGAGCCTCTTCTTTAGTAGCACCTGTAACTTCTAATTTCTTGAAATTAATAATTTTTGTTTCCATAATTCAAATAGTTTTTAACATTTTTTCGTATTATTCATCTTCATCTAATCAAATATACATTTGCTTATCCTTTCGGACAACTAAATGAATGTTAAATAATCTAAAAGTCTCAAATAATCTGAACTCCGTTTTCTTGAACGGAACTGAAACAAATCTAATAACTTCGTCAATCTAAAACAAACGAATTATCAAAATTTTACAATTTTTAACAGTCCGTTTGAACTTTAAAAAGGCATATAAGTTTCCAATATATCACGACAAGTTTTAACCATATCTTTAGGTGCTATATTAAAAGTTGGAAATTCTTTGCAGCCATATCCAAAACTTTCACACATAACAGCTAATCCCTTTATAAAATCTTCTTCCATACCTAATTTATCACAGATTTTATATACTACTTGATAATAAGTAACATCTGGCTGTTTCTTTTGCATAGAAGTTGTAATATAACATATTAAAGATATAAGTGCAAACTTGTTATTAATATTGATATTTAAATTGCCTAAGCTGAAATATTGAGCAAAAATTGCTTCAAGCTCTTTGTAACTTAGCTTCATAGTAAGCTACTTGTCTTAGTAACCATCCGAACTCCTGCATACCTTTTAGAAGGTCCAGTTTAGTGAGTTCATAGGTTTTTGTGAAATAACCTGGGAAAGTTTCTACTACAAGACAATTGCTTTTTATAGTAGGATTATGGATATCCCAGAACTTAGCAGCAGCATGTCTCAGCAACCATGTATACATACCAAGTTCTCTATAATAATGGAAGAAGTTAAAAGCTCCGGTAGCAAACTCTGTTACATATTTACCTGTAGTTTTAACATCATTCACAGTTATAGTGTTATTTTCATTATCGATTGTAAAGTTATCTAATTTAGACTTTAAATGAAGAATACCATCTACTTTACCTTCTGGTAGATCGACAGTATATTCCATATCCATAAGAATAGTAGTTTCATTCTTAGAAATTGGATCTTCTAAAAGTCCCTTTGGATTTAGCAAGTCTAAGAACTTATTATTTTTATTAAATGCTACAAGAACTTCACTTAATTGTTCTCTCATCTTGGAAGGTAAATAAATAGGAGTAGGACCGTCTTTATGCTTAGCTTCATAATATGCTCTATCAATCCAGTATTGTTCACACTTCTCTTTTAGAGCATTTATTTTGTCCTCATTCATCTTTCCTTTATAATAGTCAATCTCATCAGATGCTTCTATAAAGCAAGTATCTTCAAGAGCAGCTATTGTTTCCCCTATATTATCTCCTTCTGTACCTTCTAAGAAGTTGTCCCATATATAGTCCGCCATAAATCCAGCTTTTGCTGTAGGTCGATCTACATTAGTAAGGACAAAATCATTAGGTTGTAATGTGAGTTCATGTACTGCACTTCCAAAAATAAGTGCATCTGAGTATATTTTATTATTGTTTAGTCCAGCAAAGAATTTAGATGGACTGCCACCTTCGTCAGGATTTATAAGTTTTAAACGAGAATTACTTATATACTTACTATAAGCTTTAGAGAAATAAACTGTGTCTGATATATCCTCTACCTTGATAGTGTCTGTTAGGGGCTTTAAAGTGACTATCTTATAGATATCAATCATAAGAGATTCTTAAAGTTATCAAACATTCCAGTATCTATGAGTAAGTTATATGCATCTACTATTTCCTCTTTATTAAGGGTAAAGATTCTTCCTATAGGTCCCCACTCTTGATTATCAGGCTGGTCTATAAGAAGACATGGAACTCCAGATAAGTTCAATTTTATAAAGTTAGAGATGGAATCGTCAACAAATACATCAACTCTTCCTTTAATCATAGTAGCTTTATTTCCATGTTGATAGTACATCTGATAAATAGGACGATTTGGAAAACCATTCTCTATTAACCATTTACGAGTCCATTGTTTTGGATTTACTCGTTTAGTACAATACAACTCTGGTGTAAAATCTATATATCTAAGTACAGGCAAATTAAGCCAAAAATCTCTATCTTTACTAAGTACACGTTGAACATTTTTCGTTATCTCAGAATCTTTCTTTGGATGTCCAAATCTTTCTAAATAGGGATTCATAAAGTCATCTACAGTTCCATCGAGGTCAAGTCCTATTCTCATTGTGTGATTCTTACAAAGTTAAGTTCAACAGGTTCTGTATAATCCTTTCTGATTTCTTCTATTAGTTTCTCAAGATTCTCATCATAATAATCAGCATTAATTCCACTTTCGAAGCTATCATTAAAGTATGTAATCATTATGTATTGTTCTTTACAATCATCGTGAACAATTATTCCAATTGCTTCACCATTGGATATAACAATTAAGAACCCATCTTCCATACTCACCTTACTAAGTGAAATGGTAGGATTTTCCTCTCTTTTAACTACTTTATATATTTTCATAAAGCTTCTATGTCTTGTATACACTTAGATATGACTATATCATGATTTTTCATAAAATCAATAAAGTCATTCCAATTATAAAATTCTTCATCTAATTCTAGTAAATCTCTAAATCTTTCTATTATTTTTTCTTTAGCTGCATTCATAGACACAGCATTAACAGTCTTTAGATGATTGCCAGCATCATCACAAACAGCGTATATATATGTGGTCATTTTAAAGTTAAAGCTAAAAGCTTTAGGAAATATTCTGTATCTATCATTACTATAGAGCCTTTACTATTTTCTCCTCCTTCAGGAGATTTCTTCCAAAATACAGCAAAAGGTTTGCTTTTATCAGTGCATGCATCTCTAATAGTAAAATAAGATGGAGTATTTTGATATTGTTTACATTGAATATTAATAGGTAACTTTCCTTCAGTATCTATAATATCAATTTTATTATTATCTACTTTTTTAGATTCTCCTCTAGAAGTAACACAGCCAGTAAATCCTATCTCTTTTAACTTATTAATGACTTCACGTTCCCAAGAAGCTCCTTTACTTCTAGATTTTTTTGCTTGATAAGAACGTTTTGTATGTTCATCTAACCATTCGAAACAGATTTTTTCTTTTCCTCCACATCCAGCTTTATTGCATCTGATTTTAATTGCAGCAACTGTAATGCCTGTTTCTTTTGATGCTTCCTCGATGGAAGCAAATTCTTTAGTACTGCCATCTTTAAAAATAGCTTTACACGAAGTGTTCAATTCCTAACTCTTCTTCATTTATATTTAAGAATTAAATCCTTAATAAATTGCCTTGTTCTTTTCTCTCCATATTTCTTTCTAAAATCTGAAATATCTTTAGTTTCATATTTTCTAGGAATCCATAAATATATAAGTTCTGGATGCTCTTTTTTAATCTTACACATATTTGATATTCCAGGTAAATCATTATCATAAAACACTACTATATGTGTAAAACGCTTTTTTAACTCTTCTAACATTTTCTCTGTTAGAAATAAATTCTCACTATTAGGTGCAATAGCTTTAATGCCTAGGCTATATAGACACATCACATCTTTCATAGATTTAGTGATAACTAATAACTTTCCTTCCTTGGGTAACTGATTATATCCCTGTACTTGTTTAGCTTTCCAATTAGTGAGAAATCTATATTGCTTTTTCTTTGGAAAATAAATTCTCCAAAGTTCTACATTATCTTCTTTACCTCCATAGTAGCCAAAAGCTGGACAGCTTTCTGAGGAAGCCATAAAATATGTTCCATTTAAAAAGATATTCTTACAAGAATATACGTGGTACTTTCTAAGAATTTTTTCAGTTATACCAAAACTGGACCACCATTCCATTTCTTTAGGTAGGAAATCTTGAACTTCCACTCTTATTAAAGAGGTTTCAGGTGCCTCAAATTTTGGAATATTTTCACGTATAATTCCTTGATGTTTTTTATAACCTGGAGTCTTAATAAGATTAAAATCGTTGGCTATAGTTTTTAAAGCTTCTCCATAGCGAAGACCATACTTATACATAACTACAGAAATAAAGTTACCATAAAAAGAACCATTAAAGTCCTTAAATATGAGGTCGCCTTGTTTATTTCTATAGAAAGAACAAGTAGGTGTATTATCCCTTCGAAGAGGAGAGCAAAATAAACCCTTTTTAATTGGAATTCCTAAATAAAAAGACATGTAGGTCTCTTCATTATTATAAGAAAGTAGAAAATCCTTAGTGATTTTCGGTTCAATATAAAAGCTGAAATTTTCCATCAAGAACCTAAATATAAGGATTCTTTTTATAAAATGAAAGGCAGAGAGGTTAGAGAACCCCTCCGCCAGATAAAAACATATTACTGATTCAGAAGACCTTCAAAATCATCGATCTCCTCCTGAGGAGCCTCAGTATTAGGAAGATCATCCACAGAAGCCTCTACGGGATTCTCCTTCTTCTCCATATCGGTTGGCTTAGCTTCACGATACTCCTTCTGCTTTCCTTCCTCATAAGGAGAGAAGAATAATTTATCACCGATAAAGTTATCAGCAGTGAATAGTTCTCCCTGTTTATTGACACCTGCGAACTTAGGAAGACAAGGAACAATTCTATTGGTTTTAGAATCGACCTTACCAGCCAGCTTTAGATGAGTGGTCTTACCCTTAGCTCCTTCCAGCAACTTAGAGAATACCTCTACTAATTGCTTAAAGCTTGTAACTTTCGGAGCTAATTCAACCATCTTAGGCATCTTCTCAGGAGCGAGAACAGTCAGCATCTGAGCAATAAAAATACGAAGCTTCTCCATTGGAGATGCAGACTCATATTCATGACCCTCAGCATTCTTGTTCTTGAATCTCTCATTACCTTTTTCACCAGGATTGAAGACTCTCTCCTCATAATAACCATCTTCGTTTTCAAAACGTACGGTTAATGCCTCATAAATCTGACCTTTATTCTCTTCTTTTTTACCCTCAAATGTCTCATACTTAGCTTCTACAAACTTTACTTCATAAATGTCCCAAGGACGAAGACGACGATTACCACCAGCTGTTGCTTGTACTTTATCAATTGGACCAAAAACAAATCCTGCCATAAATTAAACCATTTTAGAAATTGAAATCAAGATCATCTGTATTTATTTCAGTAGCATCTCCTTCCATAATACCTACTAGGTCTTCTGGACGTCCGATTTCCTCTACCTCTTCATCTACAATTTTGACATTTTCATCTTCTTTCTGTTCTGGAATAGGTTTATCTCCTACTAATTCGAAGATTCCTTCTTTATCTGTTTCTTTAAATGAGAATACAGTTCCATACTCCTCAAGCAAGTCATGATTCTTACCTCTATAACTTACTGTATTGGACTTGGTTAATCTATTACCTCCCTGTGTTCCAAAAGCTGTATTACAACCTATAACTGGAACTCTTACCTTATCCCTCTTCTCGAACTTGATGTCTACTCTATCATCAGCTTCGACACCTAATAACTCTACAGCTGCAGTGTTGAGGCTGTATTTGTTATCTTCGAGAATAAGTTCTGGTTCTGGGTTTTCATCTGCTTTGCTCTTCTTAGTAGAGCTGGTCTTCTTTGCTTTAGGAAGATCGCCGTTGACTACCTCCCTATTAATTACTTTCACCTCTCCGGTTTCATCGTCTTGCTCATAAGTAAAGAGCACCTTAAATCGCTGAATCATTCTCCTTCGTTATATTCGGTGATTTTCTTAATAACATAATCTAAGTCATTGTCTATAAGTAAATCTTCAAATAGTCCCATTGGGGATTTAGCTGTACAGGTTCCATCTGAGTTGGTTAGGAACTTATATTTTACTCCGTCAGATTCATCATTAAGTACACGAGTAAAGAACACATAGGTAAATAATCCTTCAAGTGTAATAACACTATCTAACATTTTACCAATTGTCTTGATTTTCCAGTAAGGATTGAGATTATCTCCAGTATTTTCACTATGAGTCATTACTATTACAAATAAATCGTCACGCATGTCCATACCAGTCCTCAAAGCCTCATATGCATGCTTAGCGATATCTGTAAACTTATTATATCCCTTCTCATCAACACGATTCATGTTCTCGAACGCCTGGAGATACTGAAACACGTTGTTATCGTAAGAGTTCTTTATCTCCTACATCAATACATTACTGCATTGGTCAGACTATATCTTTGATTCATTTTATATCCTCACGGACCTTACTCTGAACAGTGCCCCGCTTTCGTGGAAGAACTTATAGCCTCGTCTTTCTCGTTAGGCATCACTTCTAGTCGTTCGGCATTTTCCTCAATTTCTTGAGGGTTTAGCACAGGATTGTCCTTTAAGGAGTTTCCCTGTTTAACGGAGTTTAACGATGACTTTCCACATTTATAAGTCATAGAATCACATTTATTGTTTTTAGATAAGATATTATACATAATAGAATTACATTCATGTTTTAAATACAAGGTATGATCTTTCTTTATATTAAAAGAAAGTCCAAATTTTTCTTCCATAATATCACAGAATTCAGTAAGCTCTTCTATGGTAAAACATTGAGTATTTATAATATAACTATTACCTGTTTTATCATAACTACCATTATCCATAAACATATAGTACAGACTTAATTCTGTAAAATATTTTCTTATGATAAATGGGGGTATTATTTTCTTACCATTTGAATAAAATCTATCTCTTATAGTTTTCAAACATTTCATGTTTCTTCCAGTATATACAAGTTTGTAGCCATATTTATTTAACTTATTATGGTCTACATATCTTCCAGATGAAGCCCTAAAGTTTTTTAATTCTTCGGACAAATAGTTAAAGTATTCTTCCTGTTTTGGTGAATGTACAAAGGTTAAGTTTGGATATTTACATTTTTCATGTACATATCTTATTGTACTATCTCCTAACAGAGTTCCTACTATAATAGCTATTTCTTTTTCATTTGGAATATAATCTTCTCTTTTTGCTTTAGTATGAGCCTTTAAGCCCATTTTCCTTCTTTTACAAGAAAAAGCTGTCTCAGTTACACCAAGTATCTCAGAAATTTCTTTATCTGATAATCCTTGATTATACAGCTCAATAATTTGTGATTCATTATATTTTAAATTCATAAGATTAAATATTTAAGTTACTACTCAAATATATTAATACTTACGAATTTTTGAAAATATATTCAAACTTTTAAATGTTAATTTAAGTTAATCATCAATAATCAGTACTTTAACGTTTGGCATTTTCAAGTTTACTATCTTCATCATCTGCTTTATAGAGTCGATGTTAGAAGAAGTATAGAAATTACCTGTCATCTCCTTTGTTTCCTTATTGACCTTGAAATCAGGATACTTCTTTTTAGCACCCTTAATTCCTGGTCTCTTACCTGTAGTAGATATAATAAATGTTTCTTTCGGATTTAAGTTTCTAATAGATGTGGTCTTACCAGACCCAGATTCACCAACAATAGCGATTAGTTCAGCCATTTACATTGTAAAGTTTAGATTAACTACGTTTTCATCTATTCTTTCATTTTGAGTTATTTCATCTGACAACATATAACTAACGTCCATATAAGGATCATAACAAGTGATCTGATCACCTTTTGGTAACTCCTTAAATAGTCCAGCTTTACCATAGAATGTAGAACCTATTTGAATTTCAGATTCACCATATCTAGATTTAAGTACAGAAATACTTCTAAACTTATCTTCAAGCTGAGAAATATCATATTTCTTATACTTATTAAGCTGTTCTCTATGAGGAGATAATATACCAAGAATAACCTCAGCATCCTGTGATGGATTGCCACTATCTTTGATATCACTAAGTTTTAGGTCAATCATGTCTAGCTTTCTTCTATCAGTAGAAGTACTATCTCTATTTATCTGCATTAGAACAAGTGGACTAACTCCACATATATTTCTAAATGTAAGAAGATACTTACTACATAAATCAATTTCGTTCTTAAGAGTAGAACCTTGTCCTGGACGTACCAATCCAATATGATCCATACAAACGAGAATGATTTTATCGGGATTCTTTGGTTTAAATAGTATTCTTTTATCAGTATTTATAAATTCACCTTCCTTTTCAAGCTCAGCATGTAAATTAGCATAAAGAACTTGTGCATTTAATGCTCTATCATAGACAGTAATTTTCTGTTCTATTTTAGTAAGCCAAGGTTGACATTCTAGTACTATTTTATAAAGGTCATCATCTAGAATATAGTTCTTTTTACGGGACATTAACTCCTTAGGAGATACCTCTATATGATATTCATCCCATATATGCATACATAGGAGTTTTAAGAATAACATATCAGCAGACATCTCCAATGAATAATAAATTACTCGAAAGTTGTCGTCGTCTAGATGTTGTACTAATGGTTTATAGATAAAAGAATAAAGAGCAAAAGTAGTCTTACCACTACCAGTACCTCCGAATAGAAGATAATAAGTAGAGTGAGTAAGTCCATCTATTATACTCTCTAGTTTAGGCATACCAATCGATATACCTTGGTTATGTCCTTCACGACCTCGTTTAATAAGCTCCAATACTGATTCAGTAATCATATAGAGCGCATAGAGTTATAGTTAATATCAGAAAGTTCTCCATTCTTTAAAGCCTCTATCTCTTCCCACTTCCTATCTATAAGGAACGTAGCAAGAGAGAAGTTTATAAATGTAGTATTATTTTGTGCCCAATCCAGTAGTTCAAGAATATGTTTATGAGTTTCATTATTCCAACGTATCTGTTTACCATAATAACGAAAGGCATCTTCAAGTGTATTAAACTTCTTAGATACTCCTCTTATAGAAACAGTTGCTCCTTGAATTGTTGCAAACATTGGATATGCCTCATAAAGTTCTTGTCCCATATCAAAGGCACTTCTATACAAAGCATTTTCAAAGTTCTTATTAAAAGGAATAGCTGCAGGGTCAAATCTTTCTCCTTTAGCTGGAATCTTATAAGACTTAAGAATTACTCCTTTATTCTGTAAAGATTCCAAGTTCCCTCTAAAACCGGATTTATTATCTCCAATTTGAAAAAACTTAAATAGATAATTCTCTGGATAACCTTCTTTTGTAATAAAGATTAATCTAACTATAAAAAGTTCATCAGGAGTTAGCTGATACTTCTCTAGCATTGCTATCTCCTCATCAATATTTAAATTATACTTGTTCAAAACAGTTAGGGATTAAAATTATTTCAGTCTAATCTCTTACTGTAAAAGAGGGATTACTCTTCCGAGTCGGGATTCTTTACATATGGTTCCATAAAGAGCTTAGAAAGCTCAATATATCTATTCAATAACTTCTCCATATCGTATGTTCTATTATATAAATCTGTAAATTTCTTATCCTGATACGTAGATACTATCTGCTCAAGTATGAGCAATTCAACCATTTCTGAACCTTTCATAATTCTTAAGGAAAGTTATTAAATCTTGTTCTGCATCTGCTGCGTTCCTAAAATATCTATTACTAGTATGTAATAAGGATCCTTTAATTGTTATCCAAACCCATCCATCATCTTCATATTCTATTCTACAGGTATTAAAATCTGAATACAAATTTTGCTGCTGGTTTGACATATTCTCCAGGATCTTCTCCTCTTAACACTTTTTCAAGACCTTCTTCGTCGATGACTTTAAAATTCCCATCGGGATGGGCAGTACTGAACCATTTGGTCTCAACAGTGTTGTTAATAATAAGATTAAATATTTCCGCCTGCTTGCCTGGTTCATAACGAATTACTCTTCCTACTCGTTGAACTGCCTTTAATTTTGCAGAATCTAATCCTAAGATGATAGCTACAGACAATCCACCAACATCAAGACCTTCATTTATCTTTTCACAAGAATTAAGAACCCCTACTTTTTTGTTCTTGAAATCTTCAAGTATAGTAGCACTTCTTTTCTTAGAGGTCTTTCCTGTATAAACTTCTCCATATCCAATTTGTTCGGCAACATCTACTTTCTTAGAGAAAGTTACTATTTTTTTATCCTTACGTGCTTCTATAATTTTACGAGCTAGTTCAATCTTTTTAGGATGTTCATTTATAAACTTCTTTCTGGACTGAATTACTCTCATAAAACCCATAGCATGATAAGTAATATTAGATAGCATTTGTTTTCGAACCGATGATGAGGCTTCTTGTGGACACATTCTATCTCTTAGGGCTTGTCTCTTTTTCCAACCATCCTTACCAACCATTTCCATAGCGAGATTAAAGTCATAGTTAAAGAATTCAAAGTGTTCAGTGAATTCTCTATTCATTTCTTCATATTGTGCTATATCATCAACATTAATAAGAACTTCATACTCTATATATGGAGATACCCATCCATTTAATAAGGAATCTTCTAGAGTAATTTTATCTATAACAGGAGCATATTTCTGTAGTAATATCTCCTTTCCGTCTAATCTTTCAAATGTAGCAGTAAGTCCAAGTATATACTTATAACCTACTTGCTTAAATACTAATGAAAATACATCTGAAGCATATCTATGTACTTCATCTAATATAATCATATGGTACTGTCTTTGCTGTTTAACAGCAGTATTAATTACCATTACATCACAATTAAGTCCAAGCCCTCTTTCATCGAGTTGCTTTTTCCATTGTTTCTGCAGGGTATCAGTTGGAACAACAACTAATATCCTAAAATTAGGATAATGTTTAACTATAGTCTCAGCGCAGTTAAGTCCTATGCGGGTCTTACCAAAGCCGGTCGCGCCAACTATTGTTCCAACACATTTATTCTTAATCCATTTTCTTCTACATTCTTCTTGTCTTGCCGTCCTATCAACAGCTTTAAATAATTCCAGCTGCTCTGCCATTTTCGACTATCCCACATATCATGTAGGTAAGAGTTTCCAATGGCAAAGGGAAGAGGCTAAGCCTCTCCCCATACTTTACCATTATGTGTTTAAGCATTCAAATCAAAACCCTTGAGTTCTGCAACCTTCAGGATTTGACTCTTACGCTCTTCCCACTGCTTAATGTGTTGTTCAACTTCCTCCTCGAAGAAGAATAGAACACGATCGCGAAGTGTTACGAGCTGATCAGTGGTCAAATCAGAATACTTGCGACTCTTACTCTTTAGATTCAACATAGCACGAAGCTCTGTATAATTCAAACCCTTTGGGTTTATATAAAGACGAATAACAGGCTTCAATCCGTGACGTTCACGAATAACTTCCAATCTATCTCTCGTCTTACCATTAGCATCTTTCTCTGTCAAATCCTTCATTTCTGCAGGAGTAAACCAGAGTCCAAGCTTAGTGATGAAGTTAAGTGAGAGATGTTTCTTGTTAAAATCTCCAAGAGTTCCAAGACAAGCATCTTGAGCTAGAGCAATTGTTACGTCACGGAACTCTGTAGGAACTCCATTTGTAATCTGCTCAATGGGATACTGATCGAGCTTATCCTTCTCGAATGTTTCACGGTTATTAGTCAGTATGGTTCTGATATCCTGTTGATATAGATAACGAGGATATTCCTTTCGAGGACTAGGAGTATCCTTCTTATATTTGTTCTCTAACCAACGAACATAAAGTTCTGCATTACACTTATCTCTCTGCTCTTTAATAATAGAAAGAAGAGTATATCTGCCAGGATTATCTTTATCCTTACTATACAGCATAGAATTACAGTGCATAAGGAACTTCTTCAGTTGCTCTTCAGTAGCATCTTTCAATGCCACCTCTTCCTGCACCATTTTACCATTAACTTCTTTCTTTGGACCCTTCCAAACGAAAGTATTAATATCATTACTCTTTGCGATTTGTGCTGCTGTTAATTTATCACCTAAAATTCCCATTAATTATAATTGTATTACTTTGTAAATAATCATAATCTAGATATCTTCTACATAATAAAATCTGTAGTAATCTCATCAGGTTTAGTTATGAATTTCATAAATTGAGACATTGTATAACGATAAAACTGTAAGTTTTTACCATCAAACCATTGACTTTTGCCTGCTTCATGATCGTCATAAGTTAGAAATCCTTTTTCCCCTACATTAATAGCTCTATGATCCCAATTAGGACACCTTGTAACCATTTTATACTTAGTATCCCATTTATGTTCTTCAAGATTTTCAAAGACATAAGTGGTATAACCTAGACCTTCATCTAGTTTAGCTCTTAATACAGAGAAAATAGTAGTCATTCTAAATACTGCTTACAACCATACTTGGCGAAATCACTTTTACAAATCTCAATTCCTTCAAAACAAGGAAACCTCTTACATTGTTGACAAGATCTATCAATATACTTGTATTTTACTCCTTCAGAATCTTTATTAATCCTCAAGCACTTCATTTTAGAAAGATAATAGCTAAGACAGCTAAAGTTATCGATCCAAATGTTCCAAGTTGATAAATTTTGCGCTTTTTAGTCTCTTTCTTTAGTTCTTCATTAAGGAGAGATACCTTACTAAGATAATAAGTTTTATTGACTTCTAAAAGCTCCGAGTTCAAAGAATCATTTAACTCACAATTTCTTATGAGTTCCTTATATTGCCGAGTTTGACTTTCTAATAGGTCAACTTTTTTTAACAGCATATTATGCTCAGCAAAGATAAGGTTAGTATGCTTTAATTGGCTCGAAGTTAATAGTATCAATGAATCGTTTACTATCTTTGGATAGATAGTTTGAGAAAAAGACACAGTCGGAATCAACAGACTGAGCAACAATGCGATCGTGAATTTGGATATACTTTTCATAAACATGTTCAATTTCAACTTGGGTTGTATCTATTACTATTCTTATACTATCATTTGCTCTTTTTATAGAGTCAATTTTAGTAGAAAGGGAGTCAACCTTTCTAAGAAGTATCTCCTCTGGAGTCACTATCTTAGGTGTAAAGCTGACTACCCAATAACAAAGACATCCTATTAGAATAAGTGTTAATACTACGTATACCCAGAAAGACTTGCTCATTCAGACTTTATTAATGCTGCTGTAATCACTTGGTCAGTTTCTTTAGCAGTTAAAGCAGCTAATTTACCAGCTAGATCAAGAAGAGGTTCAGGTAACTTCTCTAAGAATTTTGCTTTCTCAAGTTCAGATTCATAGCGAAGTTTCATTTTATTATAACCCTTAATAACAGACTCTGGATCATCTATTACATGCTGAACTTCCTTATCCAGCAATGCATTAACCAAAGGTTCACTAATAAGACCAGAACGAGTAGCAAATAAAGCTGCAGATTTCTGAATCTTATAAGGATTAAATCCCTTAGCCTTAGCAAGAGCAATCATTTTACCCTTCTCTTCATCCCAATTGTCCTCAGGATTACAAACTGATATACCTATAAAGACGGCACGAGGAAATTCCATACTGTCAACGATATAAGCATCAGTATCTCTTACACTAAGTTCTACTTTATGCTCTTCAGTCTGGAAATTACTAGTGCTAAGGGCACATACAATAAATGGGTGTTCAACACCCCGGAAATCAACGATGTTTCCTTTTCGGAACATTACTACGTCTTTTTTCATTTTTCTTCTTTTTTGGATCGTAATTAGGTAAATTATTATCTAAAATATATTGTAATGGAGCACCTAACCAAGAAACTGTCATTTCTAATAGATACCCCGGAGTTTTTAAAGCTTTGTACCCTAATGTCTTCAAGGGCTTATAAGCTTTAAAAAACTTTGAATTAATCAACTCCGCTCTTCCTTTTGCAGGACTTGCTTGTTTACTATTATATAGTTTATAAGTAGTTACTTCATAAAGAAAGAACGGAGCTGGAGTAATTCTACTTCCGTCTGATGTTAGGTAACTCGTTAGGGAAGTAGGTTTTGCCGTTCCACTCATAAGATATTACCAAAGTTTGACGTGCTTTATCCTTCCATACATAGTATTTAGCTAGTATATTAGGAATATCCGACTCACAAACATTTTTATGAGCAAAATAAGTTTTTTTCTGCTCATTTCCACGTTTGTCTATAAATTTAAATTTATTGCTAGGTCGAATTCTAACAATTAATTTAGAGAAGAAAGAAGAACGTGGCTCTGTATAAGGCCATTGTCTAGGAAGGATATTGGTGCATCTAGACTTTAGTGTCTTAAGAAGCTCCTTTTCCTTCTTAGTTTTCTCCCACACACTAGGATCTCTTCCTTCATAATATGGAGGTTGAATTCCTAGATAGATCATAAGTTCACGATCGTGAACATCCACCCACTCTTCCTTAGCTTTTTCAGCTAGAAGAGAATCGTTCTGTAAGTTGTTCATTTGTAAATAAATTTATAGCTAGTTACTCATTAGAAAGTTGTTCACTCTCTGGATTAAGAGCAGCATCCAATTCAGGGTCCATTTCAAAAACGATTTTGGGTGCTACTTTGACTGTCTTATTAATACTCTGACAGATTACGCATTTGTATTCGCCAGTTTCCTCATTGAGGTAATGATGTGTTATTCGACCACATCTAGGGCACTGAATATCAATCAGTTTCTGAGGTTTTACAGATTTCTTTTTCATAAATTTTGAAAACTGTGTCTACTAAGTTTTTAATTTCATCGTTTAATCTAGAATTATAACATTCATTCCAATTTCCTTCATCATAAATCCAGCGAATATCTTTAGAATCAACATCATGAACAAGTATAAAAGGATCTCCTTTACTCTTATTAAGAATACCAAGACCTCTTGCTTTAAGAGTATAATGGGAAGCAGTCTCGTCTCCTGTAGGAAAACGTGTCCATCTTTCCACTATATTGTTATATGCCTCTTCTGAATCTCCTTCGCCATCATATATAACAAGAGAGTAGGGAATATTTAATCTTTCTAAGTTATAAGCTAAGCAGTATGTAAGCCAACAACAACCACCCCAATTAATGTTATAGTTCTTGTCTAAGAAAGTAAAGAGCCTATTCAGCTCTATCTTCAATTTTTTGGTCTTCCAAGATTGCCTCATCAATATAACTCTTAATTTCTTTTATTTCAGCTATATACTCTTTTAAATATTGCTTCATTGAAACAACATCTTCAAGATGTTTATTAGAAAGCCGAAAATTTACTATAGATTTAAGACAATGTCCTAACGTCATGCCATAGCCAACGTTTGTAAACTCTTGTCTAGATTCTCCACCTTTAGGTTTTATAGTCTTTAAGACTTCTAAATCCCAGAAAGGTGAACTCTGACTAATTTGAGTCATTCGAAAGTCTTTCTCTTCAATTACCATAGACAGAATAGTTTTCTGCTTCAAATACAAGATTTAACTCATTGTCTTCATCTGGATTAAAGGTAAGTTTAAATCCTCCTGTAGCACAAAAACAGTATTCTCCCTTTAGGACTCTATTTTCAATGCTATCATAAAGACTTTTAACTAACTTTATCATGTCATCTTTTTTTGGATAGCCGCCAATGTCAACCCATGTCCATTCTAAGACTTCCATGACATTCTCTACCTTCCAAAACTCAAACTCATCTATAAGTTCTTGTAATTTTTGCCGATAAAACTTTTTCTTATCTAGTTCTTTGAGTAATCTCTTTTCTGGTACTGCCCATTGATTATTTACAACCAGAAATGATTCTTTATAGAACCAATCCTTATTCTTGTAAACTTCAATTTCGGAAGAATCTAAAATTCGATAACTATCGTCTGACATTATTTAATCAGATTTTCAATCCATTTTAATGTACTTATCTCTCCTGACTTAATTCCTTTATAAAGACAATATACAGACAGAGCCAACATAACAAGTGCTGATTCCCAATTACATAAAGTCAATGCTGCTATAGTATAGAAGCACCAATTAGGTAATTTATCTCCATCAAATTTTGTATGGAAAGCTACATAAAGTAGCAAAGCAGTAACGATAATACTTATTAGCATTCCTAACATTTAAATATACTAAATTTCTTTATTCATAAAATCTAAAAATCTTTTTAACCAACCTGTTTTCTTAAATCTCATATCTGGATTATAACCGTTTACTTCCAATGTCACACCAATTATAAAGAATATAACTCCAATTATATTTATAATTGGTAAAAGTAGGCATATCCAAATTACAATCCATTGCCATAAATGAAAGCTTAGATTTTTCCAGTTTTCACGATAGCTACTCCTATATTCTAAATTTCTATAAAGACTAAAGAATATAAAGGTACTTATTAAAAATAGAACTATATTCACTTAGAAGGTAAGTTTAAGAGTAATTTAGAATCACCTCCAGCCATAGTCTGAGGCAAAGTACCATCCCATTTCTCAATCCACATTTGCTGTAGAATAGCAGGAGTTAAAGCTTGAGTCCTAAGTTCATTAGCTTGCTTTTCTGCTTCAGCTGCAACAATCTTTTTACGTGCTTCAGCCTCAGCAATCTTTAACTCGTTTTCTACTCTTTGAGCTTCCTGTACCAATATCTTCAAGATGAGACGCAACTCTCATCCCCGTCATTTAAGACCGCTGCATCTTTATTTATACATGCAGATGAGACTATATCTTGATCCATTTCTGGATCCTCCCCATTTCCAGTACCATTAGCTTGTACTGTACTCTCTTTCGAGATAGTCGTTGAACTTAAACTTAAATGCTCTACTATTTTTAGAATATGTTTATAAAATTCATTTTGTGCTAAAGTATGTTTCATATAGTTACATACTGGACAGCAAGGTACACAATTATGTAAATCATAATTACCATTAGGATCTATTCTGTCTATACCATTATAATAAAAAGTGGGTTCTTGAGTATTACCCCTCTTTTTTAATTGATCCATAGTTGCAGGTCTTGGAGCTTCCCCGCAATAATAACATGGTTTTTTAATTATACTTATAAATTCATCATAAGATAAGTTAAATTCATGTTTTCTTTCTTTAGCTCCTTTTTGTGCATTTCTAAATAAATAATTACGAAATCCAAGTTGGTGACGATCTTCTTCTACCATTTTATCAAGCTCTGCTTGTTTTTCTTCAAGAGTAGGAAACTTTATAAGATATGAAGCTCTTTCTAGTTTCTCTTGTCCTGTTGGTAAATGTAAACATCTCCACCTTGTCTCTACACACTTGCTAGTTTGAATTTTTATTTCTTCAATAGTTTTAAAATTACCATAAACCTATCCAGGTTTGATAAAATACTTTTGAGCATTTTTTGTCTTTAGCTGCTGATTTTCCATAATAATTAAAATTTAAATTTTTATTAATTTCATTATCTATAGCTATTATTTATTTTCTATATATGAAAATAAAAATAATTGTTGAGAATGAAAATAAAAATATAAAATTAATTTTACATGGAGGTTCCAGCAATTAGAGGAGTTATCCCTATATATTACTACATAGGGGGCCCTACATATTAAGCCTTGGTCTTGGCATTAATTGCTTCGACAATCGATTCAGGATATTTCAGACCAGAAGTAAAGTTGTCGAGAACAAAGCCCTCTTTAGCAAGATTGAATTTCAAACGCTTTTCAATAGCATTTTCAATCATTTCTCTGTTAGAGACAATTTCATCCGTTGTGAACTTATTAATTTCAATACGACAAGCGTCTTTAATATATTTGAGCACAGGTCCATTTATTACATCTTGTAAATCCTTTCTGTACTTTTTAAATACTTGGGGAGCTTTACCATCAGCAACCTTAATATTTACATTAGGATCAATGGTAAAGAGAGGGCCATCCTTGGCATTGATGGTAAAAGGTTCGTAATCAATGGTTTGGACGTAAGTTGGATACTCAAAAATTTGCTTGGTCCAGGGATTGTAAACTACCCAGCCAGTTACCAAGTTAACTTCGCCAACACCTCGATCATCTCCATACAGAGATACTTCAATGCCTTCACAACCTGCGTCCACACGCTCAAGACCACAACTTGTCATACCTACTAATGCAAGCATAACAACAAACAAAATTCCTAAAAGTTTTTTCATTTTTTCCAAAATTTAAAATTAGTAAATGCTTTTGTTTTAACTGAAATAAAAATTATAAATAATACTAGGAATGCTCCAGCAATATTGGCTACAGTATTAGCCAAATTTAGCCAACTAAAGGCTAAGTCTGATCCAAGAATGACTAAGATAATCCATACAAGGATACAAAACGATTTTGTCCAATTCATTTTCGATAATAACATTTACAATTAGGATCGTGAGTAATACCACCAAATCCTTTACGAGAACTAGCTCTAAACCAAAGATATCTATGCCCTTTATAAGTAAGAGGTTTTACTTCTAAGTAATTACTACTTTCTACAGCTTCTTCCTTACAAGTATTTGTAGCGTCTCTAGAACTACAAGCCATCATAAAAATAGCTGATACTAAAATAATTATTTTAACAATTTTCATGACTAATTAATATTGTTAGTCTGGATAAAATTTGTTGTTGCATAATATAATAATAAGATTTCTCTGAAAAAAGTTCTATAAGAGTTTCAGAAGCATTAAGAGGTTGTGCTATTTTTGTATAGTGACAGCACTCCCAATCAATAAGCATTTCATCCCAATCTACTTTGTCCCAACCATGAATTTCTCCATACTCAGGATGGTGTCTCCTGTGCGTACGATGCCATTTCTGTACCTTATTATAAGGTAAAAATAAACGCATCCAAGGTTTCTCCCAATCATGGAAAAGGTATTTAAACCTCCATACTCCAAGATTAAGAGCAGTCATCTGAAAAGCACACCAATGTGCAAACCAATACTTAAATGTACTTCTATCATCCTTACTAAATCCAGGAGTAATAGTACTATGCCTTCGGTCTACCATTATTTATTTTTTGAGCCAGGTTTCTTATGTAAGTGTCCACTTTCTTTGTTCTTACCTCCTCTAGCTTCCCAAGCCTTAATACGTGCTTCCAAATTCTTTAGTCTCTTTTTATACTTCATAATTAAATAATTTTAGGATTCATGTAAATCTAAATACTTTTTAAGTAAATCTATTATCTCTGCAAAGACCATGCCTGCTCCATCTTTGTAAGCTTGTTCTATAGCACCTTTAACTAAAGATACATGTGATGGAAAATTTTCTTTAGCATAAATATGTGCTTCTTCATCTAGGTTATTGGATAGCCTCATAGCCATCTCTGGAAATAAACTTAATTGTTTATTCATAAGTTGTTAAAATAATACCATCGATTATCAACTCTACTAGTCCTACTACAATAGCTAGAATAAGTCCATGAATAACTTACCTACCACGCATAATCACGTCCTACTTTCATACCTTACTCTCCTTTCATATATTTTTCAAAGTCCTCAACTAATTCTTTTACATCTAATCCTTCGTAAGTCACACAAGCTCCTACACCCCCAGTTTTCACATAAGATTCGGATTCTTTATTCAACCATTCACAAGCCTTCTCAATGAAGGCATCAGTAGAATCCACCTCTTTCACTTCAAGGGTATTTAGAATCACTAATATTTTACCAAGTTCAGATGCTCTTGCCTCAGTACAAGCATCATAATGTCTTAGAATACTACTTGAATATTCATCAAAACGTTTCTCTATCTTCGCTACTAAAGCGTCTTTGTCTATCGGTTTCATATTACTCTCTCTTCATATAGTTTACAAAATTTTTAATTGCTATTGAAAAGTTTATGTGAACTGCGCCTGCAGCTAAAACGGAAACATCCTTAATAAATTGGCTTTCCAAATATTTCTCTGCTTTCTCAATAAAGGCATCAGTGCGAGTGTACTCGATGTCGTTCTCGTCACTTCTATTAGACAACCATCTATCGTCAGGTGTTTCTGTGATAGGATTTTTAAAAAGATAAATCTTCTCTGGTGCGTTTGCTTTCATAATTCAATAGTTTTTTCAATTCCACAAAGTCTTAAAGCGTGCTGGAGTTGATGCACAAAACGGATTTCAATAATATTAGATATTGTCCATAATCCACCTAACCCGTTTTCATCTGGCCAATTTGTCATTTTAAGTTTAAATGGATGATCATAACTTAGTGAAGAATAATTTTTATGAAAGTACTCAAATCCATTCTTTTCAAGTATCTCTGGAGTGAGAGAAATAGGTTCTATTTCGTCATATCTTATAGGAAATGCTGCTTCTGTATAAACACTATTTGCATCTATATTAGTTACTGTTGTGTTATGTTGGGTTATTTTAATCCTAACCCAATCACCAACCATAAGGTCTTTGCAACTTAATTCGTTTGCTTTCATATCTTCATCCATTTAATGATATTTTCTTGTTCAATCCAATTTTCAAAATAAACTTTATAATTCTTGACAATAGACACAAGAAATTTTCCATTCTCGTAAATAGCTTGGAAAACATATCCCATGTCTGTCATAATTATAAGGCCATTTGCTCTATCTGGTTTAATAGTAGTAGAGTACCATTTTCTTGTTTTCATAACTTTATTCTTTTAGTTCCTTTAATTCAGTCAGCTACCTTTCAAGTTGCTTATGTTCTAAAGCGCAAGCATTATTACCGCAAGACTTTTCCTTACAATGTTCAATAGCTTCATCAAGAGACATCGTTGCAGGCTTCTGCTTAATAATACTTTTATTGTTTAGTTTGGGTATCGGCATCCAACAAATTATTTCAGAGGCTTTATGCCAACCCTCAATAGAGTCGTACCTTGCTATGTCATAAACATCATTGTATCTTCCATCTGTTACAACAAGATATATACCATCTCTATTTGGAAGTCTATCAGAACATTTAATCCAACAAAGTGGTGACTTTTGTATGGTTTTCAAAAAATAAGAAACATTACTTGCTTCTTTTATCTTAATTTCATTTTTCTCTTGTTCTGCTTTTGCCCAATAATCTTTCACAATACCTTCAAGACATTGAAGCATTTTTTCTTCTTCACTACTCCAAGATAATAAAGGATTTATATCAGCAGGCTTCTGCTCATAAAGACTCTTTACGGCACTAATGGCACACTTATGCTCCAAGATGCCGTCATCAGTCTGATAGCCATCAACTTTACCAAGAGTCTTTTCAAGGATTCTTTGTGCATGGTAAAGGCTGTCAATCCCATAATCTTCTCCATTATATTCTTCATCCTCGATTTTCTTCAACTCTCTCTTCTCAGCATCCCACTCATATCCAACTTCTTTCATCTTTTGGAATAGGAGGTCACGCTGTTCTTTGGTTGCTGGAGTAAAATTAAAAATACAGTCAAATTGAGTATCATAATTAGAAGAGAAACCGAAGTGCTTAGAATGGATGTTGTATGAGCAATGAGCAACAATGTTGTCTTTTTTAAACAAAATTATATATCGTCCATTATCCCATGTAAGCACATCACCATCCTTTGCATCTTGGATAGTCCAAAGATGATACCACTTTTCAACATACTTGATAGAAAGTGATACTTCTGACATGTCCTTTCTATTTATAACATAGAGTCCACTTCCTACAGCCACAATTTGAGTACTAAATTCTCCATTAGTAATCCAATCACCTTCATGAAACTTTGGTTCAACCTTATCAGCAGGCTTCTGCTCAACCACGTTGATATGCTTTTTTAACCAGTTATCTATTTGGTATTGAGTGATACCAAATTTAAGGATACCTTCACGCAATGCTTCGTCAGATATGGTAGTTTTCTGCTCGCCTTGCTTTTCAAGTTCTTTAACGTATGGTATAATCTTCTTTGACACCTCATCCCTTTCAGAATAAGGAATGTTTGGTTCATTGATAAAATGACAGATAACCTTATTTAGTAAATCACTTAACTCTTTGTCAACAACAACTTCTCCTTGCTTTTCAAGCCAAGCAATACATTCCTTTGTATTAAAAGGGCCAATAGCTATTGATGGATATTTTTCAAAATAACAAATCAGTTCTTTCCTTATCTTCTCATCCTCGCTCTCTTTGAGTTCGGGAAATTTACTAATTACCCAATCTGTAAGACTTGGGTGTTTTTTTATAAGATAACGAGCAATATTTAATGTTTCTTCATGTATATTCATATTCCTTATTATAATAAGTTTAATTTAATATTCTTTGCCTCTAAAATAATCTACTGATACCATAATCACAACAAATTAAATTTGTGTATGGTTAATAATTAGGGTCAAAACAACTTCTCATATCATTTTCATAATCAGCAGAATACCCATCAATATCATCGTAATCATCACTATATGTCCTTTCTCTAATTTCCATTCTATCAAAGTATGATGGTTTTGGTTTAATGGCTGAAACACAAGCATTGTGTTGTTCTTGCGTTAAGGAAAAATAAGAAACATTTTGTTCTGCCCACAACACATATTTTGGATTTACTTTGATAATTGTATCAATATCTTCCCCTTTATACATTCCAAAAGTAAACTTACCCATAATCACAACATTTTAAATTCATGTAACTTCAAAATCATTTGTACACAACAATCAACAAGATTTTCTTTTTCTCCAGTATTAATCATGTCGTGCCAAGAACCACTTGAACCTCTATTATTGCCATAGGCGATTTGGTAAAGTGTAGTATTATCACCTCCATCGTATTTGCGTATATCAATTTGATAGTGGCATTCAAACCTATTATCAGTAATAATCTCATTAGGTAATATAGCAAGCAATGCTGCAAAACTCCAACAAGGAATATAGTCATCATTATATGGCGTATGCATCAATGGTGTATATATTGTTTTTGTTATATACCCATCTAAATCTTCTCCTACTTCATAACACATATCAGCACTTTCAATTGGAAGTATCTCAGCCAACTTATTTGACTGTTCTAAGTCTGTGTATGATTTAATTGTCATAGTATTTGATTTTATTTAATCATCATATTGAACACATTTCTTTGCATACCAATCGTAATGCCTACATTTATTATTATCACATTGACGACAAATAAATTTATTTCTTTTTATATTTG
>Ga0247608_10000071_pt1 | contig 193947 bp, 160 predicted proteins | sample 176DNAGHGlowgp2_FD_193490 | JGI IMG/M metagenome (GOLD analysis project Ga0247608, IMG submission 193490) | Sheep rumen microbial communities from Palmerston North, Manawatu-Wanganui, New Zealand - 1766 DNA GHGlow gp2 | ecosystem: Host-associated > Mammals > Digestive system > Stomach > Rumen... | reverse complement strand
CGGCAGCAGGAGTCTCGCCGTTATTGTTATCAGCAGCAGGTGTTTCGCCGTTGTTATCGCTGTTTGTGTCAGCCGCAGGCGTTGCGCTATTGTTTGTATCGTCGCCGAACTCATCCATAAAGTTCTTCGTCGTCGGCTGGTTTGCTACCTGATCCGAATCTCCGGAACCGCTGTTGCCGGCATTCTGTCTGCTGAAAGCAATATATGCAACCGAGAACACAAGCGCAAGAGCAACAAAAACTGCAATTGCTTTAAAGAATGTGTCGGCAAAAAGCTTTCTTTTCTTTAATTTCTTTTCGAGTTTTTCAGCCTTTTCTTCGGGTGTAAGAGCCCTTTTTTCTTTAGCCATAAAACTTCCCCTTTCTAACCCGAGAGGGTTTTTATGCCATTACACCATGACATAGAATGATACATTAACAATTTACAATAAAATTTGCTTCTTGTCAATTGAAATTTTTAGTTATTTTATTTTATTTTGCAATTTTTACAAAAAAACCTTCAATTTTTGATTAATCATGGCTATAGGAAGCCCCATTACATTAAAATAATCTCCCCTGATTCCTTTGACAAAGACACAGCCCTTACCCTGTATTCCGTAGGCGCCGGCTTTGTCCATCGGTTCCCCTGTTGCAATGTATTCGAGTATTTCGTCTTCGCCGAGCTCATAAAACTCAACCTCGGTGCAATCCGAAAAAGAGATTTCTTTTTCATTATATAATATACACACGCCGGTAAAAACCTTATGACTTTTCCCCGAAAGCGACGAAAGCATCTTTTTCGCCTGAGCACAGTCTGACGGTTTGCCGAGTATTTTCCCGTCAAGAACAACAACAGTGTCGGCGGCAATCAGAAGCTCGTTTGCGCCTTTTTCAACCGAGTGGGCTTTCAGCCGGGCGAGATACTCTACGGCTTTGTCCGGAGAAAGTCCGTCGGGCAAGGTTTCGTCAGCCGAAGAAACTCTAACCGAAACTTCAAATCCGGCATTTTCGAGAATTTCCTTTCTTCTCGGAGAAGCCGAGGCTAATACAACCTTCATTTTCTGTTCCTCACGATATTGGCGATTTTCAGAATTGCCGTCTGCGTTTTACTGTCAAATATTTCGTTGTTCATAACCATTTCTTCAGCCCTTTCAAGCGGGATTTTTTCAATTAAAAGAAACTCGTCTTCATCAAGAGCCTGTTCGCCGCTGTGAAGATTTTCGGCAAGGTATATGCTTATGATTTCGCTCGTATATCCGGGCGAGGGATATAATTTGCCCAGGAAAGTGTACTTGTCCGCAGTACATCCCGTTTCTTCCTTCAGTTCTCTTTTGCCCGATTCCAGCGGGTCTTCACCCTTTTCGAGCTTGCCTGCCGGAAGCTCCAGAACAGTTTCGCCGTAAGCGTAACGGTACTGTCTTACAAAAATCAGCTCGTTATTTTCCGTCAGAGGAGCAACGCACACGCCTCCGCGGTGTCTGACAATTTCCCTCTTGCCCTTTTCGCCGTTGGGCAAAAGCACATCGTCATGGCAAAGCGTAAGAACCTTGCCCTCGAATATTACATTACTGCTTATCGTCTTTTCGGTTAAATCCATAATATGTTCCTTTAACATTTTTCTGTAGGGGCGATGACCTCAGCGCCCCGCAGAGTACATCAATAATAACGGGCTGCCGGGGTTACGGCTTCGCCATTACCCTTTTGTCTCTTCTTTTTTAAGAAATCATAGGGACGGATAAATCCGTCCCTACTTAGATTTATTTCTTAACTGATTCAATTACGCCTTCCGCAAGACCTGCAAGACCCTGTAACTCGGACGGAATAATAATCTTTGTCGCCTGACCGTCTGCAGCCTTTGCGAATGCCTCAAGGCTCTTGAGTTTGAGAACGGCTTCGTTTGCGTTTGCTTCGTTAAGAAGCTTGATAGCCTCGGCATTTGCGGACTGAACCTTTGCAATGGCTTCAGCCTCACCTTCCGCTTCGCGGATTTTAGCTTCCTTGACAGCCTCAGCCTTGAGAATTGCAGACTGCTTGTCAGCCTGAGCCTCAAGGATTTTCGATTCCTTGTGACCTTCCGCAACAAGGATTTTTGACTGTTTCTCGCCTTCTGCGCGAAGAATTGCCTCACGGCGTTCACGCTCTGCCTTCATTTGTTTTTCCATCGCATCCTGAATCTCACGCGGAGGAATGATGTTTTTAAGCTCAACGCGGTTGACTTTTATTCCCCACGGGTCAGTAGCTTCGTCAAGAATAACGCGGATTTTAGCGTTGATTGTATCTCTTGAAGTAAGAGTCGAGTCAAGCTCAAGCTCGCCGATAATATTACGAAGCGTTGTAGCGGAAAGATTTTCAATAGCCGAAATCGGTCTTTCAACACCGTATGTGTAAAGCTTCGGGTCGGTTATCTGATAGAAAACAACCGTATCAATCTGCATTGTAACATTATCCTTTGTAATAACGGGCTGGGGGTCAAAGTCAACAACCTGTTCCTTCAGCGAAACAATTTTTGCAATCCTGTCGATAAAGGGAACTTTGATATGAAGTCCCGTGTCCCATGTTTCGGAATACGCACCAAGACGCTCCATAACATACGCTTTCGATTGCGGAACAACCCTGATGTTTGTAAATACCAGCGCAATAATTGCCGCTGCAATCAAGCCGATAATGATATAGCCTATAGGTTCCATAATAAATTCTCCTTTTTATCTATTTTTCGGCGACGATGAGCTTAACGCCATCGATTCGCTTAATTACTACCTGTTTTCCTTCTTCCACGGGTTCGTCGTTCTCACTGCGGGCAGTCCACTCTTTTCCGTCGACCTTGACCTGACCCGTAGCGCCGATGTTGTCGATTTTTTCGGTTACAACTCCGACCTGACCGATAACCCGGTCCGCGTTTGTCCGTTCTTTCCTCGGTTTGATGTATTTGCGTATAATCGGTCTTGTTACCGCAAGAGCCACGGCGCTGACGACAACAAAAATTATCAGCTGAAGATAAAACGGCACTCCGAAGAACGAGGCTGCAAGCGCCGCTACGCTTCCGACAATAAACCAGATTGAAACAAGCTGAGCCGTAACCGCTTCAATCAGAACGAAAACTATAATCGCGATAATCCACAATCCGTTCCAGGAATCTGCTTCAAACATAACTTACCCCTCCTTCTCGGAATAACTCTTTATAAGCGATTTATAATGCCTGCCCTTTTCTTCAAAATTCTTATAGACATTGTAGCTTGAAGCTGCGGGCGAAAGAAGACAGATTTTGCCTTTTGCCGTGTTTTCAAAAGCGAGCGAAACCGCTTTTTCCATATTCTCGGCATAAAAAATCTTGCTTTTTGCTCCCGCTTTTTCAAGCGAACTGCCTATTGAATATCCCGTATCGGGCATACATATTATATTATCCGGACCCTCATTTTTAAGCTCCTCTACAAATTCGGAGTAATCGAGTCCTCTGTCCTTGCCCCCTATTATCAGGGTTCCGACATTTTTGAGAGCGCGCACTGCGCTCATTACCGCAAAGGGAATTGTTGCGATACAATCGTTATAAAATGTAATTCCCCTGAATTCTCCGACCTTTTCCATTCTGTGCTCGATGCCTTCAAACGAATTCGCCGCGTCGAGCGCCTGCCGGAGAGTAACGCCGAATCTGGATGAAGCGCAGAAGGCGTAGTTAACGTCGGTTTTATTGTGAGCGCCGAGAAGATGTTCGTTTTCAAACGGAATATCGAAAGTTTCGTCCGAAACGGGTTTCTTTTCGGATTTTATTGAATCAAGATCGACATATTTCGGAATATCTGATTTTTCGCCGTAGATAAACAGGTCGTTTTCATTCTGGTATCTCGCTATGTTCGTTTTTGCATTGACATAACCCGCAAAACCGCCCTTGTAATGGTCAAGGTGTTCCTCAAAAATATTCGTGAACACCGCAACCTCAGGCGAAGTCGAACAGAACTCCAGCTGGTGCGACGACATTTCGATTACCGCAACCGTGTTTTCGTCAACGTCTTCAATACATTCCAGAACGGGAACGCCGATATTGCCTATCAGCCTTGCGTCAACTCCCGCATTTTTAAGCATCATATAGGTCAGCGTGGAAGTCGTGGTTTTGCCCTTTGAGCCTGTTATGCCGATTTTGTGACAGGGAGCGAAACGCAAAAACAAATCCACCTGACAGGTGATTTTGCTCCTGTCGGAAATTTCCGCGTCGCGAAGCGGAATTCCGGGGCTTTTTATTACAAGGTCGAAATCGTTAATCGAATCCAGATAGTTTTCGCCGACGATAATTTCAACATTTTCGTCTTTAAGCGAAACGGGATTTCTGTCCGCAAGGGTCAGCTTCTTTTCGGGAAGATATTTCCTGATATGTTCAAGCGTACTTCTTCCCTCTCTGCCGAAACCGAGCAGAAGAAGACTTTTGTCTTTGAGATACTCAATTATCCGAGGATACATATTTATACATCTCCGAAACCCTCCCGATAAACTCGGAAGGAATATTGTTTTCCGAATTGAACTCTTTTAATAAGTTCGCATGAACCGATTTGTTGTTTTTGTCAAAGTAATCCAGAAGGGCGGGAAGTTTTTCACCCTGTTTTTTATATTTTTCTGCCGTCATTTCAAGGGCAAGGCAAACCTCGTCCGCAGTTCCCACGCACTCAAACGGCTTTACGGGGGTAAAGCCCGTCAGTCCGTCAAAATCCTCTTTAAGCGTCATGTCGTCAAGCATATTTTTGCCGAATATTTCTTCAAGTTTTCCGGACTCGATAAACGGCGAAAGAATTGAATAAACGAAAAGACATTTTGCGCATTTTCCGCACCAGACGTTTTCTTTGCTGCCGCGGTTACAGCTGCGGAATTCACCGAAATACTCGGGAAACGCCGCAAACTGTTTGGCAATCTGAAGCTCGTTAAATGCCCGCAGAATGCTGAAATAATTAATTCCGTCGGCGATATACTTTTTAACGTAACTGACAAAATCGCTTTCAAACTGATAAGATTTTGAATACTGATGATTAACCTCGGCGTCAATGAGATTCGTGTCGTTTGCGCTCGCCTCATTCGACAAAACGATATACTCCGCTCCCAAAAGGAATGCGCAGTAACCGCTTAAAAACGCTACAATCGCCGAGAACGGAGTGTGTCCGTTAAGAAAACCGAGTTTGTTAAGCTCAAGAAGCTCGGGCGAAATCGTCCTGTAGGTCCTGATAATGCTCTCCTCGCCGTAACCGGAAGCGATTACGGTTTCGGTTCTCGCCTTCTGGTCGTTCACGGTAAAAAACATGTTTCTGTCGTGACTGTCTTTCATAAGCTGAGCCGTGACTGCGCTGTCCTTGCCGCCGCCGACAGGTAAAATATTTTTGCCGCTCAGGTTTATTTTTTCAGCTTTCTTAAAAGCCTTTCCGCAGGAAGTTATGCTCATAAAGCTTTCCGCGTCGGTTTCAATCCCGTTTCGGTAAAAGAATTCCGAAAGTCCGCTGAAATAAAGCTTTTTCCACCAGCGGATCTGTTCCTCGTCAAGGCAGCCGCATTCGATTCTCACGTTTTTGCAGCAAGCCGCCTTCCAATAGCTTATAAGCTCAACAAGCCCGAGTGAAAACACAAAATTTTTACCCGTTTCGCTGTCAAAATCATTTATAATATCAAGATTTTGCGTCTTAATTCTTACCGTCGGGCAAAAGCGGGTCAGCCCTTCAATTTCAAAATCAAAGGCAATTCTTATTTCATCCTCCGTTTTATCAAGCGAAAAGCCGTGATAAACAAAAGTTGAATATTTTTCGCGAAATTCAAGATATTTCCCGTTCTGCATTTTTTACCCCTGTTTTCAAGAAAATAACCTTTCGTGTTTATTTAATATATTATACTATTACGCAGAATAAAAATCAAGATATAACACCCTGTACGCAACGGAAATTAAAACCGGTCCGAATATATTCATTCAAAACTTTGAATAAAAAAAGTTCAAAACTTTTCCTCTTATATTAATTATGTATAAAAAGTTGTCCGTTATTTCGTAGGTTTTTACATTGTAAAAATATACGGCTGTGTTGTATAATAAATTGCTAATGATTACTTCTATTGTAATTAAATCATTTTGAATATAGGAGGAATATTATGAAACCTTATGCAGCAGAAGACATTCGCAACATCGCTGTCGTCGGCCATGGCGGCAGGGGTAAAACCACTCTTTGTGAGGCTATGCTTTTTACCGCAGGCGCAACAGACCGTCTTGGTAAAGTTGCCGACGGCAACACAGTACTCGACTTTGACGCCGAGGAAAAACGCCGCAAGACATCTGTTTCTTCCGCTATGGCTTCTTTTGAATGGAACGGCAAAAAAATGAATATTATCGACGCTCCCGGTCTTTTTGACTTTGAAGGCGGCATGAGCGAAGCAATCCGCGCTGCGGGCAGCGCTCTTATTGTTACAAGCGCAGGCAACCGTCTTGACGTCGGCGCAGAAAAGGCTTTCAAAGCGGCTACCAAACGCGGTATCGCAAAATTCTTTGTAATCACCGGCGTTGACGCGGAAGACAAGAGCTTCTACACAACCCTTGACGCTCTTAAAGAAGAATACGGCTCGGCTGTATGCCCCGTACTTATTCCCGTTATGAGCGGAAATAAAGTTGACTGCTATGTTAACTTCATAAAGAACAAAGCGTTCAAATATGACAACGGCAAGGCAACGGAAGTCGCAATGCCCGACGACGCTACGGTAAAACAGATGCACTCCGATTTTATCGAAGCAGTTGCAGGCACTGACGAAGAGCTTATGATGAAATTCTTTGACGAAGGCGAAGACGCTTTCACGCACGATGAAATCGTCAAAGGTCTTCAGGCAGGCATTGCCGCAGGTCAGGTTTATCCCGTAGTAGGCTGCAGCGGACTTCAGCTCCAGGCTGTTGAGCAGGTTATGGATATCCTTTCAAAGCTTACTCCTTCCGCAGTCAAGGTTGCCGGCGAAATTGCAACCGACGCTTCGGGCAATGAAAAGCAGCTTTCATGCGACCCCAACGGTCCTCTTGCCGCAATCTGCTTCAAGACTGTTGCAGACCCGTTCGTAGGAAAGATGTCCTTCTTCAAGGTTGTCAGCGGTAAAATCACTGCGGACATTCCCGCATATAACTCCCGCACGGGCGAAAGCGAAAAGATGGGCAAGCTCATTTCCGTTAACGGCGCAAAGCAGACCGATATCAAGGAAATCACGGCAGGCGACATCGGCGTAGTTACAAAGCTTTCGGGCTTTAAGACGGGCGACACTCTCTGCTCGGCAAAAGAGCCTCTTACTCTCAAAGGCGTTTCCTTCCCGAACGCTTGCCTTTCAATGGCTGTCGTAGTCCGCAAGAAGGGCGAAGAAGAAAAGGTTGCTTCCGGTCTTAACAGACTTATCGAAGAAGACCCGACTCTTTCGTTTGAAATCAATAAAGAAACAAGAGAGCAGATTCTCTCCGGCTTGGGCGAACAGCATCTTGACGTTGTTGTTACGAAGCTGAAGACAAAATTCGGCGTTGAAGTCGATCTTCAGGAACCGAAAGTTGCTTACAGAGAAACAATCCGCAAGAAAGTTGAAGTTCAGGGCAGACATAAAAAACAGTCCGGCGGACACGGTCAGTTCGGCGATGTCTGGATTCGTTTTGAGCCCTGTGACAGCGAAGAGCTTGTATTTGAAGAGGAAGTATTCGGCGGTTCCGTTCCCAAGAACTTCTTCCCGGCTGTTGAAAAGGGTCTTCGCGATTCCGTTGCAAAAGGCGCTATAGCCGGTTATCCCATGGTTAACATAAAGGCTACCCTTTACGACGGTTCATATCACCCGGTTGACTCCTCGGAAATGGCGTTCAAGACGGCGGCTTCAATCGCTTTCAAGAATGCTGTTCCGCTTGCAGATCCCGCTATCCTTGAGCCTGTCGGAACTCTTAAGGCTTATATGCCCGACGACAATCTCGGCGACATCATGGGCGACGTTACAAAACGCCGCGGCAGAGTTCTCGGAATGGGCGCTGCCGAAGAACCGAAGATGCAGGAGCTTGTTGCCGAAGTTCCCATGGCAGAAATGGGCGATTTCTCAACGGTGCTTCGTTCCGTTACCGCAGGCAGAGGCTACTTCACCTTTGAATTCACAAGATATGAAGAAGCTCCCAAGAACGTTGCCGATAAGGTAATCGCAGATTACAAGGCGCGTCAGGAAGCTGAAGACTGATTCTCCTTCAAAAGAAACTATCAGAGCCTATCCTTTTCGGATAGGCTCCTTTTTTATTCCGGAATTTATCTGCATCTGATAACGCCTTCGGTTACAAGGTCGTCAAGCGTAAACCTCAGTCTGTTACAGCACATTGTTACGTTTTCGGGTTCACCCGTCGCCGTTACATGATACTGTCCCTGGCAGTTGTTTCCCGTGTAATGAACCGTGACCGCGCCACCGTCTGCAATTGCATTCATCATCTGTCTGCTTACATTTCCCTCAAGGGTCAGTCTGACTTCGCCGTTAACTCTTACCGAAGAAGAGCACATTCTTCCCGTCTCTCTTGCGCAGCATGCGCAGGTCGAAACTTCAGCCATGCCTGCCTGTCTGAGAATATTGTTTATCTCGCACTGTGTGAGCTGTCTGCAACTCATTAAAACACCTCCCCTCGCCTACCGCCATTATATGCGACAAAGCGAGGGGACGTGCCTTTTTAAATAAAAAGCAGGAGCCCGTCCGACGCGGACAGGCTCCCTTGTATTATTAACTGTTTTTACGGATTAAGACATACGCCGTTCTTGTCGAAATTATACTGTTTATCATCGATCCAGAACGAACCGTCGGCAAACATTTCTCCGTCATATTCGTCGAAATAATACCATTTGCCTTTGATGCCCTTCCATCCTTTGATGCCTTCACCTTTAACGAAATAGAACCATGCTTTGTACTGTTCTTCTCCCTTTGAGGCCCATCTCGTTCTGGTTTCGCTTACCCAGCCGGATTTTGAAGAAATCCATACGCCGTTGTCATCAAAGAAGTATACTTTCTGCGCTCCACCTTTTTCTTCAATCGTGGTAATGCCGGTCTCCATGATGCCGCTCTCGTTGAAATAATACCACTTGCCGCCTAACTTCTGCCAGCCGGTTCTGCAAACGCCGCCTTTGTCAAGATACGCCCAGAACTTATTGCCGCTATACTCCGAAGTAAAGCTTACCCATCCGGTTTTTGTCATCAGCTTTCCGTTTTTATCGAATGCATAAGTTTTTCCGTCGATAGCATAACCGCTGTTTCTGTACATCCAGCCGAAGCTATTGTCGAAGTAGTACCATGCGCCGCCGATCTTTTTCCATCCTACAACTGCAACGTCTTTCTCCAGATAGAAATAATCGTAATATGTTTTTCCGTCGCTCTTATAAGTGTTTTTATACCAACCGTTTCCGGAGACAAGAGCGCCGCTCTTGTCGAATACATATACTTTCTTGCCAACCTTGTATCCCGAAGACTGAACCATTTCAGGTGCAAAATAATACCATTTGCCTCCGCTCTGCAACCAGCCTTCTTTAAGAACGCCGTTTTTATCGGAATAATACCATGTGGTTGAAGATGTACCGTCGGAATACTTGTGTTCGATCTTCTGCCAACCGCCGGACATCAGCGCGCCGCTGTCGTCGAAGAGATATTTTTTCCCGCCGATTTCTTCGTATGTGCCGCTTACCATGTTAGGATATGTATCCTCTTCATTGCGGAAATAATACCACTTGGTGCCGATCTTTTTCCAGCCCTGTGCAAGAGCGCCGGTCGAATCGGCATAATACCATGCAACATAAGTCCAGTCGTCGTAAGCCTCCACATCTTTTATCCAGCCGGTCTTCATTACGCCGTTGTCGTCAAAATAGTACCATTTGCCGCCAATGTGCTTAACGCCGGTGAGCGCATTCCAGCCGCTCCATTCGTCATCGGGATTTCCGAAGCAATACCACTTGCCGCCGATCTTCTGCCAGCCTTTCCTAAGAACGCCGTTTGCATCGGCATAATAGGTGTTCGTGTAAGTTCCCCATAACTCGGTGTAGGTTTCCTTAATCCAGCCTGTCTGAAGCGCGCCGCTCTTTGCAAAGTAGTAAGCTTTGCCGTCTTCAAGCTCCCAGACACCGCCATGGCACATTTGGTAGCCGGAGAAATAATACTTATCCTTTTTGATTGTCTGCCAGCCTTCAACAAGGAAGCCGTTGCTGTCGGCATAGTACCAGATCGGCTCATCAACCGTATAAGGTTCGCCGTCAGCGTCCCAATGGGTAACTTCTTCAGTGGTCTTAATCCAGCCCTTCTGGATAACGCCACCCTTATAGTAGCTTGCGTTATTCATCTCGTCGTAGTAAATGCCGTCTTCTTCATGGTCGGCAAAGACCGTGAACGATGCACTGAAAACAGAAACAAGCATTATTACTGCAAGAAGAACGCTTAATGTTTTTTTCATTTTTACTCCTCCTCTAAAAAATTTTAATACATATTCATTTTACTATTATCCGCTTTATTTTTCAACGGATTTTGATTTAATGAACATAGAAATTTCACGCTTATATTTGTATATTTTTACCTTAATTTCGGTTATCGGTTAATTATTAATTATCTTTTTCATTAAAAAAGTTGCTTCTTAACCGCTTTTTGGTGTATAATATAAAATTAGTACAGATATGCCCGTTTTTTATTCAGCATAAAGAGGCTCTCAAATGAAAGAAAAATATGACATCTTAATAATCGGTTGCGGCGTCGGCGGACTTTACACCGCGCTTAATCTGCCCGAAAACCTGAGCGTGCTTATGGTCACAAAGCAGGAAAAAACTGTTTCCAACTCCTCCCTTGCCCAGGGCGGAGTCGCAGCTGTTCTCAGCTTTGAGAATGACAGCTTTGACCTTCATATTGAAGACACGCTCATAGCAGGCAAACGCATCAACAACCTTGAAGCGGTTAAAGTGCTTGTTTCCGAAGGTCCCGATGACGTCCGTAAATTAATGGAAATGGGTGTTGATTTTGACAAAAACCCTGACGGAACACCGCAGAAAACTCTTGAGGGCGGTCACAGCCGCAGAAGAATCGTTCACCATAAGGACACTACCGGCGCGGAAATTGTCAACAAACTGCTTTTAAAAGTCAGGGAGAAGAAGAATGTAACCCTTGAAGAAAATACAATGGCGATTAAGCTGACAAGAGTTTCTCACGGCTTCAGAGCGGATTTTCTGCATAACGGAAAATATGAAAGCGTTTTCACTTCATACTGCGTGCTTGCAACCGGCGGAATCGGAAGAGTTTATAAGTACACGACAAACCCGTCCGTCGCAACAGGCGACGGAATCCGTCTGGCGTACGAGCTGGGCGCTTCGATTAAGGATTTGCACTTCGTTCAGTTCCACCCGACCGCTTTTAATTCCGAGGGAAGAGAACAGTTCCTTATCAGCGAAGCTGTCAGAGGCGAGGGCGCGTACCTTCTCAACTGTAACAGGGAACGTTTTATGCACCGTTATGACAAAAGGCTTGAGCTCGCTCCCAGAGATGTGGTTTCTCAGGCAATAATAATGGAAAGCAGACGAACCGGAAGCAACAGCTTCTATCTTGATATCACATATAAAGACCCCGATTTTGTTAAAAACAGATTTCCCGGAATCTATGCCGGCTGCCTTGAAAAGGGCGTCGATATAACAAAGGATTTAATCCCGATTTTCCCCTGCCAGCATTATCTTATGGGCGGAATCGACGTCAACCTCAATTCAAGGACAAGCATTGACCGTCTTTACGCCGTCGGCGAATGTTCCCACACGGGCGTTCACGGCGCAAACAGACTTGCGAGCAACTCGCTTCTTGAAGCGCTTGTTTTCGGAAGACATGCGGCGCAGGATATTGCCGTAAGAAGCAAAACCCACAAAAGCGTTGAAGTCAGCGAATACAGTGTGGATTATTCCGGCGCCCCGCTTCCCAAGGGGTTGAGAACAGAAATTCGCTCAATAATGCAAAGGGCGTACTTCGTAATGCCCGACCCGGCAGCAATAAGAAGCGGAAAGAAACGGGTTGAAGGGATTTTAAACAGACTGAAAACCGGCAAATTTGCCGTAACAGCCGACTACTGCGAGGCGAAAAGCCTTGCCACGGTCGCTTATATCATACTCAGGGAGGTTGACGAAGAATGATTTTACCGCAGTTCTATGTTGACGACATTATTAAAAGAGCGTTGGCAGAAGATATCAATTACGTTGACGTTGCAACCGACTATCTCATTCCCGAAAACCAGCGCGACAAAGCATATCTCGTCGCAAAGCAGGACGGAGTCCTCTGCGGGCTTGAAATCGCAATGAGAGTTTTCACTCTTCTTGACGACACCTTTTCATACAGTCTTAATTTCAAAGACTCCGACAAAGTTAAAAAGGGCGATATCATAGCCGAATACGAGGGCAAAACCGTTTTCCTTTTAAAAGGCGAGAGAACCGCGCTTAATCTTCTTCAGCAGCTTTCGGGCGTTGCAACCGCCACAGCCGAAGCGGTTGAGGGCGTTGAGGGGACAAAGGCTCAGATTACCGACACAAGAAAAACCGTGCCGACTCTTCGCGCTCTTCAGAAATACGCCGTAACCTGCGGCGGCGGTAAAAACCACCGCTTTAATCTTTCTGACGCTGCAATGCTCAAGGACAACCACATTGACGCGGGCGGCGGAATAGAAAACGCGGTTAAAAAACTCCGTGAAAAAATCGGTCACACCGTCAAAATCGAAGTTGAAACCAGAAACCTCGACGAAGTCAGGCAGGCTCTTAATGCAAACGCGGATATTATCATGCTCGACAATATGAGCATCGATGAAATGAAAGAAGCTGTCGGAATAATCGGCAATAAAGCTCTTTCCGAGGCAAGCGGCGGAATCACGCCCGAAAACGTACGCTGTGTTGCCGAAACGGGAGTTGATATTATCTCGCTGGGCGCTCTGACCCACTCGGTAAAAGCTATGGACATTTCAATGAAAATGGTGAAATAGAATGAAAAAAATGCTTATTGCCCCGTCAATTCTTTCGTGTGACTACGGCAAAATCGCCGAGGAGCTGAAAAAAATTGAAGAAGGCGGAGCCGACCTTGTTCACGTTGACGTTATGGACGGTCATTTCGTGCCGAACATCACTCTCGGCGCTCCTGTTGTCAAATGTATACGCAGGTATTCTTCCCTGCCGTTTGACGTACATCTTATGATAAGCGACCCGATTGATTATATCGGTGATTTCGCTTCGGCGGGCGCCGACTCGATTACAATTCATCTCGAATGTAACAGCGACATAGATAAAACCCTTTCCCTGATTAAGGAAAAGGGCTGCAAAGCTGCAATTTCAGTTAAGCCCAAAACTCCCGCAGAAGAAGTTTTCAAATGGCTCGACAAGGTTTCAATGGTTCTGGTTATGACTGTCGAACCCGGTTTCGGAGGTCAGGGCTTTATGGAAGACATGATGCCGAAGGTTGAAAAAATCAAGGCTGAAATTGAAAGAAGAAACCTTGATGTCAGCATTCAGGTTGACGGCGGAATCAGCGAAAAGACGGTTTCCCTCGCGGCAAAGAGCGGCGCCGATATTTTCGTTTCGGGTTCTGCTTTATTCAAAGCGAACGACTTTTCACTTGAAGTTGAAAAGCTCAAAAGGCTGGCGGCGGAAAGCTACCCGAATAAATAAGTTTTCCGTGCTCGAAAAGCATATTAAGAAAGACTTTATTGTCCTCGGCAGGGCGTGAAAATTCGCTCAGAATCATTTTAATCCGTTCCCGTGAAAACGGGTCGCATTCAAAATAAAGGTAAAACCTTTCGCCGTAACGAAACATTTTTAAATCCTTTATTTCCGACGAAAAGCGTTCAAAAGCGTGAAAAAAGCCGTTCACGGCGTTAAGCGACAGAAACGAAGCGCAGACATACGGGTTTTCCTTTTTGATTTTAAAACGTCCGTATTTCCCTTCGCGGGACAAAGTGAATTTTATCTGGCAGCCGAAGCTTTCCCTGCGAACTTCGATAAGCATTTTCCCGGACGGGTCAATATCTCTTCCGAGCGTATTTCTTGCCTTTTCAATCAGAGTCCAGATTACGCGTCTGGTTTCAACGTTTGAATAGTCAAGCTGCTCAAACGATATGCCCATTTCTTTCATATCTTCGTCGGAAAGCAAAATGTAAAAACTGTTTTCGGAAAGACTTTCAATTTTCATTTTAACCATACCCCCGTATGCTTCTATATTCATAATATTAAGCGTACAGGTTTTAAGCAACTGATTTTTTATGGAAAAGAGGGATATTCTTGGCAACCAATCGAGCTGCGGTACCGCAGGAGATTAAGGACACAAGAAAATATTCTCTCGGCACTCTGCTTATGCTGACGCCGCCTGTTGTAATGGCGACATATTACTACGGCGAAAGAGCGCTGAGACTTGTATTGCTGTCGGCTCTCACGGCGGTAATTGCGGAATATATCGGTTCGATTTTTGTGCGCAGAAAGGCGACTCTTATCGACCTGAATGCGCTGTGCATCGGAGTTATGATTCCGCTTCTGCTTCCCGCAAGCAGTCCCGTCTGGCTTCCGATGGTAGGGGTCGTTTTTGCAGTCGTGGCTGTAAAGCTTCCTTTCGGCAACGCAAGAAGCGTCCTGTTTGATCCGGTCTGCGGCGCAATAGCATTCCTTACGGTGTGTAGTAAAGCGTATGTATTCAGATATCCCGTTGTCGGAAAAATAACCCTTGCAAACATTGTTTCGGGCGAAGAATTTGTCGAAGGAACTTCCATAGGCTCCCTTCTTTTTAATAATAATTCAATTGGAACAAACTTTGCGAATATGCTTAATATATGGATCGGAAATACAGTCGGACCTATGGGAGCAACCTGCACGTTCGTGTTTGTCGCGCTGATTGTCTCAATGCTTTTCAGACGCATAAAAGAGCTTCCGGCAGTCGTGTCGTTCCTTGGCGTTGCGGCTCTTTTTGCAGCGCTTTTCCCGAGAGTTCTCACGGGAAGGCTTGTTTCGGTGGTTATGGAGCTGAGCTCCGGCATGCTTTTGTTTGCCGCCGTGTTCCTTCTGACAAACCCCACTATTCTTCCGAAAACTCTTCGGGGAAAAGTCTGCTTCGGCGCTTTCGCTGCCGCAGTCTGTATGCTTATGCGCTACTTCGGTCAGTTTGAAGAAGGCGTTTGCTTTGCCATTCTTCTTGCCGACGCGCTCTCGGAACAGTTTGACAGGATTCATCTTCCGCAGTTTAATTTCGGAAAGAAAAACAAAACGGACAACGCCGTTCTTTCAACGGAGGAACTCGACAGAATAACCGACGCTTCGTTTGTTGACATCGGTGAAGTTCCGCAGTCGGGAGGTGCTTCGAATGGCTAATAAATCCATGCGCGAAACATTTCGCAAGGGCGTTCTGACAAACAATCCCCTGCTTTTCCAGATAATCGGCGTATGTCCGGTTGTTGCGATTGCTTCGTCGGTAAAAAACGCGCTTGTAGTTGCGCTCATTACCGCGCTCGAGCTTATTGTTATAGAGTCGCTCGCCTGCCTTATGTTTAAAAAAATTAAAAGGTCGGTTAGGGTGCTTATTTATGCGTTGCTCGGATTTGCAATCAATATGCCGCTGTTTCTTTTAATCGGAAAAGTATATCCGCAAATCAGCGAAAGCATCGGGATTTTCCTTCCGCTTCTTGCGGTAAGCTCGATTATCGCCGTCAAGTGCGAAACCTTTGCCGTCAAGAACAATTTCGGCGCGACGCTTGTAGACTCTTTCGCCGCTTCAATCGGTTACGGACTTGTCGCCCTTATAATCGGTACGGTTCGTGAAATCCTCGGTTCAGGCTCGTTTTTCGGCAAAAGCGTCGGGCTTCCCTATACTGCCGACGCGTTTCTCATGCCGTTCGGCGGATTCCTCGTTATGGGATTCGTTGCAGCTGCAGTCAAAGGACTTACCGCGAAAAAGTATTCGGCGGAGGTCAATTCCTCAATGCTTGACACTTCGCAGATCAGAATGCTTCACATAAAGCATCTCAAGCAGCTTTTTGACGAAAATGATGACGACGATATTTTCTTCGGCGACGCTCCGGCGTTTTCGCCCGAGCCCGAAAAGAAGGCTCCGAAGAAAAAAACGGTCAGACGAAAAAAAGCTCCCGAACAGACTATTCAGCTTCCGGCTCTGCCCATTGAAGCAAAAGAACAGACAGCCGAATCCGAACAAACGAATCCCGAAGAAAACAAAACGGATTCCGTCGGATATCAGCCTTTCGCAGAGCTTCTTGCAACGCTTGACAATCCCGTTACTGCGGACGATAAAATTGATGTCGAGCAGCCCGAACCCGACCCGCTTGAACTCAATGAGGAATGGGAACTGCTTCCCGACGAAAACGCCCCGGGGAATGAAGAAACCGCTGACGGAGGTGCCGAAGAATGAGTTATTTCTTTTTTGATTTATTCACTGCGGCGCTTTACGCCTGCCTTTTCCAGAATTTCATTTTTACCGGCGGTTACGGAGCAAGCGAATCAATAAGAATGTCCGCAAAGCCCAGAAATCTTTTCCCGCTTTCGGTTTTCATTGTTTATTTTTCAACGGTTACTTCCGTTATCTGCCGTGTGCTTGAGCTTAATTCTTTTGTGTCGAAGCTCGAAGTGTTCTATCACAACATAATTTTCTACGCCGTTCTTTGCGCGCTGTATGTTGTTACGCTCATTATAGTAAAGCTAAGCAAAGCGCCCGCAAGAGTTATACGCAGAGTCGGCATCGCCGCGTTCAACACGCTGGTTTTGTCCGTTCCGTTTATCAATTACCGCGCGGGATTCAGCCTTGCCGGAGCAATCGGTTCCGGTATCGGCGCGGGAATCGCCTTCGTGCTTGCAGTTCTGCTTATCAATATCGGTCTTCAGCGGCTTGAACAGAACACTTCCATTCCGCGCCATTTCAAAGGTACGCCTGCGATATTCGTTTACGTTTCTCTTCTTTCGCTTGCGTTTATGGCTCTGACAGGAAAATCTATATTTATTTAAAATCGGTCTTATTATGGAAAACAACGAGAACAACACCCAGAAACGCCCTAAAAACAGGGCTGTATACAGTTTCCGAAAAAACTACCCCGGTTCAACCGGCGGCAGCGATTATTCCATCGGCGAAAGCAGGAAACTCCAGAACAGAGCGCGCAGGAACAGGGCGCTCTTCGTTCTCGTGCTTATTATTATTTTTTGCGTAAGCTTTGTCGCAACGTCTGCGGCAATTAAGCTTTCAAAAAGAAAAATTACCGAGCAAAGCAACACTGTCGAACAGTTCAGCAAGGCGCCAGACACTCTCGGAGACATGAAAGCGCTGTATTTTTCATCCGAAATCTTCGCCTCCGAACAGTCGCTTGAAAAAGCTATCGGAAAATTAAAAGACGAACACGCCGACACGGTTGTAATTGAGTTCAAATCTCCGGAAGGAGACCTCTGTTACGAAAGCGCGCTTCCCGCGGCAAAAAATGCCTATGCGTCCAAGAACGCCTACGGTTTTGTGCGCGAATACATTCAGCAGCTTAAAGACGAAAATTTCCGTGTTATTGCGCTGATTTCGTGTTTTGAGGACAATAAAGCCGCAACCGTAATTTCCGACGCCGCCGTCAGGAACGAAAGGCTTGAGCTGTGGACGGATTCCGTCACCCAGAGAGCCTGGCTTAACCCGTATTCCGAGCTTTCGAGAGATTATGTCCTGGATATAATCAGGGAAATCAATGATTACGGCGTTGACGGATATCTTCTTGCGGGAGTGACTTTCCCGGTTTCGGACAATTCCGGAACAGCTGTCTATCCCGGCGAAAGCGCGCTGACCGACAGGAACGCAGTAATAAAGCAGTTTATTTCCGACGCAATCTCCGTTGCGGGCGAAAGGGAAGTAATTGTCTGCGTAAGCTTTGACGCCGCTTTCGGTTCGGATATAAACGGAGTCGGCGGGAACATTCTTGACAGCCGCGCAAGATATTTTTGCCCGGACCTTCGCGCCGCAAGCCAGACAAGCGACGTGCTTTTCGGCGACACGCTGTATTCGGGTGGAAACTTCGCTGACTACAAATTCGTTAAAACATATTATGACGAGCTTTCCGAACAGCAAACCGATAATATTTTCGTTCTTTTCTGCGATAATGCGGAATACTCCGAAAACGCTTTGAAAGATGTGAATTGCCGGACGTTTATTCTTCAGTAACAATATCTTGTGTGTAAAAATCGACGTTACACAAGACCGAAGAATAAAAACAAAAAAACTTTAAAAAATTGAAAAATTGTTATTGACAGAAGCCGAAATATGTAGTATAGTAATCAAGCCGTTTGAAACAGCGGCGATGTGGGAGCATAGCTCAGCTGGGAGAGCATCTGCCTTACAAGCAGAGGGTCACAGGTTCGAGCCCTGTTGTTCCCACCAAATTATGGCCTGGTAGTTCAGCTGGTTAGAACGCTAGCCTGTCACGCTAGAGGTCGTCGGTTCGAGCCCGATCCAGGTCGTTTACGCCTCTGTAGCTCAGTTGGTAGAGCAGAGGACTGAAAATCCTCGTGTCATTGGTTCGATTCCGATCGGAGGCACCATAAATGCGGATGTAGCTCATCTGGTAGAGCGCCACCTTGCCAAGGTGGAGGTAGCGAGTTCGAGCCTCGTCATCCGCTCCACCCGGAACGCTGATGAAACACTTTAGCGTTCCTTATTTTTTCCAATGACACGATTTATATATTTTGTTTCTGCGCAATATTTTAATACGGCGACATAGCCAAGTGGTAAGGCACGGGTCTGCAAAACCCTGATTCCCCAGTTCAAATCTGGGTGTCGCCTTGAAAAAGGACTTCTTCGGAAGTCCTTTTTGATTTTTCTTGACAAATGTAGTAAAATAACAGTAAAGATATTTTAATAATGTTTAACTGTTGCGGAGGAAAACATCATGAAAAAAACAGTAAGCATACTTCTTTGCGTTTTAATGCTCATCAGCGTGTTCTCGTCTGCTCTGCCCGTGTTTGCGGCTGAATTCCCCGAAAACGGTTGGTTTACGGACGGTAACGGCAAAACATATTACTTTCAGGACGGCAAACGCGTTAACGGCTGGAAGGAAATTGACGGAAAGAAATATTATTTTAACCCCGAAATGTTCGTTTCTGGCTACAGATATGTTCCCGAGGAGTCGACCTATTACCTTTTTGAAAAAGACGGCACTCTTCATCTTAAAGAAGGCTGGGCAAACCTTGACGACTACGGCTATGAAGCGGAAGGCTGTTTCTGGGTTTACTGCAAAAGTGACGGCAGTCTTGAGAAAGGCTGGAAAAAGCTTAACGGAAAATGGTACTATCTCAGACCCCTTATGGTTTTTTCCGAAAGCAGTGCGATTGACGGAAAGGTTTACCTTTTTGAAAAAAGCGGCGCACTTACAAAAAGAACAGGCTGGATTTCGGTTTATAATCCGGTTTTTGAAGAGAAAAACTGGTACTACGTCGAAAAGAATAACGGCGTTTGCTCCTTAGGTTGGAAAAAAATCAACGGAAGCTGGTATTATTTTGATACATACGACGGCAATATGCTGAGCAATGGCGTTATCAGCGACGGCAACGGCAATTGGTTTTTGGAAAAAAACGGAAAATTCAATCCGAAAAAGAACGGTTGGGTTAAATCCGAATTCCGTTGGTTCTATGTCGAAAACGGAAAAGCAGTAACCGGCTGGAAAAAGATTAAGGATAACTGGTATTATTTTGATATCGAAAGCGGAGTAATGGCTTCGTCCGGCGGATTTGAATCCGACGGCAAGGTTTATTTATTTGAAAAAAACGGAGCCCTTACCCAAAAAACCGGATGGGTTTCTTTCACCTATGATGTTGTCTCCGGAGACGGAAGGACAGGAACCTATACTGAATGGTATTACGTAACAAAAGGCGGCGTTGCCGCAACCGGTTGGAAAAAAATTAAGGACGACTGGTACTTTTTCGCCGGTTGGAACGGAAGAATGTATACCGGCACTGTCTATTCGGATGGAAAATTATATTATCTTGAAAAAAGCGGAAAGCTTACCAAAAAAACCGGATGGCATGCGGAAAAGTATATGACCCGCGACGGAAAAGAGGCGGCAAACTGGTATTATACCGACAAAGGCGGAATCTGCCGCACGGGAGCCTGGAGGATAAAGGATAAGCTTTATCTGTTCAACGATTACGGAAGGATGATATCCGACAGCGTCGAAAAAGGCGAAGACGGAGTTCTCCGCTATTATTCGGAAAGCGGCGCGTGCCTTGAAAACTGCGAAGGCTGGCTGTATCTTTTTGACGGATTTCTTGCCTATTACTTCAAAAACGGCGAAGCTCTTACATCCTGGCAGGAAATTGATTCAAACACCTATTATTTCGACCCTGACAATGGCGTAATGTACAGAAACGGCGAATACCAGATTGATTCCGTCCTTTACTATTTCGACGAAAACGGACTTTCAACCGTAATCGGCTGAACGGAAAATATTTCACTTGCATATTCTTCTTTTTTGAAGTAAAATGTCAGTACTAAACCGACGGGAGATTATTCTATGAAAAGAACGTTAAGCGTTTTCCTTTCTATTTTAATATTTGCCCTGATGTTCACGCCGGCGTTTGCTGCCTCCAAGCCGACCGACGGCTGGTATACCGACAGCAAGAACGTCACATATTACTATGTTAACGGCGTTGCCGTAAAGGGTCTTACCGCCATAGGCAAATCCCTTTACTATTTTGATTCCAAAGGCGCGCTTAAGAAAAACGGATGGGCGAAAATTCCGTTTTCCAATGAAGGCATTTCCTATTATAAGTGGATTTACGCACGGGAAAACGGCGCGCTCAAGGAAGGCTGGAAAAAATACAAGGGTTATTGGTATTATCTCAAGCCCTTTATGCTTGAAAGCGAAGGCGCGAAAATCAACGGCAAGGTTTATGCTTTCAACGGCGACGGCATAATGATTTCGCAAAAAGGCTGGCAGAGCGTTGTAAAAGATAACCACGACGGAACCTATACAACAAGCTGGTTCTATATGGTCGGCAACGGCGTAGCGTCAACGGGCTGGAAAAAGCTCGGCAACAACTGGTATTACTTTGACGGTGAAACAGGCGTCATGACAGAGGACGGCGTTCACATTGTCGGCGGCGTAATCTATTTCTTCAACGCAAGCGGAACTCTTGCAGGTTCCAAAGCGGGCTGGGTCAAGGACCGCGGATGCTGGTATTATTTTAATTCCGGCAGAGGTGTCTTCGGCTGGCAGAAGGTTAATAATAAATGGTATTATTTTGACAGTGAAAACGGCAGAATGTATTCAAACGGTCCGTCTAAAATATATTCGGGCTCTTCCGACAAAACAGGCCGCGTCTACTTCTTCGAGGAAAGCGGCGCTCTGACGTCGAAAAAGGGCTGGGTCAAGTATTCACAGTTCGTTTATTCGCTCGGCGACGTGGTGACCTTCTGGACCTATATAGGCGACGGCGGAACATGTAAAACCGGCTGGCTCGGTCTTAAAGGCAAATGGTATTACATTGACCCCGATACGGGCGAAATGTATCAGAACTGCGGCGCGTCGGTTACTTCAAAAGGCGTTACAAAGCCTTATTTCTTTGAAAGCAGCGGCGCTATGACAAGCAGAACGGGCTGGATAAGCGTTTCAAGAACCGAAAGCGGCAAAACGGTCAAAGATTGGTACTACGTCATTTCGGACGGAGTTTGCGCCATGGGCTGGAAAACCCTCAAGGGCAAAAAGTATTTCTTTGACGGGGACGGAAAAATGCTTGCGGACGGAATTTATGTCGTTTCCGGAGGAATTTATTATTTCGCTTCCGGCGGCGCTCTTGACACAACAAAAAACGGCGCGGTAAATTCCAACGGATACAGCTATCTTTTCTCTAACGGAAAGGCGCTCACGGGCTGGCAGACAGTCAAAGGCAAAAAGCGTTACTACGACCCGAATATGGGCTTTATGTACAAAGGCGGCATGTACGAAATCGAAGGTTCGATTTACGAATTTGACATCTTCGGCACTGCCACAAAAGTATCTTAATAATACTTAAAAACCGGAAATCATTTTATGAATTCCGGTTTTTTGTTTTTTCTCCATAATTCTATTGAAAAATTACAAATAAAGGAATAAAATATTCTTGCGACCGAATCGCAAATATCTAAACGGAGGACAAAACCAATGAAAAAAACTTTAAGCATTTTACTGTGCCTTATAATGCTCTTTTCCGTTTTCGGCGCTGCTTTTAACGCGTACGCTGACTCGGTCCCGGAAGAGGGCTGGTACAAAGACCTTAACGGAAAGTGGCACTATGCGCTTGACGGCAAGGATATCACTGAAGACGTCTTCTATGATGAAGAAAAAGATAAGCTTTATTATTTTGACGCAAACGGCATCCTTGCCGAGAAAAAGTGGACTAAAATTGTAACCGAGCTTGACGACGGATACAATCAGACTGTCTGGATTTATTCAAACAAGGGCGGCGCTCTTGCCCAAGGCTGGAAAAAGATTGACGGCAGCTGGTATTATTTCGCCCCCGCCATGCTTTCGGGCGGCGGATATTTTATTGACGAAAGCGGCAAGTGCTATGTTTTTGAAAAAAGCGGCGAGCTTACCAAAAAAACAGGCTGGGTTTCATATAAAGAATACGTCGGAGACGGTGAATATCACAAATACTGGTACTATGTAGTTAAAGGCGGTGTAGCCTACACAGGCTGGAAAAACATTAACTCAAGCTGGTACTATTTCGACGATACCAGCGGCGCAATGCTCGACGACGGCGTCTACAGACTCGAAAAAGGCATTTACTTCTTCAACACCAACGGCAAGCTCGACGACTCAATATCCGGATGGGTTGAAGACTACGGCGATATGTACTACTTTGTAAAGGGACGCGGAATTACGGGCTGGAAAAAGCTCAACGGTTCCTGGTACTGCTTCGACATTTATTACGGCACCATGTATAAAGACGGCGTTTTTGAGGTTTTCAAAACGGAAAACGACGAGAGAGGAACTTTTTACGCTTTTGAAAAAGACGGAAAGCTGACAAATAAAACGGGCTGGCAAAAATACGAATATGAAAACTTTTTCGGCGAAACATATACCGGCTGGCATTATATTGAAAAAGGCGGCAAAGCAGCAATAGGCTGGAGAAAAATCAAGAATAACTGGTATTATTTTGACGAACAATCTTCGCTTATGGTTGCCGAAACCGGCTGGCGTATAAACAACAAAACCTACCTGTTCAATAAGAGCGGCAAGCTTGTAACCAAGACGGGCTGGGTTTCGATGGACATCGAGCTTTTTGACGGCACAACCCATAAATACTGGTTCTATACTCAGAAGGGCGGCGTATGCGTTACCGGCTGGAAGACCGTCAAAAATGTAACGTATTATTTCAATATTGATTCCGGCGCAATGCTCGACGACGGCGTATACTTCCTTGACGACGGTATATTCTACTTCAATTCGGACGGAAGTCTTGACAAAACCAAGGCGGGTCTTGTCGAAGATTACGAAGATTATTACTACTTCATTGACGGCAAGGGCGTAACCGGCTGGTATGAGCTTGACGGCGAAAACCGTTATTTTGATGTCTACACCGGCGCTATGGCAAGAAACGGCGAATGGGAAATAGACGGATACATCTATGAATTCGATGACGAAGGAAACGCTACGCTTATAGGCGAAGCTCCACACGATTTTCAGATTAATTTTGCTCCGCCTCACAAAACGCTCAAATCCGCATAACGGACAAAAAGAAACAGCGGTTGAAGGAAACTTCAACCGCTGTTATTATTTTACTGTTTAATTGCTTTCTTCGCCGGAAAACGCTTCTGTCGTTTCTTCTGCCGGTCCCGTCATTTCCTCGCCGGCAATAACCTCAATGGGACCGTTATACGTTTTAATCGCAGTAACATCAACATCCCTCTCAAAAAGCCTTCTGCCGTCAAGAATCATAACCTCGGAAAGCTTCTCGCCGCTGTCGGGAGAATAAGCCTCAACATAAAGCTCGCCGATATTGAACACCGCCTCGGAAGCATAAACCGTTCTGACAATCTCGTTGTCGTATTCAACCGTGCTTCCGTCCTTGTCGTAAGTCAAATCCTGGTAAACTATTCTGGCTTTATCGCTGACATAAGAAGCAACAACCGTAAGCTCGCCTTCCTCGGATACCGCAAATCTTACGGACTGCTCGGTACCGTTCGTCCAATCCGAAACGGGAATGATGAAGGTAGAGTCGTTAAGAACGGTAAAAGCCTTATGATTGTACTGAGCGCTGCTCGTTCCGCTTAAAACATATTTGCTTACTTCAACGGGATTCTTCGGGTCGCTGACATCGAACACGGAAATCTTCGTGTTCATTTCACCGTCCGGAAGCTCGCCGTTTTCGTCCCTGTCTTCGCCTATGCCGATAAGATATTTCTGCGAATACGGATGAAGGTAATTTGAAAATCCGGGAACCTTGAGTTCGCCGACTGCCTTGGGATTCTTCGGATCGCTCAGGTCAAGAACATGGAGCGGATCGGTGTTTTCGTAGGTTACAACATAACCTGTGTCACCCAAAAATCTTACCGCATAAATGCTTTCGCCCTCGGCGATTTTAGTAAGCTCGCCGACACGTTTAAGATCCTTATCAAGAACGGAAACGATGCTGTAGCCGTTCCATCCGACCGTTGTGGCGATTCTGAAATATCCGTTGTATTCGTCCATTGAAAACTGGTCGTTTATGATTCCGCTAACGGTTCCGTAGCATTTATACTCGATTTTTCCCTCATTGAGCAGGAAGGCAAAAATTTCCGTTCTGCCCATATCTATATTCATATCTGTTGCCGTAAGGTCAGCTTCCGAATAAAGAGCGTAATCGTAAACGGAATTCGAAACATAAAGCATATCGCCCGAACAGTAGCAGTTTTCGCCGCCGCCGAGAACAGCCTTAACCGTGTGGGACGGCTCATTTCCGCGGAAATTAACCGAACCGACAACAAGGTACTCCGTTGCTTCCTCGTTTGAACGCATAATGCAGATATCGTTTGCGGGAACCCTCTCAAATTCGCCGTTTTCACCGCACATCGGGATACAGGCGTTCTTTATGACATCGAGGTCCGCATACATTTCAACCTTGTAATTTGTGAAAAGATAAACCCTGTTATCAATAAGCCTTGAGGAAATATAAAATCCGCTCTGCTCATAACGTGATTTTTCCTTAGGCTCTCCCCTGTCGGAAATATCATAGACCGAAACGAGAACTTTGATTCCTTCAAAGTATGAATTGTATTCATACTGCTCGCCGTAAGCGGGGAATTCGCTGGCAATAACAATCAGATTGTTGCCTTCAACATAAATCTCCTTTATATCCAAAGTCGTATCGTAAGCCTTCGGAATAAAGGACGAAACAACCTTCGGCTCGGCATTATTTCTTATGTCAACAATTTTTATAACGCCGTTGCTTACGAGCTTATCGCCCGAGGACGATTTGTATTCCTTGTAATCCTCGGTAACGACATAAAGAAACTTGCCGTCTGTTTTAACAATATCCGCTTCGTCAACGCCCTCAACCTGAATATTGGTTTTTGAGTAGTCAAAGCTTTTTTCGGTCGCCCCGTCAGTAGCTACCGGCGAATTGCTTTCGGTGGCAGTTTCGCTTTTTTCACCGATTACAGCGGAATCCGATTCATAATAATCCACAACGGGTTCACGGCTGAGTTTTCTTGCGATGGAAGTGAACCTGTCTTCAATTGTTGCGTATTCGTATGCTGAAAACAGCGGAGCGTTTCCGAACTGGGTATCGGCATTTTTTTGAACCGACGGCGGGACGGGAACAACTGACGACGGATTTTTTGCCGCCCTGTATGCGAACAGAACGCAGGCGCAAAGAACGATTACCGCAGCAATCGAGGCGATGGTCGTGGTTTTCTTCTGCTTGCCCGACATACTCGTTTTCCGGTTCTGTTCCTGGTTTTCAACAATGGAAGCAATATTTTCTTTATTAAGAATCTCGGGAATAACGGTAATATCGTTCAGATTATCAAACGATTCCTTTATCTCGCCGATGAATTTTTTGTCCTTTTTCTTCATTTTGACAACTCCTCCCTTAGTTTCTTAAGACTGCGGCTGAGCTTTGAGCGAACCGTGCCCGAGGTCACTCCGAGAACGCCGGCAATTTGAGAAGATTTGAAACCCGCAACGGACGAAAGCAAAACAATCGCCCTTTCATCGTCTTTGAGCTTCATTATTGCCTGCTGCAGTTCAAGGGAAACGGAAAAATCCTTGCCGTTATCGCCGACAAGAGCCGCGCTGATTTCTTCAAGAGGAACCGTTTTGCGTTCCTCTCTTTTTTTAAGTCGCGACCTGCACTCGTTGGCAAGAGTCGAGAAGAAATACGGCTTAAAGGCGTCTTCGCCCTTAATATTGATTAAATGCTTATACACCGAAACAGCCGCGTCCTGCACTGCGTCCTCCGCGTCCTCGCGAACCCGAAGCATGCAAAATGCAAAGCGGTAAAAATCCTTGGCGTATGCGCCGTAAAGCTCGGCAAAGGCGCTTGCGTCGCCCTGCTTCGCTCTTTCAAGAGTACTTGCCATCTCAGGCACCTCCAATAATCCCTTCAACATATAAGAGAGTAATTTTTTCAAAACTGTTGCAAAAAAGTTTGATTTTGTGATAATATTTTTTCAAAGGGAGTGGACCTAATGAATAACAAAAGCCTGTCCGAATTGAAAAAGGAATGTCTTTCCTGCGAAAACTGCAGCCTGTGTCACACACGAACCAACGTCGTTTTCGGCGACGGAAACGAAAATGCAAAAATCGTTTTAATCGGCGAAGCGCCGGGAGCGAACGAGGATTTGCAGGGACTTCCGTTCGTAGGAAGAAGCGGGAAGCTTCTTGACGAAATGTGCGAAAGCGTCGGTCTTTCAAGAAAGAAGAATATTTATATCGCCAACACCGTCAAATGCCGTCCGCCCGAAAACAGAGACCCGACATTTGAGGAAAGGCGTTCGTGCGCATTATGGCTTAAAAGCCAGCTTGAAATAATGAGACCTTTAATAATTGTATGCGTCGGACGGATTTCGGCTCAGGAAGTCATCGGGAAGGACTTTTACATTTCAAAACAGCACGGTCAGTTTTTCCGCCACGGAAAAATGTTCCTTACTGCGATTTATCATCCCGCCGCAATACTCAGGAACATAAATCTCAAGCCCGATACGCTTGAGGACCTTAAAAAAATCAGAAAGCTCGCCGAAGAACTCGGCGTTGAATAAAGCTTACAGCCTCTCCGAAAGGAGAGGTTTTTTATACGTTCCAACTGTTGATATATTTTTCCTGCTCGGCGGAAAGAACGTCAATCTCCGTTCCCCAGAAGCCGAGCTTTCTTAAAGCAACTTCCCTGTCAATTTCTTTCGGGACATCAATAACGCCGGTTTCGATTTCGCCTTTATGCTCGACAAGATATTTTGCCGAAAGAGCCTGTATTGCAAACGACATATCCATAATTTCAGCCGGATGTCCGTCGCCTGCGGCAAGATTCACAAGCCTTCCTTCGGCAAGAACGTTTATTATTCTGCCGTCCGGCATTTCATAACCGAGGATATTATTGCGCTGTTCAAAGGTTCTTTCGCTCATCTCTTCGAGCTCGACGAGGTTGATTTCCACATTAAAATGACCCGCGTTACAAAGGATAGCTCCGTTTTTCATATTCCTGAACGCTTCTTTTGTAATTACGTCTTTACATCCAGTAACGGTAACGAAGATATCGCCGTATTTTGCGGCTTCGTTCATCGGCATAACGGTAAATCCGTCCATAACCGCCTCCATCGCCTTAATCGGGTCGATTTCGGTTACAATAACCTTTGCTCCGAAACCTTTTGCGCGCATCGAAACGCCCTTGCCGCACCAGCCGTAACCGGCAACAACAACCGTTTTGCCCGCAACAATAAGGTTTGTCGTACGGTTAATTCCGTCCCAGACGGACTGTCCCGTGCCGTAACGGTTATCAAAAAGATGCTTGCAATCGGCGTTATTAACGGCAATCATCGGAAACCGCAGTTTGTTTTCACGGTGCATTGAAACAAGCCTTACAATGCCCGTTGTCGTTTCCTCGCATCCGCCGATTACGTTATCAATCAGTTCCTCATATTCATTATGAATAAGATTAACAAGGTCGCCGCCGTCGTCAATTATAATATTCGGCGAAGCGGCTATAACGCATCTTAAATGATCGGTATACTCTTCTTTTGTAGCAGCATGCCACGCAAAAACATTAAGTCCCGCCTTTACAAGCGCGGCGGCAACGTCATCCTGAGTCGAAAGCGGATTGCTGCCCGTAACATACATCTCGGCGCCGAGCGACGAAAGCACTTTGCAAAGATAAGCCGTCTTTGCCTCAAGGTGAATGGACAAAGCAATCCGGATTCCTTTAAACGGCTTTGAAGAACGGTATTGCTCTTCAATGCTTCTTAAAATCGGCATATTCTGCCTTACCCATTCGATTTTTCTTTCACCCGAAGCATAGAGCTCGGGATTTCTTATTTTGTTCATAATTATTTCACCTTTGATTAATACCTGATTAATAAAAGAAAAGTATACTCAATATAACTTATATATTTTATCACATCAGGGAAATAATTGCAAATTATTAAACTTTTATCTTCGGTTGACAAAATCTTATTTTTTATATAGAATAAGTATGGGTATCTTTAATATGGAGGTGTATCCCCATGAACGATAAATTAAAGCGAATAATCGCGCTGTTCTGTTTGTTTTCGCTTATTATAACTGTATTCTCGGCGTGCAAGGACAAAAACGATTCTGATGACGAAACCGTAGACCCGTTTGAAATATCGGAGTATCCCGCTTCGGATTCTTCAAACAGCGAGCCTACAACCATATTTGTTTTTGACGATTTTTATTCAACGACAGCTCCGACTTCGGCTGCGTCCTCTTCGGACTCGCCCTCGTCGTCTACCACTCAGAAGCCCCCGGTTTACACTCCGACGGTTTCCGTTCCCGAGGTTACGCCGTCGACTCCGCCCACGCTTCCCCCCACCGTTGACCCGAATATTACCAACACAACGAACGGCGGAAGTAAGGTTGACGTTGAAAAACTGCTTTATGCGTTCGGATATGCGTACGATCCGGTCGAGGATTGCTTCTACACGGAAGTTGACGCATGGCAGAGGTACGGCGGCTTTGCTCCGCATTACGATCTCGGCGCATTTCTTATCAACATGCACTATATCACGTTTCAGGTTGATTTCGACTGGGGCGGCGAAAGCTGGAGAATCCAGTTCTGGAAAGGCAACTACAGCCCGATAATCGACGGCGCGGAAATCGGCATTTACACAAAGCCCCTCGGCGCTTCGACAGAGCTTTATGACACTGCGGACGATCAGCATCTTCTCAATATGTCGCTCGAGCTTTATAAGAAAAATCCCGTATGTGACAAAAACCGTATTTTAAGAAGACCCGCTTCCGACCACTGGTGGCAGACAGGCTTCAAGCTTATCAACACTTCACAGGCGGCAGTTCCCGGCCAGATGGTTTTACAGGCCACAATTAAATTCAAGGACGCCAAAATGGCAAAGGCGTTCTGCACATCGCTTCAGCAGGTCCGCGGAAAATACGCCCCGATGAAAACCTTCCGTGAGATTGAAAATGTAAACCGTCTTGTTGACGACACTTTCGTACTCGAAGACAACGCCGTTACACTTCGCTGGCGCGCGGTCGGTTATCTTAATTATGATTTCCCGTCGGAATCAATTACAACAAGAAACGGCAACTGATATTCTTAAAACAAAAAGAGGCATTCAGGTTGAATGCCTCTTTTTTATTTGCTTTTTTTACAGCGATTCTGCAAGTTGCTTAATATATTCCCTGAAATCTTCGCCGATTTCCGGATGCGAAAGAGCAACTTCACAGTTCGCCTTCATTATTCCGAGCTTATTGCCCATATCATAACGCGTACCGTAAAAATCGACCGCGTTGAGTTTTCCCTGCTTTGCAAGCATTACCATCGAATCGGTAAGATATACTTCTCCGGACTTCTTGTCGGGAGGCGTCTGCTCAATCAGGTCAAAAATCTCCGGCGGAAGAATAACCCTGCCGAGAATCGAGTAACAGGAAATAATCTCCTCGGGAGTGGGCTTTTCGATAATATTATGTACCTGCATGATATTCTCTTCGAGAGGCGTAACATCAAGCGAGCAGTACTTGGGCACGTCTTTTCTCGGAACCTCCTTGACTCCGACGCAGCCGCAACCGTATTTTTCATACGCCCTGCAGAGCTGACCGATTACCGGGTCCTCGGAAACAATAACGTCATCTCCGTAAAGAACGGCAAACGGTTCGTCACCGACAAAGCTTTTTGCGCATGATATCGCATGCGCAAGCCCTTTTGTTTCCTTCTGACGGATAAAATAAACGTTTGCAAGCTCGGCTACGGATTTTACCGAGTTATAAATATCCGCCTTTGCAGGATTATTTTTAAGATTTGCCTCCAGCTCGAAAGCATGGTCAAAATGGTCCTCAATAACGCCCTTGCCACGGTTGGTGATAATAAGAATATCGGTTATTCCCGCCTGAACAGCCTCTTCAACAATGTACTGAATCGCAGGCTTGTCAACAATGTTGAGCATCTCCTTCGGAACTGCCTTTGAAGCGGGCAGAACTCTTGTCCCTAAGCCTGCGGCGGGTATAATCGCCTTTTTTATTTTCATTTTTAACTCTCCTTCTTCTTTCGTTAAAAATATATTTTATACATTAGTGCAAAAGCTCCGATATAAAGAACACCGTACGCCAGCACGGACAAAACAGCCGCAAGAACGGATGTGCCGCCCTTAACTCTTAACGCCGCCATATATTCGTCCATCGAGGAACACTCTTCCCTCGTTTTGAGGACTTGTTTTTTCATGTGCTCGAGATAAAGCCTGTTGGCGGTAAACGCAATAAAGAAACGGATTGCAAGATTAAGAACCTGCGGCACGGTGGTATAAAGAACACTGTTTTCCTGCGCGGATTCATATTCAACGGAATTAACCGCCTCTTCAAACTGCTCAAGGGTAATCTCCCCCCTGACCGCCTGAAGATAATATCCGGCAGTATCTTTCATGCTTTTAACCGTCGCCTTACTCGTAAAAGCGACCGAAAGCAGAAGCATAACCGCCATAATTACAGCGCCGATTTTGTACATCTTGCGATAAAAGAACCAGATATACGGAAATAAAAACGCAACAAAGTTAAACCGCTGAGTTTTAAACCTGTCTATGAGCGAAAGCTTAAAAACAAGCCTTGAGGAATTAGGGTCATTGCCGACAAACGCAAGGACTTCTTCAAGCGGAATATCGGCAATTTTCGGATTGGTTCCGAAGTCGATACCCATATTGCCGAATCCGCCCGGAAAAGGCGCCTGAAAAACATTTCCGTTCTGCCCTGTCGCTCTTGCTTCCTCTTCGGGAGAGCTGAATCGGCTGAATTCGGGCTGTTCGTCGGGCTCTATTGTTTTTTGGTCCATCTCGGCAGGTTTAAAAACAAAACCTTCGGCGTGCTTTTCCTCATTTACACAGTGGGATAAAGTAAAATAGCACTCCCTGTGATGGGGAGTTCCGCATTCCGGACAAACAACTATATCGTCCTGCTGTTTAAAAGTCTTTTCGCATACGGGACACTGCATTCCTGTATAATCCAATAAAATCACCTTTATCAATATAATATCAATTGTTCTTATTTTACCCCATTTCATATCTTTTTTCAACATAAAAATAAGAGCGCGTATTAAATACACGCTCTTAAAAAATATTAATTTAATATTGCGCAGCTGTCTGGTCAAGTTGTTTATGTCCCGAAATCTGTAAATCAAGAAGCGCAAGGTCAAACGCGTCAATTACAGAATCCTGATTCAAATCCGCCGCGCGGCGAAAAACCGAGTTGTTCGGCAGCGGTTCGTCCGTTCCGTTAACCTGACCGAAAAGAATATCATAATCGTTTTCGCCGATTATTCCGTCGCCGTCAACGTCGCCGTAAAGAACTACGGTATAAATTTCCGCAACCTGATTCCTTGCGGCGTACGAAACATATATTTCACAGCCCGTACCGACCGGATCGCCGTCATCCATTATTGTTCCGTTTTTAACCGCCGTGGAAGCGTAACCGCTTTGTTCATGCTGTAACGCAACCGCCCAAGCCGAATTGTCAGCCGGATCAAGCCCCGTTTTATATTTAAAATAGGTGCTCTTGCTTATGCTGACTTTAACCTTCTGTATTATTTCGCCGCAATCCGCGCAATAACACTGAATCGTTCCCGGCTCGGTCATTGTCGGAACGGCTGTTGTAACCCACCTTCCGGGCGTATGTCCTTTTGCGGGAATTGAAACAAACTTAATATCGCCGCAGCGTGAGCAGAGTCCCTTTGAAATTCCCTCTTTAAGGCACTGCGCCTCGTAAAGAGTTTCGTATTCGTAATCGTGTCCCAGAGGGTCGCCGAAACGCTCAGTGTAAAATGAACCGCAAACCGTACAGGTATACATCATTTCGCCGTCCGAAGTACAGCTCGGCTGAATGGAAACATGGCTTTCAAGATTGTGATGATACGCATTGTCCCAGTAACACATATGAGATTCTCTTTCCTGACACTGAGCTACGGCAAGGTCAAGGTCGCCGAGGAAAACTTCCTCGCCGTTGGTAATATAGTCGTTTACCATGGCGTGAATTACCTCGTCCGGCAACGCGTCGCCGCTGAGTCCGGTCTTGACAATATTGAAACCGTTAAGCGCAAGCTGAATCCAGTTACCCGAAGCAACATTAAGAGCGCCTTTAACAACCTGAAGCAAAACGTCCGTCGACAGGAAAGCGCTTTCGCCCTGAATATGGCGCAACGCCGTACAGCCTATCATTGCCTTTGCGGACATGTTGCTTTCGCTCGAAAGCAGGTTTGACTGAACTTCAAGCGTGTCGACAGCCGTCATGTTAGCAAATACGTAATCACCTACCCTTGCGACGTTTTCTTCAATAATAATCTGAGTCACGTCGGTTCTTCCCGCGAAGGGTCCGCTTTGGGCGTCCGGATAATCCGGAGTTCTGGCGTTTGTAACTCCGTCACCCGTAAGATAAAGAACTTTATTGTCCTTATCTATAATGTAATACGCCGTGTTTGTTCCGTCGGTGAGAATGCCGCGTTCAAAATAGCGCAAATTGGCAGTTGATGCGTAAGCGCCGATAGCAAAAGTGTAACCGAACGCCATAACCAAGGCAACGATCAGCGCAACCGTTTTCTTTACAGTTTTCATTTCTTCACCTCTTTGTTCCGGTTTTACAAAAACTCCCCCTCTGAACGTATTACAAAGGGGGAATCCTTGTGTGATCTCTGTTTGTTAAAACAGATGTTTAAAAGGCTTATTTATAGTATTCGACCGACTGATCGAGCAGTCTTTCGCCCGAAATCTGAAGTTCAACCTTGGACATATCAAATCCGTCGATTACGCCGTCGTTGTTAACATCACCGGCAATTCTGAACAGTTCGCCGTCAATTGCAACGCCGAACAGCGCTTCGTCGAACATTGCGTCATAGTCGTCATAATCAACTTCGCCGTTTCCGTCTACGTCACCGTAAAGGATTATGGTTGCCGTATCATAAACGATGCTGTGGTCGTAATAGTTTACACACTTGACAAGACAGCCTGTTCCTGCTCTGTCAGTGTCCGAAAGCTCCGTTACACCGTCTGCGCGTGTAATGATAATGGTCGTTTCATCGTTTTCAAGACCTGCTTTTATACTCTGCGCAAAGCTGTAGTCAGCGTTAAGACCGTGCATGTAAACAACCGAAGTGTCTCTGTTTACAAGTATGCCGTCGGAATCGTTCGGTGTAATAACCGAAAGCTGAGTCTTAAGATATACGGCTACCTGAGTGTCAAAATCGAAATAGTAGCTGTCGTCGCAAAGCTCGTCGTTGTTATCACACCAGCCAAGGAAGATTTCGTTTGCGCCGAGGTAGCTGCTTACGTCGTCGGGAAGATAGGGGTTAATATCATCTCTGAAGCTGATATTTTCGCCGTCTTCAACCTTGATTTCAATACTCGTAATATATGAGCCTTCAGCATCATAGATATCAACCGTTACCGAGACGCGGGTATCGTAAGTCAGAGCGCTCATTGCGTCTTCAAGAGCCTGAACAGCGTCCTGAACTTCGTCAACGGTTGCATCGTCGTCCGTCAATACTGCCTGAGCGTCATCAATTACATCCCAGAGATTATCCCAATGTTCATCGTGAATTACATTGGGTTCGTTGCCCTCGTTCTGAGCCTCTGTTATCTTCTGTTCAAGCTCGCTCTTGTCAACAGTGAGTCCGTCGACTGCATTCTGAATATCTTCAATTGCATCCGCCTTATCCTGAGCCGTAGCGTCTGGGTCGTTAAGAACGTCGTTTGCGTGGTCAATGGCGTCCTGAAGATCCTGCTTGCTTTCGTCCGACATACCGGTTGTATCGGTATTTTCAGCTTCGTCAATTACATATTCAAGGATATCGTCGATTGCGTCTTTGATGGCGTCCGTCGCGTCTTTAATCTCGCTGACTGTTGCATCATCGTCGTTATCAACTGTCTGACCGTCCGTGATTGCGTCTTCAAGCGCGTCGGCAAGATTCTGCGGAAGGTCGGTTGTGTCAATGCTTTCGCCCGCTGTGATTGCTTCTTCAAGCTCCGTCTTGTCGGGAGTAAGGCTTTCAGCCGCATTAACAATATCATTAATTGCGTCCGCCTTGTCGCCTGCGGAAGAAGCGCTGTTGTCTGCAACCGCCTGAGCGTTCTCTACTGCGTCCGCAAGAGCGTCCGCGCTGCCTGATGTCATTCCGTCAGTGTCAACGTCATCCGCATTGTCAATTGCGTCTGCAAGAAGATTTGCAATCGCCTCGTTAAGCGCCGCGGCAGCGTTATCAATCGTCTGCTGATTGTTGCCGGCGTCATCATCATAAAGGTCTGTCGGCACAGCGTTTGCAGCCTCAAGAGCGTCCTGAAGCGCCTGATATGTTGCGGGCGTAAAGAGGTCGCTGTTTCCTATTGATTCAGCCGCTGCGATAGCATCGTTAAGAGCCGTGTAATCGCAGGGGTCGTTCTGATTTGCAGGATTGTTAAGATTATCAATAGCGTCCTGAAGCTGCTGCAAAGCGTCGTCAATTGTCTGCTGATTGTCGTTATTGCCGTCGGAATCTATATATAGATCCTGGTCAATTACGTCCTGAGCGTTCTCAAGAGCTTCAATATAATCCTGCCATGCGTCATCGTCATATTTGTTGTTTGAATTGTCTGTGCCCGGCTCAACAAGAACGTCATCAATAAGATCCTGAAGAGCGCTGTCATCGGCATGAACATTAACGTGAGTCTGATATGTCAACTCTTTGATTGCAAAATCAAGGTCTCTTGCAAGCTTATCAATCATGGGCTGATTGACGTTGTGTTCGTCAACCGTAAGAGTGCGGTCAACGGTTGTTGCTGCTTCGTATGCAGCAAGGAAGTTATTCCAGACTTCGTCAATGTAGTGATTGTTGTCATTGCCGTGCTCACGGTCGTAAGCATCAGCCGCCGCGATTGTTGCGTCAAGAACGCTGTAGTCACAGGCAACAACAAGGTCATCGGGGATATACGCCTTGATTCTTTCAACCTGAGTATTAACCGTCTGCTGGTCATAGTAAACCGAGCCGTCAAGCGTGTAGTTGGCGTTGATGTCGTCAAGAACCGCTCTGAGAGCCGCCTTCTGGCCTTCCGTGAAATTATTGTTGGTATTGTTAAGAATACTGTCAGCCTTATCTATTATCTCAATAAGCGGACGCATATCAGTTACGTGAACCGCAAACTGAACATAAGGATCGCCGCCGTCGGGAAGGTCGTGGTCGCCTGCAGAAAGCGCCCAGAGACCGGATGTGTATTCGATATTCCATTTGGGTCTGTATGTGGCTTCGCCGTTGGCGTTGAAAGTATAGATATATCTCCATACAACACGGTAAATCGTGCTCTGATAGCTGTATCCCGAACCCAGAGCGCCGGGAAGACCGGAGTTATTGGGGATTTCATCACTGTTCTTGGTGGCGCAGTATACATCAATGTCGTGGTCGCCGATTGCAGAAATGAAATCCTGTGTGTCTGAATCGTTCGGAAGAAGGTAAACGTCGTTAACGCGTACGGTATTTCCGCCGTCATTCTTATAAGCCGTAAGATCCGTGTAGAATGAAAATGATTCCTGATCCTGAGTCTGGACGAAATAGAAGTCAGTAGCTTCAACCCACATTGAAATATAGTTGTCGCCCCTGCCGTCGCTGTCATTTTCGGAAAGCTTGTGCTCCCACTTGCCTTCCTTATGAAGAGGAGCTATACCTTCCATTCTCAGCTCAAACCTTGCGTAAACATCCATGTCGCCGGTAATAGGAGTATCGCCGCTTACAACGTTTCCGTTTTCGTCAACCCATTCGGTAAAAACATAGCGTTCCTTCGTGGGAGTGCCGATAAATTTATCCGTAACATCATGGAAGTTGTAATCGAGTCCGATAACGCAGGTGTTCTGAGCAAAAAGCTCGCCCTCGGAATAGTAGTTAATAAGAGCTTTTCTTGAAGCTGCAAGAGCATCAATCGCGTCCCGAAGCTCAATAGCCGTATTATCGATTAAGGTCTGGTTGGCTCCGCCGTCTTCATCCGTAAGATAACGGTCGATAGCTTTTGCCTGATTGTAAACAAGCTCAAATGCGTCAAATACATCGTCGTCATAAAGACTTCCGCCGAGCGCGCCGTTAACGTTATCGTCAACCTCGGCTGCTCTTGCGAGCTGAGCATCAAGCGCCGAATAGTCGCAAAGAAGCCTTACACGAAGAGCCGCAACCATCTGATCAATTATTTCCTGAGTATAGTATGTGTTGCCGCTTAAATCTCTGCCGCCGGTAATGTCGGTAACGTCGACGCCTGTGTCGTTCGCCATATTTACAAGAGTCCTGAGCTCTCTCATGTCAATAACCTGAATCGTGAATACGGGATTCAGGTTCTGTGCTTCGGATTCGCCTTGTATAACCGTATAAGCCGTATTATGAGTTTCCTGAGTATAGCCGATGCCGGCGCCTCTTGAAGTAAATTCAATCTGCCATGTCGGGTGATATACGGCGCTTCCGTTAGCAACGAAATTACAGGTATAGGAATATGTCGTGAACTTACCGCCGTTAAATCCCTCGGCTTTAAGACCGACTCTGTTTCCGTCTCCCCATGCGTTAGGAGAACCGTCGGGGTTGGGATTGTCAACCTGACCGCCTGTAAGAGCCCATGACGAAGAAGTAATCATATTCGCAAAGGTGCGGTCCATTTCAACATTCGTCTGAACGCTGTCAAGGTAAACTTCGTTGGGTCTGTTATTCTTCTTGCAGTAGAAGTTGGTTGTATAAGTAAATTCCTGATTATCAACAGTCTGCATGAATACAAACTGTGTATCTGCAATAGCCATGCTGATATAGAACGGTCCGTTTTCATCAAATGCCGTTCTTGAGCTGTTAACTCTTGACGAAGCGTAATTCCACTCGCCGGAAGCGTACACTCTGCCCGTAGCGGCTACGGATGTAATCGCCGCAAACGGAAGCATCGTGAGTACCATAAGAGCTGAAATCAGCACGCTGATAATCTTTCTTGTTTTTCTGTTTTGCTGCATGGGTTTTCCTCCTTTGTAAGGGACGCAATTCCCCTTACGTGACTTTGCATTAATCAGTATATATATATATACTAAAAAAGTCAACAATTTTGCACGATAAATTCACATTTTATTCACATAATTATATCAAAATTGTCACATTTGCCCCGTCGGGAGCTTTCAGGCAAGAAAATGTCCGTTAAAAAAGCCTTGTTGACAAACTTCATCATTAGGGGTAAAATCTTGTTATTATTTTTAAGAACGGTGAAAAATATGGAATTTTTAGAAAACTATTTTGCTGGCGCCTCCACCCCGGTAACCGCTGTTTTCTTTGTTATCGGGCTGGTTCTTATCATCAAGGGCGGCGACTGGTTTGTTGATTCGGCAAGCTGGATTGCCGAGGTTCTCGGAGTGCCTAAATTCGTTATCGGCGCAACTATTGTTTCCATAGCGACCACGCTTCCCGAAATGATTGTTTCCATTGCGGCGACACTGCGCGGCAACGTTGACATGGCTGCCGGAAACGCAATAGGCTCCGTTACTGCGAACACGGCTATGATTCTCGGCATTTTTATTGTCTGCATGCCGTTTTCTGTCAGCCGCAGGGATTTTACTCCGAAGTCGCTTCTTATGTTCTGCGCGTCTGTTTCGCTCGTACTCGGTTGTATTTTTACCGAAAAAAAAGTTCTTCCTTTTGAGAACGAAAATCAGGAATATTATTCCCTTTCAACATGGGGCACAATAATTCTCATTACCGTTTTTGTCGTCTTTTTCGTCGAAAACTATATTTCCATGAAAAACAAGGACAGACAGATTGAACCGAGCCCCTCCTCTGTTGCAATCCAGTTTGAAGACGACATCATTCCCACCAGAGAAACAGCTACAAAAAAAGACTGGTTGAAGAATGTTTCCTTGTTTATAATCGGCGCGGCAAGCACGGTTGTCGGCGCAGAACTTCTTGTTAACGCCGGAACAGCACTTGCAATTGACATTCACGTTCCGCAAAGAATTATCAGCGTATTTGCGGTTGCAATCGGCACTTCCCTTCCCGAGCTTGTCACTACGCTTACTGCCCTCAGGAAGAAGGAAGGCGCGCTTTCCGTGGGCAATATCCTCGGCGCGAATATCATTGACCTGTCTTTAATTCTGCCGATTTGTTCGTTTATCTCCATGGGCAAGGGCAACGGTCAGCTTGCGGTTTCCGTTTCCTCGGTTACTATCGATATGGTCGTTTGTCTTTGCGCTGTTGCCATTGCCGTTTTCCCGACGATTATTGCAAAAAAATTCCGTCGCTGGCAGGGCGTAACAATGCTTGCGGGCTACATTGGATATATCGTAGTTACCGTGGTAATGAAATAACATAACAAAACAAAAAACGGCTCTCATCGCACTTGATGAGAACCGTTATTTTTTTATAAAATCAGACCGACTTAAACTCCCGCTGAGCCTGACGTATGTAATCGGACGCCAACGCGCTCAACGAACAGGCAAGCAAAAATTCCGAAAGCGCCCTGTCGCTTATTTCCTCCTGACGGAGTACTGCGTTTATGACGCCGCGAAGCGACTCCCTGTCAGTCGAATTAAACCTTGTCGCCCTTATAATGCACGAGGAAAGAAGGCATAAAAGCTCCTCGGCTTTTTTACCGGTAACCTTTTTAGCTTCGGAAAGAATTTTAGCCGCAGTTTCAAGCTCTGCGCTGCTTTTAAGATTATTGAGAATGATTATTTCCGCAACCTGCTCGCGGGAATATTTTTTTCCGTTAAGCTTTGAAACATATCCCCTTTTAACCCAATTCTGAACCGTTGTTGCATCAACTCCGGACACGGCGGAAACCGCATTGAGAAGCGCTGCGTCAGGCACTGCGCTTTTAATGCAATCCTCTGTACTGTCAAATGCGCGGAAATCAATATTACAGCCAAGAATCTGCTTAGCCATTTCCTTCACTCCCCAAATATTTTACCGCTTCATTATACAACAGGTTCCTTTGAACTTCAAGAGAAAAATCAATGAAATTTACATACAACAGCCGTAAGATCGTCGTGTTTTCCGCCGGATTGTCTTTTTGCGGCCTCGGTAATTACGTCGGCTAGTTTTCCGCTCGGGAGCGACGGGTATTTTTTTAACGCTTCCTTGACATATTCGGTACCTGCATCGGTTATTCCGTCGGAAACCATGACCGCAATATCCCCTGCCGAAACTGCCCCCTCAAGCGAGCCGAATTCAACATCATGAAGAATTCCGAGCGGCAGAGCGCTCTTTTTCAGCTCCGTAACCCGCCCTCTTCTTCTTATAAACGACGGAGCAGCTCCTGCTTTAAAGAACCTCGTTTTGCCCGAAAACATATCGACCTGCATAATATCAAGCGTTGAAAGCGATTCCTCTGCGGACTTGACCATCAGCGCAGAGTTTACAAGCCTTATTGAACCGGAGGGAGTCATTCCTCTTTTAAGAAGCGTGCCGGCAAGTCCGCGGGTAACCGAGCTGTCAAGCGCGGCTCTGGCTCCCGTTCCCATTCCGTCCGCAAGTACTATATTAAAATTACCCCTGCCGTCATAAAAATATTCGAAGCTGTCCCCGCAGAGCTTTTCTCCCTGCGACGTAATTTGGCTCGACCCGACCTCGGCGCAAAGCCTGTATTTCTGACAGACGGTTATTATTCCGGTATTCTCTCCTGCAGTTATTACGGGGTTTTCGAATTTTCTTGAGCAAAGCTTTTCAATCTTTTCCTTAAAACAGGTTCGGTTGAACTCATCCGAAATTTCGGCGCACTCGATTTCGATTTTTATACACCCGTTTTTTTCTTTTCTGCAGGCGCATCTTCTTGCCCTTATTCCTGACGAAAACGCAATAAGGCGGATTTTTTCGCTGAGAAACGAATCAACCTCTCCGCAATTTTCAAAATCCGCGGCAATATCTTCTATTATATCCCTTACCGCGTCAAACTGTTCGGAAACCGTACGCCTCATTTCGTCGTTTTCACTTTTACAGACGCTTTCAACCGTGTAGTTAAGAAAGTATCTGTTAAAGGCGGAAGTCAGCTTAACCGCTTTAATACAGCTGTTTTTAATATCTGCGGAAATAAGATGGAATTCAATAAACTCGTCTTTTTTAAGCATACCGAGAAGACTGTCAAAATACGCTATTGTCGTCTGCCTTTGTTCTCCCCAGCATTTTTCGCATTTTGCGCAGGAATCGCAAAGCGAAGACTTAACCTTTGAAAATACATCGCTTCTCACATCGGGAAGGGATTTTTCGAGTCCGGTTCTGACGGCATTAATTGCAGAACTAATCTCTCTTACCGCGGATGAAGCGAGCCTTAAGCGGCTGCTGAGCCCGTATTTTTCATCGGCATTCAATATAGGTTCGTCTGACCTCGAAAGGAGTTTTTCCGCTTTTTTGAGAAGCTTTTTAGGAGTAAGTTCAAACATCACGCAGGCAAAAAACGTCTCGTAAACCACCTTTGGCTGCATGGGTATATCAAGGGTGTAAAGCAGAGAAACCGCAATCAGAAGAAAAACGGGTCTTAAATATGTTTTTTGTCCTGTGACCGCTGCAACGCAGCACGCAAATCCCGAAATGCAAAAAACGGCGGGAACCGCTGTTCCTTCCGAAAGCAGGGCAAAACTCACGCTTACAGCCGAACCGAAAATAACCGCCGCAAGACCGTTCCCGATGCACGACAGAACAAGAGTTAAAAACAGTATTAAAAAATACGGTATGCTGAAAACATCACTCTGCTGCTGATTAACCGACCACAGAAGTATTCCCGCTCCGAGAGAAAAAAGCGTAAACTCCTTTATACCAATGCCTGTCCGGAACGCTTTTGATTCAAGAAGATCGCAGGTGCTTTTAAGTATATAAGTCATCACAAAACCGACTAACGCCTCTGAAAAATGAAGTCCTATAAGCGTTTTCCCCAGTCCGCGGGAAGCGCTCACGGCATAAGCGGACGAAAAAAGACAGAACGCCGCCGCAAGAGAAAGGCTCAGACTGTTTGACGAAAAATCAAAAGACGAGAACAGCTTTGAAAGCACAAACGCGCAAATTACCGCCGCAGCAAACCTGAGCATGGCAAAGCTGTCCGAATACATTATGTAACCGAGCGAAACCCCGAGAGAAACGGATACTCTTGTTTTTTCTCCAGACGCGCAAACGGCGCATACTCCCAGAGGCGAAATAAAGCTGTTTCGTCCGGAATACGCAAGCGTAAAACCCGCAAAAAATGCAAAAAGATGGCGGAACACAGCCTCAACATATTTATTCTTCAGCTTGCCGACTATTTTCGACAGCGCCTTTTCCGGCATAAAAAATCACCACGCAAAAGTAAAAGTTGTCCAAAAACAATAATACTTCCTGCGCGGTGAAAAAACTGTCTTTTCATGCTGTAGAAAAACGTTGTTTTTTATTCTTTTAAGTCAAGATTTCTTCTCCAGTGGAAAAGATACTGCTGGGCAATTCCTTCATAACCTTTAAAGCATTCCGGAAGCCCCTGCGAATACATTTCGGAAAGAATCCTTTTAACCCACACGTCAACGGGAAAAGCTTCAAGCCTCTGAAAACCGTAAAGCAGCGTACATTCCGCAACCTTTGCTCCGACGCCCTTGATTTTCATAAGCTCTTCCCTCGCGTCCTCAATCGGAAGAGTTTTTATTTTCTCAAGGCTGACCTCCCCGCAGGAAACTTTCTGCGCGGCATCAATTATGTATTTCGCCCTGAAGCCGCTGCGAAGCACGGACAGGTCTTCAACGCTCAGCGCCGAAAGAGCTTCAGCCGAAGGGAATGAATAACCCGTTTCGCTGATTTTTTCTCCGAAATTTATACAGAGCCGTGATATAATCCCTTTGATTCTCGGGATATTGTTGTTCTGCGAAATAATAAACGAACAAAGCGTTTCCCACGGTCTCTGGCGGAGAATTCTTATTCCGTAATACTGCCTGCACGAAAGTGAAAAATACCTATCCGAAGAAAGCTTTTCCGTTATTCTTTCATAATCGGTATCGAACGCAAAATAGTCCTTTATTGTTTCAATCGCCTTTTCGTCGGTCGATTTTTCAACAGTCATTTTATTTCCGCTTTGATTTAAAAGGTACTCCCTTGCGTCAAGAACTCCGAGCCAGCCTTTTTCCGTTTTTTCCCACCGGAAAGCCTGACCGCAGTCAAGACACAGCGAAAGGTCGAAACAAGGCGGACAGGGAAGGGTGATTTTTTTGTTGTCAAGAGTTTTTTTCATTTTTTTCGCCCCAAAAGTTAACAAAAATTATATGAAAAAAATATATAATTTCACGATGTTATTTTGCACAATAATTTTTGCTTTGTCAAGGTCATATTACCTTTCTTTCAGGATGAACAGTAAAGCCTGTATAACAAATTGTAAACAACGATAAGGGCTGTCAAAAAAACAAAAACTTGGTCGAAAACTCCAAAAACTATTGAAAAATAGCCTAAAACAGCCCAAGTTATTAGCATTTTGAACATAGTTTTGAACATAAAGCCCGAAAAGGCTATATTACAGAGAGTATAATTTTTGAGATAAAAAAATTTGTAAAAATTCACAGTTGACAAAATTTTCTGAATAAAAAGGCAAGCAAAAACAAACAATATACGGGAAAGAAACTTGCTGCGTTTTAACAGCAAAGACAAGGAGGACATCTATGTCAAAGGGAGTAAACCGCCAGGTTCTTGAAATACACGATACGGGAAACGAATATTTTGAAAAAGCTCTTCTTTTCGTTAAGCCCGAATACACCTTTTTAAACGAGAAAAAGCTTCTCAGCGACGCGGGCGCCGTGTTCTCGGAAAGAACATTGCCAATCACAAAAAAACAAAGCCGTAAAAACGGTCTTATCTTAGCCGCAAAGCTCACGGCAGCGGCAGGCGTCGGAGCAGCGCTGACGGCGCTGATTAAATAGCCGATAAAAACAAGGGCAGTTGTTTGTAAAACAACTGCCCTTGTCATTTTATTTTGTAAGCACCCCGTTATCCGAAAACGTCAGAAGCAGAATATCTGCTTCGTCAAAGGTTAAAGCGTCAATATAAACAAGAACCGTCGTTTTGTCTTCGTCTTCACAGAGAAATTCGTAACAGATTTTTTCGTTCCCCGAATCTGTCGGAATCACTGCCGGACGGTACCGTATTACCTTCAGAAGCGGACTGATTCTGCCCTGAGCTTTCTTTGTTTGTGAAAAATCAATTCCGTCAAAGCTCCTGTCCGTATGAGACATAATATAATTCCTTGCGTCGAGTGACATCACCCTTCCGTCTGCAAGGGAAACGCTGACTTTTATAAGGTCGGGATAGCATATAACATTGTTCTGCTTTGAAGCATAATTAAACGTACATACCCCGTCGCTTATTGAATAATAGGTTTCCCTCATGTTTTCGTAACCGATTTTTTCAAGGTAAATATCAGCCTTTTCCTTTGCCTGTTCAAGGCTTAATTTTTCTTCGCCTACAAAATCCGAACAGAGCGTATAGCAAAGATATCCTCCTTTTTCGGTTACTGCGCAGACCGTATTTCCACATTCAAAAACATAGGAGCGGATTGTCCCCTCGTCCATAGTCGAAAAGAACACGTCCTCTTCGTCGGCGCCCGTATAAAAAAGGCATTTTTCCTTTGCCTGTGAAACGGAAACGGTTTGCGCATCCTTTAAAAATTCGGGATTCTTTTTGTCAATGTGATCCGAAAACGGTCCGTCGTATATCAGAGACGGAAAATCGACCACGGTTTGTTCGGCCTTCTCAAGCGAAGTCGAAATCGGCGCGGCTTTAAGCGCTGAAGAATCGGGAAGGTTTCCTTTCTGCGGAATAATGCTTACCGTCCCGTCAAAAACTCCGTCGCGAAGCGACGAGGTTACGGCGTGGAGAGCCTTTGCAAAACGAAGCATCTCCCGCATGGCAGCCACATCTTTTTCGTCAAGCTGTTTTCCGCTTGCCGCCTTTCGGTTTAAGCTCATCATAAATTCGCCCAACTGCGAAAAAAACCTGTTCGTCTGACCGAGGTCAAGGTTTTCCTCCGGAATAAGCGAAAGTGACATTTTTGCGTTTGCGGTCAGTCGCCAGACTTCGGTTGAAAGCGAAAGAATCATCGGCGGAGTCGTAGCGTAAACGCCCTTGGACAACGCAGTATCTATTGACGAAACATATTCGTCCAGCTCGCAAACCGCCTGCTGAACGAAAGCCTCTTTTTCCCTTTCGAGTCGGTTTGCTCTTAAAACCGAAACCGACGTTATGATTGATAAAGTAAAAATCAGAGCAAGAAAAAGTGATATTTTTCTCACCCTTTTTCTTCTTGTCATTTCAAATTCCTCCGTTTGATAAGCGCTAAAAATATTTTTATTAATTTTTTGTAAATTATTCGCTTTTTTCATTATATTCAATTGCAAAAAAAATAAATATATTATATAATGTATACTGCATAATTTTGTGGGTAAAAAGAATCTGCTTCTTTTTTACATCGGGGAGGGTTTCGTTTTGACGGCATATCTTGACAACAGCGCCACTACGCGTCCGTGCGAAAGCGCCGTCAGAAAAATGAACGAAGCAGTCCTTGATACCTGGGGCAACCCGTCCTCGCTTCACAAAATGGGTTTCGACGCTTCGCTTCTTTTATCGGAGGCGAGAAAAGAAGCAGCAAAAGCTCTCCGGTGCGAGGAAAAAGAGATTTATTTTTCCACCGGCGGCACTGCATCAAACAACACGGCAATTTTCGGCTGCCTTAATAAAAAGAGTCACGCCGGCAAAAGAATCGTCTCTTCCGCAATTGAGCATCCGAGTGTACTTCGCTGCCTGGACCGGCTTGAAAATGACGGCTTTGAGGTTATTCGCCTGCTTCCCTCGGAGGACGGCAATATTTCAATCGACTCCATTTCTCAGGCGATTGACGAAAACACCGTTCTTGTTTCGCTTATGGCGGTCAATAACGAAACGGGCTGCATTTTACCGTTTGATAAAGTTAAGAAAGTTATCCGCCGCAAAAAGAGCAACGCGCTTTTTCACGTTGACGCGGTTCAGGCTTTCGGTAAAATGCCGGTTAATGCAGCTTTTGCCGATATGATTACCGCCTCGGCGCATAAAATTCATTCCGTGAAGGGCGCAGGGCTTCTTTACGTTTCAAAGTCCGTTAAGCTCAAGCCGTATCTTTTAGGCGGAGGGCAGGAAAACTCCCTGTTTTCCGGAACGCAGAACGTTCCTGCCATCGCCGCTTTCGGAAAAGCCATTGAAGAATGCCGCGATATCGAAACGCACGCGCAACACGTCAGAAAGCTCAATCTTTATTTAAGAGAACGGCTCAGTGAATTTGAAAACGTCAGAATTAATTCCCCGTCGGACGCGCTTGAATACATTTTAAATATCTCCGTCCTCGGCGTTCCGTCGCAGGTTTCGGTTAACGCGTTAAGTGAAAGAGGCGTTTATGTTTCTGCGGGTTCCGCCTGCAGCAAGGGTCACAGGAGCGATACTCTTACTTCAATGAATCTTGACAGCGAAAGAATCGACAGCGCTATAAGGGTCAGCCTTTCAAGGTATTCTTCAAAGGAGGAAATCGACCTGTTTATTTCTTCGCTCAGAGAAATTTCGGCCCGGGTTGCCGGCAAATAAACTGACATCCTTAAAGAGGTAAAAAATGAAAGAAATTATACTCGTAAAAAACGGCGAGCTTGCTTTAAAGGGGCTTAACCGTTCGGGATTTGAAGATATATTAATTAAAAATCTGAAGCGAAGGCTCCGTTCCTTCGGAGAATTCGAATATAAAAAATCTCAGTCGACAATTATGATTGTTCCCGTCGGCGATTGCGATATGGACAGCGCGTCACAGGCTGTCGGCAAGGTTTTCGGCATCGCCGCCTACACAAGAAGCGCCGCAGTCGATAAGGATATGGATGTTATTCTTTCCTGCGCGCCGGATTATCTTGAAGACATACTTCTCGGCGCCGACACATTTAAAGTCAACGCCAAAAGAAGCGACAAGCAGTTCCCCCTGACTTCTCCGGAAATATCGGCTCTTCTCGGCGGAAAGCTGCTTGAATCGTTTTCAAATCTTTCGGTTGACGTTCATTCGCCCGACGTTACGGTTACAGTCGAAATCCGCGATGAATACGCGTTTATTCACGCCGACCAGATTAAAGGCGCAGGCGGAATGCCCGTCGGTACGGGCGGAAAAGCCGCTCTTCTTATCTCCGGCGGAATTGACAGCCCGGTCGCAGGATATATGATGGCAAAAAGGGGTATTTCGCTTACTGCGATTCATTTTGCTTCCCCTCCGTATACTTCCGTTCAGGCCGAACAAAAGGTTCACGACCTGCTTGGTCAGGTTGCAAAGTACAGCGGTCATATTCATCTTATTACCGTCGGCTTTACCGAAATTCAGCAGCAAATCCGCAAAAACTGTCCCGAGCCGCTGTTCACCCTGATTATGAGAAGATTTATGATGAGAATTGCCGACCGTCTTGCAAGGGAAGATAATTGTTCGGCTCTCATTACCGGCGAAAGCGTCGGTCAGGTTGCAAGTCAGACGATTTACGCGCTCGGCTGTACGGACGCAGTTACATCTCTTCCCGTGTTCCGTCCGCTTATAGGAATGGATAAGGACGAAATAATATCCGTTTCCCGTAAAATCGAAACGTTTGACATCTCCATTCAGCCCTTCGAGGATTGCTGTACGGTATTCACGCCCAAGCACCCCAGAACAAGACCGACCGTCTCCCTTCTCGAAGAAGCGGAAAAGGCGCTCGACGTTGACTCATTAATCGAAGAGGCGGTAAATAACATAAAAATATTGGAAATCGAGGCATAAAAAATGAAGCTTGAAGAAAAAGCGGTTAAACTTCTTTCGGAGAAAAAACTTAAAATTGCGCTTGCGGAAAGCTGCACAGGCGGTCTTCTTGCAAAAAAAATAACTGACGTTGAGGGCGCTTCAAAGGTTTTTGAATGCGGCATTGTCTGCTATTCGGACCGCGTAAAGAAGCATCTTGTCGGCGTTCGGGACGAAACACTTGAACGGTTCACCGCAGTCAGCGTCAAAACCGCAAAGGAAATGGCAAGCGGAATCCGGCAACGCGCAAGCGCCGATATCGGAGTCGGTATTACCGGCTACGCTTCTCCCGTCGAAGGTCTTTCGGACGAGGAAAAAGTCGTTATCGTCGCCGTTTCGGATATGAACGGCGTCGCCGTTGAGTCCTTCAGACCCAATCTTACCGGCGTTTCCGGCGCAAGACTTCTTAACAGGGAAAGAGCTGCGGATCTTGCTTTGCAAATGATAATTGATTTAATTGAGGGCGAAACAAATGACTGATGATTACCGTGACGCCCAGGGAAACATTCACGTTACTCCCGAGCAGGCTGAGGCTTATTACGCCGACAGCGCCGAAAAAAAGAAAAAAGCCAAAAACGTTATTCTTAATATTATCCTCGTTATTCTCGGTATCGTTATTGTCGGGTCGGGGGTTTATACAGCCGTTACCTTTGCCGACATAAACAAAAGCAAAAAAGACGCCCTTAAACTGGCGGAGCTTACGACTTACGACGTTAACGACGGCGCCTTTGAAAAAGATTTCGGCGATGTCGAGTTCCCGGCGGGAATGCTTGACGAGTATAAAGCGGCATACGCTGCAAACAATCATCTTGTCGGCTGGATTAACGTTCCTAATACGACTATAGACTTCCCTGTTGTTCAATGCGAAAATAACGACGCCTATCTGTATTATGATTTCTACAGAAAGGACAACGAGCGCGGAAGCATTTATCTCGACTGCCGCAACGATATTCTCGGCAACGATACAAGCTTCATTATCTACGGTCATAATTTCTATGACGGGACGATGTTCTCCCCTCTTGAGGATTATGAAGAGCTTGATTTTTACAAAAGCTCGCCCGTAATCGAATTCAACACGATTTATGAAAAAAACAAATGGAAAATCTTTTCCGTTTTTATCACTACCGCAAGCGCGGGAGAAGACAACGGATACGTGTTCAACTATATTTACCCCTATCTTCAGGGCGAAAATTTTGACGATTTTGTTACCGAGCTTAAAAAACGCTCGCTGATTAACACAACCGTTGACGTTGAACAGGGCGACCGCCTTCTGATTCTTTCCACCTGCACAAGAATGCTTGACTCGTCTTCAACGCGAGCGGACGGAAGATGTGTTATAGTTGCAAGAGCCCTGCGCCACGGCGAAAGCGAGGGCGTTGACACCGCTTCGGCCACGTTTAACGAAAACGCAAAGTATCCTCAGATATGGTATACCAAAAACAATATAGACAATCCTTATAAAAATGAGGAAAAATGGCAACCAGTTGCCACGAGGTAAAATGATGATCCCGGAAGAAAACAACCACAATTTAAACTCGGCGGACTCCTTTGAGGATTTAAGGCGTCAGCTCGGACTTGACAGAGATGAAAAGAATTCCGTCTCTCTTTTCGACGAGCTTATGAACGACGACCGGAAAAAGCCTGTTTTGTCCTCCGATTTTACAATTGAATCAATCCAGAAAATGCTCGAAGACGACGATGACGACGAACCCGAGGAACCCAGAGAGGAAATCGCGGGAAGAAAAATCATCGTCAGCGAGAGCTTGGCTCCGATGCCCGAAAAGCCCCTGAACAATAAGAAAAAAAGTGAAAAAAAGCTCCGCAAGGAGCAGCTTCACGAGCAGAAGCTTATTGAAAAAGAAGCCCGGTATACAAAGGCAAGAAGCGCAAAGAACCACGAAAAGGAAAGCTCCAGAGAGGAAAAAAAGGCGGCAAAGCAGCGCCGCAAGGCCGAAAAGCTTCAGTTAAAGCTCGGCAAATTTGCTCCCGCCGAGCCGACTGAAAATGTTTATACGGAAAATTCCGAAATTGCTTCGCGCAACCTGTACGCGCCGTCCGAGGCAAGACTGCTTGCGGCGGATATTGAAAAAGCCGTTGAAGGCGCAGATTCCGAGGAAATCAACAACCTTTCAATGTACGAGTTCGATAAAAAATCGGACGGAATCAAGCGCAAGGGTCTTAACAAGCTGCTTTATAACATTTTCCCGAACAAAAAAGACCCCGGCAAGGAAAAACTCAGAAAAGTTGTCAGCCTGCTTTCAGTGCTTACGATAATCGGCTGCTCAATCTATTTCGGCTCGCTGTTCCTTCAGCATCAGCAGCAGGTTTCAAAGCAGAAGCAGCTGTACAGCTACATTTCCGAACCCCAGAACGAGGAGGAAGTTCAGACCGCCTGGGAAAAGATCAAGAGCCAATATCCCGACGTTAAATTCCCCGCGGGAATGAACGTTAAATATGCAAAGCTCTATGCTCTTAACAACGAGTTTGTCGGCTGGCTGAGTATTCCCAATACGGAAATAAACGTTCAGATTGTTCAGTCAAAGGATAACGAAAAATATCTTAAAAACGATTTCTACGGCGAATACAGCCGTTACGGCTGCCCGTTCATGGACGCGAGAAATAATATAATCAAGCTCAACATGAACACCATTATTTACGGCCACAATATGAAAGACGGGCTTATGTTTGCCGCCCTCAAGGATTATATGAAGCCCGAAGGCTTTGAAAAAGCGCCTGTTGTTCAGCTTTCGACGCTCTATGGCGACTATACGTTCAAAATCTACGCCGTATTTATTTCAAACAGTAAAAAAGAAGACGACAACGATTATCTTTTTAACTACAATTTCATTCATCTTACTTCGGACGAAGCCTTTGAAAGCTATATAAAGGAAGTTGACCAGAGGAAGTTTTACGACACGGGAGTCGACATTAAGCCCGGCGATAAGCTTCTGACTCTTTCAACCTGTACGTATGAATTTGAAGACGCGCGTTTCGTCGTTCTTGCAAGGCTTTTGCGCCCCGGCGAAAATCCGACGTCACACGGAAAGGTTACCGTCAACAGCACACCGCGATATCCCGCAATCTGGTACGAAATCAAAAAGCAGGACAATCCCTTTGAAGAAGCGGAAAGATGGTATCCGTCATAAGTTTGTTTATTATTTCATTAACCGATATATAAATGAAAGGACTTTGTAACAATGAGAATCAGACTGTTTTCTCTCTGTGCGCAAAAAGACCTTGCACAGAGAAAGCTTGAAGCAAAAATCTGCGACATTATTCACGGCTATGCGTCCGCGGAACCGGAGTTTGAGGATTTCACAACTCCTCAGGAAATGCTGCCCTCTCTCGCTCAGAGCCTGAAAAATGAAGCTCTCACCGTTGTCGCGGTTGAAAAACCCATATACAACAAAATCAAAAGAAAGCTTCTTATGGCAATGGGCTACACCCTTGAAGAAAACGAGCAGATCAGGCAGCTTCTTTCGTCAAAGGAAAACCTTGACGAAAAGAAAAAGACTTCCCACTCGCTTTTTCCGTCGGATGCAACGGTATTCCCTACCGAAGACGGAATGTTCTCCGGCTTTGCGGTAAATAAAGGGGAACAGGCGTTTTTAATGCTTGCTCTTGACAAAAACAGGCTTGACAGCCTTCTTTCGGATAAAGTTGCTCCCTATCTTACGGCAACCTTCGGCGAACCCGTTACCGAAGACGAAGAAGACATTTCCTCCGGAAGGGAAAAGGCAAACTATTCAAATCCCCTCTACAGAAGCGTTAATCTTCTTAAAGAGGCAAATGCTACGGTTGCTTTCTGCGCAAACAAACAGGAAGCCTATATCGCCCGTACAATCGAATCAATCGGCGAGGGCGAAGATCTTTTCGTTTTTGCTCCCCATGTTGAAGACAGAGGGGATATTGACGTTGTTTCCTATTCTGTTCAGCTTGCCCGCGCAGCTAAAAATCTTTCTCACACCTCGCTTGGCGCAGTAATCTCCGACCCGTTTGACGACGAAAACGGCAGGGGCGTCTGCATTTCAATCACCGACGGTGAAAAAGCGCTTGCAAGACGCTTTTACGCCGAAGAAGGAGAGGATGATGAAAGCCTTATCCTTGCCGCTGCGGAAGAAACAATTTCGCTTCTCGGACAAAACGCATACGGCGTGCTTTCCGAAAACGCCCTTAAGCCCACTGCGGAGCTTAACGAAAAAGTTGCAGAAAAAAAGACAGTCAAACGAGTTCTCATTGCCATACTTATAATTCTTGTTCTCTGCGTCGGTGCAGGCATTGCTTTCAAATATCTTGACACTAATAAAGCCCGTCCGGAAGAAACATCAGCTACTCAGCCGATTATTACAACAACCGAAAAGGAGGAGCCCGTCGAAGTTGAACGCAAAGAGCTTCTCAGCCACGTTGTTGACCTTATGGTCAGAAACAACGGAACGCGTCAGGTTGCGAAAAATGACGAGGCTCCCGAAAAATTCATTCTCAACGGCGAAGAAGTTGACGCAAAAAAGACGCTTGCTCTTATTGTTCAGAGCGTAATCGACGAAAACGATTATCTTGAATCCGATGAGTGGAACGCCGAGGCTCTTAAAGCAATGGTTGTTATCACATACACGAACCTTAAATACAGAGATAATAAATTCGACGTTTCCGACGTTAAGCTTTCCGACACTGCCGACGCCGCCGTTCTCGGCGCAGTCGACGCAGTTTACGGCGAATATCTGACTTACGGCGACGATGTAATCGCAGCTGTCTATCACCCGTTCTCAGCCGGTAAAACTGCCGACGCAAAAACAGTTTACGGCACGGACGTGCCTTACCTTGTTTCCGTAGACGCCGAAGCGGACAAGGATGTTAAGGACTATAAATCCGAAACCTCCTTCGGCGAAGCTGAAATCAATAACGCAATTCTTAAAAAGACCTCCGTAAGTCTTGCCGAGGTTTCTCCCGACCACAGCAAATGGATTGCCGTAGAGGAAAACGACAAAGCCATTGACGATAAAACAGGTTATGTTATCTCCGTCGACACTCCTGCCCAGAAGTTCTCGGGTTACGATTTCGCAAGATTTATGAACGAAAACAACTTAAAGCTCAACTCCGCCTGCTTCACGGTAAGATACAATCCCCAGAATCTTGAATTCATCTTTACCTGTTACGGTTACGGCAGCGGCGTAGGCTTGAGCGAATACAGCGCGGTTAAAATGATTGAAGAAGACGACGAGCTCACTTACGAAGATCTTCTTAAATACTTCTTCAGCGGCGTAACGCTTGAAAAGCCCGACGCCGAAGAGGAGGAATCCACAAGCGGAGAGCCCGAAAGCACAACCGCAAGGAGAACATATACATATTCAAACAGTACTCCTTCAACAACCCGTTCATCTTCTTCGTCTTCAACAACCACGACAACGGCTCCGGCGGCTGACACAACCACTACGACTGCTCCCGCAGTTGACACAACCACTACAACAGCCGCGCCCGAACCCGAACCGGCCGAAAACGATACCGAACAGGGTTCCGAAGACGACGTTTACTGATAAAAAAGGAGAATAATATGAGAATTTTAGTTACCGGCGGCGCCGGATACATAGGCTCTCACACCTGCGTTGAGCTTCTTAATGCAGGCTATGACATTACCGTAGTTGACAATCTTTACAACAGCAAAAAGGCTTCGCTTGACAGGGTTAAGGAAATAACCGGAAAGGATTTTAAATTCTTCGAGGTTGATATCCGCGACAAAGAGGGTCTTACAAAGGCATTTGCCGAGGACAAAATTGACGCAGTAATTCATTTTGCAGGTCTTAAGGCTGTAGGTGAAAGCGTTTACAAGCCTCTTGAATACTACGATAACAATATCGGCGGAACCCTCACGCTTTGTGAGGTTATGCGTGAAAACGGCTGTAAAAATATCGTTTTCAGCTCCTCCGCAACGGTTTACGGAACTGAAAATCAGTCCCCTCTTAATGAGGAAATGAAAACCGGCGGCACAACAAACCCCTACGGCACAACAAAATATATGATTGAGATTATTCTCAAGGATTTGTATGTTGCAGATAACGAATGGAGCGTTACGCTTCTGCGTTATTTCAATCCCATCGGCGCTCACGAAAGCGGAAAAATCGGCGAAAATCCGAACGGAATTCCCAACAACCTTCTTCCCTATGTTACTCAGGTTGCAGTCGGAAAGCTTCCGTGTCTTACTGTTTTCGGCGACGATTACGATACGCCCGACGGAACGTGCATACGCGACTATATTCATGTTGTCGACCTTGCAAAGGGACATCTTAAAGCGCTTGAGGACAGCTTCAAATCCAACAGGGTTGAAGCGTACAACCTCGGAACCGGCAACGGCTACAGCGTTCTTGAAATAATTAAGGCGTTTGAAAAAGCCTGCGGTTTCCCGCTTAACTACAAAATCGGTCCGAGAAGAGCCGGCGACCTTGCACGACTTTATTCAAACCCGACAAAAGCCAAAGAAAAATTAGGCTGGGTTGCCGAAAAGACCATCGACGATATGTGCAAGGATTCCTGGCGCTGGCAGAAGAACAATCCCAACGGTTTTGAGGATTAATCTGTTATGAGCGAAGAGAAGAAAAGCAATCTTACGAAAATATCCCTGCCTCTGATAATTATCGGCGTGGTTATGTGTTTCTGCGTCGCAATTTTCGGTCATACGGACTCGGAAGAAGCAAAGTCAATAGCATCATCCGACGTCATAACACAGCAGCGCACACAGGTTAAAACCTATACCTTCCGGAATCAGAAGCTTCTTGACGACCATTTTAAAAAGCACGGAGCGGACACATACTGCAAATCCGCCGAAGAATATCTTCAGAAAGCTAATGACGTTATCAACAGCCCCTATGCGCTGACCAAAAAAGAAGCCGAAGACGGCGACTCGGTTTTTTATATCGAGCAGACGGACGAAATTGTTTTTCTCTCAACGGACGGATATATCAGAACATATTTTATCTGTTCGGGAAAGAATTATTTCGACAGGCAGTAGCAGGAAATATAAACCGATAATATTAAAACGGACTGACGAATAACCGTCAGTCCGTTCTTTTTTTAATGATTTATCCTAATATTTCTTCAATTTTCCTCAACGCAATGAACAAATCGAGCGTGTCGCTTTCCTCAATCTCTCCCCTGTCGACCTTTTGCGCCGCTTCAGGTCTTATAGGAAGCTGCGCGAGAAGCGGAAGTCCAAGCTCTTCGGCTATTTTTTCGCTCTTTCCCTCGCCGAACAAATAAATCTTCCTTCCGCAGTCCGGACATTCGACATAGCTCATGTTTTCTACAATTCCGAGGACCGGAATGTTCATAAGCTTAGCCATGTTATAAGCCTTTTTGACTATAAGGGAAACAAGATCCTGCGGCGTGGTGACAATAATAATGCCGTCAAGCGGAATTGACTGGAATACCGTCAGCGGAACGTCGCCCGTTCCGGGAGGCATATCAATAAACATGTAGTCAATATCACCCCAGATAACCTCGTGCCAGAACTGTTTAACAACTCCCGAAATCACGGGTCCCCGCCATACTACGGGAGCTTCGTCATCCTCAAGCAAAAGATTTATCGACATTATCTCAACGCCGTTCTTGCTTTTGTTCGGGATAATTCCGTCGTCCGTTCCGAGAGCTTTTTCGGTTATTCCGAAAGCCTTGGGAATCGACGGACCGGTTATATCAGCGTCAAGAACTGCCGTTTTGTTGCCGCTTTTATTTGCCGCTACCGCCAGAAGCGAGGTTACAAGCGACTTTCCTACGCCGCCTTTTCCGCTTACGATTCCTATAACCTTTTTTACACTGCTTTTTTCGTTAAACGGCTCTCTGAAGTCCTGCTGTTCACATTTTGACGAACAGTTTTCACATCTGCCGTTACAGTTTTCACTCATTTTTATTGCTCCTTGCTTTTTTGTTTCTCAATTCCGAAAAGAATTCGGAAAGAATCGCTGAACATTCCTCTTCCATAAAACCGCCGTTAACTTCCGGCCTGTAATTAAACGGAAGAGAAAATAAATCTATAACCGTTCCTGCGGCGCCGTTTTTACTGTCTTTTGCGCCGTAGGTGATTTTTTTTAGCCGCGAATTGATTATAGCGCCCGCGCACATCGGACACGGTTCAAGAGTGACAAACATTTCGCACTCCCACAGTCTCCAGCCGCCTAAAGCTTTGCAGGCGGAATCAATCGCCTCGATTTCGGCGTGATAAAGCGCATTTTTCCCTTTTTCACGCCTGTTTCTTCCGACCGAAATCACCTCTCTGTTACGACAGATAACCGCCCCTACGGGAACTTCTTCCTCTTCAAGGCATTTTTTCGCTTGCGAAAGCGCCAGATTCATAAAATAACAATCGTCTTTCATCAGGTGTTACCGTTGCTTACAACCGTAAAGTAAGTCGAATAGCACATATAAATAATACTGATAATCATCGGCGCGTTTACAAAGAAACGAAGCGCCTTTTCGCCCTTTGTCAGGCTCGAAGTGTCCTTGAGAAGCCGCGGTCTGTCCTTATCCTTAATATAAAGAACAAGGCAAACAATTCCTACGGCAACCATTATTACTTCGTAAACCATAAATATAAGCCCTGCGCGTGTTTCGCTCATACCCCTGTCAACGGCGTAGCCAATGGCGCTTGCAGCAAAATTATTAACAAAATGAATAATAATTCCGGGCCAGATGCTTCCCGTTACGATAAATGCGTAACCTATGGCAATGCCTGCAAGAAACGCGAACGGAATCTGAATCATATTTCCGTGAAGGATGGCAAACACAAACGATGACGTAAGAATTGCGAACCAGTCGCCGTATTTTCTCATCGCCTGAAGAGCTCCGCCGCGAAGCGCAAGCTCCTCAAAAACGGCTGCGACAACCGACATCCTGACAAAATACAGAACTACCTCAAGCGGACCTGTCGGCGCAGGAAGCTCCGGCTGAGTAAACTCAACATCAAAAACGGACTCGAAGATTGCGTTAAGAAATGTGGTAAGATAGCTTCCCACAAGGCAGGCGGCGATACCGATAAATATCATCTCTACCGCAATCTTTTTGTTTTTGGGAATTCCCGCCGGGACAAAAAACGTCTTCTTCCTGTTGAGAATAAGCCTTCCGACAAGATACGCCGAAAGAAGCGAAATCATTATCAGAGCGCCTTCGATACAGTACTGAAAAGCAAGATTGTCCGTATAAAGGACTAAAAATCCTTTGATATTCCTGACTGCCAGCGTAATAACAAGCTCGACCACAAGAAAAACAATCATTCCCAGTCCCAGAACATTGCTTCTGCGGAAAAGGTCCTTGTTTTCCATTCTTCTTCGCCTTATTTTTTCGTAATACGCCTCGTCATACACGGGGTAGGAATAGGGATACTGAGGATAATTATTCATCTATTTCTCCTTTAGCCGCTGTTTCTTCCGCGGCAATCCCTTCTTCGCTTTCTTCGTCTTCTTCGATTCTCGCCGTAACAGCAACGGTTGCAACGCCTTCTTCGGTGCGCATTACTCTTACGCCCTTTGAAGTACGCGAGAAGCAGCTGATATCAGTCGCCTTCATTCTTATAATTATTCCGTCGGAAGAAATCATAATAACATCGTCGTTATCGTCAACCATTGCAACGGCGGCAACTTTACCGTTTTTGTCGGTTTTATAATTTATAATACCGGAGCCTGCTCTTGACTGCAGACGGTAGTCGGATATATCGCTTCTTCTTCCGAAGCCCGTAGTGCTTACGGTAAGAACCTGCTTGCTTTCATCAAGAACACACATTCCGACAACCTCGTCGTCACCCTTGAGTTTGATGGCTTTCATACCTCTCGCCGTTCTGCCTATCGCCCTCGCGTCCTTTTCGTTAAAGCGTATAGCCATACCGTTCCTCGTGGCGACAAGAAGCTCGCTGTTACCGTCAGTGAGTTTAACCCATGCAAGGTCGTCGTCCTCGTCAAGATTAATCGCGTTAATGCCCGTCTTGCGGATATTCTTATATGCGTCAAGGTCGGTTCTCTTGATTATGCCCTTTTTGGTAACCATGCAAAGATATGCTTCTTCGGTCTCGAATTCGGGAACGCGAATCATCGCCGTAACCTTTTCGTCCGTTTCTATGGGAAGAAGATTAACTATATTCATACCCTTGCCGGTTCTGCTGCTTTCGGGAATTTCATAACCCTTGAGCCTGTAAGCTCTGCCCTTGGTGGTAAAGAACATAATATAATCATGGCTTGAGCAGGTGAACATTGTGGAAGCGACGTCCTCCTCACGCCTTGTCATGCCCTTTACGCCCTTGCCGCCTCTGTTCTGCGCCTTATAGGTATCAACGGGCTGACGTTTTATATAACCCATGGTAGTCAGAGTATATACGCAGGTTTCTTCGGGGATAAGATCCTCGATATCGACCTCGCCGCTGACCGCCGCAATTTCGGTTCTTCTTTCATCGCCGTATTTTTCGGCGATTTCTCTCGATTCCTCTTTGATTATTTCGTCAATTCTCTTCTCGTTGGCAAGAATATCCGAAAGGTCGGCAATTCTCTTATGGAGTTCGTCCAATTCATTGAGGATTTTTTCGATTTCAAGACCTGCGAGCTGACCGAGACGGTAAGCTACGATAGCCGAAGCCTGCGGATCGTCGAAATCGAATTTTTCCATAATCGCGACCTTTGCCTCAGCCTGTCCGCCCTTGCAGGCGCGGATTGTTACAATAATCTCGTCAACTATGTCGATAGCTCGCGCAAGACCCTCTAAAATATGAGCTCTTTCCTGCGCCTTGGTTAAGTCGAACTGAGTTCTCCTTTTAATTATATCCCTCTGGAAATCGATATATTTATCAAGAATCTGACGAAGGTTCATAACCTTCGGAACCCCGTCATCAAGAGCTAAAAGAATTGCGCCGAAGGTTACCTGCATATCGGTCATTGAATAAAGCTGATTAAGAACCACCTGAGCGTTTGCGTCGCGCTTAATTGTAATTTCGATATGCATTCCCTTTTTGTCGGAATAGTCCTGAATATCGGCAATTCCTTCGATTCTCTTATCCTTGACAAGCTCGGCAATTTTCTGAATAAGTCTTGCCTTATTAACAGCATAAGGAATTTCCGTAACAATAATCTTGAAACGGTCGCCCTTTGATTCAACAATTTCCGCCCTTGCGCGGACATATATCTTACCTCTGCCCGTCGCATAAGCTTCGCGGATTCCCCTTGTTCCCATAACAAGACCTGCAGTCGGGAAATCGGGTCCTTTGATATAGTGCATAATATCGTCAAGAGTCGCTTCGGGATTGTCAATCACGCAGCACATACCCTCGACAACTTCACGCATATTGTGGGGCGGAATGTTCGTAGCCATACCGACGGCAATACCCGTTGTACCGTTTACAAGAAGATTCGGGAAACGCGCCGGAAGAACCGTCGGTTCATTTTCCGTGTCGTCAAAGTTGGGAGTCCAGTCGACAGTGTCCTTCTTGATATCCTCAAGCAACTTCATCGCCGTCTTTGAAAGACGGGATTCCGTGTACCTGTATGCCGCGGGCGGGTCGCCGTCAACGGAACCGAAGTTGCCGTGACCGTCGACTAAAATATGTCTTTGCGAGAAAGTCTGGGCAAGACGTACCATAGCGTCATAAACCGATGCGTCGCCGTGGGGGTGGTAATGACCGAGCACGTCGCCGACTGTGGTGGCGCATTTACGGTAAGGATTTGTCGGGTAGAGATTGTTCTTATACATAGCGTAAAGAATTCTCCTGTGAACGGGCTTAAGACCGTCACGGACATCCGGCAATGCACGCGAAACGATAACGCTCATTGAATAGTCAAGGAACGCTTTTCTTATTTCGTCGCTTATTTCAACGTCAATAATTTTCTGATTGTCGTAATTAACCTGCTGTTCTGCCATAAATCTCTCCCCCTTTCTTAAATATCAAGATTCTGAACGAATTTAGCGTTCTTTTCAATAAATTCGCGTCTGGGTTCAACGTTGTCGCCCATGAGAATTGAGAAGTTTTCGCTTGCCCTCTGCGCATCCTCAACAGTAACACGAAGCATTGTTCTGTATTCGGGGTCCATAGTTGTTTCCCAGAGCTGTTGCGGGTCCATTTCACCAAGACCCTTATATCGCTGAATGTCACACTGACCGCCGAGTTCCTCTATAATCTTATCTCTCTGCTCATCGGAAAAAGCGTAAGCGCTCTTTTTGCCTTTTGAAACCTTAAACAGCGGCGGCTGAGCAAGGTAAACATAGCCCTCTTCGATAATCTGAGGCATATAGCGGAAGAAGAACGTAAGAAGAAGCGTTCTGATATGAGCGCCGTCGACGTCGGCATCCGCCATAATGATTATTTTGTGGTATCTTAATTTGTTAATATCAAAATCGTCTCCGATTCCCGTACCCAGAGCCATTACGACGGGAATAAGCTTTTCGTTCGAATAGACCTTGTCCACTCTTGCTTTTTCAACATTGAGCATCTTTCCCCAGAGAGGAAGAATTGCCATGTGCTCTCTGTCTCTGCCCTCTTTTGCGCTTCCGCCTGCGGAATCACCCTCGACGATATATATTTCACACTTTGTCGGGTCTTTGCTTATGCAATCGGCAAGCTTTCCGGGAAGAGAATTGCTTTCAAGCGGAGATTTTCTTCTTGCGTTATCCCTCGCCTTTCTTGCAGCTTCCCTCGCCCTTGAAGCGTCGAGCGCCTTGCTGAAAATCGCCTTTGCTATAGCGGGATTTTCTTCAAAGAAGGTTCCCATTTTGTCAACAAGCATCTTTGAAACAAGCGGTGTAATGTCGGTGTTTCCGAGCTTGCCCTTCGTCTGTCCCTCAAACTGAGCTTCCGTAAGCTTAACGGAGATAACAGCCGTAAGACCTTCTCTTACGTCCTCGCCCGAAAGATTCTTGTCGTTATCTTTAAGTAATTTATACTTTCTGCCGTAATCGTTAAATACTTTTGTCAGCGCATTTTTAAATCCGTTCTCATGAGTACCGCCGTCTATGGTACGTACGTTATTTGCAAACGAAAGAATATTTTCATTATAGCTGTCGTTATAAGCTAATGCCACTTCAGCGCTTCTGTCACCCTTTACGACAGAAAAATGCATCGGTTTTTCATGAAGCGGATTAAGTCCCCTGCTGGAATTTATATATTCGACAAACGAGGATATACCGCCTTCATAGCAGTAAACCTCTTCAATTATTTCGTCCGGATTTCTTTTATCCGTCAGCGAAATTGAAAGCCCGGCGTTAAGGAATGCCTGTTCGCGGAGTCTTCTCTGTAAAATTTCAAACTCATATACAGTTGTTTCGGTAAATATTTCGGGGTCAGCCTTAAAGCGGATAAACGTTCCCGTTCCGTCCGTATCACCGATAATATCAAGGTCGGAAGCAATTTCGCCTCTTTCAAAGCGCTGCTTATAAATATGGCCGTTCTGGCTGACTTCAACCTCCATCCATTCGGAAAGAGCGTTAACTACCGATGAACCTACGCCGTGAAGACCGCCCGATACCTTGTATCCGCTGCCGCCGAATTTACCGCCTGCGTGAAGCACGGTAAGAACTACGGTAACCGCGGGAATTCCCTCTTCCTCGTTTATGCCGACGGGAATTCCTCGTCCGTTGTCGCGTACGGTAATAATATCGCCGGGAAGTATTTCAACTTCGATATGGGTACAATAGCCTGCAAGAGCCTCGTCGATTGAGTTATCGACAATCTCATAAACAAGGTGGTGAAGTCCCCTCGGTCCGGTTGAGCCGATATACATACCGGGGCGCTTTCTTACCGCTTCAAGTCCTTTAAGAACCTGAATCTGGTCCGCGCCGTATTCACTGGTGACCGTAGTATTCATGATTTCTTCTTCAATTATGTTCTTGTTTTCGTTCTCCATCTAACAGAAAACCTCCTGTAAAGAGTCTAATTATATATAATTTTAATTATTTGCGTTTAAATAAAGTGTTTGTTGCAAGGTGAGTAAGATAGACTTCTCTTTTTCCGTCCTTTTCGGTTACAATAAACGATTTCGGAAGGTCAAACGAAACATATTTTGTTTCGCCGTTTTTTTCGGCATAATTAAGATAATCCCTCGTTCCTTTCTGAACGGTTGTATTGTCCAAATCAAATATGCCTAATATATTATCGGTTCGTATGACCGTTTCCTGACCGAGATATAAATACATTACAGTAATTTACCGTCCTTCATCTCAAAGGTTTTGCCCTCGCAAAGCCGTAAAACCTGATTTTCATCGCAGCAGGTAATAAAAACCTGCCAGTCTTTAATCTTATTCAGAATATAATCCTGCCTGCTCTCGTCAAGCTCACTCATAACGTCGTCAAGAAGCGCAACGGGCTTTTCCCCCGTAAACGAGCTTACTATTTCGGCTTCGCCGAGCTTAAGCGCTATTGCGCAGGAGCGCTGCTGCCCCTGTGATCCGAAAGAACGCGCGGACAGCCCGTTCACCGTTATTTCAATATCATCCCTGTGCGGACCGACGGAAGTCGACTTCTGAATAATGTCTTCCTTACGGTTATTTTTAATTAATTCTCTTAATTTAAAATAAATTTCATCCTCGTTTAAAGAATTGAAATCCGCCTGAGATGAATAATAAATATCAAGCTCCTCCTTGCCGTCGGACAGTCCGCTGTAAATATCCTTGGCGGCAGGAGTCAGATTTTTAATATAGTTGATTCTTTCTTTAATAATTGCCGCCGCAAGCTGACAGAGTCTTTCATCCCAGACGTCAAGCGTATCAAGAAGCTCCGAATGATAGGAAACGTCTTTTAAAAGAAAATTTCTCTGCTGAAGCGCCTTATTGTATTTCTGAAGAAACGAAGCGTATCTCGGTTTTAACTGACACAGAGCAACGTCAACAAATCTTCTTCTCGCAGAAGGACCGTCTTTTATTAAGGAAAGATGAACGGGAGAAAAGACAACCGTCGTAAATTCGCCTATAAGCTTCGACGGCGAAGAAAGCTCAACCCCGTTTAAAAAAGCTTTTCTCTTTTTTTCGTTTATGATTTTTGCAGTCTGTTCTCTTTCAAATGCGTAGAATTCAAGCTCGGCAACGGAAAACGACTCGTTAAAAGCTACCAGCTCGGCGTCTTTATTTGTACGGAAGCTTTTACAGCCTGTAAAAAGCCACAAAGCTTCAATAAGATTTGTCTTTCCCTGCGCGTTTTCGCCGAAAATTATATTTATTCCGTCCGACGGCTCAAAAACAAGATCTTTGATATTCCTGTAATTTTTTAATGTCAGTCGACTAACTTTCACTGAGAAACTACCTCAACTACAAATAAATCATATTCAAACCTGTCCCCTGCGCGAAGCTTTTTTCCCCGCGCAGAACAGATTTCACCGTTAACCTTGACTTCCCCGTCCTGAATAACAGCCTTTGCATGACCTCCCGACTGAACAAGATCGGAAAGCTTCAGTGCAGAATCAAGACGGATATAATCGGTATTTATATATATTTTCTTTTCTTTTTTTGACGCAATTTTTGCTTTTACGGTTTTCATCTTAATTATAAATTAAATCAGTCTTTTTTAAGTCTTATCGGAAGAACAAGGAACAGGAAGCTGTCGCCTTCGTTCGGAACGATAATAATGGGCTGTACCGGACCGTTAAGCTTGATTACGACTTCGTCGCTGTCGCATACTCTTAAAGCGTCAAGCAGGAATTTGTTATTAAATCCGATTTCAACTTTATTGCCGATAACCTTTGCAACCATTTTATCGTTTGCAAGTCCGAGAGTTGTAGACGAAGAAACACGGATTAAATCGTTGTCAAATATGCAGCGGATGGGGCTTTTGTTTCTGTCCGCAATAATAAGAGAAACGCGTTCGACAGCTTCGATAAGTCTTCTGAGATTTGCCTTAACATCCGTGGTGCTGCTTGACGGAATAGCAGCTCTGTAATCAAGAAACTCTCCGTCAAGAAGACGGGAAACGATGCTGTAATTTCCGATTTCAAAAAGAATATGCCTTTTTGCAACGCCCATTGAAACCGTAACATCTCCGTCGGGAATAAGCTTAATAACTTCATTGAGAGTTTTTTTCGGAACAACAAAGTTCTTTTCTTCACCGTCATAATCAAAACTTTCGTTTCTTATGGCAAGTCTGAATCCGTCAACTGCGACAAGCTTAATCGAACCGGGCTTGATTTCAAATTTAACACCAGTATGAACTGCTTTTGAAGCGTCGTTATCCGCCGCAGCAAAATAAGTCTTTTTAATCATATCCTTAAGAATATCGCCTTTAAGAACAATCGGAAAACCTCCGGATACAGAGGGAAGCTCCGGATATTCGGCAGCTGAAATTCCCATAATGCTGTATTCAGTATCACCGGATATAATTTTACATGTCTGTCTTTCGTCCGACGAAATTGAACAAATATCAGAGGGAAGATTTCTTACGATGTCACAAAGATATCTTGCATTAATAATAACTGCTCCGCTTTCTTCGACTCTTGCTTCAACATTTGTAACGATACCGACTTCAAGGTCATAACCGGTAAGAGTCAGAGTATTTCCTTCCGCCTTAAGTAAAATGCCTTCAATTGAAGGAAGAGTTGTTTTTGATGAAGCTGCTCTCTGAACATTCTGGCAGGCTTCGTTAAGAGCTTGCGTATTGCATGTGAACTTCATTTTTATATCTCCTTATTTAAAAAATTTTTTGTTTTTTATTAAATAAATAATAATAAAAATAGTTGTATTAGTAGAGGCTGTCCAAAATGTTTAAAACTTGGAAAAACTGTTAATTTAAGGTATATTTTAAATATTTTTCTTTTATTCAAAACTTTAAGACAGTTGTAGAATGTATATACAGAAAAAACTGTATGTTCAAAACCTGATGTTTAAAATCAATAATATGTTTATAATTCCTGAATATTTTTAATAAGATCGTAAACGGTTGATTTGAACGAAGGGTTGCTTTCCATTTTCTTTTCAACTTCATCAATTGAATAAGTAACGGTTGTATGTTTTTTTCCTCCGAAAACCTTGCCTATGTCAATTAAAGACATATCCGCAATTTCTCTCATAACATACATGGCAACCTGTCTTGCATTGACAATTGAAGAATTACGTTTGACGGAACGTATATTTTCGGGAGTTACGCCGAAACATTTTGCAGTCTGTTCAATAATCAGGTCAATAGTAGCCTCAACCGGACGCGAATTATTAAGAATATCTTTAATAGCTTCCTGAGCAATTTCAATCGTTGCGTTGCTTCCGTACATCTGACAAAGAGCATTAATGTTCTTAACTGCGCCTTCAAGCTGTCTGACGTTATTTTTAATCTTATCGGCTATGTAATCAACTATCTCGTTTGAAAGCTCAAGATTAAAATACTGGCTTTTATTCTTAATAATTGCCATTCTTGTTTCATAATCCGGCGGCTGAACATCTGCTAAAAGTCCGTTTTCAAAGCGTGAACGGAGTCTTTCTTCAAGGCTTTGAATTTCCTTGGGGGGTTTATCGGAAGTCAAAACAACCTGTTTTCCGTTCTCATAAAGGGTATTAAATGTATGGAAGAACTCTTCTTCGGTCTGAGTTTTGCCGGCGATAAACTGAATATCGTCAATAAGAAGCACGTCGCAGGATCTGTATTTATTTCTGAAAGCCTGCGTATTCTGAGTCTGTAAATAGAAAACAAGCTCATTGGTAAAGTTTTCACTCGTTGTGTAAATGATATTTGCATCCGGACGGTTCTTTTCAACTTCAAGGTAAATAGCGTTAAGAAGATGAGTTTTTCCGAGTCCGCTTCTTCCGTAAATGAAAAGAGGATTATAAAACATTCCGGGGTTTGCCGCTACGTTTTTAGCCGCCGCGTATGCAAATTTATTAGACGGTCCGACTACGAACGAAGCAAAATCGTTAATAATTTCTTTTCTTGAAAAGGTCGGTTTATTTTCTTTCTGTTCAACCTCTTTAAGCTCGTTCTCGTCGGCTGTAATGTAAATCATTACGTTAAAGCCCATAACATACTCAAATGCGTCGTTGAGAAGAGGAAGATACTTATCAATAACAATTGAGCGCTTAAACTCGTTTATATAAAGAGTTACCGAGTCATTTTCAAAATTAACCGGTTTAAGCGGAGCAATCCAGAGATTGAAAGCGGTTTCGTTAACTTTTTCAAAACAGTAATCAAGAACTGCCTGCCATATTTCGTTAAAGGAATCCATTTTTAACATCCTTCCGTTTGTTTTATTCATTATTTAAAAAAATGTTCAAAGACCATTACGGTATATTATAACATCAAATCCGCCGTTTTACAATAGGTAACTTTAAATAAAATATATATTTAATTATATATATAATACTATAATTCAATAAATTAAAATAATTAATTAATATTTTAAAAAAATTTTTTCTTATCCAAACACAATATGTTGTAATAATCATAGCCTTTTGTACTAAAACTGCGTTTTTTTGAATTTTGAAAATCCGGACGAAAAGAAAATCATTGACAGGAAAGGCTTTTTTGTTATATAATACATTCTCACAGTGTAAAAAATAAACTGTGTTATTATGCAAAAATCCTGCAAATTGTTTTCGTGCAGGTAGAATATAATTATCAGGGAGGAAACGCGAAATGAAGAGAACATATCAGCCCAAGAAGCGCCATCGCAAGATGGAACACGGCTTCCGTAAAAGAATGTCCGACAGAAACGGCAGAAAGGTTCTTGCCCGCCGCAGAGCAAAGGGCAGAAAGCAGCTCTCTTATTAATGAGGGATTAACGTGACCGATACTGTTACATTAAAAAGTAACTCCGATTTCCGCCGTGTTTACGCACGCGGTAAAACCTTTACAAATCCTGCACTGGTCATTTATTTAATGAAAAACCGTGCGGGAATTTGTCGTATAGGAATCACAACAAGTAAAAAAATCGGCAACGCAGTTGAAAGAAATCGGTCAAAAAGGGTTATCCGCGCGGCATTCCGTCAGATAGAAAGTGAAATCGACGGTAATTACGATATTGTTTTTGTTGCGCGCGGAAGAACCAAGTACACAAAGTCAACTGAGCTTTGTGGTATTATGAGAAAACAGTTTTTGTCAGCCGGAGTAATTAAAAATGACTAAAGCTTTAATAAGGCTAATCAAGTTTTATCAAAGGCGGATTTCGCCTCATTTACCCGCAAGATGTAAGTTTTATCCGACCTGTTCAAGCTATGCCGTTACGGCGTTTGAACGATTCGGCTTTTTTAAGGGGCTGGGGCTTACTCTTTGGAGACTTATCCGCTGCAGTCCGCTGACATCGGGAGGCTACGACCCCGTTCCCGAAAAGAAAGAAAAAAGTAACGGAGAATAAAAATGCAAAAACTCAGAGAATGGCTTGCAATACCGTTTGGATTTGTTATTGCCGCATTTTATGCGATTACTGATAACTATCTGCTTTCACTCTTTTTCCTGGTTGTTATTGTTAAGCTTATACTTTTACCTTCTCAGCTTTCAATGCAGAAAAACCAGGCTAAACAGCTTCGCTTAAAACCCAAAGCAGACAGAATCCGCGAAAAATATGCCGGCAATCAGCAGAAAATGAATCAGGAGCTTCAGAACCTCTATTCTCAGGAGGGTTACGGCTCGGCGACAGCCGGCTGTATGCCCATGCTTATTCAGTTCCCGATTATGATGGGCGTTTACTGGGCGGTTAACTACACCCCCCTTACGAACGTTCTTCGCATTTCAAAAACTACGGTAAGCGCTTTGCTTGACCATTTTTCAATAAAGAGCACCGATTATCAGAGGGAAATTTCCATTATCAGCAACCTTAAAAAGACCGGATTTGCCGCAATTGAAGGCGTAAGCGGCGACGAAATGGAGAAAATCCGTCATTTTTCGGACAATTTCACCCTTTTCGGTAAAATTGATCTTTCCGTAAAGCCGGATTTCAAACACCCCGATATTTATTGGGTTGTTCCTGCCATTCTTCTTGCAATCACTCTTTTCCAGAGCTTTTATATGCTTGCCCGCCAGAAGAAGACCAATCCCGAAATGTCAAAGAATCCCGCGACAGGCTGCATGACTTTCATGTCCCCTGCCATGATGATCTGGTTTGCATTTATTCTTCCGACAAACGTCAGCGTTTATATGATTCTTTCAAGCGTACTTTCGCTTATCCAGATGTTTATTCTCAATTATACCCACAGCCCGAACAGGGTTCTTTCAAGGCTTATGGTTGACGAAACCATCTATCGTCGCTCAAAAGAGGCGAGCATGAAAAAAGTGCTTGAAAATGCACAGGATAATTAAGAGGTAATTATTAAATGATTAAAGAAGCAATCGGTAAGGGTGCAACTGTCGACGCAGCTACAAAAGCCGCAAAGGAACAGCTCGGCGCGCCTGAAGAAGTTGAGGTTAAAATCGAAATCCTCAAAATGCCCCAGAAAAAGATTTTAGGTCTTTTCGGCGGAAGCGAAGCCGAAGTCAGGGCAAGCTACGAAGTTGCCGAAAAGAAGGCAAAGAGCGAAAAGAAAGAGAATAATAAGAAAAAGAATAACGTTAAAGAAAAGAAAACAGCTCCCGTCAGGGAAGTCGTTGTTGAAATTTCAAAGCCCTTTGAATCCGCTGAATTAAAGCCCACAAACGAATATGACGACGCAAAGGAATATTTAAAGGCTATGATTCTCGGAATCGGAATGGAAAGCTGCGAAATCGAAGTAACCGCCAATGACGAAGAGATTAACTTTGAAGTTAAATGCGGCGACGATTACGGTATCGTAATCGGCAGACGCGGCGAAACACTTGACGCTTTGCAATATCTTACGAGAATGGTTGCAAATCACGGCAAGGGCAGTTTCAAGAGAGTCAGCGTTAATGTCGGCGACTACAGAGAAAAGCGCGAAGAGGCTCTTCGCATTCTTGCCAGAAGAAATGCTCAGAGAGTCGTTAAAACAGGCAGAAGCATTACTCTCGAACCGATGAATCCCTATGAAAGAAGGGTTATTCATACTGCAGTTCAGGATGTAAGAGGAGCTACCTCATATTCAACAGGCAACGACCTTGAAAGAAGAGTTACAATTGCTCCGGACGGCTCGGTAAAGGCGTCACGCCCGTCGTATCAGAGAAATGACCGTCGCAGAAGGAACGACTCCCCTGCTGCAAAGGTTGAAGAAACGCCCGCAAGAGCGCCCAAAAGCGATTTTGAAGGCTCCTCTCTGTACGGCAGAATTGAAATAGAATCAGAAAAAGAAGACTAATTTTAAGGGGAGTGTCTGCTCCCCTTTTATTATTGTTAAAGGTGATATAATGTCCACAATAGCGGCAATTTCAACCGGAATGTCTCCGGGAGGAATCGGAATTGTAAGGCTCTCGGGTGAAAATGCGCTCGAAATCGCCGACAAGGTCTTTTCTTCAAAAAACGGCAAACTCCTGAGTGAAATCGGGGGTTATCATGCGTTGCTCGGAAACGCAGTAGATGAAAACAAATCCCCCGTTGACGAAGTAGTCGCCCTTGTTTACAGGGCGCCGAAAAGCTATACCGGAGAGGACGTTGTTGAATTAAACTGTCACGGCGGACTTTTTGTTACGCGTCAGGTGCTCCGGCTTGTTCTTCAGGCGGGGGCAGTTCCCGCAGAGCCCGGAGAATTTACAAAAAGAGCTTTTCTCAACGGGAAAATGGATCTTGCTAAGGCGGAATCCGTGATGAACATTATTTCATCTCACTCTCAGCAGGAAATGAAAATCGCGCTTAACACTCTTGAGGGAGCGCTGAGCAAAAAAATCTCGCAGATAAATCAAATTCTAATTTCCGCTTCCGCTTCGCTTCAGGCGTGGGTTGACTATCCCGACGACGAAATAGAGGAGCTTTCAAACGGCGAATTAGTTAAAAATCTCAACAAAGCGTCAGACGAGCTTGAAAACCTGATTTCAAACTTTGACAGCGGCAAAGCCGTTATAGGAGGAGTCCGTACCGCAATAGTCGGAAAGCCGAATGTCGGCAAATCAACTCTTATGAATCTGCTTCTCGGCGAGGACAGGTCAATCGTCACGTCCCTTGAGGGTACAACCCGTGATATTGTTGAAGAAACCGCTGTTATCGGTTCGGCGACTCTTCGTCTTGCCGACACCGCCGGAATGCGTTCTTCTTCCGACGAGGTTGAACAAATCGGAGTTGACAAGGCGAAAAAATGGCTCGAGGGGGCAGATTTTGTTTTAGCGGTTTTTGACCTTTCCAGAGAGCTTTCGGACGAAGATAAAGAGATTATCAATCTTGTAAAAAATAAGAAATCTGTTGCAATTTTAAACAAAACCGATCTTGAAGAAAAAGCAGACAGGAATTCAATTATACAAAACTTTTCCGATTATATTTTCCTGAGCGCCAGGAACTCCGAAGACAGGCAGGCGCTTTGCGAAATAATTGAAAAAGTGCTTGAAACCGCAAATATCGACCCTTCGGCAGCCTCGCTTATTAATGCAAGGCAGCTCGCCTGCTGTAAGTCGGCTCTCGAAAACATCCGTCAGGCGCTTGACGACCTTGAAAACGGCGTAACTCTTGACGCAGTTAATGTTACGATAGATTCCGCTATTGACGAGCTTCTTGTTCTTACGGGTGAAAAGGCATCGGATTCCGTTATAAATGAAATTTTTTCTCGTTTTTGCGTAGGTAAATAATATGGAGTATTTTGCAGCACATTATGAAATAGCAGTAATCGGCGCAGGCCATGCCGGGATTGAGGCAGGGCTGGCGTCAGCGCGCCTTGGCTGCAAAACCGTTATGTTTGCCGTAAATCTTGATTCAGTCGGTAATATGCCCTGTAACCCGTCAATCGGCGGAACGTCAAAGGGACATCTTGTGCGTGAAATCGACGCTTTAGGCGGCGAAATGGGAATTGCCGCGGATAAAACGAGCATACAGTCAAGAATGCTTAATTTAGGCAAGGGACCTGCCGTTCACTCCTTAAGGGCGCAGATTGACCGCAGAAAATACAGCGAATATATGAAGCACGCGGTTGAAAATCAGGCAAACCTTGATTTAAAACAGAGCGAAATAGTTGATATTTATAAAAACGAAGACGGAAACTGGGTTCTTAAAACCCGTTTGCAGGCGGTTTTCACGGCAAAATGCGTTGTGCTTGCAACCGGAACTTTTCTCGGCGGAAGAGTTTATATCGGCGATGTATCGTACGAAAGCGGACCGGACGGTATGTTCCCCGCTACTCAGCTGTCAGCCTCTCTTAAAAAGCTCGGGCTTCCGCTTCGCCGTTTTAAGACGGGAACTCCGGCAAGGGTTAACTCAAGAAGCATCGATTATTCAAAGACCGAGCTTCAGCCCGGCGATGAAAAAACGGTTGCGTTCTCGTTTGACAGCGAAAAGAAGCCTGAAAACAAGGTTGTCTGTCATATTACATATACAAATGACGATACGAAGAATATTATTCTTGAAAATCTTCACCGTTCCCCTCTTTACAGCGGTAAAATCAGCGGAGTGGGTCCCCGATATTGCCCGAGTATTGAGGATAAAATTGTCCGTTTCCCCGAAAAGCAGAGGCATCAGCTGTTTATTGAGCCCTGCGGAGAAAATACCGAGGAAATGTATCTTCAGGGTATGTCCTCTTCCCTTCCCGAAGATGTTCAGCTTAAATTCTTAAGGACGATTCCCGGACTTGAAAATGTTGAAATTATGCGTACCGCTTACGCTATTGAATACGATTGCGTTGATCCTCTTGCGCTTTCACAGAGCCTTGAGTTTATTGATTTCAAAGGTCTTTTCGGCGCAGGACAGTTTAACGGTTCGAGCGGATACGAAGAGGCCGCGGCACAGGGACTTATTGCCGGAATTAATGCCGCAAAACGCGTTAAAGGCGAAGAACCGTTTATTCTCGGCAGGGAAACCTCGTATATAGGCACTCTTATTGACGACCTTGTGACAAAGGGCTGCGCCGACCCGTACAGAATGATGACCTCGCGAAGCGAGTACAGGCTTCTTCTCAGGCAGGACAATGCTGATTTAAGGCTGACTGAAAAAGGCTATGAAGCAGGACTTGTCAGCGAGGAGAAGTATAAAAGGCTTCTTCTGAAGAAGGAACAGATTGCGTCGGAGCTTGAAAGAGTTGAAAACACTGTAATTGCGCCTTCGGAGGAATTGCAGGAATTTCTTGTTTCACGTGAAACATCCAAGCTCAAAACCGGCGCAAGGCTTGCGGAGCTTATAAGAAGACCCCAGCTTAATTATGAGCTTCTTACTCCGTTCGATAAAACCCGGCCTTCATTGCCCGAAGAAGTCTTCGAGCAGGTTGAAATCGAATTAAAATATGAAGGTTATATAAAAAGACAGCTCGCTCAGGTTGAGGAAATGCACCGTCTTGAGGTCAAAAGAATTCCTGAAACTGTCGATTTTAATGCGATTGACGGACTCCGCCTTGAAGCGAGAGAAAAGCTGACAAAAGCTCGTCCCTCAAGTGTCGGTCAGGCAAGCCGTATATCGGGAGTTACTCCGGCGGATATTTCCGTTTTGCTTATATTCCTTGCAAAGGAGGGTATTAACTGATGATTAATACGTCTCTTTTAAAGGAAAAAGCTGCATTTTTCGGCGTTGAGCTTGACAAAACGGCTCTTGAACGGTTTGATATTTATGCCGGACTTCTTGTTGAAACTAATAAGATGATGAACCTTACTGCAATTACCGAGCCTGACGAAATTGTTGTCAAGCATTTTGCAGACAGCCTTTCAATGCTGAAATATGTTGATATTAATGAAAATTCGAGTGTGATTGACGTCGGAACGGGCGCCGGATTTCCCGGCGTTGCTTTGCTTATCGCAAGACCTGACCTGAATCTTACCCTGCTTGACAGCCTTAATAAAAGGCTCGTTTTTCTTAAAAATGTTCTTTCCGAAATCGGACTCAATGCCAAAACCGTTCATTTAAGAGCCGAGCAGGGAGGACGGGATAAAAACTTCCGTGAAAAATATGATTATGCCGTCGCAAGGGCAGTCGCGTCGCTTCCGGTTTTAAGCGAATACTGTCTTCCGTTTGTTAAGACGGGCGGCGAATTTGTCGCTATGAAAGGCTCTTCCGCGGATGAAGAGGTTAACGCTTCAAAAAATGCCGTTGAGATTCTCGGCGGACAGATTGTTTCAACCGATTCGTTTGACCTTTTCGGCAGGGGACAGAGAAATATTATAAGAATCAGAAAAATATCGCAAACCCCGACAAAATATCCCAGGGAATCGTCAAAGATTTCTTCAAAAAGTCTGTAAAATTGCCGAAAACCCTTGAAATAAAGGGAAAAACGAAAAACGAAAACACTTTATTTTTTCACTTCTGTGTGCTACCATTTAGCTGTAAGGACAAGCCACAGAGGTGATTTTTAATGTTCAAAAATCAATATAAGGCAACCGTAGGAGAGACCGTAATGCTTTTGCCGCAGAGCAAAATCAGACCTAATCCCAATCAGCCGAGAAGACATTTTGACTATGACGAGCTGGAGGGTTTGGCTCAGAGCATCAGGGCAAACGGTATTATTCAGCCTCTTACGGTAAGAAAGACGGAAAACGGCGACTACGAACTCATTTCCGGCGAAAGACGGCTTCGTGCGGCAAGGCTTGTCGGAATGACAAGGGTTCCTGCAATAATTGTTGACGCAAACGAAGAACAGTCCGCGCTTCTTTCGATTCTCGAAAACCTCCAGAGAAGCGATCTTGATTTCTTCGAAGAGGCGTCGGCGCTCGACAAATTACTGTCAGTTTACGGAATGAGTCAGGAGGAGGTTGGAAGAAAGCTCGGAAAGGCCCAGCCAACCTTATCAAACAAGCTCAGGCTGTTAAAGCTTAACGAACAGCTCCGATTTGAAATCGCAAGGGCAGGGCTTACGGAACGCCATGCGAGGGCTCTTCTTAAGCTTGAAACCGACGAAATGAGAGAAAGAGCGCTGTCCATAATTGTTGACAGGCATTTAAACGTCGAAGAAAGCGAGAGGCTGATTTTCCAGATGAACAAGCGCTCAGAAGAGCCGAAAGGCACGGTTAAAAAGGGCTTTCGCGATATCAGAATTTTCATCAATACGCTTAATCACGCCGTTGACGCTATCCGCAGAGCCGGGATTGACGCCGATTCTGCAAAAAGCGAGACGGAGGAATATATTGAATATGTAGTCCGGATTCCGAAGCAGTCCGGAAGCTCCGCAAAGACTGCGGTATAGAAAGGTATTACGTCCGAAAGGGCTTAATATAGTGGGATTTTCCCACTCCCATATCCTTCTCTTTCACACCCCACATCCACAAGCGAAGGCGCTCGTTGCTATAACGAACGCCTTTGCTTGCATGTTCTTTGTTTCACGTGAAACTTTTTTTGCAAAAAAATTGTCGAAAGACCGAAAAAACGTACCGAAATAAGATAAAAACTCTTTTATTTTTTACATTATTATGGTATACTCTGTAATGTTGAGGTGAAAATATGGCAAAAATCGTTTCAATAATAAATCAGAAGGGCGGAGTCGGAAAAACGACTACTGCCGTTAACCTTGCCGCCGCAGTCGGCGATATAGGCAAAAGAGTTTTGCTTGTAGACATAGACCCGCAAGGCAATTCCACAAGCGGTTTCGGCGTAAATAAAAGGAATATTTCCGTTTCTACCTATGACGTGCTTATAAACGGCGTATCCGCAAAAGAATGCGTCCGGACAACAAAATTTAAAAATGTTTCGATTATGCCGTCGGACATGAATCTTGCCGGGGCGGAGGTCGAAATGATTGCTCTTGAAAACCGTGAAAGCCTTTTGAAGAAGGCGCTTTTAGAGGTTTGGGCGGACTTTGATTACATCTTTCTTGACTGTCCTCCCTCATTGGGAATTATTACCATTAACGCTCTTTGCGCTTCAGACACATTTCTTGTTCCCATGCAGTGCGAATACTATTCTCTTGAGGGGCTTGCCCAGCTTATTGCCACAGTTCGACAAGTAAAAAGACTTTACAACCCCCATATTGAGATGGAGGGAGTTCTCTTTACAATGTATGACAGCAGGCTGAATCTGACTCAGCAGGTGGCTTCTGAGGTCAAAAAGGCGTTTCCGAAGAAGGTTTATTCAACCGCAATCCCCAAAAACGTAAGATTATCGGAGGCGCCGTCCTACGGTGAGCCCGCCATGTACTATGACCGTTCGTCAAAGGGCGCAAAGGCTTACAGGGATTTCGCCGAGGAATTTATTAAAAAGAGTGAAAGAAGGTAGGAAAGATATGGCAGCTAAAAAAGGAGGTCTCGGACGGGGCTTTGACAGCCTTTTCCTTGACAATTCCGCGTCGGATAATACCGACGGCGCAGTAAAACTTAACATTGACGATATTGAGCCTAACCGCGCTCAGCCGAGAAAGGCGTTTGATGAAAAGTCACTTTCCGAGCTTGCAGAAAGCATTTCTCAATACGGAATTTTACAGCCGTTGCTTGTCCGCCCGAGAAAGGACGGCAGCTATCAGATAGTTGCCGGCGAACGTCGCTGGAGAGCGGCTAAAATCGCCGGAATCAGAGAGGTTCCCGTTACGGTCAGGGACTTAAGCGATGACGAAACGGCTGCGATTGCGCTTATCGAAAACCTGCAGAGAGAGGACCTGAATCCGATTGAAGAGGCGAAAGGTCTTTCCGAGCTTATCGAATCCTACGGACTTACTCAGGAGGAGGCGGCGTACAGGGTCGGAAAGTCAAGACCTGCCGTTGCAAACTCGTTAAGGCTTCTTAAACTTCCCGAAGATATAAGGGAATATGTCGTTGAAGGCAGGATTTCCGAAGGCCATGCAAGAGCTTTGCTCGGCTTTGAGGACGAAAAGGAAATGCGTCAGGCGGCGGAGCTTATTGTTAAAGACAAAGCTACCGTGCGTGCTATTGAAAAAATGGCAAAGAACAAAAGCTCGAAAAAGCCGCGGATGGCTAAAAAACAGATAAAACGGGACGTTTATTTTGACGAGGTTGAGCTGTCGCTGACCCAGAGCCTCGGAAGAAAAGTTAAGGTAACCGTTTCTCCGTCGGGAGCCGGAAAGCTTGAGATGGAGTTTTTTGATAAGGAAGATCTTAAAAAAATAGCAAATGAAATCGGCAAGGAGAGATAAAAATGATTGATATTAAATTTTTGAGAGAAAATCCCGAAATCGTTAAACAGAATATTAAAAACAAGTTTCAGGACAGAAAGCTTCCGCTTGTTGACGAGGTTATAGCCCTTGACAGGGAATACCGTAACGCAATGCAGGAAGCAGACGCTTTGAGAGCCAACAGAAACAAGATATCAAAGCAGATAGGCGCTCTTATGGCGCAGGGCAAGCGCGACGAAGCCGAGGAAGTAAAAAAGCAGGTGACCGAGGCGGCGGACAGACTTGCCGCTCTTGAAAAGAGCGAAGAAGAACTTCAGGAAAAGATTAAGAAGATAATGATGACAATTCCCAATATTATCGACCCGTCGGTACCTATCGGTAAGGATGACAGCGAAAATGTTGAGATTGAAAAATTCGGCGAGCCGGTTGTACCGGATTTTGAAATTCCGTATCATACCGATATTATGGAAACATTCAACGGAATTGACCTTGACGCCGCAAGAAGAGTTGCGGGCAACGGATTCTATTATCTTCAGGGCGATATTGCGCGCCTTCATTCGGCAGTTATAGCGTACGCAAGAGATTTTATGATTGACCGCGGCTTTACCTATTGCGTTCCTCCGTTTATGATCAGAAGCGACGTTGTAACCGGCGTTATGAGCTTCGACGAAATGAGCGCAATGATGTATAAAATCGAGGGTGAAGACCTTTATCTTATCGGCACGAGCGAACACTCGATGATAGGAAAGTTTATTGACACGATAAACGACGAAAAGACCCTTCCGCTTACTCTTACAAGCTATTCGCCCTGCTTCCGCAAGGAAAAAGGCGCTCACGGCATAGAGGAGAGGGGAGTTTATAGAATCCATCAGTTTGAGAAACAGGAAATGATTGTTATCTGTAAGCCTGAGGACAGCCCGTACTGGTTCGATAAACTCTGGCAGAATACGGTCGACCTTTTCCGTTCGCTCGATATTCCCGTAAGAACTCTTGAGTGCTGCTCGGGTGACCTTGCAGACCTTAAGGTTAAGTCTCTTGACGTTGAGGCGTGGAGTCCCAGACAAAAGAAGTATTTCGAGGTCGGCTCATGCTCGAATCTCGGCGACGCGCAGGCAAGAAGGCTTAAAATCAGGGTCAGCGGCGAGGACGGAAAAAAATATCTTGCCCATACGCTCAATAATACCGTTGTCGCTCCTCCGAGAATGCTTATTGCTTTCCTTGAAAACAACCTCAACGAGGACGGCAGCGTTGACATCCCCGTCGCCCTGCGTCCCTATATGGGCGGCAAGGATAAACTCGTTCCGACAAAATAATTAAAATCGGTTCACACGAACTTGTTTTAAAATGAATAAAAAAATTAATCCTGCATATACTAACTTCAAACAACAAAAAGGTGGTTAGAATATGCAGGATTTTGTCGGCTCTGACGGCGATACCGTCAAGCTTTTAAGAGAATGTGACGCGGGAATTAAAATGGGCGTTGAGTCTATCGACGATATTCTTGATAATGTTAAGGATAAAAACTTTTTCGATTTGCTTTCCGAATGTAAAAACGAGCATATCAAACTCGGCGATGAAGTTGCGCAAAGGCTCACCGAACACTCTGACAGCGGCAAAAACCCGAATCCCGTTGCAAAGAGCATGAGCTGGATGAAAACGAACGCGAAGCTTCTTGCGGACCCGTCGGACAAAACTATAGCCGACCTTATGACGGACGGCTGTAATATGGGTGTAAAGAGTCTGAGCCGGTATATCAATCAGTATTCTTCGGCGGACAGAAGCTCGAAAGACATTGCCGAAAGACTCGTCGACATTGAGCTTCAGCTGACCGAGGATATACGCAAATATTTATAAATCAAGCCGTTTATAAATATGCTTTAAAAGCTCCCCTTACGCAGGGGAGCTTTTTCAATCGGATAAAAAACTGTTGTTGATTACAGCGTAAAAAACATATTCGTCGAACCATTTTTCGTTCATCGTATAGTGTCCGTCGGCGCCGGTTAACGCACCCGCCGAATCCTGTGCTTTAAACCGGACGGGAACGCCGTCTTCAATATGAACACCGTCGAGACTCAGGAAGCTGACGGGCAGGATTCTTTTGAATCTGAATGAATCGGCTTTGGACATGTAAAGGTCTTTGCCGTAAACGGACTCGTTATCGTTAAAATCAGTGTCAAGAATTCCGAGCATCTGATTTGCCTGTTGCCTTGCGTCAGCGCAAATAACAACCTGCTCGCCGCTTTCAAGCTGTTTTGAGCAAAGCATTTTAAGCTGACCAACGTTGACTGCAACGGCGTTTTTGTTTTTAAACAGCCGGATTCTCTCGTCAAAGACTATTCGATAAGCGTTCAGGTCCGTTTCACAACAGTTTTCAAAAAATTCCTGCGGAGAAATGTTTTCAAATCGGTTCGGATGACCGTTTCTGTCGTTATAGTTCCAATTGAATGTCTCCGGAGGAGTGCCGAACTGCTCTGTAAGAATGTCTTTAATATCGTTTAAAGCATCTTCCTTTATTTTTTCAAAAAGGGCGTCTTCGCTTTGACGGATAGCGTTTGCTCCGTAAAGAAGCCGGTTTTTTAAAACCGTCATAACATCCGTTTTATGGGCGTGAAAACCCGTTCCGAGCATTGCGTGAAAAGGGACAAGCCCGTGTTTCTTTACAATTGAAGCGAAAGTAAACCAGTTACCGTCAAGCGAAATCGGACTGTCAAGAAGCGACTGAACCGAAGCATAGGTGACAGGCTGATGAGCTGTTCTGATTATTCTGTCAAGAAAACTTTCGCTTTTTTCAAGCAGGTCAAAGTATAAAATATAATACGGTGACAGCTGAAAATTGGTCTGCGTAAGATTCAGCTTTCTTTCAACCTTTTGCCTTATGGGATTAAGACAGGCATAAATCCAGCCTATATCAAGATTTTTACGGTCGCATACTCCTTCGTCCCAGAGGTCGACGGAATATTCGTGAGAGATATTGAATTTTTGCATTGTAATCAGATCCTAATCAAGTTCTTTGTTTTCGGCAAGCTCTCTGCGGCGTTTAAGCTCGGTTTCAACCTTTCTGCGTTCTTCGGGAGTGTAATGAATGAACAGCAGGGGAATGATGTAAAGAAGGCTTGCAAGCGCGGGGGTAAGAATGACCAGAGGCCAAATCCAATTGTCAAAAGCCGCGGTCTGAGTGCCGACATATACTGCGCCGGGAGTGTCTTCAACGGCATGATAATGAAGCAGGTGAAGCGCAAGCGTAGTAAGACCGAGAGTAATTCCGCTTGAGATTTTAGTAAACGAGGTCTGAATTGAAAACGTGATTCCCTCGGTACGTTTGCCCGTTTTATACTCCATATAATCAATGCTGTCGCAGAAGATCGAGGTCTGGGCAATTGAGTTGGCGCCCATGGGAATATTGCCAAGTCCGATAATTATTAATGCAATCCACAACCGGTTTCCCGCGAAGCCGATGAAAAAGGCAATAATACGGACAACGATATTAAACGACTGCATCATAATCAGCGCATTTACATAGCTTTTGCACCATTTTTTCATTTTATCCGCAAAAAGCATTCCGAGCATTCCGGGAACGCCGGTGATAATTCCGTAAATCGTGGTAAGTCCCAGAGCGCCTATAATGCTGTTTTCACCGAGGAAATTTGAAGGAATTTCGTATTTGAAGAAGTAAACAACCATGTTCGAGCCGAAGCCTACTGCGCCGAGAAGGTTTGCAAGGGTTACAAGCATAAGCATTTTGTTGCTGAAAACAATTTTAAAGCTTTCCCAAAGGGTTTGCTGTTTCTTCTCCGGTTCGGGATGGATTCTTTCCTTGGCTTCCTTGCAGCGGATTGCTATCATTGCGCCGCCCAGACCGAAAATAACGGCAAAAACAACCGTCATAAACGCAAGAGAAAGACCGAGCATATTTGCCACCATTTCAAGAGCCATCGGAATTCCCGCAGAACCGACGGCAAATACGCACGAACCGATGGTTCTTGCCCACTGAACAAATATGTCACGCTCGTTTGAATCGGGCGAAACGCAGGCGGTAATACCCCACATGGAAACATCCTGGAAAGTATATGCAAGGTCCCAGCAGATATACATTATCATGAAATAGGCAACCTTGAGCCATAATCTGTCCGACGGAAAAACAATAAACATAAGCACCGTGAAAACACCGACGGGCAGGGGAGTGTAACGAAGGAACGGACGGAGCTTTTCGCCGTTTTTAAAGGTGTGACGGTCAATCCATGAGCCTACAATAGGGTCGTTAATCCCGTCCCAGATTTTCATAATCAGGACGAGAGCCGTAACCGTAAGCGGCGGAAAAACGGCAATATCAGTCATAAAGAACGAAAAGAACGAGCTTCCAATAAGCGAATAAACAAGATTCTGACCGCTCAGACCGAAATAGAAATTACGTTTTTCCTTTGCGGAAATACATTTTGTCATTTTTTCACATCCCAGAAAAATATTACTTAAATTATAAAAAATAATATGATTAAATTCAAGTGGAATATACAACATTTTTGGTGCTTTGTTTATTGCAAATATTATAATTATTTGATATAATCCATTTATATTTTATTTTGGGAGGAATCGTTATGAGCGAATACAAAATAAACACAAAATGCGTGCAGGGCGGATACACGGCGAAAAACGGCGAACCCAGACAAATCCCCATTATTCAGTCGACAACCTTCAAGTATGACACGAGCGAGGATATGGGAAAGCTTTTTGACCTTGAGGCAAGCGGATATTTCTATACAAGGCTTCAGAATCCGACAAATGACCTTGTAGCTTCCAAACTTGCAGAGCTTGAGGGCGGCACGGCAGGCATGCTTACGTCTTCCGGTCAGGCTGCGAATTTCTTTGCGCTTTTCAATATCTGCGAAACAGGCTCACACATTGTTTCATCCGCATCTATTTACGGCGGAACATTCAATCTTATCGCCGTTACAATGAAAAAGATGGGCATTGACGTAACCTTTGTCAGTCCGGATTGCTCGGAAGAGGAGCTCAATGCGGCTTTTCAGGATAACACAAGGGCAGTTTTCGGAGAAACAATTGCGAATCCCGCGCTTACGGTGCTTGACATTGAGCTTTTCGCAAAGGTCGCTCACGCTCACGGTGTTCCGCTTATTATCGACAATACTTTCCCGACGCCCGTAAACTGCAGACCCATTGAATGGGGAGCCGATATCGTTACACACTCAACAACAAAGTATCTTGACGGTCACGGCGTTGCAGTAGGAGGGGCAATAATCGATTCGGGTAAATTTAACTGGATGGCTCATAAAGAAAAATTCCCCGGTCTTTGCACTCCGGACGAATCGTATCACGGCATCACCTATGCCGAAAAGTTCGGACAGGGCGGCGCTTTTATCACAAAATGTACGGCGCAGCTTATGAGAGATTTCGGCTGCATACAGTCTCCGCAGAACGCTTTTTATCTTAATCTCGGAATTGAGTCCCTTCACGTCAGAATGCCCCGTCACTGTGAAAACGGACTTGCCGTAGCAAAATTCCTCAAGGGACACGAAAAAGTCAAAAATGTTTCTTTCCCGCATCTTGAGGGTGATAAATACTATGACAGAGCTATGAAATATATGCCCTCCGGCGGATGCGGCGTTGTTTCCTTTGAGATTGAGGGAGGCAGAAAATCGGCGGAAGCATTTATGAAGAAGCTGAAAGTCTTTGCTATTGAAACCCATGTTGCGGACGCGCGTTCGTGCTGCCTTAATCCGGCAACCTCAACGCACAGACAGCTTACCGACGAACAGCTTGAAGCTGCGGGAATCCCTGCGGGACTTATCAGAATTTCCTGCGGAATTGAGGATAAGGAAGACCTTGTTAACGACATTAAGCAGGCGCTCGAACAGGTCTGATAATAAAAAGAGAAGCGAGTCGGTTTTCCGGCTCGCTTTTTCTGTGTTTATTATTTTCTTTTTTTGTAGTCCTCGTCAATGTCTTCGGACCAATCCGCCTGAAGCGCAGCGCACGCCCGCATACATCCGACGGCCTTTGAAACGGTGTTATATACTACATTTGTGCCGCGTGCGTCTGCGTGATAATTAACTGCTCTGTCCTCTGAAATGCCGATGTGAGAAGCTGTTTCAACCGCATCGATATTTGCTCCTACAAAAAGGAATTCCCAGCCGTTCTTTTTCTTTTTTTCTTCAATCATCTTTTTGACTTTGCCGCTTGAATATTCCTTGCTTGCGTTTTCAAGCCCGTCGGTAATGATTACGAAAACGGTGTTTTCGGGAACATCCTCTTTCCTGATATATCTGTGGATATTCTCAATGTGGTTGACGCTTGAACCGATTGCGTCGAGAAGCGCGGTGCAACCTCTTACCTGATAGTCCTTATCCGTCATTTTTTCGATTTCTTCAAGCGGAACTCTGTCGTGAAGAGTCAGAATCTCGTGGTCGAAAAGAACTGTCGAAACAAAGCACTTTCCGTCTTTTTTCTTCTGGTCCTCAATCATTGCGTTGAAACCGCCTATTGTGTCGCTTTCAAGGCCGGACATTGAGCCCGAACGGTCAAGAATGAACACAAGCTCCGTAATGCCGTTGTTGACTGTTTCCGTTTTTTTCATAATAAAAACCTCCTGAAAATGTGAATGTGTTTTTCTGTTTGCAATTCACATTATAGGAGGCTTATTTTTTATTTGGTCGCTTTTCAGGCGACAAAAACATTTGGTACGGGTTGACGACTCGGCAACCCACAGGTTTCAAGTGTTTTTTGGGTCGCTCAGGTCATCGCACCCTGCAAGGGGTTTACGCTCCCAAAAGCGCCTGGTCAAAGGCGAAAAGGGCTTCGTTGATTTTGAATATATCGTAAATTTTATGACTGATAAAGTATTCGATGATAATATCAAACTCAAAGCTTCTCGAAAGGGCGTAGCCCGCCTTGAGCAAAAGCTCTTTTGTTTCGTCAAGGTTCATTTCAAGAGCTATCGCGAAGGCGATTGCCGTCGGCTTGCTCGGTTTATAGTGAATATCACTGCGGATTTTTGAAAACAAGCGTCTGTCGATATTCGCTTTTTTATAGCATTCGCTGTCGGATATGCCTTTCTCGTCAATTTTACGAAGCAGCATCTGCGAAAAGCTTTCGTCAACCGTTACGGGTATTTCTTTGTCAAGGTCAGGCAAAGCCTCGCAGAAAAGGGGAGCGGGAACTTCATTTTCCGGCTGCACGTCCGCTTTTGAAAACGAAGCTCTGCCCGAGGGCGACGGCCTTGCGGAAAATTCGCTTCCGAAAACAAAACTCGGCGCTGTTTTGTTTTCCAAAACATAGGTGTCGTCAACAAATTGCTTTATATCCGAAAACAGTTTGCTGCTTTCAAGAAAAGAGTCTTTATCAAAAACAACAATATAAATGAGCATATCATTGTTTTTCAGAAATTCAGCCGAGCGTTCCACGGCAATGTCAAAAGCCTCTTTTTTCGGGTAGCCGTAAACTCCCGCCGAAATCAGCGGAAAAGCTACGCTTTCGCAGTTATATTCTTTTGCAAGCTTAAGCGAGTTGTCATAGCAGCTTTCAAGGAGGGATTTTTCGTTGTTATTCCCGCCTCGCCAGACAGGACCTACGGTATGGATAACATATTTTGCGGGAAGATTGTACCCGTTTGTTATTTTTGCTTCGCCCGTATTGCAACCGCCTAAGGTTCTGCATTCATCAAGAAGTTTTTTGCCTGCCGCGCGGTGTATCGCGCCGTCAACTCCGCCGCCGCCGAGAAGGGTTGAATTTGCGGCGTTGACTATTGCGTCGCATCTGAGTTTCGTAATATCTGCTCTGATAATCTGTAACGGCATATTTTCACCTGCTTTAAAAATAATAAATCTTAAAATATTGTAGCACAATCCGGCAAATAATAAAAGTATTATAATAATCAATATTTTGCACCCCGAAAAAATCAAAAACACAACGTATAGTGGCTCAAAAAAAATAGTAAAAAATACTCCAAAATTCATTTGACAAACAGCACGCTTTATGATACAATTCTTTCGCTAACTACGGGTTTCCCGGATTGAGGAGTAAACTGCAAAGCAGTGTTCACCTGCCTTTTTCTGCGAAACCGCGTAAATAAAAAATGAGGTGAAAAAATGACAAAAGAAGAAAAGCAGGCTATAATGGCCAAGTACGCTACTCACGAAGGCGACACGGGTTCTCCCGAAGTTCAGATTGCGGTTCTTACAAAGAGAATTAACGACCTGAACGAGCATTTCAAGGCTCATCCGAAAGATCATCATTCAAGAAGAGGACTTCTTAAGATGGTCGGTCACAGAAGAAATCTTCTTGCTTATCTGCAGAAGGTTGACATTGAGAGATACCGTTCGATTATCGCTCAGTTGGGTATTCGTAAATAAGTTTTTTCGGGGCAAGCAGAACATATCCTGCTTGCCTTGATTTGCTTTTTAGAAAAGGAATTTTTCGAGGCAAAAACACAGGTTTTAGCGGTAAACAGAGTTTTTAAGAGTTGATTTTTGAGAGTTCTGTTTATTGCTAAACACGTTTTTGCCTCGCAGAAAATAAAAAAAAGAAAGAGGTAAAAAATATGTTTTTCAAGAATTTTAAAGTCTGGGAAACAGAGCTTGCAGGCAGAAAATTAACCCTTGAAACCGGTAAAATGGCAGGGCTTGCAAACGCTTCCATCCTTGCGCGTTACGGCGAGACAGAGGTTCTCTGTAACGTAACCGCATCCGCAAAACCGAGAGAAGGCGTGGATTTCTTCCCGCTTTCGGTTGACTATGAAGAGAAGATGTATGCCGTCGGCAAGATTCCCGGCTCCTTCCAGAGAAGAGAGTCAAGACCGAGCGAAAAGGCGATTCTTACATCCCGCTGCATCGACAGACCCATCCGTCCGCTTTTCCCGAAGGATCTTCGCAACGACTGCTCCGTTGTTGCAACGGTTATGTCCGTTGATCCAGATTGCTCGCCCGAAATTACGGCTATGATAGGCGTTTCGGCAGCTATCGCTATTTCCGATATCCCGTGGGACGGCCCGATTTCAGGTGTTAACGTAGGTCTTGTTGAGGGTCAGATTGTAATCAACCCCACGCTTGAGCAGAGAGAGAAGAGCGACCTTGTTCTTACAGTCGCTTCAACCGGCGACCTTGTTGCAATGATCGAGGCAGGCGGTAACGAAATTGACGACGAAACAATGTTCGACGCCATTATGGCAGGCCATGAAGAGAACAAGAAGATAGTTAAATTCATTAACGAAATCGTTGCCGAAGTCGGCAAAGAGAAGTTCGAGTATGAGTCCTCCGATCCCGATCCGGAAATCTTTAAGCAGATTGAAGATTTCTGCATTGAAGACGTTAAGAAGGCTCTTGATACGGACGACAAAAAGGTCCGCGACGCTGCGCTTCTTCCCGTTTACGAAGCAGTTCATGAGAAATTTGACGCTTCTTTCGAGGAGCATCCCGAAAAGATTGACGAGATTATGTATCTTGTCCAGAAGCATGTTGTACGTTCCTGGCTTAAAGACGAGCACAAGCGCGTTGACGGCAGAGGAATCGACGAAATCCGTCCTCTTAACGCCGAGGTTGACCTTCTTTCGCGCGTTCACGGTTCAGGTCTTTTCACAAGAGGTCAGACTCAGGTTCTTTCAATAGCAACTCTCGCTCCTATGAGCGACGCTCAGCAGCTTGACGGTCTTGATGAACAGACCGAAAAAAGATATATCCATCACTACAATTTCCCGTCATACTCAGTCGGCGAAACAAAGCCCTCAAGAGGACCCGGCAGACGTGAAATCGGTCACGGCGCGCTTGCCGAAAAGGCGCTTGTTCCCGTACTTCCTACGGTTGACGAGTTCCCGTATGCAATTCGTGTTGTATCGGAGGTTCTTTCTTCAAACGGTTCAACCTCACAGGGTTCAATCTGCGGTTCGACTCTCGCTCTTATGGCTGCGGGTGTTCCGATCAAGGCTCCCGTTGCAGGTATTTCCTGCGGTCTTATCACCGGTGACGAAGGCGTTTACGGCGACTTTATGACTATGGTTGACATTCAGGGACTTGAAGATTTCTACGGCGATATGGACTTCAAGGTTGCAGGCACAAAGAAGGGTATTACTGCAATTCAGATGGACTTGAAAGTTCACGGTCTTACTCCCGAAATCATAAAGGAAGCTTTTGCAAAGACGCATAAGGCAAGAAATTATATCCTTGACGAGATTATGCTTCCCGTTATTCCCGAACCCAGAAAAGAGCTTTCAAAATATGCTCCGAAGATGCTTTCAACGAAGATTAATCCCGAAAAAATCGGCGACGTTATCGGCAAGCAGGGCAAGGTTATTCAGAAAATCTGCGCTGAATGTGACTGTAAGGTTGACGTTGAAGAAGACGGAAGAGTCTATATTTCCGCAATTGACCTTGACAACGCAAAGCGCGCTCTTCTCATGGTTGAAACAATTGCGAACGACCCTGAAATCGGCGCAATTTATGCCGGCGTCGTTACCCGTCTTATGAGCTTCGGCGCATTTGTGGAAATCGCTCCCGGCAAGGAAGGACTCGTCCACATCAGCCATCTTGACGTTAAACACGTTGACAAGGTTGAGGATGTTGTCAATGTCGGCGACGAGGTAATGGTCAAGGTTCTTGAAATCGACGACCAGGGCAGAATCAATCTCTCGCGCAGAGAGGCGCTTATCGAAGTCAAGGGACTCGTACCCGAAAACGACATTTCCGACAGCGCAAGACGTCCTTCGCACAAGAAAAACTTCAATAACAACAGAAGAAGACGCGACGACTGATTTTTAAAACAAATCGGAGCGGTGAAAATCCGCTCCGTTTTTCTCAGACAATACGGATAAAAATGAAAGGGAGTAAAAACAATGTTATTTGCACAGGACATTGGTATAGATTTAGGTACTGCGAACACCCTTGTTTATGTTAAGGGCAAGGGAATTGTTCTTCGTGAGCCGTCCGTTGTTGCGGCTGATATAACACAAAATCCGATAAAGGTCGTTGCCGTCGGTAACGAAGCTAAGGAAATGATTGGTCGTACTCCCGGTTCAATCAAGGCTTACCGTCCCCTCAAGGACGGAGTTATCGCCGACTTTGAAATTACGAGCGAAATGCTTATGGCGTTTATCAAAAAGGCTATCAGCTCATCCCCGTTTTCAAGGGCGAGAGTTATGATCTGCGTCCCCTCGGGCATCACCGAGGTTGAAAGAAAGGCCGTTCACGACGCTGCAAAAAGCGCCGGCGCAAGGTATGTAAGCCTTATTGAAGAGCCTCTCGCGGCGGCAATCGGCGCCGGACTTCCCATTCAGGAAGCCACGGGCAGCATGGTTGTCGACATCGGCGGCGGTACAAGCGAGGTTGCGGTTATTTCGCTCGGCGATATTGTTACGTCGCGCTCGGTTCGCGTTGCAGGCGACAATTTTGACGAAGCGATTATTAACTACGTCAAGAAAAAATATAATCTTCTTATCGGCGAAAGAACAGCGGAGGAAATCAAAATCAAGCTCGGTTCGGCATATCCTTATGATGCCGAGGGAGCTATGGACGTCAAGGGAAGAAACCTTATGGACGGACTTCCGCGGAACATTGAAATCACTTCGGCTGAGGTTCGCGAGGCTCTTACGGACCCGGTTGAACAGATTCTTGACGCTATAAGAAGCACTCTTGAAAAAACTCCGCCCGAGCTTTCGGCGGATATTATAGACAGGGGAATTATGCTTACGGGCGGCGGAGCTTTGCTTCGCGGACTCGACAAGCTCATTGAAGCGGAAACAAAAATGCCCGTTCATGTTGCGGAAAATCCTCTGGACTGCGTTGTTGATGGCACGGGAATGTGCCTTGAAGGGAATTTCTTTACCAAAAGGTAAGTTGAGATTATGAAGAATTTTGTAAAAACTACTTCATTTAAAATACTGTGCCTTATGCTCGCTGTTTGTCTGCTCGGGGTATTCTTCGCTGCGGTTACAAACAACGGCACGAGTCCTCTGACAAGCGTTGCAGGAGTTGTTTTCAGCCCACTGCAGCGCCTTGCTGCATTTGCGGCGGACAAGTTCGGCAACTTCTCGGGCGGGTTCGTATCCGCTTCCGAGTATCGCGAACAGGTCAGCGAGCTTGAAAGTCAGGTTCAGGATTATCAGAGTCAGCTTGTCGACTACGAAAAATTAAAAAAGAAAGTCGAAAGCTATGAAAATTTCCTTGAGGTCAAAGACAATAATCCCGATTATAAATTTGCCGCAGCCACGGTTATCGGAAGGGATCCGGCTGACGTTTTCGGTTCGTTTACGGTTAACGTAGGCTCTGCCGACGGAGTAAAAGTCAATTGTCCGGTTATTTACGGCGAGCATTTAATCGGAGTTGTCAGGGAGGTCAACGTTTCCTCCTGCGTCGTATATACGATATTCAATCCAAAGGTCAATATCAGCGCGTACGAAATCCGTTCGGGCGAAATCGGGTATGTCAATTCCAACACAAATCTTGCGCTCAGCGGAAAGTGTATGCTTTCGGGACTTGACGGCAACTCTGTTGTTACAAGCGGCGGAATTGTATGCACGTCGGGAATCGGCGGAATTTATCCGAGAGGTCTTATTATCGGCACTGTTGAGTCCGTTTCACCGGATGAAGCCAACGTTTCTTCAAACGCCGTAATTGAACCGGATATCGACGTTTCGACTCTTCAGGATGTTTTTATCATCACTGATTTCGGAGAGAGCAAATGATGGAGCGTGAAACGAAAATTCTTTTTAAAAGAAGATTTATTATCGCTTTGCTGATTCTTTTCGGCGCCCTTCTGCAGACGACGATAGGCTATATGCCTTCGTTCTTCGGCGCAGGAGTGTTCCTGCTTATTCCGGAATGTATCTGTATTTCGATTTTTGAAGGGGAACGCTGGGGAGCGGGATTCGGCATGTTTGCCGGCGCCTTGTGGGATTTGTCTCACGGCGGGGGCGACGGATACAACGCTTTGTTTATGTTTCTTATCTGCGCTGTCAGCGGAGTGCTTGTCAGGTATCTTATGCAGAAAAATCTTATTACCGCGTTGTTTCTTTCCGCGGCGGCGTGCTTTGTATATTCTCTGTTTTACGTTATGTTTTTCATCTCGGCGCAGGGACTCGGCGGAACGGCGACGCTTTTTGTCAGATGCTATTTCCCGACGGCGATTATAAGCTGGCTTTTTACATTTCTGTTTTATTTTGTTTTCAAAGGAATTTCAAAAAAATACGAAATTGAATATTAACTTGATATTTTCTATGAAAGGACGGTGAGCACTGTGAGTCGTGATTCCGCGAAAAAGGACAAACGCAGGTATATTCTGCTTGTTTCGGTTTCCATGGCTGTTTTTATTGTGTTTGCCGTCGCTCTTTTTTCGATTCAGATTGTTCACGGGGAGGAGTATTCCGCAGCCCATGACGCGCTGAACATCAACAACGTCACTGTTGAGGGAGCAAGGGGTCAGATTCTTGACGCAAACGGAAATCCTCTCGTCGTAAACAGGCAGAGCAATAATATTATTTTTGACGGTTCTTATTTTCCTGCGGCTACTGAACAGGCAAAGAGGAACGAGGTTATTATTTCGCTTATTCATCTTTTTGAAAAAAGAAAGCTTGAGTGGATTAACGCCCTGCCCATTGAGCTTGATAAGTCGGGCAATCCCCGTTTTATTGAGGATATGGAAAACGACATATCCTTCCTTAAAAGCAAGGACTATCTTTATCTCAACGAATATGCAACCGCGCAGAATTGCTTTGACGCCCTCGTTGAGCGTTATGAGGTTGAAAATTACCCCGTTACGGATCAGATTAAGATTATCTCCGTCTGCTTTAATATGAGGAAATTGCTTTTCACGGCGGATAATCCCTATACGTTTGCGGAGGACGTTCCGGAGGAAACGGTTGTTTACATCAAGGAAAACAGCGATTTTTACAAGGGCGTCGACGTTCAGATTGTTACATGCCGCGAATATCCCGAGGGCTCTCTTGCCCCGCATATTCTCGGTTATGTCGACTCGATTACAGCCGAGGAGTACGACTATCACAAGCAGGACCTTGAACAGAGACTTTCGGACAAGTCCCTCACCCCTGCGGAAATTGAAGAAATAAAGTCCGTGTATGAATACGGGCTTAACGATAAAATCGGACGTTTCGGAATTGAAAGCTCGATGGAAGAATATCTTCGCGGCAAGGACGGAATAAAAACAACAACCGAGGACGCCAACGGCAATAAGAGAACGGCTTATACCAAAAATCCCGTTCAGGGCGATACGGTTATTCTGACAATTAATTCCACTCTTCAGCGGATTGCCCAGCAGGCGCTTGAAAAACGCATAAGCGAGCTTCCGTATAACGAATATCTGCCCGCGGCGGGGGCCGTTGTTGCCATTGACGTCAACAACGGCGCCGTACTTGCCTGCGCGACCTATCCGACGTTTGACCTTAACACTTATAAAAAGGATTACGCAAAGCTTGTTGAGGACAAGGCTTCCCCGCTTTGGAACAGGGCTTTGCAGAACACTTACGCTCCCGGTTCGACCTTTAAACCGGCGATTGCGTGCGCGGGACTCGAAGAGGGAGTTATTACAAAAACTTCGACCACTACCTGTACGGGTCTTTATACAAGATTCGAGGACCAGACCTTCAAGTGCATGGGAGGAGCCGCGCACGGAACCATTGACGTTCGCGAAGCGCTTAATCAGTCCTGCAACATCTTTTTCTTTGAAACCGGTCTCGGACTCGGAATTGACAGGATGAACACCTATTGCAAGCTCTTCGGTTTCGGCGAAAAAACCGGAGTCGAGCTTAATGAAGCAAGCGGTATTCTCGCTTCGATTGAATACAGAAATTCCCAGGGCGGAACATGGTATCCCGGCGACACTATTCAGGCTGCAATCGGTCAGTCGGACAACCTGTTCACCCCGATTCAGCTTGCGTCTTATTGCGCGACGATAGCGAACGGCGGCACGAGATATAAAGCCCATTTTGTAAAATGCGTAAAGTCTTACGATTTTACCGAAACGATTGTTGATAATTCGGTTCCGACGGTTCTTAACGAAACCGGAATCAGCAAGAAAACCTTTGATATTGTCAAGGAAGGCATGAGAAGAGTCGGCGCAAGAAACAAGGCTTTGTCCGCCTGCCCGGTTAATGTTGCGGCGAAAACCGGTACCGCCGAGATTTCAAAAATGGTTGACGGATATAAGGTCAACGGCACAAACGGTTTGCTTATTTCGTTTGCGCCGTATGAAAACCCGAAAATAGCAATCGCGATTGTAGTTGAGAACGCGGAAACAGGTTCCTCAACGGCTCAGATTGCGGCGGATATTTACACGGCTTATTTCTCCGCAGTCGGTTCAGCCGAACTTGTTGAGGATTACAACAGCCCGCTGAGGTAATATTATGGGTAAGATTTTTCTTGTAGCCAGCGGAAAGGGCGGAGTCGGCAAATCGTCGCTCACGGCTTTTCTTGCGAGGGCGCTTGTAAAACAGAACAGAAAAGTATTGCTGATTGACATGGACGTTTCTTTAAGGTCGCTTGACCTTATTCTTGGAGTTACGGAGAAATGTGTTTACGACTGGGGAGATATTCTTGAGGAAAGAACGGATGTTTTATCTGCCGTTGTCAGGGGCGAAAACGGGAATCCCGATTTGCTCTGCGCGCCGGTAAAGTATTCCGGAACGCTTTCGCAGAAGGGATTGACCCCGATTGTTGAAAGTTTAAAAGACAATTACGACTATATTTTTCTTGACGCTCCTGCGGGAATCGGTGAAATGCTTTCGCTCGGGTCAAAGGCGGCTGACGCCGCTCTGATGGTTGCCACTCCTGACGAGATTTGCGTAAGAAGCGCCGGCGTTGCGCTTTCGGCAATGCGTTCCTTTGGTTTTAACGGTCAGGCGCGTCTTGTAATAAACAGATTCAGAAAAAAAGAGTCGAAACGCGGTCATCTGCTTGACGCGGATTCGGTGATTGACAAAACCGGAATCAGGCTGATAGGTATTGTTCCCGAGGATAGCGCCGTTACGTTTTTCTCGGTTTTTGAAAAGGCATTTACGCAAAAAAGTCCTGCGGCGCAGGCGTTTATGAGAATTGCAAAACGTCTTGAGGGACAGACGGTTCCCCTGAAGTTTGGAAATTTATAAAAACAATTGTTGAATTTTGGTATTTTTTTTGATATTATATAAACAACTATTCGTTTGAGCAAAACATTTTTTGAACAGGAGGGATAATATGAATATCGCTTTAATCGCCCACGATGAGAAAAAAGAACTTATGACGCAGTTCTGTATTGCATATTGCGGCATTCTTTCGCGACATTCTCTTTGCGCGACGGGAACAACCGGAAAAATCATATCCGAAGCGACGGGGCTTAAAATCAAAAGATTCTTAAGCGGTCAGCAAGGCGGCGATCAGCAGATTGCGGCAATGATTGCCTGTAATGAGATTGACCTGCTGCTGCTGTTCAGGGATCCGCTTAATCCCAAACCGCACGAGCCCAAAGAAGCAACTTTGCTTCGTCTTTGCGATGTTCATAACATTCCTGTCGCTACAAATATCGCCACTGCCGAGGCGCTTATCCACAGCCTTGAACACGGCGATCTGGATTGGCGCGATATAGTCAATCCCAAGGAATGAGATTTTATTTCCGGGAGTACAGAAACTGTACTCCCGGTCTTATGTAGGTGAAAATATGGAACTTGTTACAAAAGCTATAAAAGGCACGCTTGACACATTGCCTTCGGAAAGCTATAAAATCCAGTATCTTGAAGCAGCCATGCGTGAAACAGCCGAGAACTTCGGCTTTTTTGAAATACGTACTCCCGTTTTCGAGCATACCGAGCTTTTCCAGAGGGGAGTCGGCGAAACTACGGACGTTGTTCAGAAGGAAATGTATACCTTTGAGGACAAGGGTTCAAGAAGCATAACTCTTCGCCCGGAAGGAACTGCGGGTGTTGTAAGGGCTTATCTTGAGCACGGGCTTTTTAACGACGGAGCTCCCCAGAAGATGAGCTATATAACCTCGTGTTACCGTTACGAAAAGCCTCAGGCGGGACGGCTTCGCGAATTCCATCAGTTCGGAGTGGAGAACTTCGGTTCGGGCAGCCCTGCCGCAGACGCTGAAATTATTTCTCTGGCGAACGAGATTTTTAATTATCTTGGAATCAAGGGCCTGAGTCTTGAAATTAATTCAATCGGCTGTCCCGAGTGCAGAAAGGTGTATCATAAAGCGCTCAAGGACTATTTTGAGTCGAAAAGAGACGAGCTTTGCGACACCTGTCTGCAAAGGCTTGAAAAGAACCCAATGAGAATTCTCGACTGTAAAAATCCCGGATGTAAAGCGGTTTGCGAAAATGCTCCGGTGGTTATAGATTATCTTTGCGAGGACTGTTCGGCTCATTTTGAAAACGTCAAAAACCAGCTTGACGAAATGGGAATTGAATATAAGGTTAACCCGAAAATTGTCAGGGGTCTTGATTATTATACAAGAACCGTTTTTGAGTTTGTGTCGGACGAAATCGGCGCTCAGGGCACTGTTTGCGGCGGCGGAAGATACGACGGACTTGTAGAAGAACTCGGCGGAAACCCGACTCCCGCCTGCGGTTTCGGTCTCGGACTGGAAAGACTTCTTATACTTATGGAAAAACAGGGCGCAGCCTTTCCCGAAAGGAAAAAATGCGATATTTATATCGTTTCAATGGACGAAAAAAGTTCGCTTAAGGCGGCAGGTCTTGGTAATTCTCTTCGCGCCGAAGGGCTTCATGCCGAGTATGACGTTGTCGGCAGGGGCTTACGGGCGCAGATGAAATACGCCAATAAAATCGGCGCCGCTTTTACTGTTGTTCTGGGCGAAAGCGAGCTTGAAAACGCAACTGCAAAAATCAAGAATATGTCGGACGGAACCGAAAGGGAAATTTCGCTCGATTCCTTCGCCGAGGAGTTTCAGACCATAGCTCTTGAAAACGCGCTGAAGGACTTTGATTTTTCACAGGAAGATGTTACAAATTTTAACGGTATTTTCGGAGGCGAAAATTAATGGATACAATGGAAGGATTGACTCGTACCGCTTATTGCGGAACGTTTCGTGAAACGGACATAGGCAGAGAAGTAACCGTCGGCGGCTGGGTACAGCGTCAAAGGGATTTGGGCTCGCTCATTTTTGTTGACCTGAGGGACCGCACAGGCATTCTCCAGCTTGCATTTGACGAAAACAGCGACAAGGCTGTTTTTGATAAGGCGTTTTCTCTTCGCAGTGAATATGTTATCATGGCGAAGGGCGTTATCCGCGAGCGTTCAAGCAAGAACAAAGAAATACCCACGGGTGATATCGAGCTTGAGGTAAAAGACCTGAGAATTCTTTCAAAAGCGGAGACTACGCCCTTTGAAATTGTTGAAAACAGTAACACGGGCGAAACAATGAGACTCAAGTACCGTTATCTTGACCTTAGAAGACCCGATTTACAGAAAAATATACTTATGCGCCACAAGATTGCGAAAATCGCAAGGGATTACTTTTACGAGAACGATTTTATTGAAATCGAAACTCCCATGATGATTAAGTCCACTCCCGAGGGCGCAAGGGACTATGTTGTTCCTTCCCGCGTTCATAACGGAAAATTCTACGCTCTTCCGCAGTCTCCCCAGATATATAAGCAGCTTACCATGATAGCCGGATTTGACCGCTATATTCAGCTTGCCCGCTGCTTCAGGGATGAGGACTTAAGAGCGGACAGACAACCCGAATTTACCCAGATTGACCTTGAAATGTCCTTTGTAAACTGTGACGATATTATGTCCATGGCTGAAGGATTTATTAAAAGGCTTATGAAGGAAACAATTGACGTTGACGTGCCCGAAAAACTGCCGAGAATGACCTTCGAGGAAGCCATGAATTCGTACGGTTCCGATAAGCCCGACACCCGTTTTGACATGAAGATTCAGGACGTTTCGGAATGGGCGAAAAAGACGGAATTCGCCGTTTTCAGGGACACTGTTCTTTCCGGAGGTTCCGTAAAAGCAATAGTTGCCGAAAACGGAGCCGAAAAGTATTCGAGAAAGAAAATTGATAAGCTCACCGAGCATGCAAAAGGTATCGGCGCAAAGGGACTTGCGTATATCCGCTGGGCGGAAGAAGAGCCGAATTGTTCGTTTGCAAAATTCCTCAGAGAGGGCGAGCTTGACGAGCTGCTTTCCCTTCTCGGAGCAAAAAAGGGTGACGCAGTTTTCATCGTTTCGGATAAGACCGGCAAGGCGCTGACTGTCATGGGAGCGCTTCGCCTGATTGTTGCCGGAGAGCTTGGTATGATTCCCGAAAATAAGTGGAATTTCCTCTGGATTACCGAAATGCCTTTCTTTGAGCTTGACGAAGAGACAAATGAGTGGGTTGCGGCTCACCATCCGTTTACAATGCCTCTGGACGAAAGCGTTCAGTACCTTGAAACCGATAAATCGAAGGTAAAGGCGCAGGCGTTTGACCTTGTTCTTAACGGAACGGAGCTTTCATCGGGTTCGATGAGAATAACGGACTGCGGTCTTCAGAAAAAAATGTTTGAGCTTTTAGGCATGAGCGAGGAAGAAATCGACGCAAAATTCGGCTTCCTTGTCGACGCTTATCACTATGCCGCGCCGCCTCACGGAGGAATGGGCATCGGACTCGACAGACTTGCGATGCTTATCTGCGGAGCGGATTCACTTCGCGATGTCGTTGCTTTCCCGAAGGTTCAGAACGCAAGCGAACTGATGAGCGGAGCGCCGTCGGTTATTGATGATATTCAGCTTGACGAGCTTGCTCTGAAAATCACAAAAACAGAGGAATAATATTAGCACGGCAGGGCGTTAAGCCGCCCTGCCGTGTTGACAAACAAGTGCCAATCTGCTAAAATCATTCCTTGCGAAACAGAAAATATGCCTCCATAGTTAAATGGATATAAGAACCTGCCTTCGGCAGAACCTTGGCGTTCGCAACGCTCAAGCGTTGCTCGGCTTAACAAGCCGCTTTTGAAAACTTGATATAGTTGTTAGTTATGCCTCCATAGTTAAATGGATATAACAAGCCCCTCCTAAGGGCTAGTTGTAGGTTCGATTCCTACTGGGGGTGCCAGAAAAGACCTGCGTTGCAGGTCTTTTTTTATGAGATTGCGTGTGCTTTTTTGAGCTTTTGAGCCGAAAAAAGAAGAATCCGGCTGCAAATTATTACAAAATAACGCATTTTTTAACATATTAGTTAAAAATTATACATATTTACTTGATTTACCGAAAAAAAAGTATATAATATTGTATAAGTGTTTTTATGTGGAGAAGTGTTTTTTGCGCGAAGCATCTTCCGGATGAAAACGGAATATAAAATTAATAAAAACGGGTGGGATTTACAGTGCCGAAAATCAAGAAGAAAAACAAGCCGAACGAGATAAACGTATCTTTCAAACTGGGCAGCGGAGAATTGCTTGACCAGAATGAGCTGAGTGTTGTTAACTCGCCTTCGGAGATTATGTTTGTCAACGCCGTTTCCGCAGGAGCGGGAAAGATTTCCTATACGATGCAGTGCTTCAGGACTCTTGACGCTTTTCTTAAAGGCGGCGTCAACAAAGGGCAGTTCTTCATGGTTGTTTTAAGATTTCTTGACGCAGTGTATTATATCGGCGAAAAGAATCTCAAAATCAACAATCTTGATCTGGATCTGAGCGACATTGCGGTTACGCAGAACGCGAATCTCTTTTTTGTATACCTTCCCGTTGTTAATCCCTGGAGAGAAAACAACGTTTTCGGATTCCTTTACGAAATGGCACGAAATACTTTTTCGTCCGACGAAGATAAACATTTTACCGAGCGGTTTGACTCGTTCCTCAGACAGCAGACGGATTTCTCGTTTGAGAGAATTCTTGAGTTTGTCGATGTGGAATGTCCCGGACTTATTGAAACCGCAGGATTGAAAATTACAGGAGGCTCACAGTCGGCGGCTGCGCCGCAGGCAGAGTCCGGAAGCGATGAAACGGTTCTTCTGACAGACAATGCGGCAACCGGCACATCTTTCACTGTTCCGGATACGGCGGCAGAAAACGAGGCTCAGATGCAGCCGCAGGCAATCCCGCAGCCCGTATTTGACCCGATTCCGCAACCTTCGTTTGATTCTATTCCTCAGCCTCAGTTTAACGCTGTTCCTCAGCAGGTTCCGGATGTTTCCGTTACTCCTGTTCCGGCGGAGGATGAAATCGGCGAAACGGTTCTTCTCACTCCCGAAGAAGCGAACGAGGACGTAATGCCCGCTTCTCCGGCGTTCCCCGAACAGCAGAATGGCTATCAGTCGCCTGAGCAGGCAATTCCTCAGCCTTCGTTCAATTCGATTCCGCAACCTTCGTTTGATCCCATTCCTCAGCCTCAGTTTAACGCTGTTCCTCAGCAGGTTCCGGATGCTTCCGTTGCTCCTGCTCCGGCAGAGGATGAGTTCGGCGAAACGGTTCTTCTCACTCCCGAAGAAGCTAACGAGGACGTAATTCCCGCTTCTCCGGTGTCCCCCGAACAGCAGAATGGCTATCAGTCGCCTGAGCAGGCAATTCCTCAGCCTTCGTTCGACCCGATTCCGCAGCCTGTTGTCTCAAACGTTACCGCGCCGGAAGAGGTTCCGGAAGATGACGGCGAAAATCCCGATTTTATTACACAGGCGTTTGACGAAGCTGATTTGTCAAACGAGCAAGCCAATATAGAAAAGGCGTTTGGCGGTGTTTCTCAGCCGACGTTTGACGAGAGCCCCGCGATGAACAGTTTTGTTTCGGGCGAAACGACCGTTCTTTCTTCAAACGGGGCGGGAGACATTAATTCCGGTAACACGGTTTTACTTGTTCAGCCCAACAAGGCTATTAAAAAATTGATTATTAATTTCCCGAGACTCGGCAAGGAAGTCACTGTCGAAGGCGGGGAGTTCAAAATAGGTTCGGATGCCGCTTACTGTAATTTCGCAATTCCGAACACGAATATCAGCAGGGTTCATTTGTTTATCAATTACGACGGAAACGATTACTATGCTAATGACAAGGGCTCAACAAACGGAACCGTTCTTAACGGCACGCCGTTGCAGAGGGGAGTTCCGGTTAAGCTTAAAAGCTATGACCGTCTGATATTGGCAAATGAAGTTATGAATGTTCAGATATTGGAGGATTAAGCTACATGAATTATATTTGCGCTGCTCAGACAGACATCGGTATTGTCAAGGAAACAAATCAGGACAGCCACTGCGTTAGAGTTGCCCAGAGCGAGAAATACGGTCCGATTCTCTTTGCCGCGGTCTGCGACGGTATGGGCGGACTTTCAAAGGGCGAACTTGCAAGCGCAACGGTTCTGAAGGAGTTCATGTACTGGTTTGAGTTTACTCTCGCCGATTATCTTGAAAGAGCGGATGTTGATTTTAATTATATCAAAAACGAATGGACGGGAATGATTAAACAGCTTAACGAAAAAATCGGTTCATTCGGCACAAGAAACAGATATAATCTCGGCACTACGCTTGTGATGATTCTCGGAATTAAAGACAAGCTGTATGTTGCAAACGTCGGCGATTCAAGACTTTACAAGATAACGGATAAGGTCTACAGGATGACAACCGACCATTCTCTTGTCGCGCAGGAAATCGCAACCGGCAAACTCAGACCCGAGGATGAAGAGACCGATTCAAGAAGGAACGTTCTTCTCCAGTGTATCGGCGCATCTCAGAGCGTTGCTCCGGAAATTCAGGAATATGCTCTGGAAAAGAATGCGGTATACATTCTTTGCTCCGACGGATTCAGACACCTTATCAGCGAAGCGGAGCTTTTCGGACTTCTTTCTCCGAACGTTGTCGTTACGGAAGAGGGCCTGTCAAGAACGCTCAGGGATATTATTGAGCTTCTTATGAGCCGGAATGAAAGGGATAACATAACAGCTGTTGCTGTTAAGACTGTATAAATAATTATTTATCAAGGAGAAGCAAATGGCTGCTATAGGATCTATTATTGACGGCAAATACGAAATACTTGCCGAGCTCGGACGAGGCGGAATGTCCATTGTTTATCTTGCAATGGATAGACGTCTTAATAAGCAGTGGGCTATCAAAGAGGCAAAGAAAAAGCCCGGTCATGAGAGCGAGATTTTTGAACTTACTCCCATCGCCGAAGCCAATCTACTTAAAAATCTTAATCATGACAATATAGTCAGAATAGTCGATATTATCGACCAGGGCGGTACGATATATATCGTAATGGACTACGTTGAAGGTATGTCGCTGGAGAAGGAGGTTCAGAAAGGACCTTCGAGCCCGGAAGACGTTGTTAACTGGGGCGCTCAGCTTTGCGACGTTCTTGAATACCTGCACACAAGAAGTCCTGCCATTATTTACCGTGATATGAAACCCGCCAATGTTCAGCTTTCGCCGGACAGACAGAAAATCAAGCTGCTTGACTTCGGTATTGCGAAGACTTATAAAGCTCAGAATACCGGCGATACATATAACCTCGGAACAAGAGGCTATGCTGCTCCCGAGCAGTTCGACGTCAACAGACAGTCCGACGCGAGAACCGACATTTTCTCGTTGGGCGTTACGCTCAGAGCGCTGCTCATGGGCAAAACCCCGAACCAGGCGGAGTTCTATGACGACATAAGAAAATACAACCCCGCGGTTTCCGACGGTATGGTTAAGGTTATTTCAAAAGCCACCGACCAGAACCCCGAAAACAGATATCAGACGGCGGCGGATTTCAGAACCGCGCTTCTGCATTACCACGACAAGGACGACGCGGTAATCAGCTTCAAGAAGAAAAAGCTCAGAAGCTTCCGCGCTCTGATGGTTTCGGCAATCTCCTTCCTTCTTGTCGGCGCAATCCTTCTTCCTACAGCGTTTGTTGCGAGGGGATTGGATTATAACGATTACATTGAAAAAAAGCAGTATTCCGAAGCAATCAATCTTCTTCCTTCAAGATCCGAGGCTTATTATGGAATGATTAAGAACGGAAAAGATCAGAAGGATATTGTCGATTCTTTCAGCGGTAAGGACAATATTAAAAAAGTTTCTGACGACAAGGAAAGAAATGATTTGTGTTTGAGCGTTGTTGCTTTATCATTTAACAGAGACAATCAGAAAGCAGTAATGCAAAAGGCGGATTCAAATAACGGTGTTCAGTATTTTTATGAGATTCTTGCCAATCTTGACGAGAGCGAAACAATAACCGACAGCACCGATATGGCTGATATACTTGATAAAACAGACAACGTTTACGAAAAAGTCGGAAGAATAGGACTTTATTACTGCTCTCTTTATTCAACATATACGGGTGTTACGGGATTCAAAAATGCAAAAAAAGCAGAATCCGTTAAAACACAGTTGAAGGCGATTAAGAAACATGTCGAAGACAACAGGAAGTCGTTTGAACGGCTTGAGTTTGACAGCGACACAATGGATTATAAATCTGTAAAAGACGTAGGCATGGAAAACGCATACGATCTTGTAGCAGCATTGCAAAATATATGTGTTTTGGATATAAGAAACAATATAATAGACTACACAAATAAGTACGGTGAAACAGCGTCCGCTTTCATGTCTTCGCCCGAGTATACGGAATTTTGTGATGAAATTCTCATAGAAGATGACAAAGGCACGAAAAACGATGCGGAAATCGATTTGAAGGGTCGTAAAACCCAGGGTTCTTCACAAAGCAAAAAGGAGGGTAATTAAATGTTTCCTGTTTTATTAGCAACCTCCATAGCATTTATAATTATAGGCATAATCCTTTCAATATTAACGGTAAGGAGCTTCTTCTCCAGAAATATGGCTGAGGTTTACGACGCTCTGTATGACAGAGGCTATGTTGAAAAGCTGGAAAGAAGAAAAAATAAAAAGAATGCCAAAAACCCCGTTAACAACAGAAAATCAGCGGTCATGGACGTTCCGCCTCCGCAGGCGGGAGTTCCTCAACAGCCGCAGGTTGTCGCTCCTCCTCCGGCAGCGCAGCAGGCTCAGCCGCAGGCGATTGTTGCCAACGGTCAGCAGATACCGATTTTCGGAACGGAAATGAACAGCGGCAATACGACAGTGCTTACTAACGAGCAGGTCAATGTCGGGGCAAATAACGAAAAACAGTCGTTTGAATTTACTTCCGGTCAGACAACGCTTCTTTCGACTCAGACCTCCTCGGCGAGGCTGACAATTGTTAAAGATCTTTACTATATAGCTTCTAACGAAACGATGCAGTAAAGGTGGCGGAAATGGAAAAAAGAATAATAAAAAAGCTCAACTTTATCAAGGCTTTTTTAATCGGCGTTGTATGCGCGTTTATTTCCTGCCTTGCCTTGACGGTCGGAGGGCTGGCGATTAAATTTCCCGCCCATTCGCGTATACTATATATAATATCGTCATCTCAGTTCTGGCTTTTTCTGATTCTGGAGATTGTTTTCTTCCTTATTTCAAAAAAACTCCTGAGAGGACGCAAGGCGGAAAAGAACGAGCTGATTTCAAAAGTTCAGTTTCATGTAACAATGGCGTTTGCCATTATGCTGGCAATACTGATTGCGTTATTAATAATAACCGGGATGTCAGCCTCATTAATCGGAATGTTTGTATTCAGCATTACGTTATTTTTGTTCCAAATGGTTATAGTTATCAGAACTGAACTGTTTAAGAATATACTCAGCAAAGAAAGGAAAATGAAATCATGAGTACGAAAAGAAAAATTCTGGCAATTCTGCTCGCAGCGGTAATGCTCTTCTCTGCAATACCTGCCTTTGTTTTAGGCGTATTGGCAGCTGACGAGCCGGAACCGCTGAACACGACGATTGATTGCCCGAAATGTCATGGAACAGGTAAAATTGATTGTGACACCTGTGACGAAAACAGGAAGGTAACATGTCCTGTTTGCAACAATGTTGAGGGTGTAAAAGAAACCTGTGACAATTGCGGACATACGGGACTTGTGGATTGCACGGTTTGCGATGCGGAAAGAAAGGTTGACTGTGACAATTGCGGCGGCACAAAAAAGGTAGCTGTAGCAAAAGACACGGATGCTTTTAAATTTTCCGACAACACGAAGCAGACTGCTCCCTACGCGGAATCCATTGACATAAGAGCGTTGACCGGTGCTTCGGACAACGTTACATATATGGTATCCGACGAAAGCATTGCAACGGTTAACGGAACAAAGCTTGACGTTAAAAAAGTCGGAACTGTAGATGTTTATGCAATTGACAACGAAAAAGCGCTCTATGACGCTTATCGCCTGGAAATAACGAAGGCGGATGTTGAAATCGTTGTCAAAGAAGCGGATAAAACCATTCCGTACGGCGGCGGGGATAATAATGACCTGAGATTTTTCGCTTTGCCTGAGCTTAAATGCGGCGACGATTTGGTTACAGCAAAGAATTCGGACTTTACAATGGAAACAGACTCCGAATATGTTGACGGATTTTCAATAAATAATGCGACGGGGAAATGGGTTGTTAAGTATAAAAACATTCCCGAAGACGGAGCAACCGTCAAGATTAAATGGACTTTTAAAGGAACGGATAAATATAATGCCGTAACCGATCCTGTTGAAGTAGAATATAAAATTGTTGTCGGAGAATCCGCTAAGGACATCAGCGCATGGGTTGACGGTTCCGACTATAACAGCGAAACAGGATGGTATAACGCCAAATCCGTCAAGGTTGAAATCCCGACGGAGGAGACCGATATCAACGGAATCAGCACTTCTTTCCCGGCAAAAAGATCTGACGTAAGAAGCATGAAGACTTCTGTTTCCTTCTCCGAAGGCGAATACACCGATGTTCCCCTTTATGTCAGAACAGGTGACGGCGACAGTACCGTTGTTGAAAAGACAACAAAGACAATAAGTCTTAAAGTTGACGGAACTGCTCCCACAAGCCTTGCGCTTAAAGTTACCGATGCAGACGGAAATGAAAAGACGGCTCAGACTGTAGAAAGCAAGGATTTCAGATTCCTTAACGATAATGATACAATTGTTCTCAGCGCTACGGATAATCTGTCCGGTGTTGCATATTTTGCCATTGAGGGCGTAGACAGTTATAAGATTACATCAAAGAATACCGACGGTGATTTCACTATCACAGCCGGCGAGCTTCGCTCTGCTTTGGGCAAAACCAAAGATATTAACATGGATGAAAACACTCATGTTATGTTCTATGCAGTTGATAAAGCAGGTAACAGGTCCGCTGATATTGACGAAAGCGGCAATGTGTGGATAGTTGATAATACCGCTCCCGAATGGGCAAAGGTTACATTGCCTGAGGGTCATAAGAATGACGCAACCGGCAAATATTACTACGGTAATGCTGATTTAAACACAACAAAGAGCTTTAATGTAGAAGTTGTTGAAGAAAACTTCTTTGCCGAGGACGCTCATGCAAATATTTATAATGAAAGCGGCTCACCTGCAAATACCGATGCGCAGAGAGTATTAAACGATAAAACATTCACATTTACGCTTAACAACCTTGCTGACGGAAAATACAGCGTGCTTGCTTCGTATAATCCCAACGGAAACGATAACGAGGCTTCTTCAGACAGATCCGGAAACGTTCAGCAGACAGAAGAAAACGAAGAAACAAAAGAGCCTGCTCGTTATCAGAGCCCCTCAATCATTATCGATAAAACGGCTCCGGTTATCAGCGATATAGCTTTTGAGAACGACGATGAGGCTGCAGATTACGCAATAGCTAATTACTATTCCGCGGCTCAGAAGGTTGTTCTTAATATCAGTGAAACCAACTTCGATCCCGAGGCTGTTACAGTTACAGTTAAAAAGGACGGAAATGATTTTACTTCTTCGTATAAAACAACAGATTGGACTGACAACAATAATGGCACTTATACAAATAAGAGCATCGTTCTTTCCGAAAGCGGAAGATACGATATCAGCGTTAGTTGCACTGACCTTGCCGGCAACAAGCAGGCAGAAGAAAAGAACGCGATTGCTACTATTGATGTTGACGCGCCGGAAATAACAGATGTTACTTACAACAGTGACTTTGTCAGCGCCGTTCTTGAAACAATTACATTCGGTATTTTCAAGTCCGGCGATAAAGAGGTAGAGATAGCCGTAAAGGACGAGACTACTTCAATCAGCGAAGTAGCGGTTACTGCTTTGACTATTAAAGGCGAAAAAGCCGAAGATAAGACATTTACCTTTGATACAGAGGGTACAGATCAGACGGTTACATACACTCTTCCCGAGAATTTCAGAGGCAGAATTTCAGTTAAAGTAACCGATAAGGTAGGCAACTACACGGTTTATACATATGTATATCTGGATAAGGATAACGGTTATCAGTTTGAATCCAGCGAAATCGTAGTTAACGGCAACTCCACAACAAATGACGCGGGTAACAAAGGCGGTATCATTACCGATAACACTGCTCCGGTATTGAACGCAACCATAACAGCTCCCGATATGGTTCTTCCCGCTGATTTGTCGGGCGATGACAAGACTGACGCGGAGAAGGCGAAGTATGCGAATATCATTGATTTCAATAATTTTGGCGGTTTGATAACAGACCTCCTTCTTTATAAGGGTAACGTTACGGTTGCTCTTGAAATAACAGAGGCTAACTTCGACGCATCTGAAAAGCTTGATCAGCTTCCCACTGTAAAAGTTGACGGAGAAGAAAAATCGGTTGAGTGGGTTGACAAAGGAGCGGATAAATATTCCGCAGCAATCGATTTTGAAGATGACGGAAGACACAGTGTTGAAGTCACATACACTGATCCTTCCGGAAACGAAATGGTTTCATACAAAACCCCGGATTTCATTATTGATACAACAGCTCCGGTAATCACAAAGTTTGAAATAGATACAGCCGGAACATATTACTACGAAGACGACAAAAACGGCGAGGTTCCGGAAGATAATGAGGTTCCTGCAAAAGCAGACAACAAGTATTCCTTCTATTTCCAGGAAGAAGCAACAGTCACCGTTTATGCAAACGACGATGTTAAGAATACCGGCGCTGTATCAGGCGTAAAGGATATTATTCTTGTTTCAAATGATGTTGAAAAAGGATGGGCGCTTGTTGAAGTCGTTAACTCTGTTGAGCACGATGACGGAACGGGCAACGATGTTTCAAAGACATTCCGTATTCCCAAAAACTTTAAGGGCAACATTTATGCTGTTACAATTGACAGACTCGGTCATTTCCCGGTAGCTACCGTTGATTATAATGATTATAAGAACGGCGAGTTCGGAATTAAACAGTCGGCAATCACCGGAATAGATTCGGCAAGCCTTATTGACGGCGGTAACGACGCATACTATGTAGTTCCCGAAAGAACGATTATTTCGGACTCGACTAATCACCTTGAAAGATCTCACATTGACATTACAGTCAATTCAAAGACTAAGTTCACTGAGAGAACGGAATTCTCGAATTTCAAAGAGGCATCCCGTGTTACCAAAACAGGAAAAGTTGACGACGCTGTTCTCGAAACGGAAAAGAGGGATTTCACTCTTACAAATAACGGCGACTTTACAAACATTCCGTTATTCAAGAATGATGTAGAGGTTACAATCTCCGTTGAAGAATCCTACGCGGGTATCAGACGCGTCGATTACTATGTTCTCGGCAGAAAAGATCAGGATTCAAAGAGCGACACCGAGGGATATATCGAGTTTAATAACAACGGTACGAAGAACGATAACGGCGATTGGACAGTAACAAAGGAAAAGGACTACAATATCTATACCAAGGCTACAAAGAATATTACCGTTAAAAATAACAGTAACGATATCGTTATTCTTGTAGTCATGGAAGACCGCGCAGGTAACAAGAGCTACGACTATAATGTAATCGGTATTGATAAGACCAAACCGGAAATTGCGATTACGTATAAGGATAAGCAGGCTTCCGGCGCTTCTGAGCAGTACTTCCAGTCAAGAACCGCAACAATAACCGTTACCGAAAGAAACTTTGATCCGGCACTGGTTGTTTATAACCTTGTTTCCAAGCTCGATTTCGGCGGAAAAGCTCCCAATCTTTCGAATATGAAGACAGACGGTTGGATTGAAAGCGGAACAAAGACGGTTGGCGGTGAAAAAACCAAGTCATACGTATATACCATTAAATATACTGTTGACGGCAACTACAAGTTCGATATGAACGTTACCGACAACGCAGGCAATTATTCAGAAATAGATGAAGCCAAGTTCTATATCGATACGACAAAGCCGACAATCAAGGTCAGCCTGAGCAACAGCGATGTTAAGAACGGCAAGTACTTCAAGGCTGACAGAACTGCGACAATTACAATTACCGACAAGAACTTCGGAAACTACACAAATAACGCAGGCAGATTTAAGAACAACATCCAGGCTACTCTTAACGGAGCTGCAATAGCTGTTCCCGATGTTTCCGCGTTTAAAAACACGGGAGGCGACAATTGGGTAGCGACGGTTAACTTCACCGCGGACGGCGATTACGTTCTTGCTTTCTGGGCAAGCGATGACGCGGGACTTACCTGCGAGGCAAACGCATCAAACGAAAAGACCGTATTTGAAGGCGTAAGCCCCAGAGACTTTACGGTTGACAAGACGGTTCCGACCTTTGAAGTCCATACGACAGACGGAAAAGATCGCGATGTTCGCACATATCCCGCTGTTCCCGAGATTACTGCAAGTATAATCAAGGAAAACAACTGTGACACCATAGTTGCAACTGTTTCCGATTATATCTTCGCCGGCAATGGCAAAGGCGGATCCATGACTGCATCTGCAGGTGCGGATCATGTTACAAAATTGGCTTTGAACGGATTTAAGGTTGATGACGGCGACGGATTCTATACTGTTACGGTTGTTGTTGAAGACAAGGCGGGCAACAAGGATCAGAAAGAAATATCCTATGTCAAGAATGAATTCGGCGCAGTTTACATCGGAAGTAATGAGCTTAACGGAATTAACGGTACTTATACTCAGAGTGATGAGGTTGCAGGAAGCAAGGATTTCTTTGTTCTTGAATTCTCGCCCGTTGAACTTTCGGATGACAATGTTGTCTACAAGCTTGAAAGAAACGGCAGAGCTGTTTCGGGTGGCTTGATTCGTAAGGCATTGAAGATTGATGAGCTTAAAGCGCTTTCAAAGAATTTACCTGAAGGCTTAACAGATCGCGCGGGACTTGACAATTGGTTTGTTTACATTTACACAATTGCTTTCAACGAGACGGACGCTCTTCTTGATAACGGCGACTATGCAGTATCAATCATTTCCGATATTGAAATAAACGGAACGAAGATTGTTAATAACAATAATGACGGCAAGGAGTTTAAGGGCAGACCCGATGACTCTAAGATTCACGTTACAAGCGTTTCTTACACCATCGACGATATTGTGCCCGTAGTTACGCTTGAAGGCTTTGACAAGCATACTTCGAACTTTGTAAATGAAGATGAATTCGTTGCAAAGATTAAAGTTGACGAGGATCACCCTGAATACATCTTTGCAAAGGTTACAAAGTACGAAAACAAAGGTTTGTTCAGGGACGGCAGCGCAGTTACAGAGTACTATCTCTGGGTTGAAGATAAGGACGTGCTTACAGATGAATTCTGGGAAGAATTTGCTTCGGCGCATTCCGGCGCAACTAAGGACAATGTTACAGTTTTCAATTACGGTTCAGAAGACGGTTATAAGGCAGTTGCAGATCTTAAAGAGATTCTCTGGCCCAAAGACAGCTCGGTTAGCTTCGACATTGAAATCGAGGTTAAGGACTCCGCAGGCAACTTCGGTACTTATGCCGACAGAACAACATTCTTCACGGATGTTTCCTCAGACCTGAGTGACTATATCGAAGTAACAGAAACGGGAATTACATTTAAGAAGGTTACAATTTCAACCGGCTTCAGCCTTGCGGCTATGATTGAAGACCATCCGACAGGAGCGGCTCTTACGGGCGCAGGAATTGCGGTTGTTATCGCAGCGGCAATATTCATTCCGATCTTCGTTAAGAAGAGAAGAAAAGAAGACGCTGAAGAAGCAGCGCTCGAAGAATAATTTTTAAAAAATCACATAGGGATGGCTTCGGCTGTCCCTATGTGAAAGCATTTACAAAGGCAAGTGATTTAATTGTTTGATATAGCAATATGTGAAAAAGACAGTTCACAGGTTGATTTCCTTGAAAAGTCAATAGTTAAACACTTGTTTGATGAAGAACTGAATATTGATATTTATGAGAGCGGTGAAGAATTGATTGAGGCGTATGCGGCAAACAAATGCCGATACGATCTGGTGATTCTTGGAACCGATCTGAAAACCGTTACGGGATTTGAAGTGGCTTCGGCGCTTCGCGAAAGAGATGCTTCGGCGGAAATCGTTTTTGTTTCCGATGACTCTCAAGGAGTTTTCAGGTCGTTTGAATACCGCGCTTTTGATTTTTTTGTAAAACCTGTCAGTGAAGAGCGTTTTTCCGAAATGCTTGAAAGATATAAATTCTATCACAGCGACAGAACGGAAGAGTATTTTTCCTATAAAGTTTCCGGAGTCGAGAACAGAGTTAAAATCAAATCAATAGTTTACTTCTGTTCAAACGGCAGGAAAATCGGCATTGTTACGCCGAACAACAGCTTCGAGTTTTATGCAAAGCTTGACGAGGTTGAAAAAGTAGTTGAAAACCCGCAGTTTATCCGTGTTCATCAGAGCTATTACGTCAATTCCCGTTATATCAAATATTTACTCAGGAACGACATTGTTCTTGATAACGGAGAATATGTTCCCATCAGCAGAAACAGGATAAAAGCGGTCAGGGAAGAGTATCTTAAACTGCTTTCCGAAGCATAATTTTACAATTAACGTGCAAATAATTACATTTTTTGTTTTTAATATATAAAAATGATATTTTATTGCTTAGGGGAGAGCAATATGGCTATTATTAAATGTTTTGTGTGTAATCACTTTTATGACGATGTAAAATACCCGGCGTGTCCGCATTGCGCGGAAAACGCAAAACCTTCGTTTGAACCGGATTTTTCCGGCGAATCAAAAACAATGCCTATGGACGGCGGATATGCGCCCGGCTTTGACGAAGGCGATGAAGCGAAGACAGAGGCTTTTTACGACGACATTGAGGGCGAAAACAAGACAATAGGTCTTTTCTTTCAGGAGGAGGATTATAACCCCGTAACCGGCTGGATTGTGTGCGTTGAAGGCACGGTCAGGGGAAAAAGCTACGAAATCCACCTGAACAGGAACTTTATCGGCAGGGATAAGCTGATGGATATCACCATCCCCGACGACCTTCAGATTTGCAGGGAGAACCATCTGTCCATTACATACGATTTAAAATCGGACAGGTTCTTCGCAAAGGGTGAAAAGGGTTCGCTTATTATTAACGGCAAGGCGGTTTCCGGTGCGACGGAGATTTTTGAAAACGACACTCTTGAATTCGGTCAGAGCAAATACGTTTTCATACCCTATTGTTCAAAGGAAAGGAATTGGAAGACTAATGAAAAAGACTAAAAGATTATTTGGCATAGTACTTTCTTTATTAATAGTATGCGCTTCTCTTTGCGTTATTTCCCCTGTTGCTTTTGCAGTTGACGACGAAAACGGAGCAGTAATCGGTATGGTTAGCAGTGCAATACCGTATATCCAGGTTGAATTAAAGAGAAACGACCTTGATAATACTCATGCAAGCGCTCAGATTCAGTCGAGCGACGCCGAAATAGTTGGATTTGCAGATTCAAACAAAGTTAAATCATTAACGCTTATTCTTTTTGATACATCAACTTCGATGATATCTTCGTTTTGTCCCAAAGGCTCGTTTGAGGAGTTGAGAAACGGTATTGCTCAGCTTGTAAAGACCGAAACAGATTCAAATCACAACTTTGCGTTTTATACCTTCGGCGACAGAGACAAGTTGATTGATTACGGAGAAGCGGTTGACGAGGAATCGGCAAATCAGCTTGCCGAAACAATCGGCTCCGTTGAAGCAAAAGATGACAGCACTGCTCTTAATGACGTGCTTCTCGATGTCTTCTACAAGGCTAACGAAAAAAGAGATAAGTACGATATTGTTAAAATACTTCTCGTTACCGATTCTCACGGCGAGGACGGAACAAAACGTTCTGACCTTACAATCAGCAATGCCGAGGAAAGATATCAGTACAATCAGGTTCCGATATATATCCTTTGTAACAGAAACAGGGACGACGGAAAAAGTAATTCCGACGCAGCGGCTAATGCGCGTACGAACAACTATCAGACATTAACGTCGTTTGCAACAAGGTCCGGCGGAGAAGCAACGGATTTTGACTATTCCGAAAAAGAGAATGCTTTTTCGGCGCTCAAAAAAATGTATGAAGACGAAATGTTTTCGTCAACGCTTCTGACGCTTGTTGTGGACACGGCTTCGGATAAAAATCCGCGAAAGCTTACGGTCAATATAAACGGAAGCGATTATACCGAAACCGTACTGCTTGACAGATCGGCAAATATTAACGCTCCGATTGAAGCAGAGGTTGAGGTTAACGAGAATAACACGGCTTTCATTATCAGCTTTACACAGGAAGGTTTCAGCTCAAATGTTCCGCTTAACAAAGCGGCATTAGATAATAAATCGTATGAAATCAGACCGAGCTCGGGCGGAAAGAAACTTACTGTCGAAAAGGTTGAAAAGAATCCCGACAACAGCTACACGGTTCAGGTAAGGGGCGATATTTATTCGGATGAATATGACTTCTCGTTCCCCGGAATTACTGACCTGAGTGCAAACAAAAATTCCGTAAACGACCTTGAAAACGTCGAAATTGAAGCAAAGAGCAAGTTCTGGATTGTTTTCCCGTATCTTATGATTGCGCTTGCGGTAATTGTTGTACTGCTTGCTTTCTATCTTATTCTTTTACATCTCAAAAAGAAGAAGAACGTCAGAACAATAAAAGAGCTTTTTGAAACTCAGGTTAACGAAACCGTTGAAGAAAAGCATTATATTCAGAACGTCAACAAACCCGCAGGCGGAAAAGTTGATATGTACTTCAAGACTTCAAGCAATCCGCAAAGGCACATTACGGTCAACATTTCAAGCAGCATTATTGTCGGCAGAAGCAATATGTGCGAGGTTCTTATCGACGATCCCAAGCTTTCAAGACAGCACTTTGCAATTGAGTATACCGACGGAGTATATATGATTTCGGACCTTAATTCCTCAAACGGAACCTATGTTAACGGAATCAGGGTTCAGAGCAGGCAAAGACTGAATTCAGGCGATATGATTACCGCAGGATTAACATCTGTTAGAATCGAGTTTTAAGAGGCAGAAAAATGGATTTAAGCAATAATATGTGCCCAAACTGTTTTCACGAGCTGTCCTCAGGGTCGGCAAAGTGTAACAAGTGCGGGTTTGATATCGCGGGGTATAAGGAAAGGGAATCCGCATTACCCACGTTTACAAGCTTAAATAACGGACAGTTTCTTATAGGCAGGATGCTCGGACAGGGCGGTTTCGGCATTACATACAAGGCGATGGACGTCTATCAGAAAAAGATTGTCGCCATTAAGGAGTATATGCCGTCCGATTATGCCGAAAGACACGGAAAAACGGTTTTCCCGATTCCCGGTGACCAGAAAGCCGCCAAGGTTTTTGAACACGGCAAGAAAAGCTATAACGAAGAAATCAAAACGCTTTATCAGTTCAAAAACATTCCCGGAATCGTTGAGGTGCTTTCCAATTTTTCGGAAAACAACACTTCCTATCTTGTAATGGAATTTCTTGACGGTTGCAGCCTTAAATCGTATGTCAGGCAAAGGGGCGGAAAGCTCGATATTGCAACAGCCAGAAACATTATATATGCCGCGGCAAAGGCGCTCAGCGAGGTTCACGCCATGAACGTGCTTCACAGAGATATCAGCCCGGAGAACATCTATCTTATCAATAACAATACAACTGTTAAGATTATAGATTTCGGCGCAGCAAGAAGCTATATTGAAAACAGCTTAAGCGAAAAAAGCGTATTGCTGAAACCCGGATTTGCTCCGCCTGAGCAGTATTCAAGAACCGGCAATCAGGGAACCTGGACGGACGTTTACGCATTGGCGGCAACGATGTATTATCTCGTTTCCGGTAAATTTGTTCCGGATTCGATGACCCGTATGCAGGGCGACACGTTACAACCGCTTGATAAGCTCGAACCTGCGGTCAGCGCTGCAATGTCCAACGCAATAATGTCCGCTATGGCGATTGATATTTCAAAGCGTACGAAGACGTGTCAGCAGTTTATGGAGGATCTTGACAGAACAGGATGGACTGTTTCGGTACCGGGCAAAGCAAAGCGCGGTCAGGATGAGTTTGTACCGCCTTCGGCTGCATATAAACCTCCGTTTGTACCGCAGCCTCCGGTTCAGAAACCCCCGTTCATACCTCAGCCTCCGGTTCAGAAACCCCCGTTCATACCTCAGCCTCCGGTTCAGAAACCCCCGTTCATACCTCAGCCTCCGGTTGCGCAACCCCGGTTTATTCAACCGCCTCCGGTTGCGCCGAAGCCTCCGGTTATGCAAACGCCTCCGCCTGTATACAGGCCGCCTGTTCCGATAGCAAATAATAAACCGGTTGCCCCGGCGCCCAAGCCTGTGCAGCCGTCCGCGCCGCGTAATGCCGGAACAAGGATTTCCTGCAGAGTTACCTGCGTTTCCGGGGATCCGGCGCATGTAGGAAGATCAATTAGCTTTTTCCCGGGTCAGAGGATAACTGTCGGAAGAGGTCAGGCGAACGGATTTTGCAATTTTGAGGTCTCGACGGAGAAAATAGTTACCAAGGCGCATCTGTTTGTCGATTATGACGCTTCAAATCAGATGTTTGCCGTTCAGGACAATTCCCTTAACGGAACATATACCCATACCGGGCAAAGGCTTGTAAAGGGCAGAAGAACGTACTTCAAATCGGGCGACATTGTTTTCCTTGCCCGTGAAGATATAATAATCCAGTTTACAGCTGAGAACAGAAGCATGTGAAGAGGTGATTAATAATGATTTACGATAACTCAGGCGCCCCCAACAGCATTTCTCAACCCGAAGATGTTTTCAGCAATTCTCAGCCGGACAACGGCTTAATTCCGATGGCAACTAAAACGGAAATGGTCTTTTTTGACGAAGACGAGTTGATGGAAGACCCCATGAAAACGGAAATCGTCAGCGATGATTTGCCTGTGTCCGTAGCGATGTCGTCGGTAATCGGCAAAAGAAAATCGCAGCAGGACAGCGTTATTATTCCGGACTACAAGAAGATTACTTATGATAACAAAACAAGGTTTATCTGTATTCTGAGTGACGGTATGGGCGGCTTGTCGGGCGGTGAACTTGCAAGCCAGACCGTAACCCAGAACATGTTCAGGGATTATTACGAATCGGTATGGAAGAGCGACAAACCTCAATACTTCGACTTTCTTAACAGGGAAGCTGACAAGGTCAACGAAAAGGTTCTTGAGCTTACCGACGAAAACGGAAACCCGTTAAACGCCGGCGCTACGGTTGTAGCTGTTATCGTCGACGAAAATGAGATGCATTTTCTCAATATCGGCGATTCGAGAATCTATATTATAAGAGACGGAAGGATTTATCAGATTACTCACGATCAGAATTATTTTTCCGTTCTTATGGAAAAGGTCAATAACGAAGAGATAACTCTTGAGGAAGCGAAATCACATCCGAAAAGAGAAGCCCTTATCAGTTATTGCGGAATCAAACAGCTTAAAATCAAGGAAATCAATCTTAAACCCGTACAGATGAAAAAAGGAGATGCAATTCTTCTTTGCTCGGACGGACTTTACAGAGCGCTTTCCGACACGGAAATGTGCGACATCGTTTCCGCCTCGGGCAGGGATTCGAATATCGCAGCGTATAAGCTTATAGCTGCGGCAATGGACAAAAATTACAGAGGCCAGGACAACACCTCTGTTGTTTTAATAAAATTTATTTAAAGGAGAAATACTATGAATCTTATCAAATGCAGCAACGGTCATTTTTATGACGCAGAAAAATTCCCGACATGCCCTCACTGCAGTGAAGGAGCAGTATTTAATCCTACGGTTCCCGCTGATGACACACAGTTCGGCGCAACCGTTATGGACACAAGCTTAATTATGCAGCAGGAAGCTCAGGCTCCTCAGATTGAGACAACTGTTGCAGCTACAGACGCAAACGCCGATATTCAGAAGACAGTCGGTTTCTTCGAGGGCGACATGGGTCTTGAGCCCGTTGTAGGCTGGCTTGTATGTATCGAAGGCAACAACATCGGCAAGGACTTCAGACTTATCTCCGGCAGAAACTTCATCGGCAGAAGCGCTAAGATGGACGTTTGCCTTGACGGCGACGCTTCCGTTTCAAGAGAAGCTCACGCAGTTGTAGTTTATGAGCCCAAGGGCAATGTTTACCTTATGCAGCCCGGTTCTTCAAAAGAGCTTTCCTACCTTAACGACGAAGTAGTTCTTGAGTCAAAGGTAATCAAGATGAACGACGTTATCACCGTCGGCGCTACAAAACTTATGTTTATTCCCTGCTGTTCGGATAAATTTACCTGGAACCAGGAAAAGGAAGAAAAGGAAGATAAATAAATGATTACACACAGATACACTTCGAAAGTGGGGGCGCTGATAGGAGAAGACGGCATCTATTCCGGTAGCATAATGAAAATACCGACTTACACTGACTTCGTCATCGGCAGAGATCCTGACGAGTGTGATCTTGTGATAAGTTCCGATTGTAAAAATGTCAGCAGAGTTCACTGCTCGGTTGCGTTTGACCAGATGAATAACTACTACGTTATCAAAGACACTTCCTCCAACGGAACTATTGTCAAAACGCTCGGCGGCGAAAAAACTCTTATCAAACACCAGACGTTAAAAGCTCACAGCGGCAGCGTTATTTACATCGGTGACGATTCGAACAGCTTCAGGCTGTTCTGATTAATGAATGCAGGAGAATAAAAGATGGTAAAAAGAAAGAAAAATATCGCGCAGTTATTTTCATTCCTTTCCATGGGATTTTCACTGCTGAGCATACCGTTTTACTTCTTGGGAATGTTTGTCCGCGGAGAAAAAAGCGAAGTTCTTGAAGACGAGAAATACATTTCAGTTACCGGGTTTTTTAAACTGACTCAGTATGACGGCGAAGAATACAAAAAGTTTACGGCTGTAATAGTATTGATTATTGTCGCTCTTGCCGTTACGCTTCTGATATCCGTGTTCAGCGTGTTCAAGAATAAGGCGATGAAGATTGTTTCTTTCGCAACTGTTTGTTCGGTGCTGCTTGCAGACATCCTGATTTGCGTTTTTGCTTATAAGTATGCAAGGCAGGACGAAGTGGCGCTTGAACTGAAGCTCGGATACGGAATGATTCTGATTTTCCTGTTAATGGGCATTTCATTTGCCTGCGCTCTGAGTGCCTTTATTATTTTCCTCACGGTAAAAGAAAAGGTTCAGAAGGTTGACGGCTATGTTAACTACGATATTCCCATGGACGTCATAGGCGCTTCGACGGAAAGAGTTTCACTCGGCAATGCCGGCGCGGCAGGCGTTCAGCCCGAAATTGTCAGCAAGGGAAGCATTTCAATTGTTTCGGGAAGCTGCAAAGGCTTTTCCATTCCGGTTTCGGACGGCGAAACAGTCGTTATCGGCAAGGACCCGCAGCAATGCGCTGTTATTATTGATAAAAAATATACCGGCGTAAGCAGAAGACACTGCGAGATAAGCTTTGACAGCATGGAAGACGCATATCTTGTCAAGGACTGCTCGCAAAACGGAACATTCATGGAAAACGGAACAAGACTCGCGAACGGAATCGTTCAGAGGCTTCCGAGAAACACAATTATTTCTCTTGCCAAGACAGAGAATATCATAAGGCTTGATTAAAAGCCTCTTGCAAAGTTTTTAAGGAGGATGAAAAGAGTGTTAAAATATAAACGTATATTAGCAATTCTTCTCGCTCTTGCTGTTGTTATTACCGCGTTTGCGGCTTGCGGCGGCAGTAAGGGTTCAAAATCGAAAAAAGACGCTTCGGAAGAAGAGGAAGAACTCATCGTTTCCAACGGCGCGCTTAAAGTTAAGAAAGTCGGCAATTTAAAAGCAGGCGGCTCAATTACTCCTTGCGAAGGCGGACTTACATACTTTGAAAACGAAAAATACGGCGTGCTTTCTTCCGACGGAACAAAGGACACAGGCGCCAAATATTACGATGTTCGCGGCGTGAATGAATATTTCCTGTTTACCGCAGCTCAGCCAAAGGATGAAGACGATATAGCGGGAATCAACAGCACCGGTCTTATGGACGGAGACGGAAATGTGCTTATCGAAGCCAAATACGCTGTTATTGAAATTGCCGATAACGGCAGATTTGCTCAGGCAATTGAGTTTACCGAAAAGACCGATTCCAAGGAAGAGTCCATCGGATATATTGCTTCCAGCATTTTCCAGATGTCGCCTAATGACGGCGACCCGTTATATAAGGGTAAGTGGGAAGTGTACGACCTTGAAACCGGCAAGCTTATTTCCGGTGTAGCAGGTACAAAACCGTATAGCATCGAATCGTACGGCGATATTCTCGAATACGCAGGAGATGACGGTTACAAAGCTTACGTCAATTTAAACGGCGAAAAGCTTTCCCCGGAAGCAAAAGTTTTCTCTAACGGCACATATCTTATTGCCGAGGGAAACAAATACGTTTGCTATGACAGCGACGGAACAAAGCTTTTCGAAGTTGCCAATACGGAATATGTTCCCACCAGTGTTGTCGCAGATTATTATAATGCAAGAAAAGAAGTCGGCGGCAAGGATGTATATGCCATTATGGATAAGACCGGAAAGGTTCTCAGCGACGGATATGAAGAGCCTGTTTATTACGGCCGCGGAGATCTTGTTGCAATAGGAAGCGACCTTTATACTGTTTTCGGTCAGAAGATTGCCGAGGGCAGCGACGACTATATGTCCTTCTATATGGATAAGGAATTTGGCAAGGGCTATATTGTAACCTCCGGAGATACCAGTTATCTTCTTGACGAGAAGTTTAACATTGTCTTCCAGGGCGACAATAATGAATATAATTTTGATTCCGGTGATTTTACTGTTTCAAAGAAGGATGGCGACGACAGCCTTTACTATTCTCAGAAGGATAAGGACTTTACACTTAAAGGTTTTACCCGTTCAACATGGATCGTTGAAGTTGAAAAGGGCGACGGAACAAGCATGCTTGTCAGCACGCTTGACGGCGAAACATTAATCGACGGATACAGTTCGTATACTGCATCTCCGGACGGTGACTATGTTTACGCCCGCAATGCCGACAACTCGTACGATGTTTACATGATTTCCGCTTAATCCTGTTTTTAACAGGTAATAATTCTTCGGATGAAGAAATATATAAAATAATCTTTTAGAAAGTGAAATGAGAGGTACAAAAATGAAAAAATCAGCTACGTCCAAGGTATTTGGATTTATCGCAATGGGTTTGGCGCTTATCTCAATCGGAATGCTTTTCCTTCCGTTCATATCGATTAAAGCACCGGAATCATTTTTTGATGACGAAAAAGAAACATATAACTGTTCTTTGTTTACAATTCTTAAAATCGGGGCTGCCATCGACGATGAAGATGTAGCAGACGATCTTGAAGAATATGAAGAAGTTTTTGCAGCAGTGTTGTTAGCCGAATCCGATGACGAAGATGAGGCAAAGGGAGCAGTCGCTTTCGTTGCAGCTATGGCATTTGTTTCAATGGCTTTCGCGCTTATCACAGCCGCTTGCGCAGCAATAGATATAAAGGCTACAAGAATTATATCCATCGTTACTTCGTTCATTGCTTTTGCAGCTGCTACGGTTGAGTTTATTCTCTTTGCAGGTCCGGTTGGAGAAGCAAAAGAAGAACTTGGTTCGGATATTATTGAGGTTCATCTTGGAATCGGTTTGATCCTTGCGTTTGCTTTCCTTTTCATCGCTATGATTATGGCAATTCTTGCCCTTGTATTCATGGGAAAAACAGCAGTAGCAGGCGGCCAGTTTAACGGCGGTTTCGGCGTAGGCAATTATCCCGATGACACAGTTGTTAACGGCGGCGGTTACGGTCAGCAGCCCATGACTCCCGGAGCTCCTGCAGCTCCCGTACAGCCCAAGGCAAGCCTTACTTTCCTTTCCGGCAGCTGCGCAGGTTATCAGATTCCCATGGATAGCGGCGAAGAAGTTGTAATCGGTAAGGATCCCGCTCTTTGCGCGGTAGTTATCGACAAGAAGTATGACAAGGTTTCCCGTAAGCACTGCGGCGTAAGATTTGACGCAATGCGCAATATGTACATCGTTACCGACTATTCCACAAACGGAACAAGAGTTGTCGGCGGTCAGAAGCTTACTCCTCACTCAACTTCTTATGTTGAAAGAGGCACTACAATTAACCTCGGTCACACCGAAAACAGCTTCAGATTAAACTAAATCTTTGAAAAATCGGCATATGGAACCGGACAGGCATGTTTTCCAGATGCCAGTGGTTTCGTATGCCGATTTTATATCCAAAAGGAGGATAATATGAGAGTTTGCAGTAATTGTAATGCCGGATATCCGGATGATTATGCTGTATGCCCCAGGTGCGGAAACACAAACCTTGTTTATGTTCAGGGTAACGGCTTAAACAGAAGCTCCAATTTATATATCGGTCAGTTTCTTAAACATTTTTTCCATGCTCCTTCCGAAGCAAAATCGATTCTTGCTCAGAAAAAGGATTACGGTTCGGCTTGCATAGTTGCGGGAGCAGAGCTTTTTGCATACCTTCTCTTTGCAATTTTCTTCAATGTCGGAATGGGAGTCCGTTATGACATGGAATTCAACGGTCTTACGGCATTCCTTTATCCGTTTGTATTTTTCATTATTATATTCGGATTCCAGTATCTGAACGTATTGCTTTACTATTGCTATTCAAAAAGAAGACTGGCTTATCAGCGCGCAGTACCCGGTTCAATCCTTATTAACCTTGCTTCGTCAAGAGTTTTCCCGGTAATGATAGTTCTCTTTGCGGGCCTTGTTTCCATCGGTTCTCCGATTATGGGCATTTCGCTTGCGTCGGTAACGGCGGTTATCACACTCGTTTATACCGGAATTATGACTAAGCTTGAATACGGCGTAAAGCCGAAGAGCCTTCTTGATTCGTTTATGTTCATTTTGCTCGGCGCAGGTTTCTATATTTTAGGCGCTGTCTTTATTTTACTGCTTGTTAAGGCAGGAGTAGAATCAATGGTAATGAACTCAGTTGCCCGTTATTTTTATTAACCTAAAAAGGTAGATTCTAATGAAAAAGAATTATTATTCAATATCGGAAAACCGCAGCAGGAAATTGAACGGTAAAACGGTTATTAAGATATTCGGCATTTTAGCCGTCTTACTGTCGCTTGCCGTTATCTTTTCCGCCTGCGGCAAAGAAGAAGTTAAAAAGACGCAGTCGCAAAAGGTCGAATCAGCAGTCGAAAAGGAAATCTCCAACGAGTCTTTTGAAATTCTTCCGAAGGAAGAAAAAGCCGATAAAGCCAAAGAAATTATCGACAAAATGGTTGACGAAGGCAATATCAAGGAAGACTCGGTAGTTTTTGACGAAGAGAACGGAGTTTATTCCTTTGAATATTCCGACGGAACATTAGGCGGAATCTTTATCGACGAATTTAATGACGAAACCAACAAAGGCGGCAGTGATTCCGAGGTTAACGAGGAAGACGACGATTCCATGTATAACGTCAGGGAAGAAGACCTGACGGCGATTGTTCTTCACGCATTCGGAGACAGTGCGTTCAGAAGAGATTTTTATGTTGACCTCGAAGATGATTGGGACTTACAGGGACTCCAGACTTCTGTTGATACAGACGTAACAGTCGACGATTTTAAAAGGCTTGAAAATTTTGACGTAGTTGTTTTTGCTATGCACGGAAGCCTTTACAGCGAGCATGTCCCCGCGCTGTGCCTTGAGCAGATTTCCTCGTCAAAGACAGATGAACTTCTTAAAGACGACTTATCCTCGGGCGCAGTAGCAAAAATTATTTACGGTGACGGTAAAAGCCGTTACTGGATTTTGCCGGATTTCTTTACAAATAATTATTCGGAAAACTCCATGGCTTCAAAGATTATTTTCTCCGAGTCGTGCGAATTTTACGGTGATGACGAAGATTCTGCGGAAGTAAACCTTCTTATGTCAGACGCGCTTAATTTCGTTTCCGACGGAGCAACAATCGGTTATCATAACAGCGTTCTGGCCGAGTACAGCCGTAACGTTATGAAGATGACTGTCGATGAGGCTCTTAACGGAAGTAATGCAGCCGCCGCATTGGAGGAAGCAAAAGAAGAATACGGCGAATATGACGGATTAAGCGCTTATCCGGTAATCACGGGTAATGTAAGCGCAACGCTTGTCGAAATACCCGTTTCCGACTTTACCGTTCCGGATAAGATGAATCTGACGATAGGCGAAATTGACGTTATCGAACCCGGGATTACACCCGAAAACGCGTCCGGTTATTCAATTAAATGGACGTCGTCCGACGAAAACATTGTTTCGGTTTCTCCCACGGGCGAAAACGGAATATTAACCGCAAGGTCAAAAGGAACAGCCACCGTAACTGCGGAACTGACTTCCAAAGAAAATGTCATAACCCGCCAGACAGTCGTCCGTGTTGCTCCCAAAGGAAGAGACACCGTACTTGTTCTGGATGTTTCCGGAAGTATGAGAGGCGAACCTCTTGAAGAGATGAAAGAGGCGGCAAAGAATTTCTGCAACAAGCTGATTGATGACGAATATAACAACAGGGTCGGAATCGTTTTCTATGAAGAAGACGTAAGAACAATCGATCTGACCGATAATCTCAATTCGCTTATCAGCTACATCGACGGCGTTGAAGACGGCGCGACAACAAATATGGAAGGCGGCGTTTCCGCTGCAATCCGGATGCTCGACAGCCAGGGCAGAAATGACAGCGTAAAGAATATCGTAATCATGGCTGACGGAATTCCGAATGTCGGAAATACAAGCGACAGCGGGTCAATGGGAGCGTTTGAAGAGTATGATGAATCATATTATGCAAGCGCAGTTATCGATACCGCAAGAGCCGGAATGAAAAAGTACAATTTCTACAGCCTCGGTTTCTTCCACAGTCTTGATGGCGAAGGTCTTGACTTCGGAACAACTCTGATGAAGAAACTGACTAATCAGGACGACGGATATCATGAGGTCGTTGACGCGCAGAAATTGGATTATGCGTTCGGAGATATCGAAGAAACCATTTCCGACGGAACAAAGATTGTTATTAATATCGCATGTCCCGTTGATGTAAGAATTGTTCACGGTGAAGAAGTTCTTTGCAGCGAAGAGGATAATTATTCCGATTCCGCAAGCTTCGGTTCGCTTCAGCTTCTCGGCAAAAAGAAGGATATAAAGGTTGTAACTCTTGATCCGGAAAACGAATATGATATTGAGCTTATCGGAACAGGAATAGGTACAATGGATTACAGCATCGGTTACGTTGACGACAAGGATACTCTGTATGACTACAGAAGCTTTGAATCCGTGCCGATTACGCCGAGCACTGTTATCACATCCGCAACCGAGAATTCTCAGGACATTGAGTTAAAGGTCGATAATGACGGCGACGGAAAAATCGACGAAACCTGGTCTGCTGCAGTAAACGGCACGGGCAAGAGCGACAAACCGCAGCAGCAGATACGTCCTAATACAAAGAAAGAAGAACCTGAGAAAGAGGGCAAAGAAGAAAAGTCAACAGGCTTAAGCGCCGGAATGCTTGCTCTTATTATAATTCTGTCGGCAGTCGGCGTTACAGGGTTAATTCTTGCAATTGTATTGCCGATTACCCTGAGCAAAAAGAAAAAAGCGAATAATATTCCGCCTTTCACACCTCAGCGACAGGCTGTGAATACGCCGCAGGGCTATCCGCCGGCAGGGGGACAGGGTAATTTCTTTAATGACACAGAACCGTTTGTACCGAACGGTTATGCCGTTGTCAGAAAACCTGAACAGGGCAGCCCGTCTTATCCCGCGCCGCAACCCGAAACCCAGCCCACGCATAGGGCAAAGGTATTGTTTGCGGGAAAAGACAAGGAAATTGTTTTCCCCGTAACGAAGGACAGACCCCTCAGAGTCGGTAAGGATTCTTCATGGGCAAACGCGATTATTCCCGTGTCTTTAGCCAAGGTCAGCAGGAAACACTGTGAAATTTCGTTTGACGAACAAAAACAAGTGTTTGTCGTTAACGATATGTCAAAGAACGGCGTTTTCAGACCGGACGGCAAAAGACTGAATCAGGGTGTGAATTATGTCAAACCCGGCGAGTCAATTCTTATTGTTGACAAGCAGTGCAAAATAGTACTTCAATAAAAAAGATTCATAGAAAAATATAAAAAGCAGAGAGACCGAAAGGGGCGTTTTAACGGCTTACGGACTGTATCGTCGCCGCGTCATTAACGCTCCGGGTCTCTCTTCTGTTTTTGGAGAACTTTTCCTGCAAATAATTCATACAGCTTCGACATTTTATCTCAAACGGACAATTTTAATGTTGACAAAAGCCGTAAAAGGTGGTAATATACTTTAGCACTTGAAGTGCTTATGCGCTGGTAGCTCAGCTGGATAGAGTGTTTGGCTACGAAATAATCCCTGATTTTTGCATACAGCGCATAAACTTACAATTTAATATTTGACTTGCGCTGGTAGCTCAGCTGGATAGAGTGTTTGGCTACGAACCAAAAGGTCGGGGGTTCGAGTCCCTTCCAGCGCGCCATTAGGAAACATCCTTGAAACCATTGATTTATATGGGATTAAGGATGTTTTTTATTGCCCACTTGCAGTTCGAATATTGATGCAAATTCTGACCACTTATTAAGTGCGTTTGCCCACTTGTTCAGTTAAGTTGACTCAAGGATATGTTTATCCGAATCACATGTTTGATTATGTATAAAACGAGAATATTAAATGTATATTTCTCATTGAATATCCAACTGACCACTTATTGACCACTTATAAAAAGCAAATCTCGCTTTATTAAGCGAGATTTATCAGTTCCGAATCACCTTATTTGGTGTACAACGGTGAGGAGGTTATACTTGAATAACCGGTTGAGAAGATGTCTTGCATTTTGTCTGCAACTGTAGTTTTCAGTTTTTCGGTTGCATTAATATATGTGTTCATTGTGAAGCCGCAGTCTGTGTGTCCAAGCATTGACGATACAGCTTTAATATCAACGCCTTCTTCGAGCGCAATTGTTGCACAGGTGTGTCGAAGATCATGAAATCTTACATCTGGCAAATCGGCTCGCTTAAGCATCCGTTTAAGTTGACTAAGCACACAATTACCGCTTCTATATGTTCCTGTAGCAGGGGAGGGAAACATAAGTGTTGTTCCCTTTGCCTGTGTTGACTTTAGTCTAATAAGGGCGTTGACGCAATCCCTGCTGATTACTATTGTTCGAATAGATTTTTCGGTTTTTGGCGTATACGCTTGTAGAACTCCATCAATTCGTTGCACTTGTTTATTTATGGTTATGGTTCTTCGCTTGATGTCAAGATCTGTCCACTCAAGTGCGAGAATTTCTCCCATCCTTAATCCTGTTGTGAGTTCAAGGTAATAGAATTCAAAGCAACCGCTATAATATGCTTCTTCGAGCAAGCGGTTGCTTTGTTCTTTTGTTAGTGTTTTCATGCCTCTTTCTCTTCCCTTTGGAAGGTTAAGGTTGTTCGTAGGGTTCTTGCTGATTATTTCTTCTTCAACAGCTTTTTGGAGAGCAGCATGAAGGATTATTTTAATAGACTTGACAGAACGTGAACTTAGACCTTCGGCTAAATCGCTATTTCTTTTTTTGTTAACTCTGCCATTTTCATATATATCCATTATATACTGTTGACAGACAAGGTTGCTTAAATCCTTAAGGTGAATTTTGCCAAGGTAAGGGTTAATATAACTCTTTATGACGGATTCATAGCCCTTGATGGTTTTAGGTTTTAAATATCCTTTACAAAAGTTTTCAATCCATATCCTGTTCCATTCTTCCACAGTTGGATCGTTACAGTCATCGTATTTACAGGTCTTTTTTCTTTCTGCAAGTTTGGTTTCTTCTAATAATTGATCCAGCTTCAGTTGACAGTCGATTTTCTTTTTACAAAGAACGGATTTGTATTTAGGTTTTCCGTTTTCATCTTTGCCTATAATGATTCGACCTTCCCATCTACCATCAGAGCGCTTTCTCAATGTGCCGGAACCTTTTGCTCTTTTTGCCATTTTCTCATCTCCTTTGCAAAACAAACATATCACAATAGTTTTCTAAAGTCCAGATAAATATTGGGGATTGGCAAAACCACTTACCTGCACCTTGAAGTTGCTCTTATCCAGTTCTTGAATTCATCTCTAGGAACAACTTTTCGCCTTCCGAGAATTACTACTGGAAACTGTTTATCTTGTTTTGCGATTTCATATGTTCTTGAAACGGAAATGCCTATTGTTTCTGCAACATCGTTTATTGAAAGAAACATTGGCATTTCATCATAATTATTGTATCTCATTTTCATTATCCTTTCGGTATAACCCCATGCTGATTTTAAGAGCAAGGTCAATCTTGTTGATTTCATCTTTGGTTAGACAACCTATATATTTACTAAGGCGTGATTTGTCAACCGTTTTAACTTGCTCTGTCATTACAATTGAATTGAACGGCAATGCTTTATTCGTTATTTGTACATGAGTAGGTATATATTTTTTAAACTGACTTGTAATCATTGCAACTATTGTTGTCGGGCTATATACATTACCTATATCGTTTTGGATAATAACAACAGGTCGTTTACCTGATTGCTCACATCCAACATTGATAGGTAACTGAGCATAATACAAATCTCCTCGTTTTATCTCATTCATTTTCATTCTCCTTTAATATGTAAAATAGGCGGCAACCGGCAGTAGTCGACTGCCGCCTTGAGATTGATTTGTTAATGTCATATTTGTCCACGACACCCCTGACAATAGGCACACAGCAAACCAAGTTCGGTTAAACTTGTCATTGGAATCTCACCACCCTGAGGATCTCCCAAGGCCGCCCTCTTTGGCTGCGACGGTTTTATCACGCTCGGCGTTTGACTGGACAGAAGTATCATTGTCCCCGTTACCTGTCATCACATACCCACCAGAACCACTGATAGTTCTAAACCAACAATAAAGGTCATCATATGTGATGCCTTTATCGTGTTTAAGCTGCTTGTCCCCTTTCAAGAAACAATAACGGGAAAGTATTTGCTGTGTCGTATATTCAATTGTCTAGGTTCATGGTTTATACAAACAAAAAACATATGAAGGAAAATTATCCCTTCATATGTTTTTACACTTAGAGCGAATTTTTCAGCCCATTTTTAAAAATTTTACTTAACAAAGTGATTTTCAGCAAGATGCACAATCCCTATCACAAAAACAGAATAAAATCACGAAATAATTATTTGTTTATTAACATAGAATTTTTCTTATTCTTTGAATTATTCTCTTTGATATTATCATCCAATCCAAATAGATTCATCTGTATCTCGCTTCTTATAATCTCTCGAAGCATATCATCTTTTTCTTGATCACCACTAAATTTGCCTAGTAAGTTTACACTCGATAAAAACCGTTCATCTTCGTGTAATGCCTTATGATAATGATTAAGCTGCGCCAATGAGTTTCGATAAACTACGAGGGCCGTGCCAGCTATTAGCTCTGTAATAACACCACCAACCGCTGGAATCAGTGACATTTGAAAACTTAGATTAATAATAATCGGCAAAACTATTGCAGTAATCATTAAAGCAAATCCAACGACACACATAGATACTGCCAAAATAAAGGAAGCCTTTGCCTGTTTTTGACTCCATGTGTAGAATTCTTTAATATCTTCAAGATTAATCATCATACGCCCTAAGGCATCTATTTCTTTCTTGCTTTCTTCGTTTTCAATAGATATTCGCTTCGCATTTATTATTTCGTCTGAAACTATAGCATTCTTTAATCGTCTTGAATATGATTCCATAGCCTCCTCATCGTTCTTATGTTGTCTTGTCTTCATTAATGAGAAATAGCTTGTTAAAAGAACAGTAAACGTTAACATAAAAGATATTAATGTTAATAGTAAGCTTAAAGGGTTATCTCCAAAAGCAGTATTATTAAACTTGCTAATGGATGAATTATCCAAAAGAAGAATAACAATGAAAAACATAGCAAAAAACTCTATTGCAACGGAAAGGATAACTATCGAAGATGTTCGAGTACTTGCTTTTTTTATATTATTCTCAACAACATATCTTTTTCGATAATATAGCATTCTTTTAATTAGTATTCTTGCAATTTCTAAATCATTTTCTGACTTAGCATCACAATGAATATAATTAATATCTTTTATGTTTTCCGGTGGTTCAACATTATTAAGAACAACCGGAATAATAATTTGTTTTAAATTCTCTTTTGCGGAACATAAAGCTATTTGCAATTCCAGTTCAAGAAAACTGTTACCAACATATTCTTCGTCTATTATTGTTAAAATAACATCTGCACTTAGAATCCTTTTTCCTATACCAATTCTATATTTCTCTGATGGATTAGAAATGATATTAACATTTCTAATATCCTCTAAAAGCTTTACAGCAAGTGACATATTGTTGTGCGAAGCTATTATATAAACTTTCATAAATTAACATCATTCCTTTTTGCATCTATTGTGATTTTGAATTATTAAGTTTTTTTTGACTATTAACAAAGGATAACTAAATATTATCGGTTATTAGTTAGGGTGGTTTAATGCGCTACAAAATATGGATCGGAAAAAGAGAATCAGATATCTTAACATATAAGTTTTTTGATTATTCAATAACATTTTATGGTTCAAATAAAAATATAAACAGTTCTTTTTCTAATGAGTATAGGCAGAAGTCATCATATTCAGATGATTTTACCGTTTTTGTAATAAATAATTTAAATACGATTTATAGAAAATATCAAGATATTGAAATTCATTTTTATAGTGGTATTTTTGCTAATAGAATAATTGCAAAGTGCCCTAGTTATAAAAAGAGTATTGTTAATACTAACTCTATTTTTTTGCTTAATAATCTTAGGCACAAAACTCTTTCAAGGGTTTGGTTAAACAATTCGGTGTCTGTGCCTTCCTTTACACTTTTATCAAAGGATGAATGTAATATTGATTATTTGGGAACAAAATTCGATGGTTATTCATCATTTGTCATTCAAAAGAATTATTCTGGAGGCGGAGCCGGAACATATTTAATGAATAATCATAATGAATCAACTGTAATTAACAAACTTAATGAAAACGAACTGTACTTGGTTTCTCCATTCTATTTTCCATCTCAATCTTTAAGCTGCCATATACTAATAGATAAAAACGATTGCGTTGTTTTCCCCGTTTCTGAACAAATGATATACTCCCAGAAAGATAATTTGGAATATGTTGGCAATAGATACTTGTCAAACGAATCACCTATATCACTATTGATTAAAGAAAGTGCTTTTTCAATAGGTAACAAACTAAAAAATATTGGCTATAGGGGAATATGTGGATTTGATTATATTTATTATAACGGTGAAGTATTTCTTGTAGAAATAAATCCAAGATATCAAGGCTCATCCTATATTCTCAACTATGCGTTAAAAAAATACCAATTGCCTTCGCTTTTTGAATTAAATACAATGTGCTTTAATGGAGAAATACCAAATCGCATTAAAAGCGCAATTAATTCATTAAAAGTAAACTACATAAATAATTATATTGTTTATCATGATTATAATGATTTAATAAAAGCCAAAGATATAAAATCAAATAAGATTAATATGATTTTTAGTGATGGTTACGAAAATGCATTGCGTTTTGAAAAAGGCTGCTATTTATTTAGATATATGCTTCCGTGTGATGAGTTTTGAGAGTTTATGTATATATTACCATTGTTAATAACATACACATTAACAATGCTTATGTCGGATTTCTCTAATTCATCACGAGCTTTGCTACATATTTTTTCATCGTTCTTACTTAATCTCGCCTTTCGATTTTGAATTGCGTGTATTGTTCCGAAAGTAATACTTGATATAATTGCAAGTCCCTTAAGTATAATGTCAATTTTTTCTGCATCGGTAAGTATATCTAGTAAACCTTGAAACGGGGAGTTATGCCTTAACTCTAAAGAATATGTGCACTTATTTTTTAAAAAGCTATCCAAAGAAAACATCAGAATAGATATTTTATCATAATCATTATCATCAATGTTTGTGTCAAGCAATATTTGAAGTCTTTTGTCCTGACTTTGATAATATAGCAAATCTTTTACTTCAGGTAAGTACAAATTAAGAGCGTTCTTTTCGAATTCCTTCAAATCACATTTTGATATTTCATTTAAGATAAAATAGTATAGCTCTTGTCGCTGATGCGCAGATACATTATTAATATATTTTAATTGCTTACAATAGTATTTTAACATTCTAAACGCACGAATTTGTATGGACAACTTGAGCCCTAAGATTAATGAACTAAAGGCTTTTTTATATTCTTTTTGAGATATAAAAATGTTAACTAGAGGAAAATAGTTTTGTGTAGCAGTATAGAAATCCTTTAAGTCCTCTATATAGTTTAAATACTCTTTTGCTGTTAACCCGTCTTTATTCTGAGCGGAAGTAATCCTAATATTATCGGATGTTGTAGAAACGTATGTTAATCCATTATATATGAATGGAATAGTTGGAAAAGGAAATTTTACATTGTTTGATTTAATATTTTCAAAAGTAGCAAATTCGAAGTTCATTTCCTTAAATATAACAGTATCTAATAGGGTATTTTTAAAAACCGTGTTTTCAATTGATAAAGTCCATGTGCAATTAATAAATTTGCATTTTTCAAATATAGCATCATTCATTGATACAGAACTAAATACGCAATTTCTAAAAACGGTATCATAAAACGAGCTTTTATTCATTCTAGTATATTCAAGTTCCAATGACTCAAAACAACAACTTCTAAAATCACACGATTGCAAATTGGTATCTATAAAAAGACATGGTTTAAAATCACAACCAAAGAATACAGAGCCCGCTAGTCCAGTCCTCCTGAGATTGGCACCATCAAATAAACAGTCTTTGAAATATGATTGTCTAAGGTTTTTCCCTTCATAATTCTCATTTATTCTTACAGAATCATGTGCTTTATATGGTTCTTGATTGAAAAAGAATTTGTTTTTCATATTTGCAGAAAGTCTTGCAGTTATGATTTCTAATTCTTTTTCATCAATTATTCTACCAGTATTTGTAATCGAATTTAATTCATTCATGAAAATGCTCCTTTAACAGATAATATTTAGTTATCCTTTATTCTTTTATATTAATCTGCACTTATTTTCATATCACAATTAGATTAAAAATCAATAATAAATACAAAAAAATGCATTTTTCGGCACAAAAAATGCATTTTTTATCGACATAACTTCTTTTTACTCTCATAATAGTACCATATACTATGGAGGTGTAGATATGGAAAACTTATCTAATGAAATTAAAAATTATTTGTTTGTATGCAAAGATTTAAAAGGACTAAGCTCTTTAACAATTAAGGCATATACAATTGACATTCAGCAATTTGAAGACTTTGTTCAAAATAAAGACTGGTTGTCCAAAGAAACCATAGTGAATTACATTGACTTACTGCACAAGAAATACAAGCCAAAAAGTGCAAAACGGAAGATAGCTTGCTTGAAAGCCTTTTATCATTATTTGGAAATGGAAAACATCATTGATATTAATCCGTTTCACAAAATCACGATAAAATACAAGGAGCCGGTAGTGTTACCTAAAACTATTCCGTTGCCACATGTTGAATCAATTTTAAAAACTGCATATCAAAAATATTATTCTTCAACAACAATATTCCAGAAAGAAAGTAATTTAAGAAACATTATTGTGTTGGAGCTTCTTTTTTCTACCGGAATGAGAGTGTCAGAAACCAGTCATCTTAAGCTGCAAAACATTGACTTGAAAAGTAATACTATTTACATATTTGGCAAAGGCTCAAAGGAAAGAATAATGTGCATTGCAAATAATAATATTTCTGAGCTTATACTTCAATATTTGAAAACGAGAGCAGTAAAAAGTGATTATCTTTTTGTTAACAAACTTGGCAACAATCTTTCAGAACAATCCATTAGAAATATGGTAGATAATTATGCGAAAGCGGCAGGTGTGGATTTGCATATAACGCCTCATATGTTCCGCCACACTTTTGCCACCGCTTTGCTTGATGAAGATGTGAATATCAGGTACATACAACAGTTGCTTGGTCACAGTTCGATTGTAACTACACAGATATATACTCACATCAGTACCAATAAAATAAGGAATATTTTAGAGTGTAAACACCCAAGAAATAGATTTCAAGTATAAACAACAAATTGAGGGCTTGGTTAAGAGCCCTCAATTCGTTTATAACTATTTAATCATTAATAACCCTATCAATTGCCGCCGCGTCGAAGGCGTCGATTATGCAGTCGCAGTTCATATCACCGATGACTTCCTGATTGCCGTCAAATTCGGTATTACCGATTGCGCACGATGCTGTTGAAGCATAATCGTTAACCGTAACCGTACCGTCGCCGTCAATGTCACCGAAAAGCACTTTGATAACATCTACGAATTTTGCACCTTTTTCTTTTGCAAATTCTTCAGCAGGAGTACCCGACCTCCCGTAAATAGTCATAAACTGCATATAAACATCTGACGAAAATGCATCCTCTGCAATATACTCAACATTTGCAGGTATAACAACGGCGTCTAATTGATCGCTTGCCGCAAAAGTTCCGATTTCAAGTCTTTTTAGCGTATTCGGCAATACAATCGACCTGAAGTTATTGCACAGCGCAAAAGCATTTGAATTGATGTATTGCACTCCATACGGAAGAATAACATTTTTCAGGTTTCTTACATTGAGAAATGCACCTGCTGCAATAAGCCTTGTTCCCGGTCTGACCATATAAATCTCGGGAAATTCCTGCCAAGCATCCTGAGTTGATACAATCAAATATTCACCTATATAGAATACTACAGGCAGATGATGGATCATTAAAAAGTCTTCTGTGTCAAAATGCAGTTTTGAGTAGTTAAATGAATTGAATCCAATATATTCAAGTGTATGTGGCAAATTTATTTTTTCAAGATTTCTGCAGTTATAAAAGCAACTGTTGCCGATTCGCTTATAGGTATTGGGAATAGTAACAGTAGTTAAAGGGCAGTTTGAATTATACTTAAACTTATAAAAACTGTTGCCGACGGAAACCATTGTGTAGCCGTCAATTGTACGCGGTAATACAAGCTCTGTCACTGTTGCTGATCCCGTATATCCCGTAATTTCGGCAGTTTTATCTTCTTCGCTTAAGACCTTATATGTCCATTCGCTCTGCCCGTATTCCGCAAAAGCATAGATAGGCAAGACGGTAATCACCATCACAATACACATAATTACAGCGAGTATTTTCTTTTTCATAGGATTACCTCCCTTTTGATGAGGGGGTTCAATCTGACACAAAAATTCTAATCAAATGATATACCCTCTCATATATATAAATCAATCGAAATTCCATTTTTTTGCATTTGTTTTAATTATTTTTAATTTTTTATCATTTTAATTTTTATTTGCATAAATTGAATGTGTGGGTGAGGAAATTGGATTATTGAGTGTTTTCCTTCAGAAATTTAACGAAGTTACAAGTAAAACCTATTTATCCACATAGCCCTTGAACAGTAACATTTTCCATGTTAGATTTATCGCCTCCTCGTAAATAATACAATACCCTCATACTACCAAAATTTTGCTCATATATTTTCACCATCTTATAGCCTTCGGCATCTGGCCCGTCAGGATGTCCGTCATCATAATAATCCCTTTTATCTTCAACAGCTTTTTTTATTTCGTTTGCATTAGTATCTGTATCCCCTAAAGCTTTAGCTAAATTCTCAAATAATTCGTAATCAATTTTAGTATATATTTGTGATGATTCATAATAAAGATTACTCGTTTCAATTTTATATTCAACTGGTAATTCATTATTCTCGACATAATAAAAAGTTACTTCATACTTTTTCTCACTATTTTCAGCGGTTATTTTTGTTTGCTCACCATACTGGTAGTCACTGATTTCTTTTTTTAATTCATAACCGTTTGATTTCAAATAGTTTTCCGCAATAGCTATAGCTTCAGAGTATGTTATTGTTGCTTGTCTTTGACATCCGCAAAAAATTATAACCAATAATAGTGAAAATGATAATAGTTTTCTAATCATATTGTATTTGCTCCTATTTTAAAACTAAATCGAATCGACCAATAATATGCTTCTCCGTCTCCGAATTTTTGTAGCCAATATCCTAAATCATTTGCAACTTTGTTTTTTAATTTAACATTCTTCTTGAACAACCATATTTCCGTAAAGTCAAAAGTGTCTGAAATCACGATACTACAAGTCCATATATTTCCTTTTCTTTTTGCTGTTAATACAATAGATGCATTATGGACTGAATAGTATAAATCTTTATTATTTGAAAATGCAACACTGTCTTTTAAAGTAACATTTTTATTAACGACCTTTATACTGTTCAACATTTTCCTGACCTTATATAACAAATCTTTATCAATGATCGTACATGTAGTTGCGTTTTTATCTTTAGTTGCGATTGCATTTTTTAGCATATTATATGTGTTCGTTGGTAGGGCACTACCATTACCATATAAAAAATGATAAAACATTTTATCCGTTATGTAACATTTTATACCATACAAGTACGAGTGTGCGGCCGTATAGAATAGGCTTCTTCTAACCGATTGATGAACATCAGGGGGTAAATAAATCATTTTACCCGTATAATCTACAAAATTAACAGGATTATTCTCACAATAAGCAAAGAGGTTAGCACCTAAAGGATCGCCGAGTGTAGATGCTGCAATCTGCGTATCATCAGTATTAATAAATCTCCCGATCAGAGGATCATAGTATCTGCTCTGTAAATAATACAATTGGGTATCAATATCATAGCAATATCCACGGTAAGTAAATGGACTAATCTTTTTAACAACTTCAAAAATTGCGTTGTTACCATCAGGACCTATAATGAACGATGGAGCGCCCCATATATCATAAGCTATTTCAGCGATTCCGCACCCATCTTCATCAATAACAGCAACAATATCTCCCATAAGATTTTTCACATAGAGATATGTCTTATTGTTATAAATGAATCCTTGAACATCACCAGTTAAGCCATAGACAAACTTAGCGGCATAGATTGTATTGCCTTCAGTATATTTTTGCGAAATGAGTTTGCCGTCAGCCCAGACATAGTCATATGTTTTAGTGATTACGCCATTCTCTGAAACCGTCTTTTTATGTCTTAAGCCGTTTTCGTCATAGGAATAATTGTAGGTTTCATTACCCTTTGTATAAGATGTAAGAGCTCTTCCTTCCCAGGTAAGGGTATCGCTACCGATAGTTATAGGATTGCCTATATCGTCATATGTGTAGGTTTTATTACCTACGGATGCGAGCCTATCTTTCCAAACGCTATCATAAGTATAATTTGTTGTAGATTTTAATGTCGTGTTAATTGTAGGAGCTGTTGTATAGTTATATTTTTTCGTCGACAACAGATTCCCTGAATTATCGTATTCATAAGTAGATGTTACACGCTTAACCGAATCATTTACACGAATTAGCTGGTTAAGATTATCGTATTGATATGTTATATATGGCTCAGGAGCATCATTAGGATCAACATAATCAGTCGGATCACAATCATACTCCCCGGTAATGTTCCCGTTCGAGTCATATTCATAACCGAACTCATATGAATATGGATCAATCAGCGAACTTGCTTTCGGAGTAACAGAGCTGTTTATGTATCTTACTCTGTCAGAAGTGTTACCCGAATCATTATAATAGCTATATGAGCTTGTTATAGCCGCATATTCATTGTTTGCATTGTCATCAACGGCACTTTCGGTTTTAATAACCTCTTGTGTAGTTCTGCCAAACCAATCCGATGAGGTAAGTGTACCGACAACTCTGTGGTCAGAAACTTCGTAGTCGGACTTATTAACCGTAATTCCCGTTTGCTGAGTATATTCGCTGTCATAATCCTTTGTTGTGTAGGTTAAATCGCCGATTAATTCAGCGAGATTACCATCTTCATCCGTAAATGACGAATAAACATGGATAAAAGTATTGTTTCCATTGTAATTGAGGATATCCGTTCTGCCATCAGTGAAAACGATTCTTCTGATATCCGTAGTTGTTATCTCAGTCAAATCACCAAGAGTATCAAATGTAAATAAGTATTTTTCTACTCCATTCAGATTAATACTTGAGATATCACCACTGAGAGTATAGTAATACTCATAAACTGTTTCATTTCCAATATCGTTATGGTATGTTATGGAAATCAGTCTGCCACGATATTCATTTGTTCCGTAATTGTAACTGACTATCGGCTGGTTTCCGACAGAAACCTGCGTAAGCTGTCCCCAGATGTCATAAGTGAAATTGAAGCTAAATCCGTTGTGTGTAATAGCAGTCAATCTGTCGTTAGTATATGTATATGCTGCTGAACTTATAGTATTGTTACTGTTTGCCGCAGATACGCTTACCAACAAGTTATAAGCATCATAGCCATAATTCGTAGTATGACTGTTTGCATCAATTATAGAATCAAGGCAACCATTGAGCACATTATAGCCGTATGTAACCGTACTGCCGGCAGCATCAGTTGAAGTGGCAACATAGTTTCCATCTGCCGTATATGTGCTGGATGTAACCATAGAATAACCATCATCGAATGATGAATTTGTGAGAATATTACCAAAGGTATCTACTGTAGTTTCCCCGCTTCTGCGTTTGCATTGAATGCAATAGCAATTTCCTTCATCACAATCACATTCGCAATTAATTTCTTCACAGTTTTCACAAGGGCACGTATCCTCTGGTATCTCTTCTTCATCATCGCCGAGTTCATACGCAACGGCTTTGGAATCAAGATTCAACTGAAGATCGGTAATATATGCATCATTGGCATTTTTAGCATATCTAAACAATACTGTGATCTGATCTGTATCGCCCTTCAAAACAAAGCTGTCGCGGGCAAACTGCCAATCTGTTATGAACTGTTCGAAGGGGATAACAACTGTATCGGTAAGAGTCTGTAAAACCTGATTTTCATCCTCTTCTTCGTATTGGTAAGATACTTCTATCTGGGCGTAACGGTCTTTTGTGAAGTTGACCAGATCTTCTGTTCCTGTCGGCAGGTAATCAGTAAAAGCACTGTCGCTTTCACTTTTTACGAAAGCTCCTTTAAACCAGCCGCCGATTGAATAAACGTCACCTTCAGTTCCGTTGATATTTATGGTCTGATAAGCTGTATTATCTGCAACAGCAGAACCGTTAATCTTTAATGCTTTAACATTTCTGCCCATAATCGAGCTGTTTGAAATTACGGCGTTATTATCCGAAATCGTCCACTGATTTGTCGAATCGGTGAAACTACCGTTACCTATAAGGTTGAATGCACTTGCTGAGTTAGAGTATTCAAGTTGTGCATTATCGATATAATATGTGCCTTGGCTATTATTAAGACCTATTGATACTTTTATTTTATTTACACCAGACGGAGCATTTAAAGTAACAGTATATTTCTGCCATTCGCTGTCTATATTAACCGCATGTGTAGTTCCGCAGGTAATTTCGCTGTTAGAACCATTATATGCAACTGCCTTTATTGTAAGCTGTGCATTATTATTGTTGCTATTACCGTCTGAATAAACATATACTGAAAGAGTATATTCTCCGGGATTGGAAACGAATACTTCCTGATTTTTCCATACAGTTGTGTTGGTTGAGCTGTCGACTTTTAAAACATTTTTGCCGGAAAGTGCGTCTGTAAATGTATATTGTGTGATCAGAGTGGAAACAGTCCAACCCGTAAGTGATTCGAAATCACCGTTTTTAAGCAAATTGGTTGAATTCAATCCATTAAGGCTCGGAATTATGTAATAGTCAGAGCTTGCTCCACTACCATTCGAGGAGATCAACCTTCCTTGTTTGCTACTCGTATATAACAAGGTTCCGTTATAATTAAACTGATAAACCTCTGTATTGCTTAAAGCATCAGTTATCTGAATCTGTGTCGGGCTGAGAACTGTATAAGAAAGCGATCCGCCAGACTCATAATTGCTGGTAGAGTTATTATACGCCTTTTCGGCTATATTTACAATTTTATTATTTGCACCGTAAGTGTATTCAACTTTATATCCGTCAATGTTTTCAGCGGATATTAATTGACTATTATTGTCGTAAGTATAATGTATGGATTTACCGTCAGCAAATGTTACAGCGGTAAGATTTCCGTCATTGTCGTAAGTATAGGTAGTTTTTAAATCGCTAGTCTGATCTCCTGCTTTTATTACAACATCATTTGCGGATTTGCATACAATTTCAGAAAGATATCCTGTGTTGCTATCATAAACAAAATCATATTTTCTCCCAACGCCGTCAGTAATATAATTAATACAGATTAAAGAGTTTACTGTTGTATAATAAATATTCATTTGTTTGGTGGGATAATTCGAATCTGTTATAGAAATGAGATTTCCATTATCATTAAATCGTTCAATATATCCATCAGGACGTGTAATTTTAATATATTCAATGTAATCCCCATTATAGTTTTCGGGTGTTTCAAGAATTTCAGCTGTATAGCCACTGTCGCCTATATAATCTGTGTGACTGTCCGTATAAACAGTATTGCCATCTTCCTCATGAGCAAAAAAGTCAATTTCGCTACCTGTTTCTGTAAAATATATTATTTGTTGACTATCTGAATTATTAATATACTGAACAATTCTATAGTAATCCGGCATCCAATTCTTTCCATATACACTAAAACTATCAATTCCGTAATTAGCCTTTGCATAATCGAAAACAGCCGGATTATATAACATGTTAACAGAAACGGGCATTATATTTCCTGAGATAGACATATCGTTTCTTATAAATGATAAAGACTGAGAATAATCATTTACATACCCGATTCCAGCTCTGCCAACATCCTGACTATGGTAACTATACAAATCGTTATATCCATCGGAGAAAAAGTAATCAATAAATATAATCGTTGATGTGTCATCGTTATTAAAAGAACCATTTAAATATCCTATTGCTAAAAAGTCATTATCCGGAACAATTGCAAAGCCATAATTTGTTGCACCATTCAACCATTCGTTCAGAGGCTTGGTTATATTAAAATGCAAAAATTCCATACCGTTCACTGTACCGGTCAACGGACGAGGAGCTGTATAATAATCTATAATCTCAGAATTGTCGGTATTGGGTTTTGAATTATATGTTACAGTTTCAAAATCAACGCTACTTGTTAAGTATTTTGCATAAGCCTTTGAACCCAGGGCGGCTCCTGAAATAACATACTGCGCATCTGTTATTATAACATTATTGCTAATACCTTCAAAGAATATGGGTTTAAATCTCACGTATACTTCGGATCTTACATCGGCATTATCAAGGGTTGTATCGGCAATAACAACTAATCCTTCATCGTAATAATTTGAATTTGCCTCCGTATTGTTGTTACTGCTGTATGCAACTGCAGTATCCTCGATTAGGCTATCCCCACCAGATTCTCCCATAATCGCCGGATCAATGGTTATCGGATATTTACGGTCAGAACTATTAATCCATTCTTTTGAAGGAGAATAGACAAGCGTAATTGAACCGTTGCCGTTATCGGTAACAGTTACACCTATGTCATATGAAAAAGCAAATCCGCTATCATACATTACGGGAGCCGGAATAACGAATTTAGTTGCACCATCCCTATCTTTAAGGACGATTCTACCGTTCGCTTCCTTTTCATATGTCAGTTCACCGATATTGATATCAAATGAATATGTATCCTTTACGTCAGCCGCGTCGGAAACGATGATATTTTCTTTTATTCCGTTTGAAAGGACCGAATACTGAATATCTGTATTATCGTCAACATCATTGTATGCAACTGTAGATGTTGTCTTTGAAGCAAAATCTTCTATTTCTGCTTTATCTTTCGATTCGCTGTTCTTTACAGTACTGTTTGCTTCGTCAATATCATTAATTGCAAATGAAATCTCACAGTCGTCATTTTTCAGCTTTATCTCTTTACTTTCGGAAAGCTTAGTGGGGAACTCGACATTAAGGGCATTGCTCTTGTTGGTTAAAACATTACCTTTCTTCTCAAGTGAGTTATCTATTTCTTCCCACTTGCCGTTTTCTTCGAAATGAATAGGTGTTTTCGATATTGCTGCTGTATATGTACCGTCAGCACGCTTATACACCTTCGTAAATTCATCTCGCTTATCAACGACCTCATAAAGAATATCTGCTTTTTCTTTTTCTGCAGCATCCGTTGGGTTATCTACTAAATCTTTAACAAATTGCTTTTGTTCGGCATATGCATCAGCTATTAATCTCATAGGTAATACTTCTACGACAAAAAGAATTGACAAAAAAACAGCCAATACTTTTGACATGATTCTTAATGCTTTTTTCATATCTTTTCCTTTCAACAGATAATAATCCATTTGATTTATTTCACCGCTTAAGGTATATTACCTCAATAATATTCAATCATATACCATTTATTTTATCTATATATATGACCAAATAATTAAAAAATAAGGACAAATTATTAATATTGGTTTTCATTCACTATCCTTCTTATTTTCTTAATTCCCCTTTCTATACTTTTAGCTACCGAACTTATTGCACACTGTTCCCTTATAGCAATTTCTGAATATGTGTAGCCGTAAATATAGTAAAGAACAATTCTTCTTTTTTGAGTTTCTGATAACATATTTATCGCAGCAATAATTCCTTGAATTCTCAAATCATTTATTGCTATTATTTCTAAATCTTGAGGTTGAATTAAGGATCTTTGGTTTAAGGTATTTTCTGTAAGTTCAGAATGTTCGTAATGACGACTAATCTCAACTATATGAGACAAATCTTCAAGTTCAAATGAATTAAACAATCGGTAAAGGCTTTCATCTATTTCCATTGTCTGATTGTTGCCTTCACCATCAACAAATGATAATATGTACTTATCGTCTTTTATTTGAAGTGTGTAAGGGTTATATTTATCTTTAATTCTTTTGGGGTGTTTTTTAATATCCATGTTTTTTCTCCTTAAGTTTTGAATTGTTTCATTTTCAAAGCTTAGAACTTATGGATATTTAGATATGTACGGTTGCCACCAATAAGTCATAGATATCCTTTCGACTTTCTTGTAGAAAAAATGAGGTCTGACGAATAATCGTCAGACCTCTATCTCATTGATGAGTCCTGTACATATAATTTAATCAAAAAATATATTTACTAGTTTATTGAAATACTAACCTTTTCTCCACATTTATAACATTTTACAATGATACCTTGCCGGCATTTCCCTATTTTAATCTTTTCCGATTCAATGACATCACATAGCCTTCCACCACATTTAGGGCAGTGTACCTTCTTTACCTTTTTATGAGGGGGAGTAGATATAACTATCATTATATTCTTCCTTTTTGTTCACCTTTGGTTACCAAGAATTTCAAAAAATACATCCCATGTTACTGGGATATATTTTTGTTTGTTAACTGTCGCAATATTTCATCCCAAAAGTCATTAGAACATCCTTGATTATCCGCTTCTCTTATAAAACGCCTTGCTGCAACAGTTTCAGAAAGATATTTAGAAATGTCAGCAGGGATTGTATAGTCACTACGCTGGAGTTCCTTTGCTTTCACCGCTATATCAAACAATAATCTTTGCGATTCTTTGTTAAGAGATAGTGCTTCAGCGATATCAATAAGAAGCTTATTACTCGGAGGAGGTTTCTTGCCATTCTCTAAATTTGAAAGATATGAATGCGAAATATTTACTCTCTTTGCGAGCTCTCTTAAAGAGATTCCTTTTTCGTTCCTTTTGTCTTTAAGATATGTTCCGAAGAGATTGTTTTTCAGCATCTTTTTCTCTTAGTTTTTTGATCTTACCTGCAATTAATAGTATGCTCTCAAGTATTAGACTTAAACAAGTCGGGTATAAAATGGATTTAATTCTTAAAGTTACTGAAAGAATAATTATTGCAGAGATAATTGTTAGAGTAAACATAGAACACCTGCGAAAACGCTTAAATTCTTCTTTTGTTAAGGGTTTTTCCTTTGTGTCTAGAGGACATAATGAAAATATACAAACTGCAGATAAAGCGGTGATAATTATTAATGCAATTTGATAATCATATGTTTTTGATAATCGGATTAACACAATAACAGCAAGAATAGAAATCATTGATAATATCTCACAACGAGTTTCTGTTAAAGCGTGATAACCACCGGCGAATTTTCTGATTATTTGGAAGGTGAAATAAAAAGCGATACTACTACCAATGCATTTTAAAGCAAATCCACATGTAATTGTAAAAAAACTATAAAAAAGATACGATAACAAGATAAATATACCGTATTCATACAGTTCTTTTTCATCGTCTGAAATGGCATTGTGCTTCAATAATTGATTAGCAGCAAGAACAGACAGTTTATTTATCATCAGTTTTCTTCTTAAATTTTTCCATTCCTTTAGGAACTTTAGGCTGATAATAAATAATACATGTTGTTCCCAGGGTGTCAATGGTTAATGATTCGTCAATGACTTTTTTAACCATTTTTGATAACATCTTTTTGGGGTGTTTTGCATTTTTCATTTTAATCATCCTTTCATAATTGGTGACTTCATTTTAAAACATAAAAGTGTGTAATATCAACTCATTGGTTCAAAATATGTAAATATGGGTAAAAACTGTTATTATTTCGCTTTTTATTAGAAAAATCTAATTATTTTTTTCTTTTTCTCGTTTTGTAAGACTTTTCTAATAATATGCGTTCAATTATTACCTATTTATTGCTAAATTATTAAACGAGGTGATAAAATGACTTATTTAGAAGAAGTGGGAAATCGTTTGAGAAAACAAAGGAATAAGCTAGGTTGGACACAAGCAGATCTTATTAATAAATTACCCGCTGACATAGAGTTAACCGACAAACAAGTATCAAGGCTTGAAAAAGGAAAATCTGGGACTGGTCTTGAAACTTTTATGGCACTTAGTCTTACTCTTGAAAAAACTCCAGATTACTTTTTGCTTGGTCATGATAGGAAAAGCAAAACTATAAAGGATCTCATTTGCGAAATTGAAGAAAATCTATATCTATGTGAACTTAATGATTTAGAATCGTTTTTGATAATAGCAAAAGCATTCGCACAGAAAAAGTAGTTATTTTACAAAACGAATCATCTATGGTATATTAGGTGTGTGCCAAGCGCCTAATATACTTTTTTTATGGAGAAACATATGAATATTGCAATTTGTGACGATGAAAAAAATTTCAGATCTCATTTGGAGGATCTAATTGCAAACTATTTTGAGGAGAAGTGTATACCTATAAATCTTTTTCAATATGATAGTGGAGAGGCTCTCTTAAAAAGTAGTTTGTTGTTCGATTTTATATTCTTAGATGTAGAAATGGGTAATCTTAATGGCATAAGTGCTGGATTAATCTTAAAGAAAAACAGTCCACATAGCATAATAATAGTAATAACCTCTCACAACAATTATTTGGATGATGCTTTTAAAATCAATGCCTTTAGATTCTTGCCTAAACCAATAGATGTTATAAGATTATATAAAGCATTAGATGATGCGTCCGAATTGATTAGTAGAGAGTTAATTGTTTTTTATGACATGAATTCAAAACAAGATGTACGAGTTTACTCTAATGAAATTATTATGATTGAAACTCAAAGAAAAAAGACGAGAATAATGACTTGTAAAGATATTTATTATTCCAGGGAAAACATTTCATTTTGGAAACATAAGTTGAATTCTTCATCATTTGTTTGTCCTCATTCCAGTTATATTGTAAACCTTGATTATTCGATAAGTCATACTAGAAAAATGCTTGTCCTTGCAAAAAAAGATGAATATGGGCATATCTTGGAAAGAATTGAGGTTAATATAGCCCCAAGCAAACAGACAGAAATCAAAGATGCGTTCTTTAATGTTTTGGAAAGGAGATAATAATGTTTAGCGAACTGTTTTTAATATTCACCTATTTAACCGAAGCTGTTATTGTATTCATTTATGCAAAGAACATATACGAATCACGCTATAATAAAGCACTAACTATTGTACTATCTTGTGGCATCTATTTGATTCCAATGCTTATATATCACTATGTGTTAAACATTGAACTAGTCAATCTCTTGTTCATTCTTGTAGTAAATCTTTTAATAATTAAGTTTCTTTTCAAGAGTTCAATAAAATCTGCTATATTCCATAGTATTGCTTTGGTTGTTATTCAAACAATCGCAGAATTCTTAACAGCATATTCTACTGCATTGTTTCTTAACATTTCTTCAAAAGAAAGTGTGAACAATCACTTTGAGTTGGGAGTAATAATCAGTCGTATTATATACTTCTTTTTTAGTGTAATTCTTTCAAAACTATCATCAAAAGAAAGTAATCCTAAAAACTGGGGCAAATGGTTTATTCTTTCATCTCTCCCTATTGGAACAGCTTATGCTATATTAGTTTTTAAAGCTCTTACAGATGATATTGTTATGAACTTTCAACAAACATTTTTAAGTGTTTCGGCTGCATTCATACTTTTGATACTAAACATCGTAATTTACATTGTTTATGAAAGAGCAGAAAACAACAATCAAAAACTTATAGAATATGAATTGACAAATCAAAGGAACGCCATTGACTTACAATATTTATCACTCTTAGAAAAGAAGAATGATCAGATGCAAATCTTAACACATGATTACAAAAACCACATTCAAACCATTGACGCAATGTCAACTTCACCGGATGTTAAAAATTATTTAAAGGGAATGCTTGGAGAGATTGAAGAGTATAGTAATATTGCAAAAACAAAAAACAAAATACTCGATATTATTCTTAATAAATATGTTGAAATCTGTCGTGATAAGAACATAGCTTTTTCAACGGAAACAATTTCTGAAAATTTATCATTTATCGAAGACATTGATTTATCGTCTCTTTTTAATAATATGCTTGATAACGCTGTTGAATCCGCAGAACAATCTCAAGAAAAGCATATTTCACTTGAGATTAGCAGCAGTATGAGTTCATATTGCAAAATTGTATTGTTAAATAGTTGTGAGCAAAAGCCAACAGTTAAAGATGGAGCATTAAAATCCACTAAGAAAAAAGGTGAATTCCATGGTTATGGGACAAAAAGTATCAACAGAATCGTTAATAAATATGGCGGTGATTTGCAGTGGCAATATAATGATAAATCTTCTGAATTTAAACTAGTAATTGCAATTCCGATTCCGTAAAACCACGTTAATAAAGGGCTGTGTGTAAAAAGTTACACACAGCCCTTTTTTATCCCCTTTTTTCTATTATTTGGTCATACTTATTGAAGTTTTTCTTTATCGTGTTATTAATTGATGTTGTTAAATTAAATCAAGCAATGACTTAATAAATTTAAATATATTTTTTTAATAATAGGAGATGAGAAAATGGAATCAATTGACCCAAATTATATCAAAGGCATTTTCATAAAAAGGTTAAAAGAGAGTATAAAAGAAAAAGGCTTCTCAGCAGAATGGGTTGCAGAAAAAGCACAAATATCATTTAATGATTATAAGCAAATAGAGTCCGGAGGCATTTTCAATTATGATATTTCTGTATTCGCCAGAATCGCATATATCCTTGATATTGATGTTAATTATCTCCTAGGTTGGTCTGATGAGAAGAGAATATCTTATCAAAATGAATTGTTAAACAAGTATGATGTCAATAATCCTACTGAAAGAATACAAAGAGAAATTCTTCATCTTTTATCTCTTTTTAATGAAGATGAGCTTAATAAGGTTAAGTCTGAATTTAACTCGTTCCTTAAAACACAGTAATTGATAATACAATTGTCTAATAATAAACGCCACTTCTCTTAAGTGGCGTTTTTTTAACTGACACGCAAATATTAAAACACCACCCATTTTTAAGTTTTTTATCTTTCATGATGGGTGGTGTCCATTATTTATGATAAATTTCATTCGCAATATTTATTATTTTTAATCCTCTTGATTTTGCGTAATCAACTGTATAAGCAGTACCACCAACTTCCTTTTCCAGATAACAAATGCAAAACTTGCTATAATCAACCAAATGTCTGTTTCGCTTCATCATGCACTGCCCGTCATATTCTTCTGATGTATAAACATATTTATCACACTTAGACTTTATATCTTCATACACTTTTACATCTTGTTTTTTCCATCGGTAAGTCTGGTTATAGCAGGGAAAAACAAGAATTAGTTTAATGTGTGGATATTGCTCCTTTAATTCTAAAACTGCTTGAGCTGCTAATGTGTCAAAACCCAAAGCTCCGCCAGCTCCAAAGAAACATACTCCTTGATTTATAAGTTTTATTATTTCCAATTTAAGAACCTCTTTGAGTTCTTCTTTTTTATTCTCTGGTATACTCCTATGACCTGTAAAGCAACAAGTTTTATCCTTCATCATTCTATCATTCGTCCTTATTATTAAAACTAATAATATGATTGATAATTATCTTAATTATGTAAACGCATAAAGTGAGAATTATCTATTTTAAAACGAATTATTCTTTTTCTGCTAGTAAATAGTTCAAGTGAGTAGTTCATCAACTCCTACCATAATGACAAGTACCACCTTTCACCGAAAGAGCATACAATGCTCTTGGCGGAAGGCGGTCTTTTTTAATTCATTTTCAATTTAAACATTAAACTACTTTTCCCACCGCTGCTACGGTATCTTTGCTCGGTATTTACAAACCCTGCTTTTCTTAAATCATTCAAAGCTCTGCGAACGGTTGACTGAGAAATCTTTAATTCTTTTGCTATTGTAGGAATGGCGGGCCAGCATTCTCCGTTTTTGTTTGCTCGCTCAAAAAGGTAGATATAAACGGCTACTGCTCGGTGTGGCAGATCTGCTTTGAAGATATGATCAAGTCTGCCAATTCTTAACTCCTTCCTCTTGTCGCTCAGTCTTTAAGATTTTTGAATGTGGCGTTGCATCTGTTTTCTTTTTGGCTTTTGTAACATGGTTTTTCTTTTCGTCTTGAATAAGCTCATTTCTTTCTGTTTGGACTTGACTAACTCCACCGTTTGTTGAAGTTGCATCATTTTCAATAACGGACAGAAATTCAGGGTGATACTCTAATATAATTTTGTCAATAAGATCTCCCTTATCTGCATATGCAACCGTCCTATTGGCTTTTTCATCAACCTCATATGGCTTTCCAAACCTTATTCCCCAATCAAAGAATAACTTTAACTTTACTTTTATGGGGTGATATCCTGTTTTCATTACAATGAATGTTCCTTTAGGCAAAGATTTCAGTTCTTCAGGTGTCATAAGAGGTCTTTCAATCATTTGTAATGATTCGGATGGGCTTTCTCTCCCTCTGTTAACAGAACCGGACATAACTGTTCTTGAACCGAGCGCTTTTGAAAGCACTTCAGCAGAACTGCTGTTAGGGGCAAATCCTCCGAATATCGTCAATTGTGTGTTATCAACTATGATGTCAGCGCCTTCTTTACCGTAGTTCTTTTCAAGCTGTGCAAATGACTGAATTATTGGAACAATTTGAAGCCTTCTTGAACGTGAAGCTGAAAACATCATTTCTGCACTTTCTATCTTTGGCAATGTACCGAACTCATCACAGAAGAACACGCATCGATTTTTAAGTTTGCCGCCATTCTCATCTGCAACAGATAATATCTCTCGATATAACTGTTGAATTATGAGAGATATCATAAAGAAAGTATTGGGATTCTCTTCAGGCATAACAAGAAAGATTGCCGACTTTTCATTACAGAATTTTTCCGCATCTATCTCTGTATCAAAGCACAAGATTTGCTCAAGTTCAGAATCAAGAAATGTATTTAATCTTGAAAGTGCGGTTGACATTACTGACGCCATACTTTGCTCTGAAGTATTCAATGCAGCTCCGGCAAACCATTTAGCTTTATGATCATCGGGCAACAACTCCATTAATGATTGAAACTGGTTGTTGTTTTTTCTTTTATTGGTTTTATCCGGAGCAAGTAGTTCCTGGATAATTTTGAAAACTGAAACAATGTGTCTTTCTTCCGGTGCACAAAACTCTGCAACTAAAAGTATGGTGGCAGTTAGCAATCCTTCCGCTGCATCATAGAAATATGCATTCTGACCAAAAGATGTTGAATCCATTCCTGAAAGAATAATTGTCTTTGATATTATCTTTGCGTACTTTTCCGACTTTGCTTTATACGCCAATTGTTCAGGATGTTTCTTATACAAATCCATATACTTATTCACAAGATGCAATAGATTGTTTCCGTTACTCTTTGTGGGGTTGCGCAAATCAATTACTGATATATTGTATCCATAACATTCCTTAGCTATTGTTCCATAATTTCGCATAATATCGCCCTTTGTATCAGTTGATAGAAAGCTCATTCCACTTGCCAAAGCATATTCTATACAAGGGTATAGCCAATAGGCTGTTTTACCTACGCCGGCTGCACCAATCATTAAAGCATGAACATCTCCCGTGTCTACAAGCGCTGTTGTATTTCCCTTATCCCTTGACAACCAACAACTATTCCCTGATCTTCGACTTTTGGCAAAGACTTGCCTTTGCGCCATTCATTCGGATTGAATGAAATGGTTTTATACATCTTTCGAACTTCATTCTTTAAAGCCCATCTAGCAGTTCCATGCTGACCGTCACCTACAGTTTTGTTTTTTATTCGGTTCAAGCTGTACATATGAGACAATAAAGTTACGCCACCCAATACAGAAAACATAACTGACGCAACAATAATTACTCCAATGACATCTCCTGTTTCCATTTTGCATTATCTCCCTTCTTTAACATAATTAAATCCTCGTTCCAATCTTTATTGATTGGTACGAGGATTTTTGTTTCTATATTCAATTCTTTTAGCTTTTCTTGTATTCGTTTGGTTGCTTTAACTCCGGCACTGTCATTATCCAAGCAAAGACAAACGGTATCGAGCTTTGGGTTATCCTTAAGACATTGAAGAAGCACTTTATCTGATACACCGCAAGCTGCAGCATAAGTGTGTTGTTTCCAATCTTTGTTGTTAAGAGATATATGGGATAATAAATCAATCGGTGCTTCAAAAAGATAAATCTCACTACTTGTTCCATTCCAATGAAAAGCATATTCATCTTTTCCCCCTGAGACATTTCCTTTGAACGAACCAACTATACCTCTTAGGTGAGCATGTTTGGGCAGTCCTGATGAATCTGTTCCGACAAAGACAATATTGTGATAACCTTTATTTGTTGCGGAGTATATAAGTCTGGCATTAACAAAATCAGTAATCACATCTCTGTTTATTCCACGAACACTATCTAAGTAATCAAATACTATTCTCTTATTCCAATCACGCTCTGGCAAAACAAACTCTTTCTTTGTAATTTCTTTTGAGATCGAAGGGACTACTTCCCCGATATCTTTATCTAATAGGAACTGTACCGCTTGGGGAAATGATTTGTTATAGAAGCGCATAACAAACAAAATGGCATCACCACCGACATGATCGTATTGGTGATACCATAGATTATCTCTTATTGTTATTTTCATACCATTATCAAACCACTCATATTCCGTACCAGATTTTTTCACATTCTCTCCTTGAGAAAAGAGCAGCTTAATGATATTGGTATTGTGCGCTTTTTCTTTTTGTTCTTTAGTATATTTTTTAACGCTTAACATTATCTTATCTCCTTTAAATAAAAACACAATAAATTATTTTTACCTTTTTTTATTTTTTTGGCACTTCACATTGACATTATTTTATTTTCTAATACTATTTTACTATAGAATTAATATGGAGGGGTTTTCTTGAAGATTTTAGAAAGATATATATTATTACCGATTATTAGCAGTATTTTAGGTCTAATTTTAGGTATTGTTTTTCCAATAATAATCAAAAAAATTAAAATCATATATCGAAAAAAGATTGATAAAAATGTAGACGAATTTGATATTTCTGGTAATTGGACATCTATTTTCTTAGAAGAAAAAGATTTTTTGAATGAATCAGTAAAAATAACACAACTAGGTAGAAAGGTTACAGCTTCTATTATCTTTGATAAAAGGGAGTATACATTAGAAGGTGAATTTAAGAATCAAATACTATTGGCAAAATATGAATCAAATAACCCAAAAAAAGATGAAAGGGGTTCAATTGTTTTAAGATACATAAACGAAAACTTGCTAAGTGGATATTGTACTTTTGTTTTTAATAATAAACAAGTATATAATAGCCCCTATGTTTTAGTTGCAGATGGCGCATACAAACCCAATATGGGAACATATCAATTTTGTAACAGTTGTGTTGGAAAATTTGATTGTTGTTGTAACTGTGAAGGAATAGATATGCCCATACTCTTACCTTTTGAAGCAAAAAAGATTTCCATTTCTCAAAAAGAAAGCATAGATTATTTTGCTAATAAATTAACAACAAATCTTTATCAAATGAAACGAGTAAATAATGATGAAAAAAATGGGTGTATATTCTTTCAGAATAACAAGTGTTCTATTTATAAAGAAAGACCGATTGATTGCCGTTTGTTTCCGTTTGATTTTAAGGAATTTGACGGAGAGTATTGGTTGATTTATTATGATAAAATCTGTAATGCTATTCCAACCAGCGAAGATGAAATCAAAATGTGTAGTCATTGTTTGAGACCACTATTAGATGCTGTTAGTCCATATCTATCTGAATGCTCGGATCCCATTTTTAGCAAAAGACTTAAGGAGCAACATTATAACAAGTTGTTTCCAATATCCATGATTCGTGATGATAGGATAGATATATAAACTATTTTTGGGAGGTGATTTTTTGACTCGTGGTACATATAAAGATTATTCTTTTACATATGAAACCAATTCTGATGGAAGTATAACGGTTTATAGTGCTTTTCGAGGCAATTTCCAGTGTAGTTATAAATGCACATTTGAAAGTTTAGAAGCACTTAAAAGATTTATTGACAATGGTGGCTGGTCGTTAAAAAGATAATATGAGTATTGGCTTTTTAGCCCATATGAACAATTTTTTTGTTTGTTTTTAATCGCTCTCTCTTTTCGATTCTGCTCATAGACCTTGATCTCTGGGCAGAATTATTGTTTTGAATTAACCCAGATAAATAATACATAAGGCTGATTGAACTTTGTGCAATGTAAAAGTTTTTATGAGATGAAATATTATCAATCATTTGTGAGGCATATTCATCTCCTTGCTCTGATGCAAGGTTAAGATAATCAAGTCCAACCTTTGCATCTCGTTCTATATCATCATTGCCAAAGTAAAAGATCTTACCAAGTTGAAACGAAGCATAGTGATTACCGTTTTTTGAAGACTCTTTTAAGTATAAAATCGCTTTTTCATAATCTAAAACTGACGGACATGTTGAATGAAATCTTCCAAGCAAATAGTCGGCAGATGAGTCATTTTTCTCTGCCGCCTCTAATAAGGTTTTATACGCATTATTGAGTTCTTCCGTTGGAAGATAGTTGTCGTGAATTGCATTAACAACAATATGCTTTGCTTTTGATACCTCGTTTTCACTCGTTTCATTGCTTTGTCCAACAACTAGTATATCGCTTGAAATTTCAAGCGCCGATGATATAATCATATTCTTAATTGATTTGAATTCTTTGTTCTGTGACAGAGGAACCTTCTCCGGTATCTCATCGGTATATGTTTTAAGGATCGCATACCTTTTTTCATACCACAAGTCATACAGTGCTGATATTCTCTCGTTTCGCTCAAGCATATCAACAATGGAGTCTATTATTCCCTTTATACTCTTATTAAGATAACCATATTGTAGTTTGCCTTTTGCCTTAGTGAGTTTCTTGGCAAGAGCAACAAACTGCATTTTCAATTCGGGATTTGAATACATTCCAGAGTTTATCTCCCGAACAATTTCAGAAGCAACATCTTTCGTGGTGAGTTTAAGCTCATCACGTTTTTTTGTTTGCTCTTTATATTCTGATAATAGTTCTTGTTCAAAGATTTCATTTGCAAGTGAAGACCGCATTTGTTCTATGCCTGTTTTAGATAAATAGCCTTCATTTTCGGCCACTGAATAAGCAATTAAATGAATATGCGGATGGTGTGATTCGTTATGAAACGCTGCATACCATTTCAGGTTTTTCATCGGGACTTTCAAACTCTTTGCTAACTGAGGCACTTGAGAACGAAGCATATCTTTCCATCGATCTGCTGTATTATAGCCTAACCGTTCAGCATCCTCTCGGCGCAAAGATACTATCATAGTCCAAACATTTCCGTTGTGATGTTTCAACTCATCTGAAACTTTAGATAAACTAATCCCTAATCCCTCGTATGAAAACAGACCGTGTTTGCCGACCTTCTCAACATTTGGTCTTGTTGCAATATAGTCTGCATAGGTCTTTGTATCTTTTAATTCGCACATGTTTTCTTCTATTGTGCGAGAAATAAATTCAGAAGCATTTACAGCAGTCGGATTGTTTTTGTAGTCTGCATATTCAAGTGACTTCTTTGAATCGGGAAAATCTTTGAGCAATTGAGATAATAAAGATAGTTGCTTAGGCGTAACGGATGCAGACTTATCCTTGCCTTTTGGGATCATAACACCTTCCCGGGTTGCAATATATTTCACATATCCGCTGACATTTTTCGTATCGTTCGGTTTAATATATCCAAACTTTGTAATCAGTTTCGCCACAGTTATTCACCTCTTTGCCATTCAAGTGCATCATTAAAACTGAATGAACCGTTAAGAGATTTCACCTCTTTAACACATGAACCTCTAAGCTTTTCCAAGGTCAGTTTGTCAATATCTGAATCCGAAGCTATAACATTCATCGTAACAGCCAATTCAACAGCCAATTTGAACAGCATTCTTGAAGTTTTATTCTCGCTTTCCTTGACTATCCCTTTCAATGTTGATGTAATAACTTCAGGCAAGTATTCCTGATTCTCGTTTGAAGAAAGGTAGCCTATATAAAAGAGAATTGCCTTTTCAATGAATTCGCTTTGGCTTCTGCAATTGTCCTTTTCATACCATTCTTTAGTTCGTTCCAAAGTTGAATCCCTTGCCCAAAGCGCAAATTTTCGTTTAATCTCCTTTCTGTTGGGACTGTTTTCCATAATCATTTTCAACTCCTGTTCTGACACCTTGTTTCTGTCGTATGTTTTGTGGTTTGTCAAATTTACAACCCATACCATACATCCAAGCTCATATTATATAACCCCTTATGATCGTTAGCATAAAAACCTTGTAACAGTCGGCGTTGCCGGCTGATGTGGTAAGAGTCGGGATGCTACTGCAACCCCGACTCTTTCTCCTGCTTGAAAATCGGACAGCCAAACTGCCGATATTTTGCCCTAATCTTACCCTGTTGAGTACATTCTCCAGATATGATTGAAAGACTCAAAAAGCGCCATGAAAATGCCTACATTTGCATCCCCTGATCTCCATCCGACATTGATATCTCATGAAGATTTAAGTATTTGTGAAATGCCTCAAGTTGATCACCGTAATACGGCGAGTCTGACTCTATCGCTGATATAGCGGCGTTATAGAAGGTGTCAAGCGAATAGTGTTTGAACTCGGCATCACCTTTTTCCTTAACGCTTACCGTATCGTTTCCCAAATTGATTTTCACAATGGCGTTCACTCTGTCATCGCTCTTTATTGATTGACACATAATATCAAACGGGATATCAGGTATTCGATTCCAGTATCCAAAGTTGCTCATGTATGAATCTGCAGAATACTCATATACACCTTTAGGATCAAAGATTTGCTCTGCGAATATTTTAGCAATTTCAAAAACAGATTTGTAATCTTCGCATGCGATATTGACAGGATCTTCGTCATTCGCAATTTGGAGGAGTGCAAGTTTACCTTCAGGATTCGTTTCATCTTCAAGCTCAATGTCTGAAAGAATGAGTGTCTGTTCTTCCGGAGTAACATATAGGTCGAATAATTCTCCGAGTTTATTTTCAAGATAGTCTTCGAGCGTTCCGTCATAAGCATCACTCAACGCTTCATAGATTCTGTCATCAATAGTTAATGAGATTGTATGATACTTCATTTTTCATTTCCTTTCCGAACTTTCTTATTGTCACTAGTGGATTCTTCTTCATTAGATTCTTCAATGTAATCACGAACAGCAACAGGAACATATTTTAGGTATAATCTTTCAACACATTCCTCAAGTTCTTTTGTGAAATCAACATTCTTCTTTTTTGTAAATCGTTTCAGAGCTTTTAACTTTTCTTCATCAAATTGAATTGATATTGTTATCTGTTTCACTCCTGAACAACTCCTTTACCTAATCCTGACTCCCACTCCTCAGCATCATCTATTGATCCGTATAGGTCAGGGAGCATGTTTGTTTCTTCTTCACCGAGTGAATTGAGAAATTTCATTTCTGCAGTAAGTGATTTTTCAAACGATGTTCTCGCGAAATGACAATTTAAGAATGTTGCGCCTGTAAAGTTTGAGTGAGCGAAGGCAGCATTGTTGAATCTGCAGTTTATAAATCTGCAATTAATATATTCGCTTTCCTCGGAAGTAGCAGATGAAAAATCACAGTTTCTGAATACTGCATTCTCTGCTGATGCGAAGCACAAACTTGCATCTTTGAAAGAGCAATTATTGAATTTGCCATTTGCGAAATTTACACTATTCAATGTCTTATCGACAAAATCAATGTTGTCGACTCTGTGATTTTCAAAGTCGGCTTGTTCGCCTGATGCTTCACCGTATATCCAAAGAATATGTTTAGCGCATTTTAATTCAATGTCATCATTACAGGATTCATCGAGAAAGATTACATCGTAGTCGCTATCTGATTCATCTTCAAGATACTCCTTTTTAGGATATACGATGATATCATTCACATCTGTTTCTATATGCTCAATCTCATCTCTTTCACACAAGAGTTCAATGAGCAGCTGCTTGTCGATTAAGTATTCTCCGAGCTTCGGCTGTATTTCATCAAAGTTGATAGTAAGGTGGTCATACTCGCATTTGAATAAAATGTCCTTGACCAACCGATTCACTCTGTCCTGAAGAGTTTCAACGTAATCTTTAAGTGTAGGACTCAGCTGTTCCTGCAAAAGTATCTGTCTTGCATTCGGAATAAAGGAAGAGTACCGAGCGTAGTTTGAGCCTTCGCTCTCAATAAGAATACCGTCATCTGTATCCTCACCTATAACGAGAATACAATGTGCTTTTCCATTGTCATCAAAGCCCATGAGGTGCTTGTGTGATTCTATGAAGGGGTAGTCCTGTAAGAGATTGTTCTTAAATAGTTCGAAGCCGTCATAGTCCAGCTCAATTACTTTTTCAATAACACAGCTTTGTGTATCAGTCCTGGCATCCTTACGGTTAAGTCTGGCATTGATAATCATATCTATCACTCCATATAATTCTTATCCATATACTCAATGATTTTTGATACCTCAGCATAATCTTCGTTATATGAGATTTCATCATTGGTGATATGGAATTCATCCAAGAGGTGTTCGTGAAAATAATCGTCTTTGTCAAAGACTCTGCAGAGATAACCTCCAACAAACCTTCTTTCACCATTTTTTACCCTTTTACAGATTGAATTAATATGGTCAATGGTAATTTCATATTTTTTATATTTCATTCTGTTTCTTCTCCTTCTTCAATATAGTTAATGTACGGAACCTTTAACCATTCTTGCCACCTGTTATATGACAGGCTTGGTTTTTATGACTCCGTCAAATGTGTTGGCTGCCTGAATAACATAACCGTTCCCGATATACACGCCTATATGTCCTTCTTGCCAGACAGCGAGTCCGGGGATTTCGGGCATTGTACTCATTGGACCTTTTTCGGTTGCAGCAGCATGCATTGCATTTGCTCCCAAGTCAGGCATCCCGTTTGTTCCGTACTCTATGTTGCCTGTGTCGGGGTTGTACCATCCGTAACCTTTTATGAGACCGACACAGTCCGAGGTGCGTCTGCCTAGCCAATGTGAGCGGATGTATTCCTCGTAGTTCGTTACATGTGTTCCTGATACTCTCTTATAGATTTGCAGTTGATTTTCAGTCAGGACATGTCCGTAGCTTCCCCAGACATATCCCCAGCCGTTTTCGTAAGCAAAGTTTGCCCATTCGACCAAGCCGGTGTTTGTTTTATCGGGAGAGATATTTCCTATCTCAATGACATTGTTTTTGACTATGCCCATGAGATTGTCAAAGTCCTTTTGGTCAATACTTTTTCCGAAGGTAGCGGACAACAGTTCTACAAGTTCTTCATCATCAGCTGCCTGCTCATAGCAGTCTGCGAGTTTGGTTACGAAATCCGAATCGCTTTTTTCGGTATCATAAAAGGCACAAGCATATATTGCCTGTGCCTTCTTGATGGTGAGTGCATCAAGACCTCTGTCCGTGAACTCATCGGCTATGCTTTTTGTTACATCATCGACATGCTGAATTTTATCTTTTGATTCCTGTGTCATATTCGTGTCAACTATCTGATACACATCGTTCAGATCAAATGATGTTGAACTTATGTTGTTCAATACACTTGAAAGAACTATGATTGGAAGGAAAAATATCATCAGCACTCCAGCAATGATTGAAAGAATTAATGTTCTGCCTCTTTTGTCACTTGCAACAGTAGCAGCAGTTTTTGCGGCAACAACTGAAGCGCTCATTATCTGCCACCAGCCTTACCGAACATTCTCTGCTTGAAGTCGGGTGCGATTACCTGAAGCAAATATCTCTCGTTACCGCATCTGTAAAGGCAAGTACCTCTTTCCGGATATTTGATGAGTTCAAACTCCGAAGGTTCAAGCTGCATGACATCAATGTATGTCTTCGGCTCAATGTTACCTGCGTTGAAAAGAAACTGATGTGTCGGGATTGAGAACAACGGTTTTGTGTATTCTCTGATTCCTTCGAGCATGAAGTCCTCAATGTTCTGTGATGCGAGAATGACTGCGCTCTCTTTCTTCCTTACTCGCTTTGAGGCGTTTCGGATGTATTCGATTGCGGTCATGTTTGTTAAGAAGAGATACAGCTCATCGATGGCTGCAACCGTGTTGCCTTTGCTCAAGAGTTCGTTTGTCATATACGAGAGTATGTTAAAGAGCATTGCATCTTTGAGCCGTCTGTTTGTGTCAAGCAATCCCTTTACTCCGAAGCAGAGGAAGTTATCGTCTGCAATATTTGTGTGTCCGTTGAAGTATTTTGACTCTGTGCCGATACACATTGAATTCAGACCGAGACAAAGCGACTGCAGAGTTTCTTCCGTATATATCTGCTTTGCTTTCCTTGAATCGTATTCTTTGAATTCAGAATCGAGAAGCTCATAGAGATCAGAAAGAATCGGGTAATCAGTCGGCTTGAGTTTATCAAAGTTAGTGTAGTCCGTGATGCCGAAGTTTCTGTATAACTTGGTTATGATTATCTCAAGCGTGTCCAATTCCGTATCGCTAAAGTCCTTGTATGCTCTGAAGAAGTCCTTGAGGTATGCAATGTGCTGTGAGAGCCTCGTAACTTTGTTAAATGCCTTTTCAGGATCGAGGGGTGTGTCATCTTCCTCATCATATTCTCCGAGCGATTTAGGCTCCAAAGGATTGATGATGTACTTGCCTGACATAAAGTCAATGTAGCAGCCGCCAAGTGCTTCTGTGAGTTCCTCATATTCTGCTTCGGGATCAAGAGATATGATTCTCTTTCCTGATTCACGAAGGTTTGTAAGTATGAGCTTTAACAGATACGATTTGCCCTGACCGGAGTTACCGAGTATGAGGCAGTTTGCATTTGTTTTGTCTTCTGCTCTGCGGTCAAAGTCAACGAGGATGTTTGTGCCGTACTTATCTCTGCCGATGAAAAAACCTTTCGGATCGGTCTTACCTGAATAGTTGAACGGGTAAAGATTCGCCACCGATGAAGCCGGCAATACTCTTTCAAACTGTTCTCTGAATACATTCCAGCCCATAGGCAAGACAGAGAGGAATCCTTCCTTTTGGCGAAGAGTGAGTCTGTCAACTGTCATCTTGGATCGAGTGAGTTCCATAGTTATCTCCGACTGAATCTCACGGAGTTTATCCATATTCTCTGCTTTGAGTTCAAGGAATACCGCACAATGCAGTAACGGTTCCTTGTTCTTGCGAAGGTTTGCTATGAGAGTAACAACATCTTCAAGGTTTCCTTCTGCAGTTATGTTTTCAAGAGCGTCATCCGAGCCGGTATGAAGTCTGTTTCTGCGTGTTGCATTCTGAATAATCTTTCTTTGCTCTGTTGCATCGACAAGTCTTGTATACATTCTCAATGTGACATTGTTCCGGTCTGCGAGCTGTGAGAACAGAGCGAGTTCTTCCGTTGTTGGAGGATACTCTTTAATTGCCCAGACACAGCGATAGGTGTCGCCTACGATGTAGTGATCGGACATAAACTTGATTGTTGACGGCAGAACTCTATCAAAGAAGTCTTTTATGCGGATTTCTTCCTTTTCTTCTTCGGTAAGTTCTACCTTTTTCTTCTTTAACAATTGATATCACTCCTTTTTGCTATTACTATGAGCCTTCCGTCTTTCTGCGAATACTCGCAAGTGGAAAGCGTGAGATAAAAGTCCTCATAACTCAATTCTCCGTTTATGAGGTAGAGCGCTTCTTCCTGAAGCTTTGCTTTGATTTCATTGAAGATTTCCTCATCTGTTTCGTTGATGTATGTGTACCAGTCATCATCGGGTTTAACCTTTGCTACTGCGCAGATGATATATCTGTCACAGCCGTTTGGTGTTATGAATTGGATTATGGGGTTGTTGATTCCATAATCTTTTCTTTTGTATTTCATAAGGTCTGAAAACATAGTTCCGTCTTTCATGTTGTGACCGTATATGATGATGTTCCGACTGTACCCGATATCACAGGCAGCATCTGCAAAAGGTGTTCCGAGGTTTGAATGCTTTTTGTTGAAGTTCCTTCGCAGATAAAATTCAGGATCGCTCTTTGTCTGCATAACGGGAAAGTCGATTTTTGTGTTTTCAATTCGTACCCAACCGATACAGTCCGTGTTATCCAGCGCAAGTTCAGCTATGCCGTTATCAGTGTTATCATCATTCTCATCATAGGTTATTTCCTTTGCCGTTTCCGTGTACCACTTCTTGTCATCCACATCTTTCTTGAATGATAAGTACATCTTGCTTATGGCAAATATCGAAACACCGAGAAGGACAAATATGAGGATGCTAAATAACCATTTCGTTGAGCTTTTCATCGTCAAACGCATCCTTTCCGTCTATGTCGGGAATCAGTTCTCCTTGCATAGATGCTCCGAAGTATATGGCGATGAATCTCTTTATATCGTCTTTGGACATGCGCCTTACCTCGAAGCCCTGTTCTGCAATGAGCTTTTCGATTCTGTTAATCTGATTGAAGATCTGTTCATCCTTTTCTTTTTTAAAGCGTACAGAAAACATAAACTGACGAGCTGTTGACATTTCAATCTGTATATTGTCAAGATAATCAATATCTTTTCTCAGGCATTCTTTCACCGCACCGTTAGCTTCGGCTGACAATCTTTCAATCATGTTGTTTTTGTTGTCATCAAAGCGTTCACATGAGTCAATGCAGGATATTTCGATGTTCGGCTGTCCGGACAATACCTGCGTTAAGTGCCATGTTTTGATTGCAATGTTCTCTTTTGAAAGAACAGATATGTTTGTCGGTGCAACAATGAAATACACAAGCTCGCCTTTGTCGGTTTTAAGCCCTCTTTTTGTGAAAGTCTGGATGCCTATGAGTTCCTGAACCGAGTTCTTATTCTTTTTGCTTTTCAACTGCCTTACCTTCTTTCATTCTTTTCTTATCCTTGAGTTCCCATTCAAAGTATTGCTGTGAGGTTATGAAGTACCTGACTGCGTATTTTATGAAATCGAGGATAGTTACATCCTCTGTGCGAATGCAGAGAAAGGCATATACTGCCGTTGCAATCGCCGGAACGAAAAATCTTGTTGTAGCGAATGTTATTGCGGAGAGCAGAGCCGCAACTACGATTATGGCAAAGTGTTTTAACGACCAAAGCCATATTGTTGCAGATGCTCTCATATTCTGCGGATAGATGAATTGTGTGTTCATATATTTTTCCCCCTTGTTAAACACAAAAAGCACCCAGAACCGGGTGCTTTTTGTATTATTAAAGAATTATTGGCTTTTCCACTCACAAAATGAAACATACGCTTTTTCTAACTGTTTAGTATTCGTAGTTGTAAGTGCTCCCCAAGATATTCCATATTCAGCCAACTTTTCCATATTGATTTTATATAAGTGTGCTTGTCTAAATATTATTGATTTGTCTTTTAAAAAGTTAAATATGCTACTCTTAATTGGTGATTCTGCAACAACTACATAGTCTATTTTTTCTGCATCACGAGCAGGCATATCCTTTTTGTGTGTTCTAAAGTAAGAGAAAATTTTTCTTAAATAATAAATAAATGTGTAAATATCTTCAGAATCCTTATTCTCTTTCAAGTCCACTTTGTATTTAAAACATTTGGGAAATTCAAAAATATTTGGAAAATCTATTTTTATAGTTCCCTGATTGTTTACAATAACATTTGGCGGAATTGTACCATTATATTTTATTTCTTTCTCGCAATTGATAAATGTTGCTCCTGGATCAAAAGCTTGAATTGATACTGTATTTGAACATAATATGATGCTTTTGCAATTTATTGCTGAATTCTCTATCGAACAATTATCCTTTTGCCCTACAGAAACAGTACAATCCGCATCTATTGAAGTGTTAATGATACTGTCAAACGCCATGTAGTCATACACATCTAAGTCTAAAGTTGTTGTTTCTATCATCTTATTGTCTTTAGTAATACTAAAGGTCGCTTTTGAATCAAAATTATCATACAAAACATCGAGGGAAGCTTGACTGCCAATGCTTGTTTTAGAACGATATGCTTCATAAACATATGCAAAATGTTTACTGTTTATATGATTATTACTTAAATCAATGTAATGATTCCAAAACAATGGCGAAGGAAATCTTGATGTTGCAGCTTCTTGTTGATAGTATAATTCTGCACTTGCCTCATCGTTGCCATTCAATAATGCATATGCTAGGCAATAATCTCTAAAAGCGGGACCAGCAAAATCAATTTTTGGATTTTGAATGAGCCCATCTGAAAAAGCATTTTGAATGAATGGATGCTGAGGAAGAAAGACTTTAAGCATTTCAACATAATCGTCGATAAAATCATATGGAATATTATCAAAAAAGCGTGAAGAAGTGTCAATATCATTTAACAAAATATAATAAAGCAATCTACTTAGTTGTTCTTCTTTATCATATATTAAATCCCAATTGGATATCTCAATCTGATCTTCTTGTAGCCTTTCTTTAAATGCACATGTTAGCTTATCGTGTTCTCGTTGTAAAAGATTTTCCATTACATTGTTTATTAAAAACACCTCGTCTGAGTTGTCCTTTAAATCACTTAACAATGCTGAAGTATTAGATATTTCTGTAATATGAGTTGCTATTGCTTGTAAAACCGGAGCATATCCTAAGAAGTTCTTTAAAGTATCTTTATCAGTAATGATGCTTTGAACCTTAGCAAAGTATTCATCTACACACTTCTCAATAGCTGGTGTCACATTCCTTTTATTTTCCACGGTCTTCAGAACATATTCTTTTGCATTGGAGTTTGGAAAATAGTCTATTTCGAAGTGAATATATGGTATAGTGTGGCTCTTAAATAGCGTAGCAATGTTTTGAGCTGTTTCTGTTCTAGACAATACAACAATTGAAGGTCCATTGGCATCCTCAAGGAAATCATTGGCTTCTAAAAGAAAGGTTTCAACATTTCTTCTTCCAGAAATAACTTCTGCTTCATCTAAAGCATCTATCACAAGAGTAGCATCACCGTTTTGTAATAATTTTGCATAATTAGAAATATTCAAAGCTCCCAACGCTTTATATAGAGTCCCTTGAAATGAGCCATCCCCAATTATTAATTCTGATAAATTCCAGTAAATAGAATTATGTTTATAAGCTATAAACTCAGCAAAAGCACTTTTTCCTGTTGCTCCTGGTGCAGAAACAAGTATAAACCTTGGATTCAAGTTGGAACTGATTTGTTTAAAATTTGTTCCTACATAAAAAGGCTCTTTTTTAATTAAATGAATTGATTTATGAGAAGCGTTTAATAGCTTTACTGGAGTTGAACCTTTTATTTTTGTTAAAACCCCTTCTAGTGTCATTTTACTATCACCCATCTCTTTTACAATATTAGATAAATAATCATTTATATTGTATAACGAATTATGAATCATGTCAAACCCTCCAGTATCTATTCTAATTATATTTACATTAATAATTTGTCAAAGAAACACAATTGAGTATTTTTTATTTAATTATCGTTCTTGCGAGACTTACTGCCGTGGATGTCATATGAACCGCACTTATCATATTGAACCTTACGCTTGTATCAAGACCGAATCTTTCAGCAATCTTCGGAACTTCTGCAGCGGACATCATTATTCCGATTCCAAGTAGCATATGGTCTTTCCATGTGAGAAGTCCGAGGAACAGTAATGTTGTCTGCATAAATGCCGTTAGACACAATGCGATTACCTGCTTTACCCAATTGGTAAATCCTTCGCTGTAACCTCTCGGAATTGAGAACATATATAGGCTGCCGACTGCAATCTGAATCAGGAGTATACCGCCTCGTTTGATGTTATCGAAGAATATCTTTATGACGCAGTATCCGAGTGCTATTAACGATACAAGAATGAACAGCGTATTCTGACCGTTTACAACATTTCCGGCAAAAGAATTTGTCAGGACGAATGTTGCGATTTCACCTATTGATGTGCCTTGCTGTGAGGAGAATATGCTTGTTAGGTCATGCGAGAAGGTATTCTGCAAGGTGACACAGAATTTGTACAGTTCTATCGGTGTAACTGTGAACAGCGATACTGCTATAAAGCCCTTCAACCAGTTCAAAGCAGTACTCTGTATGTTGGCTCTGCCGTTCTGGTATTCCATTGCAAGATCAAATGCAGATACAACCAAGCCGACAGCAAACAAAGCCCAGCCGAAGAATGAGAAAAGCAGAACAACTGCTTTAACCCAATCGAGGTCGAAGATCTCTGCACCCATTCCTGTAATGCTTGAGAAGAAGTCTGCAAGTGCGTTGTATATGATTTCGTAAAACCATTGAATGATTCTGTTAAGTATGCTGTCTATGAGAGACTCTGCAATGTCCTTTATGACACCGCCGATTCCATCAACTATGCCGTCAATTAAATCCTCGAGCCAGTCAAACATTTGTAATCATCTCCTTTGCTTGGTTGAAGGACACCTTGCGGTGTCCTTCTTTTTGGTTACATTCCGACAATTCCCCAGATGTACAAGGGAGCTGTTAATGTGAAGATAAGGCAAGCAAAGAGGATTGCGGGAGCAGCAAATTCAAACTGACCGTGCTTTCTGTAATCGAAGTATGCAGTACCGATCTTTACGAAAAAGAGGACTGCGAGGATAACATCAACTACGGGAAAGACAACATTGTTTACTACGGTTTTAATCTGTCCTTTTGCTGCGTTCCAGGTGCTTTCAATTGCCGATGAAACATCTCCGGCGGCAAATGCCGTTACCGTGAGAATTGACATCAGGCAAATAACTGCCAGTATGATAATTGCCGTCTTCTTGTTAAATGGCAATTTCAAATTCTTTATTCTTTTCATGAGCATAACCTCCATATTTATTTAGTATTTCTTCACATTGCTCATCGCTGACATAATGGATAACTCGTTTCAATGATTCGGCTAATCGGATTTCATCCTTCATGCCCAGAGTTATGGTATCCCCGAATACCCACATATGTTTAGCATCGAGTATCATTTCAAGTCCGAGCGAAGTACCGATTTTTCTTTCAAATTCAATGTCGTCATCCAGTATCAGCACATAGAAATGCGACATGACCGGAATCATGCCGCATCTGTCAAAAACGAATCTTGCGTAAGCAACAGCGTTTTTGAGATTTTCTTTTGTGTTACCGCTTAAAGGACTGCAGATATATGCTTTTTCCATAATTAATCATCCTCATTCTTCTTTTTGAATCTGAGGATAACGAATGCAATGCATCCACCTATGCCTATAGCGGCAAGACCGATCCAGAAGCCGTAGTTTCTGTCATCGCCGGTCTTGGGCGTTTCCTTTTTGGGAATTGTAATCTTGACTGTCTGACCTTCATCATTAATATCTGCATGAACAGCGATATCAACATTGTCACGGTAGAGAGTTTCAAAGACTACAAGTTCTGTTTCCTTTGTCAGTCCTGACGCATCAAACTTAAACTCCAGCTTGACTGTACCGCTTGACTTTTTGGGAGTAAATTTGGCTTCTGATTCAACGAAATGACCGCTAACCTCAAAGGGCTTTCCTGTGGATTTGTCCATAAGGATTCCTCTGACAACATATTCCTTGCCTACGGTGAGGTTGGTATATGTTACAGTATCAACTACTGTCAGTTCGCCTTTGGCTTTGACCTCCTTCTTGCCGTTAATCTTTGCCGATGTTTTGATTTCAGGGATTCTGACTTTTACTGTCTGACCTTCATCGTTAATATCAGCATGAACAGCAAGTTCTTTTCCGTCCTTATACAGCTTCTCAAAGACTACGATATCTGTTTCCGTCTTGATGTATTTGCTGTCAAACTCGAAAGTCACTTCAACTGTTCCGCAAGGCTGTTCGGGGACAAAGGTCGTTTCTGCCGTTACCTGACAACCGCCGATTTTGAGCGGTTTGCCTGTTGACTTATCCATAAGGATTCCCTTGACGACATATTCCTTGCCGGGGATTAAGTGCTTATACTCAACTGTGTCTGTCAGAGTGAAGACCTCTGTTGCACAAACTTCCTTTTCGCCGTCAACTGTTGCAGTAGTCTGCATTTCAGGAATATGGTCATTTGCAACATTGATTTCGATTGCTTTTTCGTTCTTATCAATGTCAATGTGATGAATATCTGTGTTTTCAAGATAACCTTCAGCGGGTTTCAATTCTCTAACTGTCCAAGTGCCGAAGGGAATGTTGTTAAACTCAAAGATACCGTTTTCATCTGTTTCAGCAGTAAGGATTGCAGTTTCTTTTGTAAACTCAGTTTCATCGCCTTTGAACAATCCAAAGATTACACCCTTGATAGGTTCTTCTGTTTCTCTGTCAAACTTGTATCCTTTGACCGAGCCGTAAATGAGTTCGTTCTCGATAGGTTCGCCGTCATTGAGCTTTATATCAATAACTTTTGTATCCTGACCTGCGTAGTCTGTGTTAAACTCGTATTTCGCATCCGAGAGAATGTAGTGTTCATCGGTTGTAATTTCTTTTGCATACCATTTGAAGCCGATAGGAAGGTCACAGTTGAAAGTGGTGCTTCCGTCCTTATCACAGCTTGCAGTACAAACAAGTCCGTCCTTCGGGATTTTGGTTCCGTCAGCAGCAGTCATTTCTTCATCTGCAAAGATGCCGAATGTTACTGACTGGATTTCGCCGTTGTCACCGAGCTTGAACACTTCGTCTTTCTGCATTACCTTTGTGAGTGAGAGCGTAACTCTCTGCCTCTCGTTGGTTACTGAAAGCGCTGACCTTGTTACCTTAACATTCTGTCCGGCATAGACGAGTTCTACATTAAACTCTTCCGCATTCAGCACCATTGTGTCGGGAGCAGTTTTTTCTTTGACAATGTATTTGCCGAGATATAGCTGCTTTGATTTAGCAATGCCGTTGTCGTTGGTTGTGACCGTATTGACAAGACTACCTTTCTTTGCTCTGACTGTGCCGTCAAGTGTAACGATATCCTCTGCAGCATAGATTTCATATACAGCGCCTTTAAGGTTCTGCACTTCATAATTTGGTGTATATGTTGTCGGTATTTCGGATACAGTTCCGTTTTCATTAACGCTTGCTCCTGCAAGTGCAGTTACTGTCGAGAATACTTCGCCAGATTTGGTGATTTCGATAACGCCTTTTTGTGCGATGTTATCTCTCTGTACCTTCACGATTGTGAGAGCATCTTCCAGAGTAGAATTGCTTCTTGTGATGTCAAACTCTATCGGAGTGCTGTCAAGCACATAACCGTAGGGAGCCTGAACCTCAACGAGCTTGTATCCGCTACCGTAATCGAGCTTTTCAGGAGTAATTAGATAGCCTTCATCATTTGTATAGAAGACATCGATTGTGGTTTTCTTGGGATAAGTGAAAGTCTGTGAAACCTTTTTTCCGTTGGGAGCGTAAATCTCAAATCCGGCACCTGCATAGGCGACAGTTTTGCCTGTTTCCTTATCGACCTTTGTGACTTTTAAGTATGCCTTGAAAGGAGCGTTGTTGATAAGGTATCTGTATGTGTTATCATTTTCTGCTATATACACATCAAAGTCGTTCATGAACTCCGAGCCTTCCTTACCCTTTGTCTGGTGTACGGTGTAAATACCGTAGGGAAGATTCTTGCTTTCTGCAAAGCCGTTTCTGTCGCAATTGAGAACATCTCTTTCGCTTGATTTTGCGTTTGCATACGAACCGGCGGATTTAAGGTAGATCTGGAACTGTGCTTCTGATTCAGGAGTTTCAATCTGTGTTGAGCCGTCATCCGAATGCTTGATAATTGCAATCTTGCCTTTTACAACCTGTTCCTTAACCGTATTCTTTGTGCTGTTGTATTCTACGGTATAGTCCTTCGGATCAGCACCGACATTGTATGTGACTGAGTTGACAAGATAGCCTTCGCTTGCTGATATCTCTTTAATCGTCCAGTCTGTTCCGCATACATAGTACTTCGTTGTAAACTGTCCGTTTGAATCGGTAGTATATCTGTCAATCAAGGTACCGCCTTTGTAAATTCCGTAAACCGCCCCTGAAAGCGAAGCATCGCCCTGCGGAGTTTTTGTTTCGGTATCTTCCTTCGTAACAGTCACACGGAACTTCTTGAGTTTGTTCTCAAAGGACTTGTTCGTTACCTTATTCCACTCGATATTGCCTGTCTGATTATCGGGAACTACATATCTTACAGCCGTGCCGACTTCCTCAATTACATAGCCCGTACCGATGAGAACATCCTTGAATGTAGCTACGCCTGAAGCATTTGTGGTTGCAGTCAGGTTAATTGCTTTTCCTGAAAGCGAGGTTCCTGTCAACTTAAACTTAACACCTTCAACGAGACCGTCTTCAGATGTCTTTGTAACCTTGAGGTCACCACGCTTGAGAACATTGGAGAAGGTTACTGTTGCAGTCTGTCCTGACTGTACAGTGACCGTCTGCGCTGACTGTGTTTCATATTTGTCAGCGGTGTATTCGGTAATGGTGTACTTGCCGGGAGCGAGGTTATCAATCTGTATCACACCGTTGCTGTTGGTAGTTACATCTTTGTCAACGCTGCCGCCTTTGATATGGAACTTTATATTGTTTACCACTCCATCTTCCGATTCTTTTACAATCTTACAGGAGCCGTATGAAACTTTAACCTTGAGGTATCCTTCAACGGGATCGATAACCTCAGCGCCGTATGTTGCAACATCCTGTATTTCGCTTGTCGGACTGACAACACCATCTGTCCAAGTTATTACTCCCGATCTCTTATTCCCGGATACTTTGTTAACTGTAACTGTTACATCATTTTTAGGTGCAGTTGAAGCACTGATAGTCAGTTTGTTTCCGTTCTTTGAGAATGAGAGACCGGATGCAGTAAAGTCATATTTTGAAAGGACGCCGTTTGAGTCCGTCAAAGTTGTTGTGTATTTACTGCCATCCCATACAAGTTCAACCGTCTGTGCAGAGTTCTGTGAAGATTTAACAAAACTCGGCATTGTACTGTGCGTTTTTACACTTGCCTCAATGCTATTGTAGTATGCGAAAATTTTTGTTCTTAACGGGTGATTTGAAGCAATGATATCTGTAACCTTGTTGTATCCGCTTGGGACAGTTACATGATTGAAACTTTCATCTCTTTCTCCGATTAAGGTTTCCCAGATGAGTAACTGTGTGGCAAGGTAATGAGCGCATTGATCAGCTCCTGTTGTATTGTCTGATCTCCATTCGGCACTAATGTTGCCTGTGTATCCATAGAACATGATTCGACCAACATATGCTTTAATTGCTCTCGGAGCCAAGATATCATTATATGATGATGGATAATTATCCCAAAATGTTTCATCTTTCTTTGTCAGTTTGTCACCTGTGTAAATACTCGCTCCTAATTCAATACAGTAGCAAGCCGGACCTGTGTATGAATCTATTGATTTAGCAGTAGTAAAATCACTTTCATGCATAAACCAACCGTTCTTGAATGTCAGGGCAGGGTGTCCCCAGCCCGTCTTGTTCGGTTCATTTCCTCTCGGCAGATCAACCTGATAAACTTCTCCGATTGTTTCTGCGTAAGCAACGAGTCCCATGCCAAAGGTTGAGAGACAGATTATGACTGCCAGGAGAACCGATAAAAATTTCTTGTATTTTGTTTTCATGTTATACCTCTTTTCTTAAAATTGGTAAAAAAGAAGGCACACCGTTTTACCGATGTGCCTATACACATATTTAGTTTTTAATTAAGCGTATCCGATGAATAGGTTGTAGTTCCCATCACTACGCTTTTCAGCCCATACGCAGAAGTATTCATCGCCCTCGACATTTTTGTAGAAGTTTAACGCATCTTTGATATCCCTTATAACGGCATCGTGATTTGTTGCTGTCACGCCTATTGGCGTATCCCAACAAGCGGTTGCTGATGAGTCATACTCAAGTCCGATGCTCTTGCCGTAGTTCTTGGCGTAGTTGATGTAGTAGTTTATATCAATTTCTTGAGCCTTTGTTGTCGGCTGAGTTGCAGTCGGCTTTTGAGTAGTCGTTTCGGGAACTTTGGTTGTTGAAGGCGTAGTCTGTTTTGTTGTAGTTTCCTTTTTCGTTTCAGATTCCTTCGCTTTTTGCGTGGTCGTAGGATTTGAACGGGAATCCGTTGTTGACTCCGTCTTTCTTTCCGTTTGCACCTCGGTGGACTTTTCACTCTGACCAAGCTTTTTGGTATGTTCTGTAGTGTTTTCTTGCGTACTGTTTTCCGCCGTTGTGCTTTCCTCTGTGTTGGACTCTTTCGTTTCTGCGATTGTTGAGGATGTAGTGGATACTTCTTCAGTCGGTGTTTGTTTCTTACAAGCTGTGAATATGCATACGAGAGTTACGATAGCAAGTGCTATTGCGATTATTCTCCGGGTTGCCATATATATCAGCTCCTTTCAAACACACATTATATTCAAATTATATCAAATATCCAGACAAATTTTCAATAAACCGCAATTGTTTTTGAAAAAGATTTACTGTGTGGGCACAAGCCCGTCAGATTCGTCCAAATCCTCCAAAGTTTCTTCGCTTTCAGCAGTGCTTTCTGATTCGCCATCATCAATTATCTCAATATTTGATTCGCCCTGAATTTCTTCAAGTTTCTGGTTATATGCATCAAGGACTGTTTCATTGAGTGCATTGCGTACTTCTTTTGTGATAGGGCTGCAGATTTCTCTGTACTTTACAGTGTTGTGTTCATCGATGTACTTGCGCTTCGGCAGACTTGCGAATAAGCCGTTCTTGCTATCAACAATAGCGATGTCATTGATTGCAAATGAATCGGCAATTACAGCGTTCGCATAGCCCTTAATATTAGTATCGTTATTGATTATGGCTGTTACGCTGACACCAATCTTCGGAAGATGGTTTTTGGAATAGTTCTGCTTGTTAGAAGCGTTGGTTTTTTTGTTGTTTGCCATTTTAATTCTCCTTTAATTCATACCGTATACTACGAAGCCCATATCTGCCTGAGTTTCCTCGTCTGATATATCTTCGGGTTCGGCATATTTTTGTACATATTTGTTTACTTCTTCATCGGTGAGGGAACGGAAATCCTCGCCGTCATCACCGATTACAAAGAACGGACCGGCAATAATTGATACACCGTTGTCGAGGTGTCTGTTGCCTTCCATTCCGATTAGTTTTGCTTCATCGTTGCCAACAAGTATTGTTCCGTCATCGTTGTATATGAGTTCAATCAAGCCTTTAACTGCTTTGCTTTCGCCTTCGTATGAATCTTCCATATCTGATTCGTAGGCAGGGCGGTGAGGTTCAACATATACGATTCTGAAAAGGTTGTCGGGGATTTCGGCTTTTGACTCGTCAAAGTCAATGTCCTTGAATCCGATTGAATCGCAAAAGTGTGCCTGTCCGTCTTCGGTTACGACAACATCACTTACGGACATTGAGGTTCCTCTGTAGAGGGGATGACCATCTGTATTGAACCTTCTGAAAATGTCTTCAAGGTCTGATTCATCAATTACGGCGTTGAACACCTGCGTATAGATTGAGGGATCAGTTTTCAGCTTGCCGAATAAGGATTCATGCTCATCAGAGCCAAGAAAGTGAAGCCGTTCATTGTCTTTTTTCGAGTCAATCTGATAAATCTTTACTCTCATTATTTACCTCCTTTTGTTTTACTGCCCATTGTATGAAAGGTCAATGAGCAACTGCTTCTGCTCTTTTTCCGGCATTTCGCTTATGAGATTTTCGATATCAGTTCTGTTAATTATGCTATGGCAATCGTCACAGAGTTTTTCTCTTTTTATGAGAATCGAATTGTCATCATTAAGCGTAAACGATACAACATCGTTATACTTAAATCCTGATATCACTCTGATAGCATAGGGAATAGTTACTCTGCCTCTGTGTCCGAGTATTCTCAATATTTTAGGCATGATATCAGTCCTCCGCTGTACACCTGTTGCCTGCAGGGCAGTAGAATTCGCAACCCTCACATTCCGTTTGTTCAAGAGCCATCAGTATCTCAGGATCTATGGTACGAATGTGCAGAAAGCCATCTTCGTAAAATGCTTCAATAACGCTGTCTTCGGTTATGCCGAGATCTTTTGCTGTTTCCTTCGGCATCTTTATTGTTAATTCAATTCCTATTTCCATGGTTTACTCCTTTTTAATAGTCATAATTGTAATCAAAGAGCGATAACTGTCTTGTTTGCTCAAAGATATATGCTCGGTTTGCCTCTGCCTGAGCTTTTAAGTCATAGTTTGCTATCAACAGTTCCTCAAACATCTCTCCCGGATTTATTGATTGCCGCATATTGTGAAGCCTTTTGATAACATGCATATCAAAGCCGTATTTTTCTGCGTACTTAACAATTACGGGATCGTTGTTGTATGTTATAAGGCATTTGCAGGAACCGTTGAACCTTTTATCAAGTTCTGCGACCTTTTGGAAGAGAACAGCATGCTCGCTATTATCAAACTTCGAGTTTCTGTAATACTTCTCCGTACCACGATACGGCGGATCAAGAAAAACAAAGGAGTTTGTTGAACTTTGTTCATCAATGACTCTTTTATAATCTCTGTTGAGTATACACACTCCGTGCAGACGGCTGTTTGCAAGATAAATCCTCGGCAGTCGGCTTTCAATGTTTCTGTTGTCGATTCCAAAACTGTTGCCGGTTGAAGAAAAACTGTAAATTTGATTTTCAAAGAAAGCTACGGCTCTGTTTAGTTCTTCATCGGTAACTTCCAATATACTGTCTTCCTCACAGGTAACCTCAACGGGCTTAAAGTCTTTTGACAAAAGTGCTTTGTTTTCCAGAAACAGTTCTTCTGAATTCGCAGAAACCAGCATCCGCATACTGAAATCAAGGAATGCTTTGTTATGCTGAATAACTCTGAAAAAATTAACGATATCTCCGTTATAATCATTTATGATTTCTCTTTTAGCTCTTGGTTTGCTCAACAAAAATTCTGCGCTTCCGCAGCAAGGTTCAATGTATGTGTCATGCTGTGGCATAAAAGCCAAAAGAGATTCGGAAATACACGCTTTATTACCTGTCCAGGGCAGAGGGCTTACATTTCCCGACATCTTTTCACCTCCTTTTTTCAGAGGTGATTTGCGGATAACAAAAAGAGGCTGATTTGTATTCGCAAATCAACCTCTTTTTTGTAATCATTATAATGTTAATGCCCACATTTGTTTTTAAGTGGTATTATAAAAACGTATGAGCACTACAATTAATACTTATTATTTTTACAAATATAGTGATTAAAGGAAATAAAAAAAGAACTTGTGCAGGCACAAGTTCTCCAAAAACTATTTGTTTTTTAAACACGCTATTTCATATTATAGCACCATTATCATAATTAGTCAACAATTTTATATATATTTATTACTTTTTTTAAAAAATTAAATAAGGATATAAGTTTTGTTTGGCTCTTAAATTCATTTCCATAAGTTCTTTCAATGCCATTTAAAAAAGACTCTATTTCATATAGTGTTTTTTCTGAATTTGATATTTTATACTTTCGAAAGTATATATCAAAGGTATCACACAAATCACAAATAATTTGAATAGACATATTGGTTTTAAACATTTTTTGGTTAACGCCATTATTTCTTAAAAAAACACGTAATTCATGGTTAATTGTCGATGTTGGTAAAGATATTTTGTTGAGCAAGGGACTTCCATGCGCCACAATATTCCTTATTCTTCTCACTGATTCAAGCATCTTTATTTCCAAAAAGAATTGCTTGTTAAAAGATTTTTGAAAAAAAGTGTTTGTGAAATCGTAAAATCTAATTAATGACCCGAATTGAAGAGCGTCAATAATTTGGTACGGTTTTAAAGTGTTTTCGTTAAAACAATTGTTGAAAGGATTATTAAGAGGACCATTATCGTGATAACAGTATATTCTATCTAAATCGTATTGGTTGTCTTTATAAAAATTAATCGTAGCTTTTTTTAAATCGTTTTCGTCAAACTCTTCTAATATTAATACTTTAATGTGGTTTTCAATATGCATACACATCTGCATTAGAATTAGTGAGAATTCAGCATCTATTTTTGCTAAATGGTATAGCATAGAAAAATCCAGGTTAACAAATCCCATGTTTGGGTTTTTATATTTATCAAAAATAATCGAATAGTCTAAAAGGTGATAAAATGAAAATTCTTTTTTAATAATCTCGTTTGCCTTTGTTTCATCGATGTTTTTGAATTTAATATTTGATTTCTTGAGTTCTTCAATAAAATTATTCATAGTTTATTCTTGAGTTACATTTTCAATCTTGTCAATTAATAAAACCAGATTTGCAAAAATAGAAAAATAATCATCGCATAATTGAGTTATTTCTTTTTTGTTTTTGCCGACTTTACTATCTCCATATGCAACAATTTGTAATACTGCAACGATATTAGATTTACACTTAATAGGTAATGCAATATATTGTGAAAAATCTCTTGAGCTAGCATCTTTAAACTCTGCATTAATCACTCGCTTTGAGTGTAATATTTGTGCCTTAGTAGGGCTTGAATCAAAGACTTTTTTATAATACATACCTTCGGCAACTTGTTCTGGTATAAAATTGTGATATGCTTTTGGATTATCACTGTGATGATCGCTTGCCCTAGCCACCATAGTGTATCCATTTTTGTAATTACCTTCTTCTTGGATTCTTTGTTTAAAGAAAATGCTTACCGAAAAATCATTACCTGTGCAAGATGTTTCTTTAACCAGTTTTAACAATGCAATACATATAAGATTTCCTTTTTCTTGAATTAATCTCCAATCATCTATATATGAGTGTGTGGTGCTTTTGTTAATAATATCGTATAAGTGTAGTGAAAGATCTTTTACTATTGAATCAATATTTTTATAAGCTTCGATTAGAGCATGTATGTTTTTACCCTGCTTTATACTCCTTTCAAGGCTCTTCTCTTTTTTGATTTCATAACTAATGTATATTATTGCAACAATAAAATCAACGAGAGTTAAAATGACAGAGATATTAAACAGTTTTTCGTTTTTGTTTTCCCACCCCTCATTAAGCGATAATGGATATGTAATACCGTAGGCAAGAGGTAGTATTGTAAGAATTATTGATTCTACAATATGATTTGTAAAAAAACTATATAAGATTTTTTTCATCATTAATCAACCTACTATAAATGAGTTTTTCGTCTAATTATAGATTTTTATATTAATAAAGTCAACAATATTTGACAAATTATAAATAATTATGACATTTTTATAGCTTATGATTGATTTTGAATGTTTGTTTTATTATATAGTCGAATAAAAATGGTTTAATTATTTAGTAAGCAGCCCCAATTGATTTATTATCAATTGGGGCTGTTATAACGTTTGTTCTTAATTTAAGCCGAGCATTGTATGCGCTTTCGTTTTCTTCGTATTCATTAACTCAAAATATGTGAACTCTAATATTGTTTCCTTTCTTGCATTGATATAAGTCTTATAGAACTCCTTCTGCAAGTCGGATAAGTATTGCTCGGAATCAATAAAATCAAAGATTTCCTTCATATTAATTCTCTCATAGATACGAATAAGCGATTCATTGCAATTTTCGTTTTCCATTGAAGAAATGAAGTCATAGTAGTTCAACTTCTCATCATTGAGTTTAATGGCAGAACGAGGGAAGGTGAATATTCTCGCATCTAATTCCTTTTTATCGCTGATGACTGCTTTCATAATTTTTTCATCAGCTTGAGGCAAAAGGCAGCTTCCGCAATCAAAAACAGGTGCTATAGAAAACTTACCGGTTTTGTCATTCTTTAAGAATCCCCAGTTCCCGTTATGTCTGTCAAAATTGCCTAACAACGCATCTACAATAAACATATCCCAAAAATGCTCAAGCAATTCATTCGGATCAACAAAGGTCTGCTTTTCAATTGCTTCCAGAATATCGCTTAATTCTGTTCCCATACCATTACTTTCCGAGTCAATAATGGTGTTCTTTATTGAACAGAAATCAAAAAGCGAGTTGCCATCGGAAGTAAAATCCTTACAGGCACAAACAATCTTTTTCTTGCCGTTTACATGGAATATACCAAGCATGGTTTTCTGCGCTTTTACTCCAAGTAAATTGAATATAGAGCATGAGATATGTTCGCTGTAATTACTGTTGGAATACGACAATTCATTTGGCTTGGTTTCAGCCGACTTTGGGAACTTCAACATATATACTTCGCCATTGTATTCAACGGCAATCTTACTTCCGTTTGCACCGTTGTATGCTTTTGCTATTCTCTTACAGTTGGTGAAATCTATCTTCTTCATTTAATTCCTCCATAAATACTTATTTCTTAAATACTCTGCGTGTTCATGAGTTATGACGCCTTCTGATATCTCGGCCATATTAATGCTGCCGTACAGTTCTCCCCAAAGGCAGTCTATTAAAGTAGATTTTTCCTTAATACCTTCCTTGTATGCATCAAGGTCATGTTGAAGATATTTTGGTAGTCCGCACTCAAAAGAGAGTTCCTTTCTTCTTCTGAGTTCGGCTTTCTTTATTGAATCTTCAATCAAATCTTCTATGCTGACATCCAAAACCTTTGCTAGTTTATACAGCGTTTCCGCAGAGCATTTTTCAATCTGTGCCTGACCGGAACAAATATTATTCAGTGTTGCATGCGGCACACCGCTTAGTTTTGCTAAACGGTACATTGTCATATTTTTCTGTTTCAATGCCTTATTAATAGTCATATTAATCACCACTATTATTATATCGGTTAACCGACATATTGTCAACACTGAATATATTATTACCTCACATTGACTGAATTATGTCATCTGACGATTCGCCCGGATCTTCAAATCCGGTTCTTTGCATGAATTCTTCTTCTGTGTCGATATAGTAATCACTATCACTTGTCCACATATGAAGGTTCATAAAACTATCATTATCGATAGTAATATCCTGTTGCTCAAATCCTTCGCCAAGACCGTCAGAGTTCTGCCCGGTAATGAAGTCTTTAAGTGCCTTAATGCCTTCATTTGAAATATCGTCAGTCAGACCGACTGTTACTTTGCCGAACAGTTCATAATTAATATCGACAAAAGACCAGTCCATTGACTTGAGTTTTGAGGCAACTTCTGCATTGTCATCTTCATCGAAATACTGACTCATATCATCTCCGTCAAGATAGCCCTCGAACCTTGATTCAATTTCATCTTTGTATTCGGAAAGAGTGCTGCCGTATACTTCATACGGATTGTCGTAATCATAACAGTCATCATCACGGCTTATGATGTCTGCTCTTAAGGGGAAATAAAAGTTAATTGTTTTCATGTTTTCCTCCTATTCCATCGTTTGACCGAGTTCTTCGTCAAGCGTATAGCTCTCATCTATGAACTCGCTCATTGTAACGTCTTTTCCAAGAAAATTCGGGCTTGTATCTTCCGTGAATTCAATACATCCGGATTCGCCAAGGTCAATTGGTTCTTTTGTCAGGATTGAGCCGCCGTGATTAACTGTTACGCTTGATTCAAGCGAACCGAACTGCTCACCGTCATCTGTCATTCTGATCTGATAGAGATGCAGTCCTTCGGGAACATCGGAGTCGTTAATTCTTTCATTTGTAAAGAGAGCTTTCTGTCCGAACAATTCAACAAGTTCGTAATCATCTCCGTCTGTGTAGACATAGTCATCACCCGACTGGTTTAAGCGATATCCGAACTCTGTTAAGTCGTATTCCCAGACTTCTGAAGCAAGTTCAAGACACTCTTTGTGTGATGAGGGAGTGTAATCCCTTATCTCGCCGTCTTTGTAAGTTACATCTCCGACATTCTGACCGAAGTCCTCGTCAGCCCACTTGTGCTGAAACTCGATATCAGGGTACATTTCAGAGAGTTTTGCAAGCACAGGGATAGGCGCTGACCAGGCAGTATCAAATTCAAGGTAGTCATTATCGCTGTAATCTATACCTTCCGAGTAACCGCATGCATTCCACTTGGTTCCCCAATTGTCGCAGCTCCAGTCATACCAGTTCGGGTAGCCGTACTTGAGAATGTTTATTGCAGACTTAACGCCTATTTCCCAAGTTCCCTGTTCGTTATCAGGGAGTTTTGATGTGTGCTGTTCAAGTTTTTCCTTGAGTTCATCGGCAGTAGTTTTTGAAAGAAGTCCTTCAAGGTCATTTTCTTTAATATATGCATCTACCATTTTGAGACCGTTGACAGTTCTGCTGCCTGATTCAATCATTAAGTCTGCAGGCATCGGGATTACTTTCTGAAAATCAATGGTTCCGAGACCAAGCTCATCTGATTTGATTCTTTCAAGCATTGCTTTGATGTCCTTGTCCGAACCATTAAAGCTAATCTTGTTTTTTACATAGTTAGGCATAATATTTCTCCTTACATTGTCATTTCCATGCCGGAATCTTCAGATTCGCCGTTATCTTCTTTGGCAAGTTCTTCGGGTGTCAGCTTTCTGTAACTGTCTTCGCCGTAGGCGAGGCCGAGCCGTCTGCCGTTATCAAAGTCAGTAAAAACCGTGCCGATATCATCGACAAATGCTACGGTACCTCTTGTGCCTGAAGGGATAGGATGAGGATCATTTCCCATATGAAGGAGCATGATTCTTGTTCCTTCGGGATACTGCTCTTTGAGCGAGTCTGCGATTCTGCTTAACCTTTCGAATTCATTCATATTAATTATTCCTTTCTATAAAAGTGCATCATATATGTTTTTAAACTGTTTTTTCGCTGCTCGAAGCATCGCATAAACCTTTTGATATGACATGCCATGAAGATCGGCATATTCTTTTTCGGTTATTAGATCAAAATATCTTGCAATAAGAATATTTCGATGTTCATTGCTCATCAGCGAAATTGCTGTGTAAAGCTTCGGGTATTTATCTTTGTTTTTCTTTTTCTGTTCATTAAAACATGAATAGGCCATAACAACTCCTTTTATTAGAAAAAAGACAACAAAAAAACAGTAACGAAATTAACGTCAATCTCGTTACTGCAATAAAGTGTGTTGTGTTACTGCTATCTGCGATTTCTTGTAGCTCGCCGGTTTCATATAAAGGTTTTACCTTCACGTAACCCTTTATGTGCCTGAATACTGATTTTTCATTTTCAATATGGAAGCGAGATCCATTAAGGAACAACTGCTGATTGCCTTTATCGTTTTCATCAAAAGGTTTGAATTTCGTATTCCCAGCAACATAAATGTGTCTGCCAATATCTTCTTCCTTCTGGCGAAAATCTTTAAATGCCTTCTTTTTAAGATACTCAACCGCAAATCCTCCTTTTCTGTTTTTTGGATTGCGAACCTTCAGAATCCGCTTTTTGGTTTGTTTGCCGATAGGAAGATATGCGTACCAACCATAGACTCGCTCCATTTCTTTAATTATTGAAAGGGAGTATTTTTCTCATATGTTTATTGATTGTAATCATTAAGCAATTAGAACAATGCAATTTAGTATTATCAATTATTAACTGTAATACAAACTTATTTCTTTATTACTAAAGAAGTCCTACTTCACATGGCATAGGATCTATTCCGATTCTTTTACCAAATGTTGTTGATATATTGTTGTCTTCAACGAAAACTATCTTTTTCCCCATTCTATATGCATGTTCCAATTCAAATGTTGTTGATATCCCAATATATTCGTCATAATTGCATGCTATAACAAAATCGCAATTATCTATCGCTTTCAAGTGTAATTCTTCAACTGACCATGTGTTGTGATTAATAATAACATCGTTCTTAAAAACCACAAAATCATTTTCTGCTCCAATTACTTCTGTACTTGTTGGGCTTAATACTGTAATTCCATTTGATTTTAACCTATTGATTAAATCTTCAATTTGTTTTAAATGTTTGTTAAAACTTCCACATATAACAACATTTTTTGCTTCTTGTACATTTACTCCATCAATTAAATTTGAGTCTGATGGAACAATTGTTTTTACATCATAGTATTGAAAAATAGTTTGTGCTATTAAAGAGCATGCTTTAGCTCCTTTCATCCAATTTGGATTTTGTGGCATTGCCTCTTTTAAATCTGATATCGATAGTTTTGACAGAATAAAATCGTTTCTTTTAATATAATCATCGAAATTAATCATAAATGGATGCTGGGCATCATCAAATTTTGTGTTTGCTGCCAAAGGATAATGCATTTTTTTCATATATGACAATTCTCCGCCAGTATACAGAGCAATACTATAACTGTTCCTTTTTTTGGGGAGTTGGATTTTAATTGCCTCAGTCAATGATTTAAAAATATTAGTATTATAGTCCTCATTAATTTCAGGATACTCTTCAAGTAGGGTTTTAACGCCAAGTGAAAGCTTTTCTGAATCTTCGATTAGTTTTCCGTTTTCACAAAATAATATCTCCGTCGTATCCCCACCGATATTTATAACAAGCATTCTTTCTTGACTTTTACAATTAGTCCAAGCTTTTTCTAAATAAAATGCTTCGAGTTCATGTGTAATAATATTGAAATACAATCCTGTTTTATTATAAAATCTTTCAATAAAGTGTTTTTTATTGTTTAAACTTCTGAAGATTCCAGTTGCATATATTTTTGTGTTCTTGTTTGTTAAAGAATAAAGTGCAACTAAGTTATTAAAGAAATCAAACAATTCCTGTTCTTTCTTGCTTGATAATCCACTATTGTTTATACCTGTCTCAAAATCAAAAGTCTTTTTAACAACTAAAAACAAATATCCTTCTTTTCGTTCATAAACCTTAACTGTTGATGTGCCAACATCAATTAAAAAATAACTATTCATAAAGCCTCCGTTTGTTGTATTAAATCACTCTTCAGATGGTAATAAAAACGGCATTAAATTTGCCCATTGCTCATGTGGAATATATTCTAATCTTTCGACATTTTTAGGCTCTCTCCAAAATGCAATCGGTTTGTTTAGAATGAATGCACCATAGATCTCTCTTGCTGTTTGTTCTCCTATGTACTCATCCTTGTTGCAAACAAACAATAAATCGCATTCCCTTATTGCATTGGCATGTTTAATATCTGTTGTTCTGTTTTGCTTTGAAAGCTTTCCTTTAACTATTCTCGGACTTAAAACCGTTGCACCCATATCTGTCATGATTTTATGAGCCTCAATCATATATTTATCTCTTTCGTTTTTTGTGCTACCGCTTATAACCACATTGAATATGTATGCGTTTAAACTTCCATGAATGCTCAATTCATCTGAAGGGATTATTTCCTTGGTTCCAATGCATTCAAATATCTTTTCTAACACTATATGTCCTACTTTAAAACCGTACATTCGATTAGCTATGGCTTTATCCGGATAATTTTCATCAACATAGTCACGATAGTTTCCATTGAATAGGAAATCTCTGTTAGATTTTTTATAGTCTTCAAAAGTTATACAGTTGCTACCATTTTCATACCTTAATGGATATCCCAACTCGGTCATAAACTTTAGTTCATCTTTAATAATAACAACATTCTTGGCTTTTACTTTTTTTATTACATCTTTAATCTTATCATTTATAAAAGTTTTTATTTGTTCAATTGTGTCCTCATCCCATTCTTCTGGTATTCTATGTTTGGATATATAACTCATTACATCTTTTAGTGTCAAGTTCAAATTATACATATTGAATCTACTACCTTTTCTTACCATAATATCAATATATTCTGAACCTATATTCACAATAGCTGTTTCATTTTCAAATTTTTTAAAAAGCCTTTTCAAGTTTTCCTCAGTTTGTCTCTGAGATAAAATATTAAAGTAAAGGTTTGTTTCTGTATAAAAATCCATTATAAAATCGTTTCGTTTTATTTCATTTGGAAAAACATCTGAAAAACTTGCATCTGCAAATGCCTTTAAAAACATTTGATTATTTTTTTCCTTTATAATTGGAAAGATTTCATTTTTCACATGCTCAATAATTCCTTTTAAATATCTTGTATCTTTTGAATCGGAAATCTCATAGCAGATTGTTTTCACTTCTTTTAAGATCTTACCATCTTTAAGTATTTCAAACAATCTACATGTTGTAACACCAAAATTAATAAAATACCCTATTACCTCATTTGTATCCGTGTTTACCTCGGTTGCTGAATCTTTATTCTGACAACCATTCGTCAACTTAGGGATTTTGTTAAATGCTTTTGGATCAGAAAAAACATAATGCAATAGTGAAACCGTTGATTTAGCAGCAACTTCTTGGTTCTTTTGCTTTTGTGTGGATTTCGTTCCATCTGCCCAATCACAAATTGATTTAATAACAATCCATTCTTCAACACCTCTATTTTTGCAGGCACTATAAGCACCTCTTCCCTCCATTTCTCCACCTATTGCACGAGGGTACATGTTTATAAGTTTCTTTTTAAAATTAAGATCATCTACGACTTTATCTCCTGATAGAATTGAGCCAATTTCGCATTTAGCTTTTTTCCCGTTTATTTTATGATTCCAAGTTCTTGAATAATGACGAAATGCTGACAGCAATTGTCTACCACTTTCTACATTTAGTCCGTCAGGCTGTATTTTCCCTTTTTTCACCTTTCCGCTTTCATAATCTATTACAGAACTTGAGATAAGAACATCGCCTATATTTTGACTTCGATTTGGATCATCATAAAAACCTTTTCCAAATGCTATTCCAAGGAGTATAACAGCATCTGGATGATAACTATTAATTGCAGACGCAATAGCGAGTTGTGAAGAATCAGAGCCAACAGAACCTTGTTGGTTTAATTGAAAATGAACTACTTTATAACTACCATATTCGCCAACATTATAATAAGCCGTATCATTTGCATCTTCAGAGCGTTTTACAACATATTTAAACATTTTATCATTAAGAAGTGCTTCCGTTTCATTTTGGTTTGCAGTTACCAATAAGAATTGAATTCTTTCATTCATAATTAACTTCCCTTACCCTTTTCTTTTAATTAAATTCATTTAGTAATTAGGTTATTTTATATTCTTTTAAATAGTGTTACAATGATTTATGCCAAATAATGAAAAAAAAGGGACAAAAAATAAAAGCTTTGAAATGTCGTAATTTCAAAGCTTTTTGGCTCCGCAAGTTGGACTTGAACCAACGACAATACGGTTAACAGCCGCGTGCTCTATAGACTGAGCTATGGAGAAATATCTAAACTTCCCGAATAAACGAGAGGTTTGTGTCAGCGTTACCTATCTTCCCGGGCAGCTGCCCGCCAAGTATTGTCAGTGTGAATGAACTTAATCACTGTGTTAGGAACGGGATTAGATTGACCTTCATCACAATCAACACCGACTGATTAACTGTCTTTCGACCGTTAATCTATCTACCCGATAGGGCCTGGTATACAAGCACTGTTTGGTAATGACTCGTAACGGGTTTGAACCGCTGTTGCTGTAAATGCCAACACAGCGAATAGTTATATTCGTTTTTTTAAGAACATTAACATTACATTTTATATCTGTCTATAGCTCTTTGCGCAAAATCTCTTCCGCATTCAACGCTAATTTGTTCATCTGAACATGTAATATACAAATTTCCATTCAAAAGATCTTCGTATGATTTTGCATATTCATTATATCTGTCTTCTGCTTCTTTTCTAAATCTTCTACACATTTCTTTTGAATCTCCTTTCGGATCAACAATATGTGCATTTCCATCAATTTTGTCATATACAAAATATCCTGACAAAGCATCTGGTTCGGTTATGATATTATTCGGATAATTAGAAACTAAAAATTGAAAATTATTATATGATTCTGTCAACTCGCCCTGAGTTTGTTTCCAAAACAGCTTGTAGATTAAAAGAAGTTGGACCACATACTCAGCAAGCGTCTCTGTTAATGCAATTGTTGGGGTATCATAATACTTTGTCAATATTTCATCAATTATCCTCTTCATCTCTTTTTCAAATTTTTTATTATGATTATAGTGTGGCTTATCAACTATTTGTAATAAATCAAAGAAATAATTATTGCCTCTTGATGAAACTGGCAAGTGTCCATGCTGGGAGTAATCTCGCAGTCTAATTAACAGACGATATGAAAAAGATGAATCATATATTTTATGATAAAAATCCAAATACTTACTTCTTGTTTCATCATCAATATTAGAATTGTTCTTTATGTAACATTCCATTGATTCAACCAAAGTTCGCCCTGCACTAATAATATTAATAATATGGGAATTTATTGAAATACAATCACTTTCATTGTTTGCAGCCCTAATTCCACAAAACACATCTCCATTATTCATAAGTACATATTCTTTTTGCAAATTGTCAATATTATTTATAAAAATCAAAAAGAGATCATGTATTTCTTGTATATGTCGAGTTGATTCTATATAATGTCTGACCACTTCTAGGTCATCTTTCAAAAGTTCTTTAAATTTGATGTTAAAGCCACTATCTGTTAGAAGAGTTCTTTCTGTATCCATAAAATTACCGGTTTCAATAATTTCTATTTTTAATTCATAAGATTGTTTTTGTGCTTCTACTAGATTTCATCTAAAAGAATAGCACTTACTAAACTATTGCTATTGCTCATTGATGAATAAACCTTAATAAGCATTTTATCACCTTATCTTACTAAATTCAACAAAAGACATTAGCTACAAGAATTATTAATTAATAGGTAGTACATTAAACAATACTTATTAGCAAAAAATTTGTCCTTTAAAAATTTTTTATAATTATTCTTCCTATTCTGTCGATTTTTGTGTATAATATATTTTATTATAGTGATTAGGTGTATTGTATGAGTACTATTCTTGATAACCAGAATAACAAATCCAAATGTCAACATTTTACTCCCGGAGGATTAATAGCAGTTATGCTTAGGGAGATAGAGTATACAGAGAATCTTTATGGCAAAAAAGTATTAGAGAATTCTTTTGGCAACGGAAATATTCTCATTTCAATAGTGCAGCGTTATATTGAAGATTCAGTAATAAATGGATATACTAGCAAAGAAATAGCAGCTGGTTTACAACGTGATATTTATGGTTTTGAACTTGATAAAGAGTTATATACTGAATGCGTTAAATCCCTAAATGAAGTTTTACATAAAAACAAAATAGGTAAAGTAAAGTGGAACCTTTATAACGATGATTTTTTGAAATGGAATTCGAAAATTACATTTGAATTTATAATAGGCAATCCCCCGTATATTACTTATCGTGATATTGATAGCGCAAATCGTGACTTTCTGAAGAACGCTTTTAATTCTTGTAAAAAAGGAAAATTTGATTATTATTACGCCTTTATCGAAAAAGCTGTTAGTATGCTGTCGGATAATGGACGTATTATTCAATTAGTTCCAAGTAATGTGTATAAAAATGTTTTCGCACAGGAATTGAGAAATATTATAAAGCCAACTATATGTAAGGTTTTTGATTATCCTAATAAAAACAATTTTGCCGGTGCCCTTACAACAAGTACAATATTTATGTGCGACAAAGCACTCGATAATCCTTTTTTTCTGTATTACAACGATACAACCAATGAATTCAAAAAAATCCTAAAAAGTGATTTGTCTGAAAAATGGACTTTTGGACAAGCAGAGCATTTTGCTGAAAACAAAATAAGGTTTGGTGATGTTTTCAATGCATCCGTAACCGTTGCAACACTATTTAACAGTGCCTTTGTTATAAATCCTAAAGATAGGATTAATAATAACATTGAACATATGGTGGTAAGAAAAACAACCAGTCCTAAAAACATGAGATACAATAGGAAAGAAGAGATTATTTTTCCATATAGTTTTAGAAAAGGCAAATTAAAACATTATTCCTGTGAGGATTTCGAAAGTAAATTTCCAAACGCATGCAGTCATCTTGGCAGGTATATGGAAGAATTGCTAAACAGAAAAAAAGATAAAAAGGCACAATGGTTTGAATATGGCCGATCACAAGCTCTTTCACACTTGAATCAGAACAAACTGCTTTTATCAACAATCATTACAAATGAAGTTATAGTATATCCCCTTGATAAAAAAACAATTCCTTATTCCGGGATATATGTCGTATCTAAAAACTTAGGATACTCATTAGAAGATGCAAAAAGGGTGTTGGAAAGTCAAGAGTTTTACGATTATATTATTCAAAGAGGCGTAAACTTAAACGGTAATTCGTATAGGATATCATGTAAAGATATCAATGATTATAGGTTCTAAAAAGGAGAGATTCTTTTGGAAAAACTAAATTACACTATTGAAGATTCTACAATTGCAGAATTATTGGGTGTTCAGAATTTTAGCACAGATGAATCAGCTGTACTTGAATTGGTAAAAAACGCTTATGACGCTAATTCAACAAAGTTAAAAATCGATTTTTCCAAAGCAAGATTGGTGCTTACCGATGATGGAATTGGAATGAATTACTCTGATGTTAAAAAGTTTTGGATGCATGTCGGAAAAAGCGCTAAGGAATATGAAATTGAAGATGAAAATAATAAAAAAAGAATTCTGGCTGGTTCAAAAGGAATAGGTCGGTTTGCTATTTCACGTCTTGGTAAAAAGGCTACAATAATCACACATAAAAATGATTCTCATGCTTTAAAATGGATAACCGATTGGGAAGAAACCTATGTCGATGAGGTCGATACTGATTTTTCTCACGGGACAATAATCATTATAGAAGATCTTAGAATTAATTGGACACCTAAAAGAATAGAGAACTTATGCGCATTTTTATCAAAAACATACAATGATGATAGTATGCAAATAAAGGTTGTATCTGAAGACTTTGAGAAAGATGTTGTTAAGTTCTTTCCGAATCCTCAGGTTGGCAAAAATTGCCTTAGTGATATTAAAATGAAGTATAATGCAGAAACAACACATCTTAGCATTGTTGTTGATTCTGATGAATTTCTCGATGATATAAAGCAGTATTGTCCGGGTATTAATATAAAGCATTATTATGAATCGGTTAATATTGTTGATGAGTTGCTGACGGCAAAAGATGTTGATCTTGATACAGACATAATGGAAAAAGAAAAACTTTTGCCGCTGTTAAAACAAGTTGGAAGTTTTAATTCGGAAATGCTGTTTAATTTCAATTCTACTTCAGCAGACAAGGAAAAATTCTTGTACAAACATGGTGATTTAGCTAATAATTTTAAAGGTGGCATCATTTTATATAGAAATGCTTTTAGTATTTCATCCTATGAGGGGAAAAAAGATTGGCTCGGTTTGGGTAAAAGGGCTAGAAAATCACCTGCAGCCGCAACACATGAAACCGGCGCATGGCGTGTAAGAGATAATCAGTTGTTAGGAAAGGTTGAGATTGATAAAAGAGAAAATGCTTTCTTGCGTGATTTATCAAACAGACAGGGTTTGGAGGAGAATGTTTATTTTGAATTGTTTATTTCAATTATTCATATTGGTCTAAAACAATTTGAACGTTATCGTCAATCTATTATCCGTGCTGTAAACAAAAAAAATAAGCCTGAGAATAATGAAAAGCCTTCGTTTATAGATGAATTGTTAAATGATAAAGAGAAACTTTCCAAACTTGACAAGAATACGAAAGACAAGTTGGTTAAAGAACTTAAAGAGATTAAAAAAGAAAGAAGTCAGTATAAAAGTGAGCAAAAAGATCAGGAAGATAAATATAAGTATGATGTAAGAATTCTTAATGTTTTATCAACAACGGGATTAAAAGCGGCATCGATTGCTCATGAGATGAATAATGATCGTAATGCTATATCTGATTTTACTAATAATGTTATCAATGCATTAAAAGAGTATGATTTTTGGGATACCTTAAACGAGCCACAATATACTAAGTTTGCATATAAGAATATACCGTCATTAATTAAAAACAACCAAAAAACAAATAATAAGATATTGGCATTTATGGATACAATGCTTTCTGAGACTGAAAAACAACAATTCAAAAAAAGATGGCAAAGTATAGCTGACATTATTAAAGAGGTTGTAAGTAATTGGAAAAGGGACTACAACTGGATAAAGATAAATCTGATAATGGATGATGATATTGCATTTAATATATCGCAAGATATGATTAAAGTGATTTTCGACAATCTTATTCTTAATAGCATACAACAGAATCTTTCTCGTAATGAAGTGATAATATCAATTAAAGTATGCCAATCTGATAATTTGTTGATTTTTGAATATTCTGATAATGGCAGAGGTCTTATTGATAAGTATAAAAAGAATCCTAGCCTTATATTGGAAGTTCATGAGTCAAGTAGAAAAAATGGTCATGGTTTAGGAATGTGGATAGTTAATAATACTGCGATTATGTCTGGTGGAGAAATAATTGATATTAATGGAGATAACGGATTCTATATTAAGTTTTCCTTGGGAGATGAATTTTAGATAATGGAAACAATAAAAATAGTCTATGTTGATGATAAGCATGATTCGTACTTAGAAAAGTATTTAAGCACGGTTTCTGTGCCTAATGACAATGTTAGCGTTCTTTATGATGAAGTTGTTTTCAATTCTAGCAAACGCTATGAGGATTTTTTGCAAGATGAGAAGATTACTAGCGCAAATATTATTTATTTTGATTCTTACCTTTTTGAAAATGATTCCGTTGAAGGGTCAAAGATAACTGGCGAAGAAATGATAATGGTAGTTAAAAAGCGATATCCGTTTATTAAAACATTTTTGATTACTCAGAATGATTTGGATGATAAGATTGATTATATTAGGAAGTATCGTTCTAGGTTGGATGGGGATGATTCGAAATCGTTTTATGATAAAGAATTATATCCTTCATTTGAGAATGCTGTTAAACAAATAATTACATATAGAGAATCTGTTAAAAAATTCAATGAAAATTCATCTTGGGAAAGTGTTTTAAAGGAAAAAGTCAACAATTCTCTTAATGGTGATGATCGTTACTCCGATTTAACCAAAGAAGATATTGATGAATTAGTTAGAATATTACAAGGAGTTCAAGACGAATTAGATGTGTAGGGATTATAGAATAACAAAATATGATGATGAGTTTGGTAATATAGAAGAAAAAAAGAAGGAATATGAGAAAGAATTAAGGAAAGCTCATCCTATAGCGAAAGATCTTCACAAGTGCATTTCACCTAATGAAGTTGAAAAAAAGCGGTTTATGAACGTATATAATTGCAGGTGTTCTTATTGTGGAATACCGCTTGAATATAATCATATAACTCAATTTGAGATTGATCACATTGTTCCGTCATCATCATTTGCAACAAAAACTGAGGCAGGATATTTAGGAAACTTAGCATTGGCGTGTCATAATTGCAATCATGACAAATCTGACTTACAATTAGATTTGTCGGTTATGCATCCGGACACGGGGATAGGAAAAGTTTATTATAGAGATGATCTCTATTACATAAAAATCTCCCCTAAATATGAGAGTAATCCCTATGTAGTTGAGTTTTATAAGAAACTTAATTTCGGAGGTAGTCTAAAACGTTTAGATTACATTCTGATGAACCTATCTGGAATGCAACGAGTATTTCGAGAAAAAAAGGGAGACAACAATCCACGAATAGACCAAGCGATTAATTTCCTTCAAAAAAAGCGTAATTCATGTGGACCAAAAGATTGATAATTAGACCACTTGTTATGTTGCTTATTATTGCGACTTGACCACTTGTTGCCCACTTATTTTCGTAAACAATGTAAATAATGGAATTGTTGACCGTAAATATAGGAGAGAATAGTGCTGAATAAGGTTAAAAGTCACTCAAAAGAGACTTTGGTATGCCACTACGAACCAAAAGGTCGGGGGTTCGAGTCCCTTCCAGCGCGCCAAAAGAGGAACACAAGCTTCTGCTTGGGTTCTTCTTTTTTTGTTTCAGGGTAAGGGACTCGAACCCTGAGAGGGTCGGAGCGTAAAGAAAACGCTTCGGGGAAGCGTTTTCAGCGACGAATTGCGAAGGTGAAAGCCGAGCAATCGGGATTTGCGTGCAAATCCCCGTCCCTTCCAGCGCGCCAAAAGAGGAACACAAGCTTCTGCTTGGGTTCTTCTTTTTTTGTTTCAGGGTAAGGGACTCGAACCCTGAGAGGGTCGGAGCGTAAAGAAAACGCTTCGGGGAAGCGTTTTCAGCGACGAATTGCGAAGGTGAAAGCCGAGCAATCGGGATTTGCGTGCAAATCCCCGTCCCTTCCGGCGCACTCAAGAAAAATCCTGAAACCCTTGAAACAGACGGGTTTCAGGATTTTTCTGCCCAGAATCAAATGGAAATAAATGGTAAAATATTCCGAAATGACCACAATTATGACCACAATAGATACAGGTAATTGTATCGGCTCACTATACATAATACTTGAAACAAGCCGTACAGCACATAAAGCTTCAAACAGAGAAACTGAAGATTATCGCTCACGGATTGACAGAGGAAAATGAATAAAGTATAATCAAGCCGAAAGCATACCGCAAATCTCCTTTTCTGTCCGCTTTTAATTAAACGCAAGGGAATTGGTTAAATGAAAAAGAGCGAAGGCGCGCAATCCTTAAAAGTGAATAATTGGTTTAAGAGCGTAGCGTTCAGCAGTGAAAGCATGAGTCTGAAAAACGTTCGCATTTCAAGATTTTGCTATTTTATGGCATATTCATTTGAGCTTATTCTGTATTCGCTCAGAGGGCATTTTATGCCTCTGGGAACAGGTTATTTCGGGATTTCGGGTTCTGTGTTTGTTACTGCGGCGTACGGTCTTGCGTCGCTTATTGTGATGCTTTTGTGGACGCCGAAATTCAAACCGCTTGTACGCATAAGCGTTCTGGTTGCTGCAATCGGATTTGTACCGTTTACATTTATGCCTGCGGGAAATCTACGTTTAATTTTTGCGATTATTGCCTATATCGGACTCGGAGGCTGCGTAACAAGCGCAAGGTGCGGCTACGCCTTTGCGGTAAATAATGTCGAGCGACTTGTCGGCATTGTAATTATGTATTTTGCAAATGCGTTTATAAGATATATTGATACCGATACTGCAAACTCTCTTTTGTGGACTAAGATACTTCCCCTTGTTGTTATGGCGGCTATGTGCGTATGCCTTCTTATGTTTAAGGAAAATGACTTTGAGGTCAAGGAGAGTTCTGATGAAAAAGACACAAAGGGACTTTACTGGGCGTTCGCATATTTTATCGGATATTTCGTGATTGATGGGTATTTATGGGGAAATCTTGACAGCGATAACAGACCCGAATACCGTTTCCTGCTTGCAGGACTTCTGATTTCGGGCGTATTGCTTTATGTCGGACTTAAAACCTTAAGGCTTAATGTATGGCATATATGGAATCTGTGCTTTGTGTTTTCCGTCACAACGGGACTTTTTACCGCTTTCGGAAAATCATCGGCATCTTTTAATATGATGCATCTTTTCTCGGGGCTTTCCGTAATCGGTTGGCCGCTGTGTATCTATATGCTTGCCTGCGCCCAGAGGCGGTTTGCAAGCTATAAGCTGTTGAAAAAATGCACCGTGATTTTTGTCCTTGTTTCTCCGCTTTGCTATTTCTCCGATGATGTTTTTGAGGACTATTTCCCCGCGCTTATGCCCTATGCAACACTTGTTGCTTTTCTCGTTGTTGTTATCGGGTTGCTTATTCTTTCGCCGTTCAGCTTTAAGTATCTTTTCTCATCCGAATGGATTGAGCAGATACATAATGACGATATGACGTTTATTATTGAAAAGGTTGAGCAGACGGACAGATTCGGCAAATACAATCTCACCCCGAGACAGAAGGAAATCGCAATTCTGCTTTTAGCCGCAAAAACAAGACGTCAGATAGCAGGTGAGCTCGGCGTGTCTGAGTCCACGGTTAAAAATCATACATCGGAGCTTTATAAAAAGCTCGGTATAAACAGCCGCATTGAGCTGTTCAGAATTTTCGGAATTGATGAGGAAAAATCCGAATAGACCGAAAAAAACAGTTGAATATCCCAAACCTACCCGAATGTCCTAATTGATATAGGACATTCTTTTTTATATTATTAAAGTGTAATGGTATATTAAACTCTGATGCTATGAGGTGGGTTTATGAATAATTTCAGATTAAGAAAAATAATGGCAGTTGTCATTTGTCTTCTGTTTTTGTGCAACGTATTCACCGTGAATATCGCTGCGCTTGATGCGGTCAGCTACGTCGACGAAAACGGCATATCACATTCCGTTACCGATTACACGGTTTTTACGGGCGGCAGCTACTGCACATTGAGTGACGGCGTATATGTTGTTAACTCGAACATTTCGGTTTTCGGTGCGATTTATGTTTCGGGTAACGCAGATTTGATTCTCTGCGACGGGGTTACCCTTGAATCAAGGGACAGATTGGTTGTTAATCCCGGCGCAACGCTTAATATCTACGGTCAGTCGGCAGGTACCGGTACGCTTAAAGCAATATCCGCTTATCAGGTGTATCAGTCAAACCGTTCAGACTCCATTAAGGTTAACGGTCAGCTTATTATTAACAGCGGTACCGTTAATGCGGTAGGCGAATATGAGCATACCGGCATTACCGGCTCGGGCGTTATCACAATCAACGGCGGCACCGTTACGGCAAGCGGCGGCACGAACGGCGCAGGTATCGGCGGCTCCTACAACGACAATAACGCCAGCGTTACCGGCTCGCTTATTATTAACGGCGGTACGGTTACTGCAACGGGCGGCTCCAACGGCGCAGGTATCGGCGGTGCGGGAAAAACCGGCACAGCCGTCGGCGGCAGCTGGGGTACGATTGAAATCAACGGCGGTACGGTTACCGCTTCGAGCGGTCATTACGCTGCGGCTATCGGCTGCGGTTATCTTACGGCGTGCGGCAATATTACAATTAACGGCGGTACGGTTACGGCAACGCCTCACGTTGACGCAAACGGCACCAAGGGTGAAGCTTTTGGTAAGTACGGCGTTTATATTACCGGCGGCGGACTGGAATACAGAGGAACTATAGGCGCTGTTGAAATAAACGGCGGTAATGTTACGGCTAACGGCTCAATAGGCGGTTCGTCAACTGTTCTTGACTGGACAAGTACGACCGACAGCATTTATGCTACGGAATACACCTCATCTGATATTTCGATTCTCAACGATTTTCAGGTCGGCACGCAGCCCGTATTGGCAACTCCCGAAAATATTGCGGGACAGACAATTCACGCCTATAACGGTCCTTATAACTATGTCAATCTTTATGACGACGACGGTGTGACGCCTGTCGCTTCGCCGATTAAGGTTATCCCGGGCGGTATTCCCGTCAAACCCGAAAACCCGACAAAAACGGGTTATACCTTTGTACGCTGGGAATCAGGCGGCTCGGCATATAACTTCAATACGGCAGTATCAAGTGACATTGATGTTCTTGCAAAATGGGACCAGCACTATTCGGTTTCTTATATTGGTACGACCGGTGTTACTGAAACTCTTGCCGGAAATGCATACACCGAAATTTGTTCAACGAATCTTCCCACAACGCTTACAAACGGTTATTACGTAGTCGGCTCAGGCGCAACGTATAATACAAGAATTACAATCCAGGGCGATGTCGGAATCATTCTTCGTGACGGATATACGCTCAATCTCAATAACGGCGGTATCCGTATTGAAGAAGGAAACACCCTGACCGTCTTCGGTCAGACAAACAATACGGGTAAACTTATTTGCTCATATCCCGGTGACGGTAATGCGGCAATCGGTTCAAACGCCAAGACAGACGCCAATACCACGGAAAAATCGGGTAACATATTTATCTACGGCGGTGAGATAACGGCAACGGCTTCAAACTATGCCGCAGGTATCGGCGGCGGCCGATACTCGGCAGGCGGCTATATCACCCTTAACGGCGGTAAGGTTACCGCAAAGGGCGTTCAGGGAGCGGCAATAGGCGACGGATATATGGGCATCGGCTCAAGAGTTGATATCACCGGCGGCACCGTTATTGCAACAGGCGGCGCATATTCGGCTGCTATCGGCGGCTCCAATGCTTCAAGAAGCGGAGTTTCAACCGTTAATATCAGCGGAGGTACTGTCACGGCAACTGCTTATTCATACACAAATTCAAGCACTCATGTTACCACAACTTATTACGGTATCGGCGCTCCCGATGCGAGCAAGGCGGTTGTAAATCTCGACTGGACCTCGTCGGACAGTTCGATTTTTGCCACAAATTACAATGCAAACACAATCAATTTCCAGAACAACTTTGTTCTTCAGGGTACAAATACAGTTGCTAGACCCGACAATATTGACGGCAACAGAATTGTTCCTTGCACGTCAAATGTCTATACCGTTGATTTCTATGACGAAACGGACTCAACTCCGATTTATTCACAGATAAGAACAGTTGACGGTCAGACGGTTGCGAGACCGAACAACCCCACAAAGACGGGTTATAGATTTGTTGAATGGCGTCTTAACGGCGTTGCATTCGACTTCTCAACTCCGATTACCGCCAATACCGTTCTTCGCGCTCACTGGGTTGAAGGCGGCGATGTTCACTACATTGACGCAAACGGCGTTTCACAGGTTAAGACGCAGGGCAGCTATGAATATATTGAAACTACCGGTGAAGCTGTTACGCTTTCAAGCGGCTGGTATGTTGTTTCAGGCGAAATCAGTCTTGCAAAAAGATTGGTTATAAGCGGAACAGTCAATATCATACTCAGTGACGGCTGTGTATTTGATGTTCCCAAGGGAATAACATGTACAGGTTCCAATACTCTGAATATTTACGCTCAGTCAGGCAGTACGGGTGAACTCAACTGTAAGAGCCCTGACGCCAACAATGCGGCTATCGGCGGCGTGTCATACGCTGTTCCCGGCAATATCACAATTAACGGCGGTGTTATCAACGCCAAGGCTTCGACGTACGCGGCGGCTATCGGCGGCGGAAGCAATCACGGCGGCGGCAATATCACAATTAACGGCGGCGAGGTTAACGCTGTCGCGGGCACATATTCAGCGGCTATCGGTTCGGCTTACAACAGCCAGAATTCAGGCGACAATACGGTAATCGTCATTAACGGCGGCAACGTTACAGCCACATCTTCAAGCGGAAGCGCAATAGGCGCAGGTTACTCGGCAGTCTTTGATTCAATTACAATAAACGGCGGTTATGTCAGCGCTGCTTCAAGCGGTTATCATGCCGGTATCGGAGGCAGGGCAAAGGATAGCTCCGCTCAGCCGATAGTCATTAACGGCGGTTATGTTTCGGCAGAGGGCGGTCGCAATTCCGCAGCCATCGGCGCAAGAGATAACGTGCCGATGAAGGCAGTCACAATTAACGGCGGTACTGTTATTGCGGCTGCAGGTACAAACGGTACCGGAATCGGTGACTCGCCGACTTATTCGAATCAGGATTGCGTGATTACCCTTAACTGGACTTCAAACGAGGATACGTATAATTCGGACGGTTACACAGGCGTTGTAACATTCGCAAAGGATTTTATCCTTGACGGAACAACAACGGCGGCAACAGCCTCGAATATCAACGGCGTAACAATTATCCCCGATGTTGACCTGACAGTTCGTTTCCTTGATACCGACGGTGTAACGGAGCTGTTCCCCTACCAAACGGTAAAGAACGGTATGAGCGCAACACAGCCGTCAAACCCCGAAAAATTTGGTTTCATTTTCAACGGCTGGCTCGTTGACGGTTTCCCGTTTGATTTCTCATATGTTTTAAGAAGCGATACGGATATTATTGCAGATTTCCAGGCAATTCCTGCTGTCGGCTATATTGACGAAAACGGCGATGCTCAGACCTGTACGGCATATTACACTGTTGACAGCAGTACGACTGCTCTTTCAAATACATGGTACGCCGTAACGGACGATACAACGGTTAATTCAAGAATATCAGTCAGCGGAACGGTTAATCTTATTCTCTGCGACGGCGTAACGCTTACTGCAGTCAAGGGTATTGAAGTACCCGACGGCGCAACGCTTAATATTTATGCTCAGTCGGGCAGAACGGGAGCACTTGAGGTTACGCTTCCCGATAACAATACAGCGGGTATCGGCGTTTCAAACGGCGAGGATGCAGGTACAATCAATATCAACGGCGGTGTTATCACGGTTGAATCGGGCGTTAACGCGGCGGCTATCGGCGGCGGCAACAGCGGTTCGGTTACATTCAACGGCGGTAATATAACGGCAAACGGTTTTGTCGGCGCAGATATGGCTGCAGCAAATGGCGACGGCTACAGCGTAACGCTTAACTGGACAAATGCATCCGACAGTTATTATGCTACGATTTATAAGGCAAACATAACTCTTGAAAACGATTTCTTCTACAGCGGAACGACAAATCTAGTTGACATTCCGCTTAACGGCTACACTACAATTGTTCCTGCGACTAATTTCGTAGAATACTATGACGGCTTCGGCAACAGACTTGCATGCACAAGCTACACTGTACTGACGGATGCAAGTGCAGTTTATCTGAACGATGGCGGTTGGTATGTAGTAAATGCTGACACAACAATAACCCGAGCTATCAATGTTAACGGCACATCGCATATTATTCTTTGTGACGGAGCAACGCTTCGGGCACAGAATATCACAGTCGGCGCTTCGGGAGCTGTTTATATCTACGGCCAGAAAGAAAACACAGGTAAATTCCGCAACACACCTCCGGCATCGGGCACAACAGCTCTTGCGGGAATCGGCGGTTCGGGGACCGATGCTGCCGGTGAAATCCACATCCTCGGCGGTATAATTTACGCAACCGGTTATTACGGCGGCGCAGGTATCGGCGGCGCACTGAACTGCGCAACAAGCATTGAAATTGCACGTGCGACGGTTTATGCACAGGGCTCAGAGGCTTCCACTGCTCACGGCGGCGCAGGTATCGGCAGCGGTTTAAGGAGCGGTCAGATTACTATTCACAGCGGTAAGATTACTGCAATAGGCGGTTACGGCGCAGCAGGTATCGGTTCGGGCTACAATGTCACCGGAACTACAAACAAACAGTTTGAAATTACAATCTATGGCGGTGAGATTGACGCTCAGGGCGGCAGCATAATAGACAACGGAACAACCTATTACGGCGCAGGTATCGGCGGCGGCACATGTGTTCCTCCTACCGGCACCACCAAGCCCGGTTTGGCTTACGGCGATGTTAACATCTGGGGCGGTCAGATAACTGCAAACAGTATCGGCGCAGGTGATATTCTTCGCACAAACAGTTCAACAAAACCTGTCAGCATTTCGCTCAGCTGGACAAATGCAGGCGACTTCATCGAGGCGGACAGTTATTCGTATTATACTCTTACGTTTGCAAAGGATTTCTTCCTTGACGGAACAACAACCCCTGCGACTCAAACCAATATAGCAGGTAACAGAATTGTTCCTACAGTCGCAAATTACGATGTCAACGAGGACGGTTTCTTTGATGTCAACGACGTTGCGTTTGTAATGGCGGCATCCGTAGGCGAAACTGAAATGACCTCAAGTCAGGAAGCAAAGGCAGATGTCAACGGCGATACGGTTGTTGACGGATTTGACGCGGCTATCATTGACAGAAAACTGTATCAAATCGTATAACCGACACGGTTGCAGTTGTTACAGAGTTTTTATTGCTTTTTGGTTTATAAAAAACACGGGAGAACCGACTTGGTTCTCCCGTTAAACTTTTGCTTTTTTCTTAAATGGCTGCTTGGTA